>Ga0182024_10023452_pt1 | contig 11045 bp, 10 predicted proteins | sample P32metaG_FD_120480 | JGI IMG/M metagenome (GOLD analysis project Ga0182024, IMG submission 120480) | Permafrost microbial communities from Stordalen Mire, Sweden - P3-2 metaG (Illumina Assembly) | ecosystem: Environmental > Terrestrial > Soil > Wetlands > Permafrost | place: Sweden: Stordalen... | reverse complement strand
CACGCTCAGAATCCGGCGGCCGCGCGTGCGGTCGACTCGCAGCCGCACGCCGTTTCCGGCCTCGATCTCTTCGCCTTCGCGCGGGAGCCGCCCGAACAGTCCGACGGTGTAGCCGCCGATGGTCTCGAATTCCTCGTGCGGCAGCCCGATCCCAAGCGCGGCGTTGACGTCTTCGATGTTCGTGCCGGCCTCGACGACCGATTCGCCGGGCGCGATGGTGCGGATCGGCTCTTCTTCTCCCTCGTCGTGTTCGTCGCGAATCTCGCCGACGATCTCCTCGAGCAGATCTTCCATCGTTACCAAGCCGGCCGTACCGCCGTATTCATCGAGCACGATCGCAAGCGAAAACTTGCCGCGCTGCATCTCGCGCAACAGTTCGGAGACGCGCTTGTTCTCGGGGACGTGCTCGACCGGCCGCATCAGCGTCCGCAGGGAGACCGTCGCGATCGTGCCGTTGGAGAGCGCGATCAGCAGCTCGCGGTCGTGGACGACGCCGGTGATCTTGTCGATCGTCTCCTCGTACACGGCGATCTTCGAGTACCCTTCGGCGATCACTAGGTCGAGCGCGCGGCGCGGCGACGACGTTTCCGCCACCGTCACCATGTCGATGCGCGGTGTCATCACCTCGCGTACGATGGTGTCGCCGAATTGAATGATCGAGTGGATGAGCTCGCGCTCCCCCTCTTCGAGCACGTTCTGTTCGACCCCGACGTTGACCAATGTTTTGATGTCTTCTTCGGTGACGTACGGTCCGACGTTCGGCGTTCCGCCGAAGATCCGGATCAGGCCGTCGGTTACCCACAGGAACATGCTGGTCAATGGTGAGACGATGCGCGTCACTACCGCGAGGATCGGTGCCAGCCGCAGGGCCATGCGGTCACCGGCGCCGACGGCGATCGTCTTGGGCAGAATCTCGCCGAAGAGCAGGATCAGGACCGTCATCACGATCGTCGACCACACGACGGCGTTCGGAATATCGAGGCGGATGAACAGCGCGGTCGCGAGCGAATCGGCCGCCAGCAGCACGAAGGTGCTGCCGATCAGCACCGACGTCAGCGTGCGGTTCCGATCGCTCAAGAGCCGCTGGAGACCTTTTCCACCGCGCACGTGCTTCTCGGAGAGCGCGCGCGCCCGGAGCCGGTTCATGGCGACGATCGCCGCCTCGGACGCTGCGAAAAACGCAGCCGCGCCCACCAGCAGGAAGAGGGCGACGATCTCGGGCCAGTGCGACGTCATCGGGGCGTCGGGCCGCGCCTGCCCGGTAGAGGGTCGGTACTCAAGCGGTCCCGATTATAACATACCGCCCGAGCTGCCGGCGGCCCGAGCAAGCGCCCAGCCGGCAACGAGCAGCCCGATCGTGACCGCGCCTGCCGCCGCGACCAGCACCGCGGCAGCGGCGACGTCCTTGGCCTGCTTGGCCAGCGGGTGATCGCCGGGTGAGACGAGGTCGACGAGCGTTTCGACGGCGGTGTTCAGCAATTCGGCCACCAGGACCAGCGCGATTGCGAAGACGAGCAGCCCCCACGCCAGCAGCGGGAGGTGCAGCAGCAGTCCGGCCGCGATCACGACGGCGGCGATGCCGGCGTGCACGCGCAGGTTCGGCTGCGCGCGCCACGCTGCGCCGAGGCCGGCCGCGGCATACCCAAACGCGGCGGGCAGCCCGCGCCGGTGCAGCTTATCCGAGGTCGTCGAAGGTGAGATCGCGAGTTCCCTTCCAGTGCGCGCGATAGGCGGCGCGCGGCACCGTATCGTCCTTCCCTTGCGCCGAAAGCGCGCGCGCGAGGCCCCATTCGAGATGCGGATCGTTCGGAAAGCGTTTGAGCTCGGCAGCAAACACCGTCTCGGCAAGGGCGGCCTTGTCGGCGGCCAGCAGCGCGGCGCCGTAGCCTTCCCCGATCGGTATCGACCAGTAGTTCTTCGGGTCGCCCGGGAGATCGGTTTTCGTTGCCGCGTACGCCCGCGCGTAGGCAGCGACGCGAGCCGCCGGATCGTGCGCGCCAAGCGCCCGCGCCGCCTCGATCAGATTCGCGCGCTGTCCGTCGAGCGCGCCCGTCTTGGCGCTCTCGGCGCGCATGACGTCCAGCTGTCCGAGGCGCGCCGCAGCCACGGCATGCGCGAAGGCGATCGCGCCTACCCCGCTCGTATCCAGCTGCTCGATCCGGGCATCGTCGTGCAGGCGCAGCGCGAGCCGCACCTGCGAGAACGTATCCTCACGTGCAGCGAAGGTGCGGGCCTCATCGTTGCGGCCCTCCGTCGTCAGCCCGTACAGCACGAAATCGACATCGTGGTCGTGATAGTACTGCATGTACTTTTGTCCCGGTCCGTTGCCCAGGGCGAACCAGGCGCGATCGTTGTCGACGGCCCGCACGTTGTCGTTCACCAAACGGCCGTACTCGCCGGTACGTGCCCAGATGTGCCCGGCCATGTGCGGGAGGTGCGATTCTCCCAGCGGATATTGAAACGCTTCGAGCGCGGCGGCGTCCGGCACGGCATCGTCCCAGCGGCGAACTTCCTCCAGCAGATGCACTCGCAGGTGATGCGCGCCGAGGTTTAAGGGCTCGAGCACGAGCGCGCGATCGACGTCGGCGAGGACTTCGCGCGCTTTGGGCGTCATTTCGTTCTGCGCGTCCACCAGCGAGTCGTTGGCGGTGTAGACGGCGAAGCCGGCGATGACCAGGCCGTTGGGCTCGTCCTGGTGTGCCTTTGCGAAGGCCGTCATCGCATCGGCATAGCGGGTAAACTTGGCGCTCGTCGTTCCCTTGCCGTACCGCTGACGCATCGCCTCGATCAAGTCGCGTTCGGCGGGCGCGGCGTGCGCGAGATGGGCGCGCGCCTTCGCGACCGCATCCTCGCCGCGTCTTTCGCCCTCCGGCGTCGAGGGCTGGTTGATGTCGATCGCGTCGGCTTCGGCCAGCCCCCAATAGGCCATCGCGCAGTCCGGATCGCGCTGTACCGCGGCGCCGAACGCGACCTGGGCCTCGCCGACGTCGAACGCATAGAGCATCATCAAGCCGCGATCGAACAGCGCCTGCACTTGAGGGTCGCTCGTCTGGATCGTCCAGTGCGCCTGCGCCTCCGGCGCGGGACCGGCGGGAGCGCCGGGCGCTGCCGTCAGCAGCAATGCAGCGAAAACCGCGAATGGACTCGTCATAGCGCCGCTCTTTCGAGGTACGGCCACGGCATTCCGATCGAGCGTGCCAAACGACGCTCCTCGCGTTCCATCCGCACGCGCTCGCCGGCCGCTTCGTGATCGTGACCAGCCAGATGGAGGACGCCGTGAATCAAGAGCCGCTCGATCTCGCGGTCCAGCGGAGCGTCGTACGCGGCAGCCTGCCGTTTTGCGGCATCGACGCTGATCACGATGTCACCTAGCATACGCTCCAAACCGGGCGCGTGACCCCGCGGTCGCGTCTGGCCGCGGCGATCGAACGCCTCGGGCGGATAGAGCGGGAAGCTGAGCACGTCAGTCGGTGCGTCCTCGCCGCGATGCAGGCGATTGATTTCACGCATCGCGCGGTCGCGAACGAAGACCAGCGACACGCTGGTGTCGTCTTCGCCGATCTCCACCAGCAGCCGGGCCAGCGTTTCGGTCAGCGAACGCGTATCGAGGCCGGCTTTGCGCGTGCGGTTGCTCAGATAAATCACGCGTCGCGGTCTTGAGACAATCGCTCGTACGCCTCAACGATCCGGCCGACCAGCGGGTGCCGCACCACGTCGGCGGTTCGCAAGCGAACGATCCCGATGTCGACCAGGTCCGTGAAGAGGCGCTCGACGTCGAGCAGACCGCTGCGCACGCCGCGCGGCAGATCGATCTGCGTATCGTCGCCGGTCACGACCATCTTCGAATTCGGGCCCAGCCGGGTGAGGAACATCTTGAGCTGCGCGCGACTGCTATTCTGCGCTTCGTCGAGGATCACGAAGGCGTCGGACAGCGTGCGCCCGCGCATGTACGCCAGCGGTGCCACTTCGATCGTGCCGCGCTCCAGATACCGCGCCGTCATGCCGTCGTCGAGCAGTTCCGCCAGCGCATCGTAGAGCGGACGCAAGTAGGGATCGACTTTCTCCCGGAGATCGCCCGGCAGGAAGCCCAATTTTTCGCCCGCCTCGACCGCGGGCCGGGACAAGACGATGCGCGCAACCTCACGGTTCTTGAGCGCGCGGACGGCCATGACGATGGCGAGGAAGGTCTTTCCCGTCCCCGCCGGACCCAGCGCAAAGGTCAGCGTGTTAGCGGCGATCGCTTCAACCAGTGCACGCTGGCCGGGCGTCTTGGGCCGGACCTCGCGACCGCGCGCCGTCGTTGCGAGCGTGGTGGGGATCGTGCGCTCGGCGTCCGCGGGCGATCGCGCGGCGCCGGCCGCGAGCGCCACGTCGTCGGGGGTAACCTGCGAACCGCTGCGCGCCGCGACGAGCATTGCGGCTAGCACGGTCTCGGCCCGGGCAACGGCGCCGGGGTCGCCGCTGACGTGCACCCGGTCGCCGTCGAGCCGCAGCACCACCGGGATCAGCGCTTCGAGCGCGTTGAGGTTCTGATCGCCGTGGCCGCAGAAGCGGATGGGATCGGGAAGCCCGCCCAGGTCGAACATCGCCTCGCTGGTGGTCGACGGCATCTAGGGGTTAGAACGAGTCCGACCGGCGCGAAGGTGTCAACGCAGAGCAGGCGGCGGCAAAAGGATCTCAGCCAAGACGATCGCGCGGCGCGCGTGGGCGGGGTCCGCGAAGGCAGCGCGGATGAACGTGTGCATGGGCGGCGCCGGGAGCGCTGCCGTGGGCGCGCTGCCGGCCGGCGGCATCATCGCCCGCAGCGGTCGCGGCGGCGTGGGCACCACGGCGGGCCGGGGCGCCGCAGGGCGCACGGGCACCGCTGCGGCCGCCGCGCGCTCGGCCTCGGCCTGGGCGGCCTGCAGATACGCTTGCCGGGCCGCCTGAGCGGCCGGCGAGCGCGCTCCGGCGACCAGCTTTCTGCCCTGGCCCGCCAACACGATGACCGCGATGATCAGCAGGGGCAGCCAGTTGAAGTTGTCCACTTACGAGAGCGCTCCGCCCGGGGGCGGCGGCGGTGAAGGCTGCGGCACCTCCGCGACGCTCTGGCCGATCGAACCGCGCATCTCGGTGTCGGCTTTGATATTGTTCAGCCGGTAGTAATCCATCACGCCGAGATGCCCGGAGCGGAATGCTTCGGCGATCGCCTGCGGGATTTGCGCCTCGGCCTCGACGACCTTGGCCCGCATCGCCTGCGTCTCGGCCTTCTGTTCTTGCTCGGCCGCCTGCGCCGCATACTGCCGTTCGGAGGCCTTCGCTTGGGCGATGCGCCGGTCGGCTTCGGCTTGCGAGGTCTGCAGATCGGCGCCGATGTTTTTTCCGACGTCGACGTCGGCGATGTCGATCGACACGATTTCGAACGCGGTTCCGGCGTCGAGACCCTTCGAGAGCACCGCCTTCGAGATGCGGTCGGGATACTCGAGGACTTCCTTGTGATCGATGGCCGCGCCGACGGCGCTGACGACGCCTTCACCGACGCGCGCGACGATCGTCGGCTCGCCCGCCCCGCCGACATAGCGGTCGAGATTGGAGCGCACGGTGATGCGCGCTTTGACGTTGAGCTGAATGCCGTTCTGGGCCACACCTTGGAAAATCGGCGTTTCGATCACTTTCGGATTCACCGAGGTCTGGAGCGCCTCGAGGACATCGCGTCCGGCGAGGTCGATGGCGGCAGCTCGCTGCCACTCCAGCGGGATCTGTGCGCGCTGCGCGGCGATCATCGCCAACACGACCCGCTGGATGTTGCCGCCCGCCAGGACGTGCGACTGCAGCTGATCGACGGTCAAATCGAGTCCGGCCTTGCGCGCGCGTACGAGATTCTCGACGATCAGCCCGGCCGGCACGCCGATGATGCGCATCCGGATCAGGGCGCCGATCGACAGCGGTACGCCGGCCGCGATCGTGCGGATCCACAGCCCGAGCGGGAAATAGTACAGGAAGAAGACCAGAGCGATGAAGATCGCCAGAATAAAGACGATCAGAACGAAGGGCCCCACGGGTATTCTCCTCTAGGCCGAAGCCGCCGTTTCGGGGCGCACGAAAATCCGCGCGCCCTCGACGCGGGTTACCCGGACGGGTGTACCCGCTGGAACGAATTCACCTTCCGTCAGGACGTCGACGCGAAGTTCTCCGAACCGGGCTACGCCGGCCGGCCGCAGGAAGGAAACCGCCTCACCGCGCGCTCCCAGCAGCGACCGATGGTCCTCACTCGCCACATAGTCCGCGCCCTGCGTCCCCGCGAACATCAGCCGCTTGACGAAGGCGTTCTCGGGCAGCACGCGCTGTGCCAGCACGAAGATGATTGCACTGAGGATGATCGCGACGGCGACCGATTGCAGCGCCATGTAAAAGAACGGCACGCCGAATGCCAGCAATACCGACGCCGCGAGCGCCAGCGCGCCCACCGAGCCGGCCACCCCGTGCCCCGGCAGGACGTGCAGTTCGAACAGGATCAGCAGCACGCCGGCCAGCGCCAGCGCGACGACGAAGCCGTTCGAAAACCCGGCGTACACGTGGGTTCCGAAGAACAGCGCGAGCGCCGCGACGCCGACCGCGCCGGCGACGAAGTGCAGCGTCTGCAGTTCGATCAGCAAGCCCAGGAACCCGATCGTCAGCAGGAAGCCGCTGACCTCTGGGTTGGTCGCGAACCGCGCGACCTGTTCGCCGAAAGTGTAGGTCGCGCTCTCGCGCGGTGCTCCGGCCAATCCGAAGCGTTCGATCGCGGCGTCGAACGTCGGCACCGTCGCATCCGAGAATCCCGCCGCCTGCGCGCGTTCCGCGGTCAGGGTCAGGATCGCTCCCGGCGCCTTGTAGTCGGACGCGACGACGTCGGCATCGACCATCGCCGCGGCGAGATGCTCGTTGCGATGGTAGCGGCCCGCGGTCGCCTCGAACTCGGAACGCAGCGCGGAAACCGTCTTGACCGTCTTCGGGATCGGCTGCGCGGCTCCGATCGATGCACCGGGCGCCATGACGATGTGCGCGGCCGACAGGCTCACCAGCGCACCGGCGGACCAGGCGCGCGTCACGTACGCATCGACCGGAACCGGACTGGACAGCAGCGCATCGCGAATTTCGGTCGCCGCCGACACCAGGCCGCCGAAGGTGTTGACGTCGAGGACGATGGCGCGCGCGTCTTCGGCCTTTGCCTCGGCAACCGCCCGTGTGACCAGATGCGCCATCCCTTCGTCGATCGTGCCGGTGATCGGGACGACCACCACCGGTCCTTGCGATTTAGCTGAGGCCGGGTTCCACGCCGCCACCGCCCCCGCCAGGAGGCAGAACAGCGTGAGGCTGCGGCGCACGATCACGCTTGGGTGTACCGGCCCGGCAGACGCAGGTTACGCGGTCGCAAGCTCTTCCCCGACGACCTGACGCACGAGGTTCCCGTCCGCCAGCCCCTTGAGCTGGGGCATCACCAGTTTCATCAGCGCGCCCTGGTTGCGGCCGCCCTCCGGCAGCCCGGACAGCGCCGCGCGCACGATCGCACGCACCTCGTCGGCCGACTTCTGCGCCGGCAGATAGGCCAGCAAGAGTTCCCGCTCGCGCGTCTCCTTGGCGACGAGTTCCGTCCGCCCGGCCTTACCGAACTGCTCGATGGAATCGCTGCGCTGCTTCACCAGCCGCTGGACGACGGCCAGCTGTTCCTCGTCGGAGAGTTCGCTGCCGGCGTCGATCCGGCGATAGTTGAAGGCCGAGATCACGCTGCGCAGCGCGTCCAGGCGCACCTGATCCCGCGCTCGCATCGCGTCCTTCAGATCGGCGGTGATCCGCTCTTTGATGCTCATTCCCGAATCAGGCTACCGCCCCCAGGCGCACTCCACCTGGGGGCGGCGGCCGTCAGCGGCCGGTGTGCAGCGTCGCCGAAAGACGGATGATGCGCGGCGGCGCCGCAATCCGGCTGGCGATGAACGGTACCTGGATCACCCGGCCGTTGCCGTCGACCGACCCCGCAACGATCGGATACCCGGCACCCGGCGTCGCTAAGTAGGTCCCGAAGTTGTTGGTGTTCAGCAGGTTCTGCACGCCGACTTGCAGCGAGATCGCGTTCGTCAACGGGTGCCGAATCGTCAGGTCGACTTGGGCGAACGGCGGCTGGAAGTACGCGTTGTTCTTTCCTTCGAAGTCGATGCCCAGCGCGGCGAAGGTGCCATCGGACATCGTATAGGTCGCCTGCCCGTAGGCCTTGAGGTAGGGGATGCAGGTCGCGATGCCGGGCGCAGCCACGCCGTTCCCGCAGATCTGCACGTTGTTGACCGGGAAGTTCGCCGCACCGGCGGTATACAGCGACGCCGGCAGACCTTCCACGACCGACCGTTCGAATGCGGCCGCGAGGTTGAACCCGAAGCCGACCCGCGGCGCGTAGCGGTATTTCAGCGTCGCGAGCTGGGTGTCGAGCCGAGCCGCATTGATCGGCAGGAAGATGCCTTCCAAACCGCCGTTGGCCGGCACGGACGAACTGAGGCTTTCAAATACGTCGTGGATGACCGAGTCCTGCAAGTCGAGACTCAGCACCGAGCCGCCGCGGAAACGCTTATCGACGCCCACGCCGTAGGCGATGCTCACCTCGGGCAGGAGCGCTGCGTTTTTCTCGGTGAGCGTTCCCCCGGCGGCGTAGATTCCCAGCGACTGGGCAGGCTGTTCGTAGGTCGCCAGGCCGCTCAATTGCCCGACGAACGGGAACGTCGTGGAGGTGCCGTAGGACGCGCGGTACGAGACGTCGCTTTGCGGACGGAACGTCATGGCGAAGTGCGGATCGAAGCGCGTGATCGTCCGTTCGAAACCGGTCAGCGTCGCATCGGTCAGGGAGGTAGGCTCGACGCCGATGACCGTGTAACGCGTGTCGTAGAGCCCGACATTGATGCCGAGATTGCGGATGAAGTGTAAGTCGCCGGTGAGCGAGAGCGTGGAGTACCGATCGGTCGAAAACGGGACCGAAACACCCATCGGGTTGTTGATGTACGCGAACGTGCTCTGCCCGTGAAAGTCGTAGGTCAGATCCAGCAGGCTCTCACCGATCGGATGCAGCCACGAGAAGGTCGAGCCGTAGAGCTTGTCCTGCTCGAAGGTGGAATAGGCGCTGTCATAACATGCCAGCTGGCCGTTGACCACCGTTGAGCCGCCCGCCGGGTTGGTCGTGCTTCCGTACGCGTTGCCGCACGCGGTCAGAAAGTCCGGGTTTGTGGGGCCGCCCGCTCCCGGCGGCGAGTACCCGGCGGGATAGAAGATCTCTCCCGTGCCGATGATGATCTCCGGCTCGATCGCGCCGACGTAGGGGCGCACCAGCAGCGTATCGTTGCCGATCGCGGTCCGGAACTGCGCGTTGAAGAGCGTTTGATTGTTGTAGATGTACGAGCCCGGATACCAGCCGTACCCGTTGATCGTCGAACCGATCAGGTTCGCATTTTGCGGATTGGTGCAGATGCCGTCTGCCGGTCCGCCGGAGCACGCGACGATTTGACGCGGCCCAAGCGACGTGCCCCACTGGGTTCCCTGCGGGCTGTAGCCGCCCCACGCACCGATGAACCCGGCTTCGAACGACGTGGCGGGGGAAAACTCGTAGCGCAGTTTGAGTACCTCGCCTTTGCTGAAGAACGAGCCGCTCGAGTCCCCGCAAAACTGGATGATGGCGGTGTTTCCTCCCTCGGGCGTCACATCGCATTGCGTCGTGTGAAAGAACGGCCCGTTGTAGCCGTCGGCGCCGACACCGATCACGTACTCCAACTTCCCGAGCGAACCGGTCGTGAGCAGATGGCTGAACTGCGTCTGATAGTTGTCGATGCCGAGCGTGAGTTCGCCGGTCGTCTGTTTCGTAAACGCCGGGGTCAGCAAGTTGACCGTACCGCCGACCGCGATGTTCGCGAACGGCGTCGTGTTGCCGGGTCCCGACTGCGTCTCGACGCCGCCGATCAGGTAGGACGGGTAATACTGGCTGACCCAGACACCGAACTGGCCGAGCGCGAGCGGATGGCCGTCGATGAGCACCTGGGTTTCGTACGGCTGCACGCCGCCCACGATGATCGAGGTGTCCTGCTGGCTGCCCATGTGCTGAATGGTGACGTCGGGCAGGCGCTGCAGCACATCGTTGATCTGGGGGTTGCCGAGGTTGGAAAATGCCTGGCTGCTCAAATAATTCGAGGCGGCAGTGCCGGTGTTGATGGCGCTGCTGGTACCGCGGGTCGCGGTCGATACGCGGCCGATCGTCTGCAGCGTCGAGAGGTCCGCCTGGTTGAGCGTGACCGTGACCGGTACGGTCGTGCCGTCGACGACGGCCAGATCGGCCAGGAACGCCGTCGAGTACCCGCTCTTGCTGACGTCGATGCGATAGACGCCCGGGGCTACGGGCGCGCTGAATCCGCCGCTCGCATCGGTCACGGTCGCCGTCGTCGTCGGCCCGCTGATCCGGACCGTGGCCCCCGCAACGGGACCAGCCGCGCTGCGAACGGTTCCTTGAATCGTCGCGCCGGACGTTTGCGCGAGCAGCCCGGACGGACCGGCTCCGGCGGGAACTTCCGCCGCGAGCGCGGACGTGCCGCAAGCGAGGATGGCCAGGAATGCGACAACGAGGCCGCCGCATCGACGAACCGCAAAATGCATAAAATTCCCCCGGTAAAAGGCAGCACCGGCGCTCGGACGCGTCCCGGATGAGATGACGGTGTTAAGCGCTCGTCCGCTGTTCCTCTTTTCCCGAGAAGTTGGAACGGAATTCCGGGCCGGGATTGCCAGAAATGAACTCGGCGCCTCCCGAGGCGGGAGGCGCCGATGCAGTTCTACCGACAGCGCTGCAGAGTTAGCTGCGGCGTTTGCGCGCGGCCGCGCTCTTCTTCTTACGGCGGACGCTGGGTTTCTCGTAGTGTTCGTGCTTGCGCGCTTCGGCTAATACGCCGGCCTTCTGGGTCGCCTTCTTGAAGCGGCGCAGTGCGCTTTCGATCGTCTCACCGGGTGCGACGCGAATCTCCATGCTACGAAACACCTCCCCTCGTCGCGGCCAAGAACCGCAGCGT
>Ga0182024_10023451_pt1 | contig 11046 bp, 14 predicted proteins | sample P32metaG_FD_120480 | JGI IMG/M metagenome (GOLD analysis project Ga0182024, IMG submission 120480) | Permafrost microbial communities from Stordalen Mire, Sweden - P3-2 metaG (Illumina Assembly) | ecosystem: Environmental > Terrestrial > Soil > Wetlands > Permafrost | place: Sweden: Stordalen... | reverse complement strand
TGAGGCGCTGGCGGCGCAACCGGCGGCAGTGCCGATTAAAACTCTTCCCTTGTCGGAGGCGATTTACGCTGCCGCCACCGCGTTGCTCGGTGGGCTGCTCATCGGTTTGATTCTTGGAAAATTCCTGTTATGAAAATCAATTTCTTTCCGCTCCATTGGCATAAACTGTCGGCGTTACCCAAGCCGGTGTGGGCAATCGTGGCAGGCTATGGCATTTTCTTGATAATCATCGCCGTCCGGCATTTGTTCGTTTCGCGTAAACCTAAAAAATATGTCGCGAAGCTCGGCAATCTGACGTGGCGACGCAATCAATTTTGCCGGGGCTGGCTCATCACCGGCGACACCGGCTCCGGCAAAACCAGTTCCGGCATCAATCAGCTCGCCCATCAGGTCTTCCAGAATGAAAAGAATTGGGGCGGGCTTTGTGTTGATGAAAAAGGCGTTTATTGGGAAACGCTTTCGACGATGGCTCACCATTACGGACGGGCAGAGAATTTAATTCATCTGCAAATCCGAACGGATGAAGCCGACCTTAAATGGAAACCGCCGCACCGCTTCAATCTCACTGGTGACCGCAGCATTCCGTTTTCCACCTATGCCAAGTTTGTCGTGGATACGGCCACGAGCCTGGGACAGGGCGGTGACAAGGGTTTTTTCAAGAGTCAGGCGCAGACGCATATTGCCCACGCGCTGGAATTGCTTTTTGAATTGCACCAGCCAGTCACTTTGACCGGCGCGTTCAAACTTTTGTCCAATAAGATCACGCTGATGGAAGAATTGCGAAATCTGAACGACCTGTTTGACGCCCCCAGGCGCAAGGAGTTGCACGACCATTTCACCAACCGTTATCTCAACCAGCCAGAAGAACAAATTGGCGGCGTGCGCGAAACCATCGGGAACTATCTGCAATATTTCCTCACACCGGAAGTCGCCGAGGTCTTTTGCACCAAGGAAAACACATTTAATTACTCCGCGATTGATGATGGCAAAATCATCCTCGTGACCATGCCGCAGAAGTTCCAGACCGAGCGACGTTATGTGAACACGTTCCTGAAATTGCTTTTCTACAATCACGCGTTGCGCCGTTTTGACAAGACAAAGGCTGAACGCACCGACGATAATTTGCTCATTTTGTGGGCGGACGAAGCACAGCGGTTTATGACCGCCAGTGAAGACGGCACGAGCGATTACAATTGCGTGGACGTGATCCGCGAAGCGGGCGCAACCATCGTCGCCGCAGCCCAATCCACCACGTCGCTTATTCCGCCGCTTGGCAATGACAAATCAAAAGTCCTGACTTTGAATCTCCGCAACCGGATAATTTTCCGTTCTGCCGATGAGGCGGACGCCGTTCAAGCCGCCGATTTTCTCGGCAAGAAACAAGTTGTAAAGCGCTCCTGGGGTTCAAGTGCCGGAAAGCGCACGGTTAATTTTTCCGAAATTGAAGAACACAAAATAAAACCACACAAGCTCCGCAATCTTCGCGACCATGAATGCGTTCTGGTTCACTGTGAAAGAGGGTTTCAACGTCTCACGTTGCCGCCCTTGGAAGCCACCGGCGAAATCACCGAATGGTTTCCGTTATGGCGGCAATTGGTCTGAAAAACGCATTGGTCTGATCCATTTATTCGCCGCCTTACTTTGACCCGACGCATCTATTGAATTTGCACCGCGAAAGCCGCTGCTCTATGGGGTGTTCACCCCATTCTTTTCTCCACATTCAAAAGCTACAATTTTCGCAAGGGATTGAACAGTGCCCATGAATCTTAAAGTTCTCCTGCCATTCCAGGTTTTCGCCGAGCAGACCGGCGTGACGCGGATTGTCGCGGAGACGCGCGAAGGCTCGTTTGGTCTCCTGCCGCACCGGCTTGATTGCGTGGCTGCGCTCGTGCCGGGCATTTTGATTTATCAGAGTGAATCCGGCGGTGAAGTTTTAGTGGCGGTGGATGAAGGCGTGCTGGTCAAGACCGGGGCGGATGTGCTTGTGTCCGTGCGCCGCGCGATCGGCGGAACGGATCTCGGCCAATTGCACGCGGCGGTGGAAAAGGAATTTCTGACGCTCGACGAAAACGAACAAAGCGTGCGCACGGCGGTGGCGAAATTGGAAACTGGATTTCTGCGTCGCTTCGCGACCTTGCAACATGGGTGACAAGCCAGACAAAACCTCGAAGAACGAACCGACCTTCGCCGGAGAAATCGGCGCGAAGGCGGCGCGCAAACTCAAGGCGCGCAAATCCGCGCAAGGCGTCTGGTTCGGGCTGGGCATGATGGGACTGGTCGGCTGGTCGGTGGTTGTGCCGACGCTGCTCGGTGCGGCGCTCGGCATCTGGCTGGACAACCATCATCCGGGCAAACATCCGTGGACGCTGGCATTACTGGTGGTCGGGCTGGCGATTGGTTGTTTGAATGCGTGGCATTGGGTCGCCAAGGAAGAAAAAGCCATGCGCGACGAAACGGAGAATGACGATGAATAATGTTTTATTTCTGGCGCTCGCGTTGGTTGCCGGGCTTTTGCTCGGCGCGATTTTTTTCGGCGGGCTGTGGTGGACGGTTCGCAACGGCGTTTCGTCCAAAAATCCCGCGCTTTGGTTTCTCGGCAGCATGTTGCTGCGGATGGGAATTGTCCTAGCTGGATTTTATATTGTCGGGCGCGGAGATTGGCGGCGGCTGGTTTCATGTCTGCTCGGATTTATCATCGCACGTTTCATCGTGATGCGACTGACCCGCCCGCCAGTCGAACAGCAGAACTCCGCAACGAAGGAGGCCAGCCATGCGCCTTAGTCCTGACGAAATGATTTTCTGGCAGCACGGTTTTTTCAAACTCAACGGCACGATTGTGTTCACTTGGGCATTGATGCTCGTGCTGGCCGTGGGTTCAAAACTCATCACGCGCAAACTTTCCACGGAGCTGACGCGTTCGCGCTGGCAGAATCTTCTGGAAATCGTCGTCACCGGCATCGAAAAACAAATCGAAGATGTCGGCCTCAAAAATCCGCAGAAGTATATCGGATTTCTCGGCACGCTTTTTTTGTTCGTCGCGTCGGCCGCGCTTTGCACGATCATTCCCGGCTTTGAACCGCCGACGGGTTCGCTCTCAACTACGGCGGCACTGGCGTTGTGCGTGTTTGTGGCCGTGCCGCTGTTCGGCGTCGAGGAACAGGGATTGTGGAGCTACCTCAAATCTTACGCCGAGCCGACGGTCATCATGCTGCCATTTAATATCATCAGCGAACTGTCGCGCACGCTCGCCTTGGCCGTCCGTCTCTTCGGCAACATGATGAGCGGCGTGATGATCATCGGCATTTTGCTCACCATCACGCCGTTCATTTTTCCGATTGTCATGACGGTGCTCGGCCTGCTCACCGGCATGGTGCAAGCCTACATTTTCAGCATTTTAGCTGCGGTCTATATCGCCGCCGCCACACGCACGAGCAAACCAAAACCCGCGCCCGCGCCAAAAACTTGAAACAAAAAATCAACCAAAGGAAATAATTATGGATAGCATGACCATCATCGCAGTCGCCTCAATCGCCACCGCCGGTCTGACGATTGCCATTGGCAGTGTCGGCCCGGCGCTTGGCGAAGGGCGTGCCGTCGCCACGGCCTTAAGCTCGCTGGCGCAGCAGCCCGACGCCGCTTCGACCATCACCCGAACTTTGTTCGTCGGCCTCGCGATGATCGAGTCCATCGCGATTTACTGTTTCGTCGTCTCGATGATTTTGATTTTCGCCAATCCGTTTTGGAATCACGTCATCGCCGGCGCGACGCAAGCGGCAACCAAGTGAACCTATGTTGATAGACTGGTTCACGGTCGGTGCGCAGGCGCTGAATTTCCTCATCCTCGTGTGGCTGTTGAAGTATTTTCTTTACAAGCCGATTCTCAATGCCATTGACGCGCGGGAGAAGCTGATTGCCAAGGAACTTGCGGACGCCGATGCAAAAAAAACCGAAGCGAAAAAAGAGCGCGATGAGTTTCAAAAGAAGAATGAGGACTTTGATTCGCAGCGCGCTGCACTTTTCACCAAGGCAACCGACGAGGCGAAAGCCGAACGTCAGCGGCTGCTCAACGAAGCGCGTAAAGCGGCAGATGTATTAAGCGCGAAACGACAGGAAGCGCTGAGAACCGACGCGCAGAATCTAAATCAAGCCATTAGTCGTTTGACGCAAAAGGAAGTGTTCGCCATCACGCGAAAAGCTTTGGGCGATCTGGCGACGGTGAGTTTGGAAGAGCGGATGGGCGAAGTTTTCGACCGACGCTTGCGAGGAATGGACGGCAACACAAAAACCACCTTGGGGGAAGCGCTCAAAAAAAATTCTGAACCGGCACTTGTTCGCAGCACTTTTGATTTACCCGCAGAGCAACGCGCGGCGATTCAAAATGCGCTCAACGAAACTTTCTCGGCGGAAATCCATTTGCGATTTGAAACTGCGCCCGACTTGGTCAGTGGCATTGAACTCACCGCGAATGGCCAAAAAATTGGCTGGAGCATCAAGGATTATCTCGCCTCATTGGAAAAAGGTGTCGGCGAACTTTTGAAGGAGAAGGACACGCCGGAACCCAAACCTGAAATCAAAGTTGAGCCTAAACCTGAAGAACCAAAGCCCGAAAATGAGCCAGCATCTAAACCAGAAGCGAAACCTGTTTCTACACCGGAAATCAAAGTCGAAACTGCGCCCAAGTCTGAAATGAAAACCGAGCCAAAGACTGAAGACAAATCCGAGATAACAGTTGAACCCAAGCCCGCAAATAAAGTTGAACCGAAATCTGAAGAACCCGCTTCCGAAATAAAAAGTCAATGAACGCCGCGCCGGAAAATTTGCAGGGCGTCTTTGACCATACGTTCGCTGGAATCAGCCAGACGCTGGAAAACTTCATGCCGCAACTGACGCTGCGCGAAGTTGGCACAGTCATCAGTGTCGCCACCGGGATTGCGAAGGTTTCTGGACTTCCCGGCGTTGGCTTTGAGGAGTTGGTAAAATTCCCCGGCGATGTGCTGGGCATCGCGTTCAATGTGGACGAAGATGAAATCGGCGTCGTGCTGCTCGGAGAATATCAAAACCTGCACGCCGGCGATGAAGTCGAACGCACCGGGCGGGTCATGGATGTGGCAGTCGGCGATGAATTACTTGGACGCGTCATTGACCCGCTCGGCCGGCCACTGGATGACAAAGGTTCACTGACGACCAATAAACGCCTGCCCATCGAACGTCCGGCTGCGGCCATCATGGATCGCGCGCCGGTCACTGTGCCGCTCCAGACCGGCCTCATGGTTGTTGATGCGTTGATCCCCATCGGGCGCGGCCAGCGCGAATTGATTCTGGGTGATCGCCAGACGGGCAAGACGGCCATCGCGCTCGACAGCATTTTGAACCAGCGCGGAAAAAATGTGATTTGCGTTTATTGTGCGATTGGTCAGCGCGCATCCGCCGTCGCCAAAGTTGTGGCGAACCTCCGCGAAAAGGGCGCGATGGATTACACCGTGGTCGTGGTCGCCGAAGGCAACGATGCGCCGGGACTGACTTATATCACGCCCTATGCCGCGACGAGCATCGCGGAATATTTCATGGAAAAAGGCCGCGACGTTTTGATTGTTTATGACAATCTCACAAAGCACGCTGAAGCCTATCGCGAGTTATCTCTTTTACTGCGCCGACCACCGGGACGCGAAGCTTTTCCCGGCGATATTTTTTATATTCATTCGCGCCTGCTCGAACGCGCGACGCATTTGAGCAAGGAACTTGGCGGCGGTTCGCTCACTGCGCTGCCTATCATTGAGACCGAAGCACAGGATATTTCGGCTTACATTCCGACGAATTTAATTTCGATCACGGACGGACAAATTTATCTTTCGCCGTCGCTGTTTGAACTAGGCGTGCTGCCGGCGGTGGATGTCGGCAAATCCGTTTCACGCGTCGGCGGCGCGGCGCAACGCGCGGCGTATCGCGCCGTCGCGGGCGACCTCAAGCTCGCCTACGCGCAGTTCGAGGAGCTGGAAACGTTCGCACGTTTCGGCGCGCGGCTGGATGACGACACGCGCAAAATCATCGAGCATGGCCGGCGCATCCGCGCGTGCCTGAAGCAGCCGGAATTTTCGCCGGTTTCCGTGCCCGCCCAAATCACCGTGCTGCTGGCGTTGACGGCGAATCTGTTCGATCCCGTGCCGCTGGAAAAAATGACCGAGGCCGCGCGCGCCGTGCAAGCGGCAGCGGAAAAAATTCCGGCGGAAGTGAGCGCGCGGCTCGACACTGCTGCGAAGTTAAGTGACGAGGATAAAAAAACAATTGTCGAAATTGCCCGCAAAGTGCTCGCGCCTTTTCAACCCAAGCCGGAGCCTAAATCCGAAGTTAAGATCGAGCCTAAAGCTGAAACTAAAGACGATGGTAAAGTTAAAGCTGATGCCAACCCCAATCCGGAGGTTAAGGCCGAACCAAAGCCTGAAATCAAGGCGGAGCCGCAAGCGGAAATAAAATCAAAGGCAAAGACGACACCGAAGGAGAAATCATGAGCGACAACACGGCGAGCCTGTCGCGAAAGATCAGTAGTGCCGGCGATCTCCAATCCGTCGTTCGCACGATGAAAGCTCTCGCTGCATCAAGCATCGGACAATACGAAAAGTCCGTGCGCGCGTTGGGTGATTATTATCACACCGTGGAATTGGGATTGGGCGCGTGCTTTCGTGAAAGCAAGCCAGTTGCCCCGATGGTAAAACGGAAAGGACAAAACGATGCGGGCGCGATTGGCGCGGTCGTGTTCGGTTCCGACCAAGGACTCGTGGGACAGTTCAACGACGTCATCGCCGATTTTGCAGTCAAGACGCTCGCGGCTCTGCCGGGCAAACCCGAAGTGTGGGCCGTCGGTGAGCGCGTTCATGCGCGGCTGGCGGACGCGGGCTTGAAACCGATGGGGCTTTTTTCCGTGCCGAATTCCGTTCAGGCCATCACGCCGCTCGTCGGCCAGATTCAAATCGAGAGCGAAGCGCATCGCGCCAAAGGCGATTATGCGCGGGTCTATGTTTTTCATAACCGCCCGAAATCCGGCGCACTTTACGAGCCGGTCAGCCAGCGATTGTTGCCGCTGGACGCGGCGTGGCAGCAAGGTCTGGCCAAAGTTCCGTGGCCGACGAAGACCTTGCCTGAAGTCATGTGCGGTGACACCGTGACTTTGCGAGCGCTCATCCGCGAATATCTTTTCATCTCGCTTTTTCGCGCTTGTGCCGAATCGCTCGCGAGCGAAAATGCGAGCCGCCTCGCCGCGATGGAACGCGCTGATAAAAATATTGATGAATTACTGGAGACATTGCACGGCACATTCCATCGCTTGCGTCAGACTGGCATTGACGAGGAACTCTTTGACGTGATCGCCGGTTTCGAGGCGTTGTCGGTGGAAAAGCACAGCGTCAAATAATAAAAATGAAAATCAATTCAAACGATTTCCGGGTGCGACCCGGAGCAAAGGTCAAACTCAAAAAATGGCCGACGACGGTCAAACCTTTTTGCCAGTCGAAGAAGCAGTATAAAAAACTCCTGGAGGAACACGTTGAGGACTTGAGTTCGCTGCAACGTCTTCACTACGCATCCAACCGCCATGCGTTGCTGCTGATTTTTCAGGGGATGGACGCGGCTGGCAAAGATGGTGTGATCCGCCACGTCATGTCCGGGGTCAATCCACAAGGCTGCGAGGTCTTCAGCTTCAAACAGCCGAGTGCCGAGGAGTTGGAGCATGATTTTCTCTGGCGCACGACGAACCGGCTTCCCGAACGCGGGCGAATCGGCATCTTTAATCGTTCTTATTACGAGGAAGTGCTGGTCGTCCGGGTGCATCCCGAAATTCTCCAAAGCCAGGGGCTTTCAGAAAAATTGCGCGATGGAAAAAACCTTTGGCAAGAGCGGTTTCGTTCCATCATAGATTTGGAAAATCACCTCTACCGCAACGGCACGCGGGTCATCAAATTTTTTCTGCACCTGTCGAAGACGGAGCAGCAAAAAAGATTTCTCGAACGAATTGACGAGCCGGACAAGAACTGGAAATTCAGCCTCGCGGACATTCACGAGCGGAAATACTGGAAGGATTACACGAAGGCTTACGAGGATTGCCTGACCGCGACCAGCACCCAGCACGCGCCGTGGTATGTCGTTCCTGCTAATAATAAAGAGAATGCCCGGTTGATTGTTTCTCAAATTGTCATTGATGCGTTCAGGGAGCTTAAAATGGCCTATCCCAAGACCACCGCGAAACGGCAGCGGGAATTAAAATCCATCCGCAAGCTGCTTGCGAAATAACACTTGAACTCGATGAAAAAACTCATTGTTTTTGATTTGGATGGCACGCTCGCCGAAAGCAAATCTTCTCTTGATGCGGAGATGTCAACGCTGCTCGGTGTGCTTCTGGGCATTGTGAAAGTGGCGGTGATCTCCGGCGGCAACTGGCCACAGTTTGAAAAACAAGTGCTCGCCAATCTGCCCCATGATGAACGGCTGAAGAATTTGTCACTTCTGCCAACCTGCGGGACAAAGTTCTACCGTTACGATTCCGATTGGAAAATATTTTACTCGGAGGATTTCACCGTCGGGGAAAAAGAGAAAATTATCCGCTCCTTGAAGCAAGTGATGGCCGCATCGGAATTCGTAGTTCACCAGACTTGGGGCGAAGTCATTGAAGACCGGGGCAGCCAGATCACGTTCTCGGCGCTGGGACAGCAAGCGCCCATTGAGGAAAAGAAAAAATGGGATCCTGATTTCGCCAAACGGCAACGGATGAAAACGCAACTCGACAAACTCATCCCCGAATTCTTTGTGCGTTTGGGCGGGACGACCTCGGTTGATGTCACCAAGCCCGGCATAGACAAAGCATACGGCATTGGAAAACTTCGCGACACGCTGGGCATCACGATTCAGGAAATGATTTTTATTGGGGACGCCCTGTTCCCCGGTGGAAACGATTATCCGGCCAAAGAAGCGGGCGTCGTGTCCATCCAAGTTCGCGATCCTAACGAGTCGAAACGAGTGATTGAAGCCATCATTGCCTGTTTGGGCAGCGTTCAAACCAAACCATGAAAGCCTCGATTAAAAAAATTCTAAAGACCGCGCATGAGTTTTTTTGATCAAATCAAAGCGGGTGGATTTGCCGATCCGTCCACTCTTCAGGGTGCGATTCTGTTTGCCATTTTTTTCGCGTTTCTTGCGTGGCTTGTTGGAAGCGCATTGCGATTGACCGTCCAACGAGTGCTGTTGCATGACAAACACGAACACTTTGACCGCATGGCCGTCAAATTCCTGGCAAAATTGACCCGTTACGCTGTCTATGTTTTTGCCTTTGCCGCCTACGCGCATTTCATCCCGGCCATGTCCGGTTTAGGCACGGCGTCACTGGCCAGCATCAGCGTCATCTCGGTGATTGTCGGCTTCGCGGCGCAAAACACGCTCGGCAATCTAATTGCCGGAATTTCCCTGTTACTCTATCGGCCATTCAAACTCGGCGACCGGTTGCAAGTGAACGCACCAACCGGACTGGAAACCGGCACTGTGGAAAGCCTCACTCTCGGTTACACGCTGTTGAAAACGGATGATAATCGGCGGGTGGTTGTTCCCAACAGTCTCATGGCCAGCCAGACGAACATCAACCTGACCGCAAATGACCCGCGCGTGATTTGCTCGGTGCCGATTGGTATCAGCTATGATTCGGACATTGATAAGGCCCGCGCCATTCTGCTTGAGCTGGCCGGCAAACATCCAAAAGCGAAGCAAGTTTGCGGGTGTCCGCTAACGCAATTGGGCGCTTCCGGCGTCTTGCTATCGCTTGATGTGTGGTGTGCCGATGCTTTGACTGCGATTACGTTCAAATGTGATTTGCTGGAACAGGCCGCAAAAAGTTTTGCGCGCGAAGGAATCCATATTTCAATCCCACAGACGATGGTGGTTTTGAAAGACGACCGCCACGTTGCTCACAAGCTAGAAAAATCATTGCCTGGGGTGAACACCCCATAGTATTCGCAAGACTGTTAGTTGATGCTGTCAGCCATGAAAAATAAAACAGGGCTCGTCATATTTCTTTCCGTCGCTGCTTTTGTGGTGGGTTGCGACAAGGAAAAAACCACTGCACAGCAAATGGATCAGGTCAAAACTGAAACGAAGGAAGCCGCACAGGACATGAAAGACTATACCTTCGCGGAGAAGGCAGAATTCGTTAAATCAATGCAAGGTCAGCTAACCACGCTGAACCAGGATTTAGATAAACTTTCGGCCAAAATTGACAATTCCAGCGACGCGATCAAAGCCGAGGCGAAACCGAAACTACAAGCGTTGCGCGATCAGGCCACACAGTTGAATCAGCAACTGGCGGACGCCTCGAACGCCACGGAATCCACATGGGACAGCGTCAAGGCCGGCTCCAAAAAAGCATACGAATCACTGGAAAAGAGTTTCACCGACGCTCGCCAGTGGTTGAGCGATAAAATCGCGCCCTAAACTGCCGTCCGCAAAAAACCATGTGCGGCTACACTTTTGCCTTCACGTTGAAGGCGGATAAAAAAACACGACGAAAACCAACTATCATGAACACACTCGAAATCAAAGGCGACTGGAACATCACCAAAGGCAAATTGAAACAGAAATGGGCCAAGCTCACGGATGACGATCTCCAATACGCCGAAGGTCAGCAGGACGAACTGATTGGCCGGATTCAAAAACGCACGGGCGAAACTCGCGAAGCGGTTGAAAAGGCGATCAAGGAATTGTTCTCCGCCTGATGCTCCTTTGCCACGGTTTGTAACCAATCAAACCAGAAATCCAGTCGCTCAATCAATTTGAGCGGCTGGTGCTGTTTTAAGCGAGAGCCTCAAACTTCGGTAGGGTTACACCCCATAGTTAAGTGCCACCTCCTCCGTCAGAATGTTTTCATTGTTAAAAATTAACGAGCAGCAGAAAAAATGAAAAGATGAGATGTTCCGCACAGTGCCGTCGAAACTAGCAATACAACATGAAGCAAAATCGAGCCGGGCTGTCACAAAAGTATGTGGCGGCGTTGGGAAAAAACCTGAAGCAAGGTTC
>Ga0182024_10023450_pt1 | contig 11047 bp, 11 predicted proteins | sample P32metaG_FD_120480 | JGI IMG/M metagenome (GOLD analysis project Ga0182024, IMG submission 120480) | Permafrost microbial communities from Stordalen Mire, Sweden - P3-2 metaG (Illumina Assembly) | ecosystem: Environmental > Terrestrial > Soil > Wetlands > Permafrost | place: Sweden: Stordalen... | reverse complement strand
TGCGAACGTTGCGCAAGCCCAACCCATGTCTTCGCGGAGAAGGCGAATCGGGATCGAAATCGTTCGCAACGCTCACTTCCATCGACCCATCGACGATATGCCCCTCCACCCGAATCAATCCGCCCTCCACCATGGTAGCGATCCCATGCTTCACTGCGTTCTCGATCAAAGGCTGCAGCACCAGCGGTGGCACCATGCAATCCGAGCAATCGTCATCGACATCGATCTCGACCCGCAATCGCGACCCGAAACGCACCTGCTCGACGTCCAGATAAGTCCGCGAAAGAGCCAGCTCCTCACGCCACGAAATCGTCTCCCGCTCTCCCAGCCCCAGCGTGTTCCGCAAAAAATCCGAGAGCCGGATACACATCTCGCGAGCCTTGGCCGGATCGACAGTCGTCAATGCGGTAATCGAATTAAGACTGTTAAACAGGAAATGAGGATTGATCTGCGCCTTCAACGCGCGCAATTCCGCATCGCGAGCCAGCAGCTCGGCATCGCGCGAAGCCTGCTGCGCGATGTACATATAGTGCAATGCGATCGATACCGTGTACAGCAGCAACCCCACCACCACCAGATGCGGAACCTCCATCTGAAATCGAGCGTTGGCATGCATGCCCCGCCGCGCGATAAAATTTGCCAGCTTCACCCAGATTCCGGAAACGAGCAACGCCGCGGCCAGATGCTGCACGATCAACTTAATTGGATGCGTCGTGCGCAAAGGCAAGTGCCGGCACGTGTACCACGGCGTCAAACAGAAGAACGCGTACGATAAGCAGAGCGCCGTGGCCAGTTCGCCGGATTCGCGAACAGACAGGGTTCCCGGCATCCGCAGAAAACTGGTCATCAGTCCGCCGATCAGGACCCAGACCACCAGGTACGCTTCGATACGCGTTTTTTTTGCAAAAATCGGATGCATGTCTGGTGTTCAGTTCTTGATGTTCACGCCACCGAACACCGCGAATCCGTTCACGATCAGATGCGGTTGCTTCGCGTCCGGTGCGACGCGGCTATCCAGCGTCTCGTCTTCATACCCGCCGAAAATTCCCGAGCCCCGAACCGTCACGTTCCAGTTTTCCGGCACTCGGATTTCGATACCGCCGAAAATCGCATTCGCCTCGATCAGGATCTCCTCGCGCGTCGAGGCGGCTTTGCGCAGGTCGATCTCCGCGCCTCCGAACATGGCGAACACCTCGCCGCCCTGAAAATCCTGCGAATCGACGCGCCGGCGCGTGCCTCCGAAAATCGTCCACTCGCTCATATCGTTTACCGAACCCACTGGTATTCTTGCGTGAATATCCGAAATTATCCGGTCCTTGAGGTCTTCCCCGAACTTTTTGGCTTGGGCAGCACTCGCTCCCGAATTGTTGCCTCCATAAGATTGGCGGTCGATCGCCCGCGCCAGCATTCCCAACCCGACCATGATCAGAACTCCCGGCCATAGAAACCGCCAGATATCGCCGTGGATTACGCCGAGATTATTCATCAGGAAGACAAAGCCGACCACGAAAATCATCCCACCCCAAACGCGTCCGCCCATCCCCATGGAGCGGGCGCCCTGCACGGCGCCCACCACGATCAGAATCACCGGCCAATACCGTTCCAGATCCTCGAAATAGGGGATGCCCAGATTTTGTAGCAGCAGCACAACGCCAATGCCGGCAAGGATGATGCCGCCCACCAGACCGCCGTGGCCCCGGTGCCGGCCATCCCGCATCCACCGTCCGGCTCGATAATCACCGCGCATGTCGAAAATCCTTCCCAATGCGATCGTAACAGGCTGATGCAACTCGATTAAGGTCGATTCGGCGAATGCCACCGCCAGATCGGTGAGTGGCAGGCGCGGATGTTATAGTACCCCTTTGAGGCGCGATTGGTGGATCTATGCAGCCCTTTTTCTGGCGATCGTCGCCGCCTACGCGCAGGTCCACGATTTCCAGTTCGTCAATTATGACGATAACGATTACGTAACCGAAAACCTCCATGTCCGCGACGGTCTGACCGGCTCCAGCGCCGCCTGGGCCTTTCAGTCCACCCAATACGCGAACTGGCTCCCACTGACCTGGCTCTCCCACATGCTGGACGTCGAGCTATACGGCCTCGTGAGCGGCCGTCATCACCTGACCAGTGTAGCCATCCACGCGATCACAACTCTGCTTCTCTTCGCCCTCCTCCGAAAAATCACCGGAGACCGCTGGCCCAGCGCCTTCGTCGCCTTCATCTTCGGCCTGCACCCCCTCCACGTAGAATCCGTAGCCTGGATCGCCGAAAGAAAAGACGTGCTGAGCGGCCTCTTCTATATTCTCGCGTTATGGGCCTACGTCCTCTACGTCGACCGCCCAAGCCCGATGCGCTATACGGCAATCCTGATCCTCTTCGCTTGCGGAATCATGGCGAAACCGATGATCGTGACCTTCCCCTTCGTAGCTCTCCTGCTCGACTTCTGGCCTCTCCGCCGCTTGTCATCGAAGACCATTCTGGAAAAGATCCCTCTTTTCGCCCTCTCCGCAGCCTCCGCCGCTATCGCATACATCGTCCAACAACGCGGCGGAGCCGTCAACACGCTAACCGAGATCCCTTTGACTCTCCGAATCGAGAACGCCGCCATCGCCTATGTGACCTATATATTTCAATTCTTCTGGCCCACTCGTCTCGCCGCATTCTATCCCTTCCCGCCGATAGTGCCCGCCTGGGAGTGGATAGCGGCCCTGATCGCGCTAATCGCGATAACGATCGCAGCCCTTCGAAGCGTCCCCTTCGCCGTGGGATGGTTGTGGTACCTGGGAACGTTAGTTCCAGTCATCGGAATAGTGAAAATCGGCCTCCAATCGCACGCCGACCGTTATACGTACATCCCCCTGATCGGCCTCTCGATCGCGTTCGCCTGGGGCGGACCGGCGGTCGTGAAGCGCCATCGATGGCTGACCATCCCCGTCGCAATCTGGGCGTGCGCCCTGTGCGCGGCCACCTTCGTTCAGGCATCTACCTGGCGCAGCAGCACAACTCTCTTCAAACACGCGCTCGCCGTCACCGGCGGTAATTACATCGCCCACAATAACTTGGGAGTCGCTCTGCGCAAAGCCGGCCGCCGTCCCGATGCACTGGTCCACTTCGAGGAAGCCCTAAGATTGCGGCCCGAGTACTCCGACGCGCAGACCAATGTGGGCGAAGCGCTGCTCGTAGCCGGCCGTATCAATGACGCGCTTCCGCACATCACCGCAGCCCTGCGCATCAATCCTCGGCTAGCCGAAGCTCACATCAACCTGGGATCGATCCGCAACAAACAGGGCCGTCCCGATCTTGCCGAGGCCGAATACCGCGCCGCCCTCGACCTGAAGCCCTCGAGCGCCGAAGCGCACGACGGACTGGGCGTCGTCCTCTACGAAACCAACCGCCCCGAAGAAGCCCTTCCGCATGCCCTGGCAGCGATCGCGCTCGATCCTGGAGACGCCGATTCTCATTACAACCTCGGCCGCTTGTACGGCATCACCGGCCACACCGATCAGGCCATCGACCAGTTCCGCGAAGCGGTCCGCCTGGAACCCGCGAATGCCGAAGCGCATTTCAATCTAGGGACCGCTTACACCCAAAAAGATCAGATGAACGAGGCCATAGCGGAATTTCGCGCTGCGATTCAAAGCAAGCCCGATTACGTAAGCGCCCACTTCAACCTAGGGAGCGCGCTGGCGCGCCTGGACCGTTACGACGAAGCGCTCCCCGAATTCACCGAAGCCCTTAAGCTCAATCCAAACCTACCCGGCGCAAGGGAAGCAATCGAATACTGCCGCTCCCTCCGCCCCAAGTAGCGCGGGTGGCGCGAGCTTCAGCTTGCTTCTCACTTCGGGGACAGTCAGCTATGTTCCGAAGAGAAAAATCCGTCGACCGACCACTATATTGCCGATGCCCCGATTTGCTCGTGCCGTCGCCGTTGGCTTGCCCCATCACATAACCCAGCGCGGAACCGACCGCGATTGCGTCTTTTTCACCCACGCCGACCGCGACATCTACCTGGATTTGCTCCGCAGCTCCGCCCGCCAGGCGAGCCTCCGCATTCTGGCCTACTCCCTCGTGCCGAATCACATCCATCTGGTGGCCGTGCCAGATGAGCCGGACTCCCTTTCCGTGGCCCTCCGGCGCACTCACGGCCGCTATGCAAACTATCTGAACGCGCGCCGCTGTCGCACCGGCCACCTCTGGCAGAATCGCTTCTATTCCTGCGCGCTCGACCGGGATCATCTGTCGGTCGCCCTTCGCTTACGAAATCCCGTAGGCGCGGGCCTCGCCGAACTCGTCGACCAATATCCGTGGTCGAGCGCTGCCGCCCACCTCACGGGTCGCGATCCCAGAAACATCCTCGACATGGACTTTTGGCATGACCGGGGAGCCGCCGAAGACTGGCGATCCCTCCTCGCCGTCCGGCTGCTTCAGCGAGCGACGTTTACCAGCAGACCCGTTGGAAGCGCTGGCTTTATTGACCATTTGGACACTCAACCGGAACGAACATTACGTCCCCATCAAGGCGTTCGCCCTCGCGCCGCGGCTGTTTAGCCGGACAGCAATCGACCACTTCGGACCATAGCAGACCGTCCCCGGAGTCCGAAGTAAAACGCCGACTCCGAAAACACGAAAGCCTGCGAACTCTGCTACATCGGGACTGAAGGAATCGCTGCCGAGACGGAAGAGGGCTTGGCCGAGGGGCTCCAGCGGGCTGGTTCCGTCGGCCCAGAGTTTGCCCTTTCTTAGCACGATGCGGGTGGAACGTAGCCAGGGGCTGTCGGACCGGTAGTGCCCGACGAACGCTTCGTATTGTGGGAGGTCCGGAAACGCTTTGGCCCGGTATAGTTCTCGTTCACATACCAGTCAGATCCGTGCGGCAACTCCACCAATGTTTTTCGTTGTTGCGGCCGAACACCAGCGGGAAGCGCTGCCAGGAATATTCATCGGCCACGAAACTATCCTCACCCAGCCATTCCAGCGGGATCCCACTTGGAACAGATGATCGGGCGTCACAGCTTCCTGCGATTCGCGGTCTGAAAAGCCGAACGTGGCGATACGAGCTATCCCCTCACGCTTGGCCAGCGCCAGCGTCAGCGTCATCCCCGGTGCATTCATCGCTTTCATGTACCGCGCGATGAATGTATCCAGGACGTTAGCATCGGGCGCCGCTAAGAGGGACTGCCGCGTGATTAAGGTTGACGCTCCCAGTACCAGGAAGGTGCGCCGCTGAAGTTTATGGCCCATCATAGTAGCGGCAAGGTCTGACCGAGCGGGTGCGTGTGCCAGGCCGTCCGCGCGCCGGGCTCGAAGGTGACGCTTGCACCTCGAACACGCGCCGGCTCCGGCGGGTTGAATAGAGGGTCGACGTCGTCTCCTGGGCCGATCAGCGGCCCGGCAGACGGGAATCTTTGGGCTCAGGACTGGCCACAATGGCGAGGTCCCAACCGGGATGGCACGGCGCTCTTCAGTGCGCCGAAGGCTTGGCCGGAGAAGTTGACAACCAAATGGAAGGTCCCGATTGGAGAGGGCTACGCATCTCCGATCTTCGCAGGCGGCCGGATCTTGCAGTTTGCGCACCGGGGAGACGACGAGGTTGCCATGAGCGTCGATCCGGAAAGCGGCAAATCCTCTGGCGGCAGAGCTATCCCGCGCCGTTCGAGCCTGTTAACTCGGCGGCTCACCATGGCAAAGGTCCGAAGTCGACACCTCTCTTTTACGAAGGGAGACTTTATACCTTCGGCATATCCGGTATTCTTTCGTCATTCGACGCGGCGACGGGCAAAGTCGAATGGAGGAAGGAGTACACCAAAGATTTCAAGGCCCTTGGCCGCAATTCGGGACATCTATGTCGCCGGTCGCAGGCGATGGGCTTATCGTGGCGTTGATCGGTACCAACGACGACGGGGCCGTCGTAGCTTACGAGGCCAAATCCGGTGCTCAAAAGTGGATCTGGAAGGGAGACGGTCCGGCGTACGCGTCCCCAGTGATCTTCGAGATCGGAGGCGTGAAGCAGGTAGTTACCCTCACGCAGAAATACGCAGTCGGCCTTTCGCTGGCATCCGGGGATCTGTTGTGGCGAATCGATTTCCCGGGGCGAAGTGGAATGAATATACCCACTCCCCTTCGATTCGGCCAACGGTTAATTCTGGCGGGCGATTCCGGAACGATGTTGCTCCAACTGAATCACCAGAACAACTCTTGGACGGCGGAAAAAGCATGGCAGATTTCCGAGCTCACGATGCGTTTCAGCTCTCCGGTGCAAAAGGGCAATCTGATTTTCGGATTTTCCAACCGGACCAGTGGGATTTTCTTCTGCGTCGACGCTGAGAGCGGCAAGACGCTTTGGACCAGCGCTCCGAGGCAAGGGGACAATGCAGTGCTCCTCATTTCGGGAGAGCTGCTGTTCTTAGTGAAGGACAGCGCTGCGTTAATCGTAGCTCGGACCAGCGGGACGGGCTTCGAGCCTCTGCACCGCTACGAGGTATCCGAGAGCTCGACGTACGCAAACCCTCTGATGTTGGCTAGGGGAATTGTGATCAAAGACAACACCACACTGTCGTTCTTGGGTTGGGAGTAACCCTAGCAACCCCCAGAAGGTTCTTGCCGGCAGACGCACGGGCTGTGGACTGATGGTTTGTCGATGGAGCATATCGCTCAAGGATTTGCTGTCGGTGGCAGAGGGGGCACCGGGCGCGCAAATTCCGAAGGTCGCACTCTCCTCCACCATGGGTAGGATATGATCAGCATCTCAGTGAGTCTTGCGCGTGAGCCACTTGAGCCCCATCTTGCGAGAAGCCGTTGCCGGTGGGTCCCACGCGATCACCGAGACTCCCCTTAGTTAAGAAAACGGCAACCCGCATAGTAAGGTGAGGACGTCGTTCACTTGGCAGGTGAGTACTTCTTAGGGATGCGCAGAGCCATGGAACCGGAGACGGTCACGACGTCATACTGGCCCTGGAAGGCGACCAGAAGGTGCGCAGCCCAGGGTTCCAGCTTGTATTCGGTGGAGAGCCATTTGACCATGTCGGTGGTGGCCATGGCTAGCGCGCGGTCGAGGCTGCTGACAAATTCGGGCTGCGAACCGATGCTGACAAGGGAGTCCACGTTCTCGAGGCGCGGACCATCGAGCCTCATTTTCTTGGCGATGTCTACAGCAAATTCCACGTCCATCGAGGTCTCAATGCCATTGCCGGTGGGTTCGCCATCGCCCATCAAAGCGTGGCCGTCGCCCACATAGAGCAGGGCTCCCGGGTGATAGACGGGCAGGATGACAGTGGCTCCTTCGCGCACCCGGTTGTAATCCACATTGCCGCCGTAAGCGCCTGCAGGCCCCGAGGTGGGGGAGAAATCCCCGGCGGCCGCGACGCCAATGCAGCCGAGCATCGGGATGGCAGGGAACTCCATTTTGATCACAGTGCTGGCCGGATCGCGCAGACGAACGATGTTCTGCGCCAGATCGATGTCCCAGCGGACCAGATTGGAGCGGCCGGGAAGGGCAAGGTTGGGCTTGTAGTTGGAGGAGTACAGGTCTCGAATGAACTCGGGCAGCAGCGCGTGAGGCCGAGTTGGTAGCCGGAGTAACCCCAGCCCCGATTCAGCCGGACGCGGCGCAGGTGCACCAGTATTGCGTCGCCTGGTTCAGCGCCTTCAATGAAGAAGGGGCCAGTAAGAGGGTTGCCGGATTCGGGGTGACGCACGTCGCCATGCAAATCGCGGCCGCTCGAATCGAGCGTTTGGGTCATCACAACCTCACCAGGCTTAATACGGCGCAGGACGGGGTTGGTGTGCGAGAAGGTTCGGTAGTAGCTGTTGGGAACGATGGGCTGGGCGCCCAGCAGCGCCGGCAGTAGGAGAGTAAGTGCAATCGTGATGCGGCACATATGGAAAGGGAGTATACAACACGGAAGGGGTGCTCTCGGACACGCATTCGTGCCAATCGGGGCACCCATGATACAAAAAAGGTACTATGAAGACCCGACTTCTGCTCCTGTCAGCGTTTACGACCGCCATCCTTTCTGCTCAAAATCAGCCGGTGCTTGGGAAAGACGCCGTCAAGGTCTCGGACAATGTTTGGGCGATCATGGGTTTCCCCAATATCGCGATCGTTGTCGGAAATCGCGCGACCTTGGTTGTCGATACCGGCCTGGGACCGGCCAACGGCGCGACCATCGCACGCGTTGTCGCCAAGCTTGCCCCTGGAAACCAAAAGCTCTTCCTCACAACGACGCATTTCCATCCGGAGCACGCCGCAGGGGAAGCGGGTTTTCCCAGGGGTACGATCCTGGTCCGCAATTCTGTCCAGCAGCAGGAAATGGAACTACACGGCCAAGAGATGGTGGACATGTTTGCCAGCCGCTCGCCGAAACAGAAAGAACTGCTGGCAAATGCCACGCTCCGCACACCTGATATTACCTTCGATACCGAGGCGAAGATCGACCTGGGCGGTGTGACGGCTCGCCTGCTCTGGTTCGGCGGAGCGCATACCAAAGGGGATGAGCTGACGTTTGTCGAACCAGACCGGACCCTGATATCGGGCGATGTGGTTCAGAACAAAGTCGTGCCGAATATATTCGGCGACGGCGGTACGCCTTCGAGCTGGCTCACCGTCCTCGACAAGATTGCTGCACTGAACGCCTTGCATGTACTGCCGGACCACAGCGCTCCGGGAGACGGTTCGATGGTTGCGGCGGAGAAGAAGTTCATCAGTGATCTGCGCACTAGCGCTCTGGATCTCAAGAAGCAGGGCGTCGCGGCGGATGATGCGGGAAAACAGCTCGCAATTGAGTTCAAAGCGAAGTACCCTGACTGGCCAAACATGAATGTAGCTGGCTTCGTCCGCAGCATCTATGCCGAATAGATACTGCCTCGAAAACGGTGCTCGTATGTGGGTCGAACGGCCGACGAGTGACATCTCGGTCACATCTCCGTGATAGCGACAGTCACTTCCTGTCCGCAACTTCAGCCTGGCGATGTTGTCGTGATGGACAACCTGGCGGCTCACAAAGTCGATGGCGTCAGAGATCTGATCCAGGGTGCAGGAGCCGAGCTGCGATACCTGCCACCGTATTCCCCCGACTTCAACCCCATTGAAAAGTGTTGGTCCAAGGTCAAACAACTGCTGCGCGGCGCCAGGGCTCGCTACATGTTTTCACTGGAACAAGCCGTCACTCAAGCCGTTGCTGCCCTAACTCCGCAAAACACCCAAGACTGCTTTCGCCACTGCGGTTATGGTCTATGAATAATACGAAAACTATCTAATCTGCACTGCGGCGTTATCATTTAGGGCAGCTATGAACAAGTTCGTCGCGGCCGCGGCCGCTTTCGCCTGCCTTGTCGCTGCCCAGGATGCGCCACGCCCTAAAAACACTTATCATTCGAGCGGCGGTACCTCTTCCGCTGCACGCCTGGTGTCGCCTGAGGTTCGGCCGGATCGAACCATCGTCTTCCGCCTGAAAGCTCCCGAGGCGGTCCGTGTGACACTGTCGTTCGCGGGGTCGAAATCAATGTCCAAAGACGACGCGGGTGTCTGGAGCGCCACGGTTGGTCCGCTGGAACCGGAGATTTATCAATACAACTTCGTCGTGGACGGCGTACGCATTCTCGATCCCGGAAATCCTAACCTCAAGAATGGCCGAGCCATCGACGCCAGCGTCGTGGAGGTCCCGGGCAATCCCCCGCGCTTCGATGAGATACAAGCCGTGCCCCACGGTGCGCTGAACATTCGCACGTATCTCTCCACGCCACTGAAAAGGCCACGCAAGCTATTTGTGTACACCCCGCCGCAGTACGACTTGGAGTCCAACCGACGCTTCCCGGTCCTTTACCTGCGCCACGGGAGCGGCGACAACGAAGAGAACTGGAGCGACACCGGTCGGGCGGGTGTGATTCTGGACAACCTTATCGCGCAACATAAGGCGGTGCCCATGATCATCGTGATGCCTAACGGCGATACGGACGGTAGCTGGGCCGGCGGGAGTTCACCGGAGGGTATCGAAATACTAACCCAGGAGCTGCTCTCGGACATCATTCCTATGACCGACAGGACGTACCGCGTGGCGCCCGGCCGCGAGAACCGCGCGATCACCGGTCTTTCGATGGGCGGCGGCCAGGCATTCACGATGGGGTTGAAACACCTGGATCTGTTTGCATGGGTGGGAGAGTTCAGCTCGGGGCTGGTCAGCGACAAGGAGTTCCACCTGGACAAGTATCTGCCGGGTTTCCTGGATCACCCGGACGACATCAACAAGAAGCTAAAGCTATTGTTTCTGAGTTGTGGCACCGAGGATCCCCGCTACCTCGGGCAGCTCGATCTCGCCGACAATTTGAAACAGCACAACATCCGCTATGTGTGGTATCCGACGCCGGGCGTGCACGAGTGGAAGGTGTGGCGGCACGCACTCGCTGAATTTGCCCAGAAGGTCTTTCAGGAGGCACGCTAATGTACCGATCTCTCTTATTGACGGCCTTCTCAGTAGCAGCGGTGTGCCCAACGGCAGCCTCGGCACAGGCACCGCGGCGCGAGCCTGCGGTAAACGACACGCTGCAGTCTCCCGAGGTATCGTCCGACCATCACGTCACGTTCCGCATCTTCGCGCCCAAGGCTGCTGAAGTGACCCTTACCAGCGACTGGCTCGGCGCCACACTGCCGCCCAAATTGAGCAAAGACGAACGCGGTGTCTGGAGCGTCACCCTCGGCCCGTTCGAGCCGAGCATCTACATCTATTCCTTCAATGTCGATGGCGTGGCCATACCCGACCCCGTCAATCCGCGTATCAAGTTGCGCGCCCGCACATCCGCCAGCATGGTGGAAGTCAAGGACGAGACTCCAGCCTTCTGGGAGGCCCGCGACGTACCCCATGGGTCGGTAGAGATCAACTGGGAGAAATCCAAAGCCATCGCCGGCGAGACACGCGCCATCTGGATCTACACGCCTCCCGAGTACGCCAAGACCACGCGCCGCTATCCCGTGCTCTACCTGCTGCATGGCTCGAACGACACCGCGGCTGGCTGGACGATGGCCGGCAACGCCAACTTCGTGCTCGACAACCTG
>Ga0182024_10023449_pt1 | contig 11048 bp, 8 predicted proteins | sample P32metaG_FD_120480 | JGI IMG/M metagenome (GOLD analysis project Ga0182024, IMG submission 120480) | Permafrost microbial communities from Stordalen Mire, Sweden - P3-2 metaG (Illumina Assembly) | ecosystem: Environmental > Terrestrial > Soil > Wetlands > Permafrost | place: Sweden: Stordalen... | reverse complement strand
TCGAAAGCGTCGCTTCTGCGAGCAAGTGCTTCGCGTGGGCGCGCGCTCGGTTCGGCTGACCGTGTAGAGCGGCGACTTCCGCGATCTTCGCGCGAACGCGCTTCGCGTCCTCTCCTCTTGCCTGCGCGAGCTGTTCTTCGAGCAGAGCGGCGAGAAGATCCCACTGTTCGGTCTCGGAGTAGAGGGCGGCGAGCGCGGACCGCGCGTCCGCGTCCGCGGGGTCGTCGGCGAGCGCGACCGAGTATGTTTCGATCGCTGCCGGAACGTCACCGACGTCGCTCTTCTGGATCGCGCCGATCTTGTGGAGGAGCTCGCGCCGCCGTTGGGGACTCGGTCCCTGTTCGAGCGCGGCGGTGTAGAGCTGGACCCGCTCGGCGGGGCTCCCTTGCTCGCGGAGAAGATCGTCGACACGAGACAAAAGCTCCGTCGACGAAGGCTCGAACGCCAGCGCCCTCCTGTACTCCGCGAGGGCAGCGGCGACATCGCCGGTCGTGGCCAGCGCCTCCGCCGTCTTCTTGGCGAACTGAAGCATCTCCGGAGAATCGATCGCCGCGTCCCCCAGCGCGTTGGCAAGCACTCGCGCCCCCTCCTTTGGATCGGACGCCACCTTCGCCAGTCGATCCACTCGGTCCAGCCACGGTACGAGCGGCCCTCTGCACGCGACTGCCTCTCTGAGGCCCCTCGCGACCCAGTCGAGCGCCTTGGCCTCGTCGAGGGGGCTCGACTCGGCGAGGGTAGCCCCCTCCTCGATCGCTCGGAGACGCGCCTCCGGCGTATCGAGGAGCGTCGCCTCGACGTCGAGGACGCGCAGCATGCCCGCGACATTGCGCTCTCTCCTGTGAAGCGGCTCGAGCACCTCTGCTGCAGCGAGGCGGAACTCGCCGACCCCCAGGAGTCTCTCGAGCGCGCTTCGGCTCGTCTTCTCTGCGGGCTCGACCGCGAGCGCGCGGCGAAATGCTTCGATTGCGCCGGGGAGATCGCGTGTCTTCTGCAAGCGCACGACGCCGAGCTTCGCGTAGAGAGCCGCACGTTCGCTTTCCGGCGCAAGGGTTGCTTCTGCATCGAGGGCGAGCGCGAGCTCCGACCACTGGCGGAGCGTCTCGAGCAAGGGCAGCCACCGTGCGTGTACGTCGCGCGCAGCACCGAACTTGTCGACGATGCGTCGCCAGGCTGCGGAAGCTTTGGCGCCGTCGCTGGCTTGCGTCGTCAGCACTTCGGCCGCCCGGAACGCGAGTGCGCGAGCGGCGTCCGGGTCCTTCGCGTCTTTGGCGCGCTCTTCGAGGACGTTCGCGAGTTCGGCCGCGTCGCCGGAAGCCTCGTAGAGCGGTTGCAGCGCTTCGAGGGCGCGAGCGCGCGACGCCGTACCGATGAGTCTCTTCCAGGCACCGATCGCCCGCGCGTCATCGCGCAGAACCCCCGATGCCAGCTCGGCAAGCTCCTCGTTCGCGATCCGTTGGAGCCCGAGGTCGGGCTCCAACGCCGCTGCCTTTTCGAGAGCATCGGCGAGTGCCTTCGGGTCCTTTTCTGCCGCGTAGATCGAGCAGAGAGCGCGCGCGGCCACGAGCCCGACCAAAGGCGGGTGGTCCGGGGTCGCGAGAAGCCCGATGAACGTCGCGCGCGCGCGTTTGCTGTCGCCGCCCGCGAGGTAGAGCTTGCCGAGTTCCGCCGTCATTCGCGCCCGGAGTTCGGGATCCTTCACCGTGGTGCCGACGCGGCTCAGGGTGCGCGCCGCGTCGAGCTCTTTGCCGAGCGCGCTCCCGAGTTCAACGAAGCGCGCGCGCAAGTCGTCGTCGGAAGGGTCGAGCGCTAGAGCCTGCTCGAACGCGGCGAACGCGCCGCCTGCGTCGCCTAGGCGGTCTTGTCGGAGGACGCCGATCTTGCGCAGCACGTCTCGCCGCTTCGGCCCGCGCGTGTGCTCGAGCTCGATCGCGAGGAATTTGGCGACGTCGGCCGGAACGCCGGTCTGCTCGTGCGCGCCGGCGAGCGCTGCGGCTGCACGTGCCGCGAGCCCCTTCACTTCGAGGAGCTTCGTAGCGACCCGGCGTGCCTCCTCGTGCGAGGGGTCGGCCGCGAGAAGAGCCTCGACGTGCTGGATCGAGCGCTCCGGTTCGTGAAGCTGCACGGCGTAAAGCTCGATGAGGCGCCCGCGGATTTTGAGGGCGTACGCCGCAGGCGGCGGTGGATCGACCGTGAGCGCCTGCTCCGCAAGACGTGCGACGTCGCGGTGTCGGTTGGCTTTGCGGAGGCGGGCTTCCAATACGTCGCGGCTCGCCTCGTCGTGAGGGTCGAGGCGGACCACTTGCTGGTAGAGCTCCGTCGCTTTGTCGTCGCCTGCCGGGTCTCTGGCGAAGAGCTCTGCGGCACGCTTGAGTAGGTCGATCTGGTCGGTCTTCGAGCGATGAGGCGCCACCGTTACGTAGAGTTCGGCGAGCGCCTTGTCGTTCTTGGCTCTCGTAAGGAGGGCCTCGATCTTCTCGAACGACGGACCATGCGTCGGCAGAGCCGACAAGGCCCGCTCGAGATAGCTCACCGCCCCCAAATCGTCTCCGAACGCGTCGCTGAAAAAGGTCGACGCTCGATACAAGAAGTCCGCGATGATCGGCTGTCCGAGCGTCTTAAGGCGCTTCCCCAGCGAAACCGCCTCGTACGCGAAGGCGAGCTCGCTCAGACGTTCGTCGCGCACCGCGGCCAAGTGGAGCTTGGTCCACGCGTCGGGTGGCAGCTGGTTGCGGACGATCGCGGTGAGGAAGCCTTCGAGGATCTCCTCTTCCTTTTCCAGCTTGCCCTCGAATGTAAACGCTCCCGCTGATCCGCGTTGTCGGGGAAGGTCGCGTTGCATGGATGCTCCACGGCAGCCTGGCGAAGCGGCCCGCCGACGCTCGCGCGCAAACGCCAGGCTATCAATGTTTTCGCAAGGATGGACTAGCGATCCGCGCCCCGCGGCGAACGGCGTTAGGTCGAGGCGTTAGGTCGTCGGGAACGGCTCTCGGAAAGCCCCCTTCGGGTTCGACGCGTCCGCACCCTCTCCGAACTCCGTCGCGCCGGTCGTCTCGACGAACGGCCCCCCCTCTTCTTCGGGTACCACCTGATCGAGCGATTCCTCGGCGCCGTCTTCGCCCGTCGTCGCCTTTTCGACCACACTCTCCCCGCGCTCTTCGGCAAGGTCGTCGTTCGGACTCCTCGGGCCGTCCAAGAACGCACGCGGGTCGGTCTCCTTTGCTCCGCTCTGTTCGCGAAGCCCGGCCGCGTACTTCGGATCGAGGTGGCCGGGCCGGTCGAAGCGACGCACCCGGCTGGCGAGTACCGAAGCGCGTTTCTTGGACTTTGCAGCGGGCTTCTTCTTGGGGCGTGCCGGCGCGCTTGCCTTTGCCGATGGACGTGCCTTTGGCTGTGCCTTGCTTGGCGATTTGATCGTGCGGGTCTTCTTTTTTGCAGGGACGGCCTTCGCGGGACGGCGAGAGCTTCCCTTCTTCGCCCGCGCGACCTTCTTCGCCGGTGCCGGCTTGCCGCGCTTCTTCGGCGCCGGTCGCGCCTTCTTCGTGACCTTCTTTTTGCCCTTCTTGGTCGCCATGCCAGGAGTGTAGCGCGACATTCGAGTCACGGTGCGAAACGTAGAACCGGTCTACGGGTTTACCTCTGCCGGTCCTCTCGCTGGTCCGTGTCGGACACCGACATGGTGGCTCCGTGATAGGCGCGGGTAATGTCGGCTTCGTCCAAGAAGCCCACGATTTGCCCCTTCTCGTTCGTCACGAGGACTTCGCGTGTGCCCTGCGCCAAGAAGTGCTCGAGTGCCGTGTGTAGGTCGTCCTCTTCTTTCACCGCTGCAGGCGGCACCATCAAGTCCGCGGCGAGGGCGAACGTCTCGAGGCCCGGCGCCATCGCCATCGTCCGCAAGATCTCGGCGTGGATGACCCCGGCGAGTCCCCCCTGCGCGTCGATGACGGGGAACGCGTCTTGCCACTCGGAGCCGGCGACGCTCTGCATCACCTCGAGAGCGGGGGTTTTGAGCTCGAACGAGACGTACTCGCGATCTCTCACCATCACGTTCGCGACGGTCACCCCACGGAGCACGTCGAAGATGAAATCGTCGCGGTGCGCCGCCGACTCACGCCTCGTCGCGACTTGCGAGTGATAGAGGCTCCGGTCGCGGAGCGCGACGAACGCGATGCCTTCGGCGAACATGAGCGGCACGAGGAGCTCGTAGCTTCCGGCGAGCTCGCACACCATGACGAGCGACGCGATGGGCACGTGGGCCAAGCCTCCATAGAAGGTCCCCATCCCGACGAGAGCGAAGGCGCCAGGGTCGATCCTCGGGTCGTGGAGCAAGAGCTGCGCGAACCGACCGAACGCGCCTCCAAAGATTCCGCCGATGACGAGCGAAGGGCCAAAGTCTCCGGCGCTGCCGCCCGAACCCACGGTGAGAGCCGTTGCGAAAATCTTGAGGACGCCGAGAAGAAGGAGCAGCTCGAGCCCGTGCCACCCTTCGGGGAACCACGTCGCGCCGGTCAACGCGACTTGCGCCGCCCCGTACCCTCCGCCGAGGAGGCCGAGCCCTTGCCCCGCTTGCCCGACGTGCGGACCGATGATCATGACGATCGGCGTCGCGAAGGCGCCGAGGGCCAGCCCCCCGATGGCCGGCTTCAGCCACTCCGGCGCGCGCATCTTCGTGGTTACTTCCTGAACCCATCGAAGCGTCGCCAAGAAGCCGCGCGCGACGAACGACACGATGACTGCCATGAGCGCGTAGAGAGGCAGGTGTGCGGGGACGAACGGATAGTGCGGGAGGTGCCCGAAGAGCGTCGCTTCGCCATAAAACGAGATGAAGACGGAGTACGAGACGACGCTTGCGAGGACGGCGGGGACGAGAGCATCCGACTCGAAGTCGTCGCGGTGCAGCACCTCGACGGCCAGCAGCGCGGCGCCTAAAGGTGTGCGGAACACAGCCGCCATACCGGCTGCCGTTCCGGCGACGAGCAGGATGCGCCGCTCGCGCACGGATACCTTGAGGTAACGTCCGACGATCGAGCCGAGGGCGCCGCCAATTTGCATGGTCGGCCCTTCGCGGCCGCCGGAGCCGCCAAAGCCGAGCGTGAAGATCGACGCGATCGCTTTGACGATCGGAACGCGCCGGCGGACGATGCCGTCTCGCTTGTGGAACGACTCGATGATCGCGTCGGAGCCGCCGCCGCGCGTCTCGGGGGCAAATCGTGCCGAAACGACCCCAGCGCAGAGCGCTCCCACCGCCGGTACGGCCCAGAGGAGCCAGGGGCGGAACGGCGCGAGGAACTGCGACTGAACGATCTGCTCCCCGTCCGCGCGCAGAGGCAAGTAGCCCGCGAGACGTTCGAGAAAGAGCATCTGAGTGAGCTCGAGCCCCGCGACGAACAGGGATCCAACGAGCCCCGCCGCGGCTCCCACGAGCGCGGCATGCAAAAGCACGCGCCCCAAAAGCTGCATCGCCACCTGCTGGCGGTCCCCCATCCCGAGCGTGAGCAGTGTCGTGAGGCGCCTTCGAAGCGGGCTCGCCGCACGACTGGGCGCCGGGGTCAGAACGCGGCGCGAGGGCGTGGGGGCGGCCGGATAGGGTGGGGGATTCGGAGTGCTCATCCGTCGTGCTCGTGGGCGAGGACGAAGTCGATCGCCTGACGCATGATGTCGTCGATGTCGGTCGAATAGTAGTGCGCCGCCTTGGGCATGACCCACAGCTTGATCGGGAACCCTTGCTTCTTCATGGCTTCGTAGGTGGCACGCTCCCCGGCAAGCTGGTTGCCCCATTCGCCCGCGATGAGCGCCACCGCGCGGACTTTCGCCATCTGCATCATCGGCACGGTGAGCTCGACGTCGGCTTCGTTGAGAATCAAAAAGGGCCATCGGCCCGGGTGGCGAACGGCCAGGATGACCGCGACGTAGGATCCTCGCGAGAAGCCCGCGAGGATCGCGCCGGCCCGGTCGATTTCACCCGGAAAGAGCGCTTCTGTCGCTGAAATCGAGCGCTCGAGGTCGGCGTCCATGTCCGCGAACGGTTCTTCCCACGTCGGGGGCCCTCCGGGTTCGCAGCTCTTGTTTCCGCTCGGGCACACCAGAAAGCCGGTGTTCGACGCAGTCTCGGTCCAGAGACCGCACGTGTAGCTCGGGGGGACGCAGACGCCGTGAAGCATCGCAAGGAGGCGCGCGGGCGAAGCGAACGATCGCGGCGCGACGACGAACGCGGTCCGCTCACCTAGGAACGGAACCTCGAACGGTCCCGTGTAGCGAGACTCGGCGTCGCCTTCGGGCGTAGCCTCCGTTTCGGCGTCTCTCGCGGCGTCGGGGGCGCTTACGCTGGCGACAGGCGCGGGCGGCGTCCTCGTACATCCGAGGCCGGCGATCCCGAGAAGAGCGGGCATCAGCCGAATCGAAAGGAAACCCGGAAGAGAAAAAGGGTGGAGTCCTTCGTCGCTTCGCTCCTCCGGATCACCGCACATGCTCGTCGAAAGCGGATGCGGCCTCAGTGAAGGACGAGCGTCTTCAGCATTTTCAGGCACACGGCGTCCTTTTGCGCTTTGCACACGGTCGCCATCATGCGCACGTCCTCGGGGCTCGCGCGACCCGCATAGATCTTCGGCTCGAGGAGATCGCGCACCCGCTGGTAGTCCTCCGGCCGCTTCGATCGCATCAGGGAAGCGAGGAGGGCGGCCTCGACGCTTCCCGCGTCGCTTGCGCCCGAGTCGGGCGAACCGGTGAGCGCAAGCTCGAACGTCGATCGGCTGCCTCCTTTGCCTAAGCGCGCGAGTGTCTCGCCAGCCGCCGAGCGAAGACTCACGTCGGCTTCGGCTGAGCTCCGGAGCAGCTCGAGCATCGCGCGCTTCTTGTCGACGTCGAACTCGTGCTCCGCGCGCAGGAACTGATTGACCTCGAAATGGAACTCGATCGCATGAAAGTCGTCGGTCTGACGCAAGGGGGAATCGGCCGAGATCTGCGACGCCCGGTCGTGCGCGAGGTCGCAGTCGACCGTGAAGCACTGTCGCATCGCCCCTTCGAGCAGCTGACGATCGACGTCGCTCGGCGGAGGTGGCGGCGGAGGCGGAGGCGGATCTCGACGCGTGCACGCGAACGTTTGCATCACGAGTACGACACACATGCGCCACACCCGGAGCGGGAGCGCGCTCTTGGTCGAGCCCATTGCGGGGCATGGTAGCAGAGGGTCGATGCCGGGATGCGGCGCTCATCCCGTTTCTGCGGGCCTGTGTTATTGCCACCCTGTGGAGATTCGGGAGATTCGGGAGATTGGGGAGACTGCGGACACCGGCAACGACGGCACCGAGGGGTACCACCAGCCCGCCGAGTGGGAGGCGCACGAGGCCGTGTGGGTTGCGTGGCCGAGCGCCGAGGATCTCTGGAAGGAAGACCTCGTTCCCGCGCAGCGCGCGTTCGTCGCGATGTGCGCCGCCATCGCCGACGTGGACCCGGACACCCGGAGGCCCCGCGGCGAGCGGATCGAAGTGCTCGTGCCCGACGAGGAGCGCCGACGCGTTGCGATGCGTGCGCTCGAGGGTCTCGCCCCGCGCACGCACACCGTGCCCTTCGGCGACATCTGGCTCCGCGACACGGCCCCCGTCTTCCTCGCGAGCGCGCTCCGCGGCGACGTACGTGCCGCGTGCTTCGCTTTCAATGGGTGGGGGGAGAAATACGTGCTGGACCACGACGAACGCGTCGCAGCGCGGGTTGCCGCGTTCTCTGGAGCGCGCGCGATCATCCACGCCTACGTGCTCGAGGGGGGATCGGTCGAGGTCGACGGGGAGGGTACCGTGCTCACGACGCGCCAGTGTCTCCTCAACCCGAATCGAAATCCGTCGATGGACCAGGCTGCGATTGAAACTTCGCTCCGGCACGCGCTCGGCGTCGAGAGGGTGCTCTGGCTGGGAGACGGTTTGATGAATGACCACACCGACGGTCACATCGACACGGTTGCGCGCTTCGTCGCGCCCGGGGTGGTCGTGTGCATGGAGGGAAGCGGGGACGACGATCCCAACGCGCGCGTTCTCGAAGCCATCGGCCGGGACCTCGAGCGAATGACCGATGCTGCGGGGCGTAGGCTGAGAGTGGTTCGTGTCCCGTCGCCGGGGCGCGTGCTGGGGCGAGACGGAGCCGTCATGCCGGCGAGTTACGTGAACTTCTACGTGGGCAACCGCGCGGTGGTCGTGCCGACCTATGGCTCGCCCCACGACGACGCCGCCGTCGAGTCGATCGCGCGGATCTTCCCCACCCGCCTTACCGTCGGAATCGACGCGCGTGCGATCTTGTCGGGCGGTGGCGCCTTTCATTGCATCACTCAGCAGCAGCCGCGAGCGCCGAGGGCGGAGCGATGAGCGAAGAGAGGCGGGTCACCGTCGGGGCCATTCAGTGCGCGCTCGGTGGATCGCGCGACGAGAACGTGTCGCGCGTGGTCGGGTGGGTTCGAAAGGCCGCCGAGCAAGGGGCGCAGATCGTTCTCCCTCCCGAGCTCTTCGAGGGCCCGTACTTCTGCCGAGCCGAGAAGGAAGCGTTTTTCGACTGGGCAAGACCGTTCGAGGGCCACCCCACGATCGAAGTATTCTCTAGGCTCGCGAAGGAGCTCGGGGTTGCGATCCCTGTCTCCTTCTTCGAGCGCGCGGGTCAACAGTACTACAACAGCGTCGCGGTGCTGGACGCCGACGGCGCGGCCCTCGGAGTCTATCGAAAGAGCCACATCCCTGACGGTCCTGGCTACGAAGAGAAGTTCTACTTTCGCGGCGGAGATACCGGCTTCCGTGTCTTTCGAACGAAGCATGCTGCTCTCGGCGTCGGCATCTGCTGGGACCAATGGTTCCCCGAGTGTGCCCGCGCGATGACGCTGCTTGGCGCCGAGGTCCTCCTTTATCCGACGGCGATCGGCAGCGAGCCTCACGAGCCGGACTTGGACACTCGAGACCCTTGGCAACGCGCCATGGTGGGGCACGCCGTATCGAACGTGATCCCGGTGGTGGCTGCGAATCGGATCGGGCTCGAGGAGGGGCAGCGATTTTACGGTTCTTCCTTCGTCAGCGATCCACGTGGGGACAAAGTGGCGGAGCTAGGGCGGGAAGAGGAGGGGGCAATCGTGCACACGTTCGATCTGGCGCGAATCGCGCGGACGAGGGCGGCGTGGGGGTTCTTTCGGGATCGACGGCCGGAGCTGTACGGGGCGCTCGTGGCGGAGGATGCGTCGGGAGGGTCGAGATCGAAGTAGAGATGTCGCGAGCGCGAGCGGGACAGCCGGCATGAAGAGGCGCGTCGCCTACTTCCTCGGGTTGTGCTTCACGCTCGTTACCCTTCAGCTCCGTGCTCAGGTCGTCCAGCTGGCTGCGGGTTACCGGCCGTTCGGTCAGGCGGCGAAGCGGGTTGCGTTCTCGTGGGATATGTTCGCCGTTGGCATCCAACGCTGCGCCGTCACTTGGGCCCCGCCGCTTTCCATCGAGGGCAAGAGCGTCGCCCGCTGGCGCGACCGAGGTACCTACTTCGAGTGGGACACGGCGAGGTCGAGCGTCGACGGCTACGAGCAGGAGGCGGTAGTCGCCTGCGACTACCGTACGGCGCCCGTCACGACCGTCCGAATGTATTGCATCAACAGCGATGGAGAGGCGAGTGACACCTGGTTTCGCTGCCCTTGAAACGTACCTCGCCCGGCAGGACGAGGACGGTGCGGTGCGAAAGACGCGGCGCTCTTTCGCGGGTGTATGGCTCATCTACGATGTCGTCGACACCCTCGCCGGGGGCATCGAGCACGCGCGAGACTGGATGCCGCACTCCGCGAGCGTCACCCTCGTGGCGACCCACTTGGTCCTCATCGCGTGCGGCATCCAACTCGTTCGTGACCGCCAGCCGTTCGTGTGGGGGCTCATCGCGGTGGGCGCACGCTTCGTCGAGACCTACGAGTACGGACTGAACGACTTCTACTACTACGTGCTCATGATGCTCCTCCTGGCCCACGGGGATGGCGGGCCGTTCGAGAAAGGCAAGAAGCCGCTCTGGGTGCGTCACGCGCTGCTCGCGCAGCTCGGGTGGGTGTACTTCGCCACGGCCGTGCTCAAGCTCAACGCCGACTGGCTCAGCGGCGGTCAGCTGTTCGCACGAACCGAGTACCTCGTGCGCGGGTTCGACTGGCCCTACCCGTCGTTCGTGCGTCACGCGTTTCAGTCGGCGCACTTCTGCGCCATCCTGGCCTACGTCGCGGTCATCGGGGAGCTCTTGCTGGCGTTCGTGCTCTTGGCGCGACGGCCCTATTGGCTCGGCGTCGTTCTCGTCGCCGGCATCCACGGGTTCGCCATGGTCGTCACGAACGTCTGGTTCTTCTCGGTGAGTAACATCGTGGCGGTGACGTTGCTTCTGCCGCGGGGGACGAGGCTCTCAGGGTCGTCGTCGTTGTAAGTGCGGCCACACACGAACACCCGTGGAAACAGCCGATCAGCGAGTCCTCGTGCGCGAGATAGTCGCGAGCGGCCACGCCGGCCAGACGCGCCTCGTCCCGGCGTCTCGCCGGCCCACTTCGTTCGAGAACTTAGAAGCGATGTCTGGTCACTTTGCACGCGACTCCGCGTTGACCCCGACTTTGCGTCGAAAGGCTGACGCAGGCGACCGGGTTCGGCCGGTCACGAAAGCGGCGTTGGGGAACTGGAACCCGGTCCTATCCTTGGTCGTCGGGTGACCCTGAGGGCGCGGAGCGTCCCCCCGCTCACTCGCCGATGTGCGCGGACTCTCGGCTCATCCCCTCGGCGAAAGGGGCGACGACGTGGCAGGTCTTGCAGAGTGGCGCTGCAAGAGGGTCGGCGACGTCGCTCCTCTCGACGCGCCTCACTGCAAGAGGAGCCACGACGTCGGTCCTCTCGACGCGCCTCGCTGCGAGAGGAGCCACTACGTCGGTCCTCTCGACGCGCCTCGCTGCAAGAGGAGCCACGACGTCGGTCCTCTCGACGCGCCTCACTGCAAGAGAAGCCACGACGTCGGTCCTCTCGACGCGCCTCATTTCACAAAGGAATCGCCTCATTGCAAGAGGAGCCACGACGTCGGCCCTC
>Ga0182024_10023448_pt1 | contig 11048 bp, 10 predicted proteins | sample P32metaG_FD_120480 | JGI IMG/M metagenome (GOLD analysis project Ga0182024, IMG submission 120480) | Permafrost microbial communities from Stordalen Mire, Sweden - P3-2 metaG (Illumina Assembly) | ecosystem: Environmental > Terrestrial > Soil > Wetlands > Permafrost | place: Sweden: Stordalen... | reverse complement strand
GAATCGATGTCCCGATTGCCTTATTACCTCGATGGCGCGCGCTGGGGTTATCGACTGGGCAATCAGGAACTGGTTGACGGAATGTACCGCGACGGATTCTTTTGTCCGCTGGCAAAAATGTTAATGGGCGAAACTGCCGAGGTGCTGGCCGAACAGTACAAAATTACTCGCGAAGAGCAGGATGCATACGCTCTCTGCTCGCAAACTCGCGCGGCAGCGGCAGTCGAGAGCGGACGATTCGATGACGAGCTTGCACCGGTGACTTTGGGGAGCAAGAAAGGTGGGCAGACTTTCTCTTGCGACGAACATATATTTGCGGAAGCCACAGTGGAAAAGTTGGCGAAGCTTTCTCCGGTGTTCTCGAAAAGCGGAACTATCACGGCGGGAAATTCTTCGGGCATCACCGATGGCGCTGCGGCAGTTGTGCTGGGGAGCGAAGAGTTCATCAAGAAAAATAACCTTAGGCCCCTGGCGCGGATTCTGGCCGTAACTTCGGCGGGCGTCGATCCGCGCGTTATGGGAATCGGCCCCGTGCCGGCGTTGCGCAAAATGGAGCAGAAGCATCAGTTTCGCGTTGCCGACTTTGACTTGATCGAGCTCAACGAAGCCTTCGCCGCACAGGTTTTAGCCTGCGACCGGGAGTTGCATTTTGATCGGGAGAAACTCAACGTGGATGGTGGCGCGATTGCGCTGGGACATCCTATCGGTTGCACGGGGACGCGAATCACGGTCACGCTGCTGCATGAAATGCTCCGACGCAAAGCCAAACGCGGCGTCGCGACGCTATGTGTGAGCGGAGGTATGGGAATGGCGCTGGCGATTGAAAACGCGGCATGAGCAAGAGCCTGCCTGCGGGACGGTGCACCGACTGAAACCCCAGATTCCTCGCTACGCTCGGAATGACAAGAATTCAAGTCATTCAAATGCCTGCATTTATGCACGCTATTTGAATACCACCATTAACCCTGCATCTTTTTCCTGCCTTCGCCCGTATATCCGGTAGCATGAACGCCGCAGCCTGCTATTTCGTGAATGGCATGGAGTCCGAGTCGAGCGTGATCGCCCGTGGTCTTCGCCGCCGTGACCCTGAGTTGCTCGAGCGCTTGATCGAGCAATATCAGCATCGGCTGCTGCGTTATCTGCTTTATCTCACCAGCAATCGCGAACTGGCCGAGGATATTTTTCAGGAAACCTGGATCCGGGTATTGGAACGCGGCCATCAGTACAATCCTAAATACGAATTCAGTACCTGGCTGTTTTCCATCGCGCGAAATCTCACCGTCGATTACCTGCGCAAGAAGAAGCCGGCAAGTCTGGATGGATTGCTGGATGCGGAAGAAGGAGTTTCGCTCGATCCGCCCGACCTGCGACCTTCAGCGCTGGAACAGGTCGCTCAACAAGAGCAGGCAGAACGGATCAGCGCAGCACTGGTCGGCATTGCGGCCGAATACCGCGAAACCATTGTATTGCGTTTTCAGGAAGGCTTGGCATTAGAGGAGATCGCAGTTGTTACCGGCGCGCCGCTGGGCACCGTCAAATCACGGCTCTATCGCGGGTTGAATGCGCTGTTGCCGCTATTGAAAGGAGCGCAAGCATGATTCACGATCCGCACCGAGAAGCCCAGGAATTAGCTGCCTGCGGGGAACACGGCCTCTCGGATTCTCAGCAAGCCTGGTTGCGCACACACTTGGACGGATGCGCTTCGTGCCGCGACTACGCCCGGGCCGCCCAGCAGGTTGTCCGCTCGCTGCGCTCAGTGCCGGTGGTTGCTGATCGGGCTCTGGTTCAGACTACGCAACTGCGAGTGCGTTTACGTTCCCGTGAACTGCTGCAAAGGCGAGAACGCATGTGGCTGGTTTGGGTGTCTTGTGTTCTGGTCGGCCTGTCAGTTGCTATCACTACGCCCTTCTTGTGGCGGGGTTGGGGGTGGCTCGCAGAACGGGCACACGTCTCCAGTCCAGTCTGGCAAGTGGAGTTCATGATTTTCTGGTTTGCGCCGGCAATCGCCGCCAGCCTGCTTTTTCTGGCTCGCGGCATTCACCTCAGCGACACAGATGGCGCGATGCGGGGATAGGGATCAAAGGGAGATACATATGCAAGTGAGAAGCGAAATACGTACCCAGTTTACGGAGGAACTGCGTCTCATCCCCAAATGGGCCTACGGGGTGGCTGTCTCGGTCTTTGTGGGCGTGCAAATCCTCTTCGCGACCTTGCCCGCGATTCAGAGAGATACTCCGTCGCCCCCTGTCCGGAGTCTTCTTGGTTTTTTTGCCGGAACCATATTCGGCTGCTATTTCCTGCTGATCGTCTACGTCAACCGCGATGCCGGGCGGCGGGGCATGAATCGGGCGCTGTGGACGGTGATCGCGGTTGTGATTACTCACGGTCTCGGCATCATTTTGTATCTGGTTTTACGGCAACCTCTGCAGGGCCGCTGCCCGCAATGTGATGCGGTGGTACAAAGCGGATTCAACTTCTGCCCCAAATGCAATCAGCAATTGCATCCCACCTGCCCGCATTGCCAGCATCCAGTTCTGGGTAACGATGTCTACTGTGCGTATTGTGGAGGTACGCTGGCGCCTCCGAATGCTCCGGTGCCAACCTCGTCAATGGCCGCACAGCCATAGATCACGCGAGCCTTTCCGCCGGATGCCGCTTCTGTTATGCTGCTTGCGCTCCGCCAACGGCTGAGCGCGTCGGTGTCAATCGTCCATTTCGGAGGAACCTGTGAACAAGCGATGCACTTGCAGCGTCATTTTATTGCTGGTCGGTTTTGCCACCTCTGCCGTTTTTGCCCAGGAAGATTTTTCTGCGACGGCAGTCAACTTACAAGCGGGAAAAGACCCCACCAAGCAGGCAAAAGTTTATGTCACGAAAGACAAGATGCGCATTGAGTCAAGCCAGCCGAATGGTCATGCCGGTGCGGTGATCGTAAATTTCTCCACTCAAACCAGCGATATCCTGATGCCAGAACGCAAGATGTACATGGAGTTTCCCCAGGGACAGGGGCCAGGCGCAAGTAGCATGAAAGGGATGTTCCGCATAGGTAACGCGGACGATGCATGCGGAGATTGGCGCAGGATAACAACCGCCAAGCCCGCTTCAACGTGCCGCAAGGTTGGAAGCGACACCGTGAACGGCCGCAGCACAGTGAAGTACGAAGCGACCGGGGACAATGGCAAGAGCGGAAATTTCTGGATCGATCCCAAACTTCATTTTCCAATAAAGTGGCAGGACACCGAGCGCGGCGGCGAGTTGCAAGATATCAAAGAAGGATCGCAGCCGGCCAGCTTGTTTGAGGTTCCGTCCGACTATCAAAAATTTCAGATGCCTGCGGGTATGGGGAACATGCAACGTCCGCAGTGACACGGTGAATTGTTAGACGTAGTCTACGTTTGACGCTGGCAAAACCGCAACCATATACTTCTCCTAGCTCCAAGGAGAGGTATGTCGCTTTCCGCTGTGATTGTAGACGACGAGCAATTAGCTCGTGACGAACTTGCCTTTCTGCTCAAAAATGTTGACGACGTCGACGTAGTCGCGCAAGGCAAAAACGGAGTCGAGGGCGTCGGGCTCATTCGCGAGCACAATCCTGATCTGGTTTTCCTCGATGTGCAAATGCCCGGCCTCGACGGCTTTGGCGTAATAAAGAAGCTGCTGGATCGGAAAGTCGCGTTGCCGAAGATTGTCTTCTGCACCGCTTTCGATCAGTACGCGGTAAAGGCATTTGAAGTGAATGCCGTCGATTATCTGCTCAAACCCTTCGACAAAAAACGCGTGGCGCAGTCCGTAGCAAGGGCGCGAGCTAAAATCGCAGACAGCGGCGCATCGTCAGAGAAGTTGGACGTGCTGATGCGCATGCTGGAATCGCAGAAGCCGCAAACTTCCAAAATTCTGCTGAAAGCCGCCGGCCGCTTATTCCTGGTGAACCAAAAAGACATCTGCTTCGCGTCTATAGAAGACGGCATTATCACGGTGGTGACCAGCGGGGTCAACGGCATGGAGGGTCAATCCAATTGCCGCACGCTGGAAGAGTTGCTGGATAGCCTCGACCCGAATCTTTTCTGGCGGGCGCATCGTTCGTTCCTGGTGAACATTAATCGGATCAAAGAAGTTGTTCCCTGGTTCAAGAGCTCCTATCAATTGCGACTCGACGACAAGAAGCAGACGGAGATTCCAGTCAGCCGCGCGCAAACCAAACGCTTGCGGGAACTCTTTGGCCTCTGACATTCATTAGTCGCTCCGCTTCCCTGCGGCAAACTCCGGGCGCCGGAGTTTTGAAGGGATACGGCGTCATATTGCATTTCCTGCGATTAAACGCGGTCTCAGCGGCTAAAGCCGGAGGCATCTTCAGCGACTTGCGGCATGCCTGAAGGCATACCCTGATACGAAACGAGATTTTTGGCAGCCTGTTCAGCCTTCTTTGAAAACGAAGTGAGGCGCGGCTGGCCGCGCCTCTGCGAAAACGTAACCGCCCATTTTTCTTTTGGTCAATGAGTGTAATGGCGATGTTACGACAATCGACTATTTCTTGTTGTCCTGCTGCTGTTCAGTTTGCGTGTTCTGCATAGCTTCGTAGCAGGCTTTGAGCGGCTGCTCCATAGCGTCGAGTGCCGCTTGCGCCTCTCTGACTGGTCCCAAGATGTGGGCTGCATCGCCAGAATTCGCTGCGCGGAACACGGCATACTTTGCATTGTTGTAATTTTTCAAAATAATCGGCATGGCTGTCTTGCAATGTTCAAGCTGCGTGTTCGCGGCTGTCTGGTGAGCAGCTTCTTCTTCCTGTCCCATCGCTGTTAGCCCGATGACGCAAACGATGGCAGAAATCCCTGCTATTGCCCTCCCTAAACTCATCGCCTTTGCCTCCCCGTGGTTTTTCTTCCGGCATCAGGGTTAGAGTAGCATTAGATTCGGCCCAACTGTTGAAGCCAGGCGATAGCGCTCAAAACTCCCATCGCCAGGGTCAATGAGTGTAACGGCGATGTTACGCCAACTACTAACGACTGAAACTTTTTGCTGTGTTGGCGATATTTCTGCGTGGATTCCTCAACGCAGGGATTCTGAAATGTTGATGACCTCTGGCAGAGCACTCCGGTATAATTCGGTCCCCAGAGTATGAAAGGAAGCCTTCCATGGCGTACTTGAAACAACTCTCGTGGGTAGTCGCGCTGCTGCTTGTCGCCTGCTCCAGCGAATTGGCAAGGGCAGCTGAACTCCCGTCCGACTTGTGCTCGCTCCTGCCCCCTGCGGTCTTAAGCAAGACGTTGGGACAGGCTTACGATTCTCCGCAAAAAAGTGTTGCTCCACGGCCATTCCGAAATACCAATGAAGGAACCGATTGCAAGTATGGATCTGGGTTGCGCCTCGTATTTTTCCGTGTATACGTCGATCCGTCGCCATCGGAATCGGCTGACCTCTTCGCGAAGCTGAAGGTTTACTTTGGCAAGGGATCAACTCCGGTGAGTGGCCTGGGAGACGAAGCTTACATAGACAAGGATCATGGACTGCATGTCCGCAAAGGCAAAGTCCGTTATTTTCTGGATGGTGCGGGAACACCCAAACAGAAAAGCGACCTCGCCGCAGGGATCGCAGGGCAACTCTGAGCCGCTTCTTTACTCGAGGCTGAAGCCCACGCAGATGACGTTCTAGTGCTTGTGTAGGTCTGTTCCCGTTCGGCAAGCGGAACCTCTTCACTATCCTGTCGCCATCCGATAAGGCGGGTCTAACCTATAGGGCGTTGTGTGGTGTGACGCCGGACCGGAAGTTTTACGCGTACAGCTATAATCGCCAGATCTCTGAGCTATTCATCGTAGAAGGATTGGAGCAGCCGTGAGTCCAAATGAAATTCTTTCGCAATGTTGCGAACGGCCGAGAGGAGTGTACACTTGGGCGCCGAGAATTTAACTTTTAAAAGGAGTCTGCACATGAAGAGCAGCAAGATTTTCGCTTTTGTTGGGGTAACTCTCCTCGTCGCCGCCCTGTGCGCTGTCGCCGTTGCGCAGGACCAGGCAACCGCTCAGGAGGTCGTTAAAAAGGTAAGGGAAGCGGCCAGCACCCTATCGAAGTCGAGCGACGTCGCGCAGTTTAACGAGAAGCAGGGTCCATGGGTATGGAAAGACACTTACGTCTTCATCCAGGACTGCGACAAGAAGGTCGTAGCAGCTCACCCCATCAAGGCGGAACAAATAGGCAAAGACCTGGCGTCGGTCAAGGACGCGAAATCTGGAAAAAGTATCTTCCCCGAAGGTTGGTGCAAGAAGATCGAGAATGCGTCTTCTGGGATCTGGACCGAATATATGTGGCCGAAGCCGGGCGAGAAGGAGGCTTCGCGCAAGCTCGCTTATTGCTTGCATGCTAAAGGGAGTCCGTACGTAGCGTGCTCCGGGGTCTATGATGACAAGGCGACCATCGCAGAAGTATCAAAGCTGAGCGGAGAATAGCCCAGGGTCGCTCTCTCGCCGGGGGCGCTCTCAGCGTTTTCGTAAAAGCTGGGGCGCTCAAAATTTTGAAGGACATGACTCCTACCTTCTCACCGAGGAGGTGGTTGCTAATGCAGCCGAGAGGAGGCAGGTTCCAAAAAACTACTTGAGGCCGAAGGCGTAAACGTCGCCTCCATCCGAACAGACGTAAACCATGCCATTCACAACGACGGGCGATGAAGAAATCGTGCTTCCTATCTTGTAACTCCACAAGTCGCTGCCAGTGCGCGCCTGCAAGGCATAAAGCTTGCCGTCCCATGATCCGACATAGACCACGCCATTCGCCACTGCAGGCGACGAAACCACATCGTACCCGGTCGTGTATTTCCATCGTTTCATGCCCGTCCGGGCATCCAAGGCGTACACACTATTGTCGGTCGATCCGACGTACACCTCACCTTCCGCCACTGCCGGCGATGACTCTATAGCGTTCGCCGTTCGAAAGGCCCATATCTTGGAGCCGGTACGCGCGTGCAATGCATACACATTCTTGTCCCACGAGCCAACGTACACTACTCCGTTGGCTACAGTCGGCGAGGAGAATACGTGATCACCCGTGGCAAATTTCCAAATTAAGGTTCCGGTTCGCGCATTTACCGCATATACCTTGTGGTCGTACGATCCGACATAAACCGCTCCATTGGCTACTGCCGGCGAGGAGAATATGAAACCGCCAGTTGGATAGCTCCACAGTTTGCTCCCGGTTCGAGCGTCTAGGGCGTACAAGTTTTTATCCGACGAGCCGACATAGACCATCCCGTTTGCCGCTACGGGCGAAGACCAAATACCACCGCCAGTACGATAACTCCATAACTTGGCGCCCGTGTGCGCGTTGAACCCGTATACTTTCCAGTTTTCCGATCCGATATAGACAGCATCTTTGGCGACCGCTGGGGAGGAATGCACATAAAAACCGGTTGGATATTTCCAGACGGCAGTGCCAGTCGCGGCGTCCAGCGCATAGACGCTGTAGTCCTCCGATCCGAAATAAAGCATTCCGTTAACCACCGCTGGAGAGGAGAAATTTCCACCAGGAGTAGCATAGTGCCATTTCTTCACCAACCCCCCAACATTCTCAGCGCTTAAGATATGCTCATAAGGATTCCAGCGCTCCATGTTAGGACGATGGAACTCGGGCCAGGTTGTATCCGACGTATCGAGTGCAGAAACGGACAGTCCCGCAATTTGGCCAAGGGATCCTGCGAGCAGCAATAACGCGGCGCACCACCAACCTGCTCGTCGAAGTTTCTCGCTCAGTGTATTTCGGCAGCTTTGCTGCATCGTCTTTGCCCGAGGCTCACAATACCATGACACCCGGGGACGATTTGTCATTCCGGGCGGACGTATCCTTGTCCCAAAACATTTATGACTGCGCCCTTCGTTCCACCAGCCCGATTGCACAGGTTTCCGGTTTCGGTGTAGATTCAAAGAACGCCTTGATAGTTAGATTGTTATGCGCTCGGTAGCTAAATCGATAGCTTGGTTGTGTCTGCTGCTGACGTTTGGGTCGGCGATAGCGTTTGCTGCGCATCACCATTCGAGCGCGGCGGAAGCGACGAGGTGCACGGTTTGTATCGCTGCCCATTCAGCTTCTCCCAAGGCGACTTCCACTCTTGCTCGTGCGCGTTTCGTTCTGGTAGAAAACTTTCAGGCGAAGCCAGTTTCCGCGAAGCAACAACTTCTAACTTTTGCCCTGTCGGTCCGCCCCCCTCCTGGGGTCTAAGAAGCATCTTTCAATTGCATGCAGGCGGTTCTTTTCTGAAGAGCCGCGCGCTTGAATTCTTGGACCACTTTTTTTGGAGGCAATTCATGCTGGCTTCTTATAAAAAGTCGCTTATTGCGGCTTTTGTCGTGGTTTTCTATCTGGCGGTAAGTCTTCACGCCAACGCGCAGTCGAATTCTGCATCGTTTAACGGCACGGTGTTGGATTCCACAGGTGCTGTCGTATCCAATGCGACCGTTGAAATTCATAATCCAGTCAGCCACTTTGACCGCTCAACCATCACCGATGGAGCCGGACGCTTCAGCTTCGCCAACGTCCCGTTTAATCCCTATCACTTAAGCGTGAAGTCTGCGGGATTTACTCCGTATGCGCAAGATGTTGAAGTCCGTTCCTCCGTGCCCGCGGAAATCAAGATCAACCTCCAGGTAGCAGGGTCTTCGGAGACCGTTACAGTACAGAGCGAAGCCGGAGAAGATCTGCTGGAGAACGATCCGACCTTCCACTCTGACATTGACAGGAATCTGTTTGACAAACTTCCGCTGGAAAACCAGTCTTCGTCCCTAAGCTCGCTGGTTACGCTGTCTACTCCAGGAATAGCGGCCGATTCCAATGGCCTTTTTCACGGTCTAGGCGACCACGCGGAGAATTCGTTCTCGGTTGACGGCCAGCAGATTACCGATCAGCAGAGCAAAGTCTTCTCCAACCAACTCCCCCTCGATTCGGTTCAATCGATGGAGGTGATTTCGGGTGCGCCGCCGGCCGAGTTCGGAGGCAAGACCAGCGTGGTCATTGTAGCGACCACACGCTCGGGTCAGGGCGTTACTACGCCCACCGGCAGCGTGACCGCTTCCTATGGGTCGTTTGGATCATCCGACTTAGCAGTCGACCTTGCCTATGGCGGTAAAAACTGGGGAAACTTCATCTCGGTAAGTGGTTTGAACACCGGGCGGTTTCTGGATCCGCCAGAGTTTACAGTCATGCACGACAAGGGCAACGAACAGAATGCCTTCGACCGTGTGGATTATCAATTCTCAAACTCTAACTCGATTCACCTGAACCTCGGCTACAGCCGGAGCTGGTTCCAGACTCCTAATTCGTTCGACGCGCAAAACGCAACGCCCTGGAGCGGATTAAACGGGGTTCTTCCAGCAGTGGAAAACTACGGTGGAGTTGCTCCCAACGGTGTTGTGGTGGGCCCGCAGGATCAACGCTCGAAAATTGGCACCTTCAACATTGCTCCTTCGTGGACGCATGTTGTCAATGCGAACTCAGTATTTACTTTGGGGGCATTCGTACGCCGCGACGATTACAACTACTATCCGAGCAGCGATCCTTTTGCCGACCTCGGGCCGCCGAGCCTTCAGAGACAATCGGTGGGGCAGAACCGAACCCTCACTAACGCGGGCCTCCGATCCGACATTTCCTACGTCAAAGGCGTGAACAACGTCAAGGTAGGAGTTACCTACACGCAAACATTTCTCAATGAAAATGATACTCTCGGAATCGTCGATCCAGCGTACAACGCGCCGTGTATAACTGCCTCAGCTGTAACCGCGCTGAACCCGTACCCATTCGTTGCGGTTCCGGGTTTCACCGATCCCTCGCAATGCACCGGCGCGAACCAGCCGAACACCTCCGCAAACCCGAACGCACCTGCCAACGCGCTTTATCCTCTTTTCAATCCGACTCTGGCCCCGTATGACCTGACCCGCGGCGGTGGCTCCTACACCTTCAACGGTCACACCGATGTCAAAGAGCTAGCTCTCTACATTCAGGACCAGATCACGAAAGGAAATTGGTCGCTGAACCTTGGCATCCGCGGCGATCTCTACAACGGCATCACCAGCGCGCGACAAGCCGAACCGCGTCTCGGAGTCGCCTACAACATTAAGAAGACCAACACCATCCTCCGAGTGTCCTACGCGCGAACGCTGGAATCTCCTTTTAATGAAAACCTCATTCTCTCCAGCATCGGATGCGCCAACCCCGTGCTGAACCCGCTTCTTCTCTGTTCTTCGCTTGCGTTGACCCCGTTGAGTCCCGGCTTTCGCAATGAGTTCCACGCTGGAATCGAACAGGCTTTCGGGAAATATTTGGTTTTTTCCGGGGAGTGGATTTCGAAGTATACGCACAATGGTTACGATTTCAGTGTGCTCGGCAATACTCCGATCACTTTCCCCATTGAATGGCACAACTCGAAAATTCCCGGATATGCGGGCCGCATCAGTGTGCCCAACCTGCATGGATTCTCGGCGCTTATGGTCTTCTCCAGCGTGGCCGCGCGCTTCTTCACTCCTCAAATCGGCGGAGCTGGCGCCATTCCCAACACCCCGGTGGGGCTTCCCTTCCGGATTGATCACGATGAGAAGTTCAACCAGACCACTCACCTTCAATACCAGCCCTGGAAGAACGGCCCATGGCTTGGCTTCAACTGGCGGTACGATAGCGGCTTGGTGGCAGGCGCCACTCCTTGCTTCGGGATCACTCCTGACGTAAATAATTGCCCGGGATCGGTTCTCATCGGCGGTGCACCCAACGTGAGCATGATCGCGTCCAACGTGGGCGCAGTGCCACTTTCCGCCGATCAGGAATTCGAGGCTGGATTCACTTGCAACGGCGTGCATGCAACGCCCACCGCACCGCTGCCTTACAACTGCTCGGCCTCGCAATTTGGATCTTCTTTAATAAAAGTGCCCGCGCCGGGAACTGAGAATGATGACCACAACCCGCCGCGGATTGCCTCCCGGAATCTCTTTGATCTGTCGGTCGGGCATGACAATCTGTTTCATGGCGAAAGATACAAATGGAGTGCACGGCTGACGGCGATCAATATTGCCAACAATTAT
>Ga0182024_10023447_pt1 | contig 11048 bp, 9 predicted proteins | sample P32metaG_FD_120480 | JGI IMG/M metagenome (GOLD analysis project Ga0182024, IMG submission 120480) | Permafrost microbial communities from Stordalen Mire, Sweden - P3-2 metaG (Illumina Assembly) | ecosystem: Environmental > Terrestrial > Soil > Wetlands > Permafrost | place: Sweden: Stordalen... | reverse complement strand
GCCGGCTTCGCGGGTAACAACGGGAGCGCCAGATGGCCGGGTAGTGGTGGAGTCGGCCCGTGCGGTGGTCTCGGCGCGACGGCTGATTGTGGCGATGTCGCCTGCCGACACAAGGCGCATCGCGTTCGCACCGGAGCTCCCCCCGGCCCGGCGCGGCATCGTGCAGGGGTGGCCGGCGGAGCCGAGTGTGAAGGTCAATGTCGTGTACCAGTCCGCCTTCTGGCGTGACGCGGGCCTCAGCGGCCTGGGAGCGTCCGACGGCGCCGCGGGAGTTGCCTTCGACAACTCTCCGCCCGACAATTCCTGCGGCGTGCTGCTCGTGTTTGTGACGAACGACCGGGCCCCGCGCGACCCCGAGGGACGGCGCCGCGCAGTGCTCGCGGACCTGGTGACTCTTTTTGGAAACGGCGCGAGCGAACCGAAGGCGTACTACGAGACTGACTGGTCCGCCGACGGATGGACCAGCGGGTGCGTCTCCCCAGTGGGCCCGGGGCTGCTCACCCGATTCGGTATCGCGCTTCGGGAGCCGGCGGGTCCGGTTCACTGGGCCGGTACCGAGACGTCAGAGGTGTGGTGTGGTTACATGGACGGGGCCGTCCGATCGGGCGAGCGAGCGGCCGCGGAAGTCTCGGCTGCACTCAAGTTGGGTGCGAAGTAGAGCCGGGCACCACCCCGAATCGGTTTATGCGCTCTTGCCCGCCGCTCGGTTTCGTCGGGGACGCTTCGGCCAGATGCCACGCGTTGTAATAGGATCCCGGCAATAATGGCCGCCCCCCGGGTGGCCCCGGCGGGGATGTCGCGGGGGTTATCCAGCACCGCACCCCTCGTTGTTCCAGCGCAGCCACGATCACATCGGCCGCGGCCTTGTCCTTGCTGAAGTGACTGACAGACACATCGTGCGACATTTTCATGCGTGGCTTGCTGCTGTTGAGATTGCCGTCCGCATTTTGCCGCCCCACTTTGGCGCGGTTCTGACATCGCCTCGGGTCGCGAAACCAAGCGGCGATTAGGCGTCCTACCCAAGGTGACATCATTATTATGCGATGACACTTATCTTATTGATGCGCCGGTGCCGGGTGCGCGCCGTTGTCATGGTCGGCTGCCGGCGTCGCGGCGTTTTCGGTCACGGTAGTATCATATCGGACGCCGTCCGGCACCGGGACGGCGACGCCGACGGTTGTGCCGTGGTCGCCGGTGGTTCGCGTGAGCGAATCAACCGCCACAAATGCTGTGAACGCGCTCATGAGCCCGTGCTCCAGGGCCACCTGGCGGATCTGCGCGGGGAGGGCCTCGTTGGGCTCATACGTCGCCTGATCGGCCAGATCGGCGATCTTCATCCTCGCCCACACCGCCGGCAGGGCTTTCACATCGGCCACGGCGGCGTTGTCGCGGGCGGCGTTCAGATTGAGCGGAATGTCAAACTCGCGCGTCTCACGGCCGGCCTTGCCCTTGACGTGGATCTTCACGGGGCCGTCCGTGATTCCGGCCGGCGCGGTGAACCGGCCGGCGAGGATCACCGGCCTGCCGACGAACAGGTCGGGGATGCGGCGCGGGAAGACTTCGGAAACCTGCAAGCCGCCCCAGTCGATCGTGATGTCGGTCAGGGCGGGATGGCTGATGCGGTCGAAGTATTGGGCCATCACTTCGTTGGCGTCGTCGTTGAGGCCGAGGAAGGCGGCGGCGCCGTTGCCCATCTTGGCCATGTGCTCCAGCAGGTAGCGGTTGGTGGAGGAACCGACGCCGAAGCTGAAGATGCGGGACGGCCCGAGGCAGCGGTGGATTTCACCCAGCGCCTCGGCTTCGTTGCCGATGAAGCCGTCGGTCATGAACGCGACATAGCGCGGCCGGCTCGGGTCGGGGGGAAGAAGCAGTGAGGCGTGGATGCCGTCCACCAGCATCGTGCCTTCGAGGGCGTCCCAGGAATCGACTTCCCGCAGCGCGGTGCGGACGTTGGAGGCCGTCGCGGAAACTGGGTTGGGGAAGACAGTGCGGGCGGTGTCGCCAAAGCGCACGACCTGGAAGGTGTCGTCCGGGCCCATGTGGGTGAGGCAATACCGCGTGGCGGCCTTCTCCTGCGCCAGCGGCGCGCCGCTCTGGCTGCCGGACACGTCCACCGTGAACACCATCTCCAGCGGCTGGCGCGGCAAGTCCTGTAACGCTTCCGGCGGGACGAGCATCAGGGCAAAGGTCCCTGCTGCCGGGTCTTTGGGGTCTTTGCTGGCGATGACGCCGCTCTTGATCTTGCCGCCGGCCACCTGGTAACGCAGGACGAAGTCCTTGTTGGGGATGCTGTCGGCGGGGTCCAGCGTTACTTCGGCGTGGTTCGGATCTGGACGGGCGATGTTGACCTTATGATTGGAACTTTTGATTGACTCGATGGGCATGCCGGCGTCGATTTTCACCGCCAGCGCGATGTCGTGGCCGCTGCGCTGCTCGGGGCGGAGGTAGGTGATCTCGGTCTTCTGCCCGGAAGCGCCGCGTGAGCCGGGGCCGACGGCGCCGATCCCCTCGGTCGATCCCGGCGGGTTGAAGCGCGGGCCGACCACCATCGGGAAGACGAACTCGAATGAGCCGTCCACATACGCCAGCGTGCTGAAATAGCGGACGTCGATGTCGATCTGCTTGCCCGGCTCGATGTTGGCCACCGACTGGGTGAAGATGTTGGGCCGTTCCTGGGTCAGCAGCGAGGCCACATACCCCTGACTCTTTGCGGCGGCATAAATCTTCTCGGCCTCGTGCCGCTCGCGGATGATGCCGCGGATGTGCCGTTCGCCGATCGTCATCACGAACTCGCTCAGCGCGGCATTGTGCGGCAGGGGGAAGACATAGACGGCTTCGATCTTCTCGCTGAACGGATTCACGAATTGCTGCGTGACATCCACGCTGGCGATGTAGCCGGCCACCGACGCCTTCACGTCGGTGTGTTTGAGGGGGACGGGGACGATTTCGCCCTTGGGGTCCTTCATCACGAGCGAACCGCCGCCGGGGGCTTCGTCGTGTGGGTCCCTGACGGCGGCCTTGCCGGCCTCGGGTTTCTCGATGACCCACAGCTCATCGCCGCGAGCGGGGAGGGATTGCGGGGGGACGAATTGGGAGGCGTCACCGGGGGCGACCTGAGCGGGATAGCCGAATCCATGACTGCTTCGGGTCATGGTCGAGCCGATCGAGCCAGGCTCGGGAGTAGTCGAGCCAAGACTCTGCATAGTGCTAAAGCCGCGTCCCGCCGCGCTGGCCGAGCCGTCCGGCCATCCATACACCGAAGATGGCGCTGGCTCACCGGCAACGGCATACGACCTCCGTTCCATTTCGCTTGGCGGTGCCGACGCCTGGCAGCCGTGCAGCACGGCAAGTATCCCGACTGCTAATAGAAGGAAACCTGCGGCATACATGGCGCGGACGATCCGAGCGGCGGGATGATTGAGACGTTTCATCGGACGACTCCTTCCGAAGCGTTGGGCGTTGGGGAGGGTTGGGACGTGTCAGGCGCGGTAGCAGTGTCCGCCTTCTCTGTCGCGATGCTGAGCTTGGCGTCGGGGATCGGCTTGCCGTCGGTTGATCCGGCGACGGAGAGCGTGGCGTCGTAGGCCGGCTCGGCCGGGCCGGTCACCTGGACCATGAGCCGGGCCACGCGGGTCCGGCCATGGGGAAGGTCGGGAGCGGTGGAGAAGGCCGCCACGATCACTTTGTTCTGCAACAACGCGGTGGTGTCGTAATAGGGGGCAGCTTTGAACGCGGCATCTTCGCCGCCTTCCAGACCGGCCAGGAGCACTTCGCCGGACCTGGCTTTCAACTCGAACTGATAAGCCGCCAGCGGCTTGTCGCCGGAGTCGACGAAAACATCGACGGCTTCGAAGCGGACCGAATCAGGCCGGGGATCGGCGCCAGCTTCACCTGTCGCGATTGGCGCGGGACCTGCATCGCGAGCCGGTTGTGTAGGGTCCGCACTGCGGACCAATAGCAAAGGTGCGCCTGAATCGGCGTGCGGTGAGCTTGAGGACTTTTCCAGTGCCGCCGGTGCCCTCACCGGCGGAAAGCTGTCTGGCGCGGCCAAACCGCCGGTGGGGGCACCGGCGGCACTGAAGATTCGCAAGCTCAGTGCCGACCCTGCGATGGGATCGGCGGCGCGTCCGGGCGCCACAAGGACCAGAGCCAGCAGGAGAAAGCAGGGCGTCTTCATGGTGCCTCCGCTCCTTTCGCGGCGTCAGGTAGTATCGTCCGATGGCCTCCTGAAGTCGCCGCAAGACCGCTGACAGCGTGGCTCGCATCAGTCGCCACGTCCACAGTGCGAGCACCGTGGGCGTTCCCGGGCAAGAGGGCCAGTTTCGAACGTTCACCCCGCGCACCGATCGATTTCAGGTTCTCCGCCAGATCAAACACATCGGTCGATTCGGCAAGCTTGGAATTACCCGCCGGTCCCACCCGCACCGCGGCGTTGGCGATCCAGTCGACGTCCTTCTGGTCCACGACGCCGTCGTGATTGACGTCCCAGGCGGCGGGCAGCGGAGCGGTGCGCGATTTGTCGGCCAGCGCCCGAGCGACCAGGTAGGCGTCGAGGATGTCCACCCGGCCGTCGCCGTTGATGTCGCCGGCGATTGCATTACGTGGCGTAACCGGAGGCGTGTGAGGCCGGATAGTAACCAGCAGCACCGCGGCCACCGCGGCGGCGGCGGCCGCTCCGGCCCCAGCCCACCGGAGCAGGCGGCCATGCCGCGAAAAAACCGTGCGGCGATGTACCTGGCCGGCGAGGTGTGCCCGGGCGGCGTTGAGGATCGCCGAATCCAGCGACGGGGGCACGCGCGGCACTGCGTACAACTCGGCGAGCCCGTCGGCTAATTTCGACGGGATCGCATCGTCCGGCTCAGACGGCAACGGCGAAGATGACTCAAACGAACGCGACATCGATTTTCACTTTCCGCTTCTAAATGGTTCAGATACGCCGGCACACGGAAGGTTCAGTAATATTCACGGGTCAAAATAAGCGCGGGTGCGGGGATCGGCCCGCAGCGTCGCTAACGCGTTATGAATACGCGACTTGACGGTGCCTAGAGGGATTTTCATCACCGCGGCGATTTCTTCCAGCGAGAAGCCATCCACGAACCGGAGCAGTAGGACCTCGCGATGGGTCAACGGCAGGCCGGCCAGTACCGCCGACAATTCGGCGCGCACCCCGGCCGAATCCGGCGCGGCTTCCCCGGCAGCGGCAGAGTCCAGCGCCAGGTCATCGCCGAACATCCGCATCCGCTTGCGGCGGGCGGCCAGCGACAGGTGCTTGACCACGGGATAGAGGAACGTGGTCATCGCCGAGGTGAGCCTGAAGCCGGGGAACTTGCGGTGGACGTAGGCGAACGTCTCCTGGAGCACGTCCAGTGCGTCCTGCTCGTTCCCGGTGAAGCGCAGGGCGAGCCGAGAGACGCGATCGCGGTAGCGGTAGTAGAGGGCGTCAAAGGCGGACGGGTCGCCGCCGTTCAGCGCCTCAACCAGCTCGGCATCGGATCGCGGGTCGGTGGGAGGAGGCAATCGGTCCCCGTGTCAGTGGTCAGTGGTCAGTTGTCCGTTGTAATCCGGTTCGCCGACCTGACTTCATTACAACTGACCACTGACGACTGACCCTTTTACAGATTGGCCCCCTTGACTTCCAGCGGCGGATTGGCAAAATCTCAAACCTTTCGACCTCACCCGAAAGCCCAAGCTGACGACTCGACCCTCGATTCGTTGGAGACAGTCAGGAGTAGACAAGGCAATGTACGCGATAATCGAAGAAGGCGGCCGGCAACAGCGCGTGACCGCAGGCGATACCATCAAGATCGACCGGGAGGTTACCGGCGACGAAAAAACCGTCACCCTCGACCGGGTGTTGCTCGTGGCCGGCGATGGCGAGCCCCGCATCGGCGCCCCGCTCGTCCCCGGTGCGACGGTGACCGCCGACGTCATCGGTCCCTCCAAAGGTCCAAAGGTCGTCACCTTCAAATACCGCCGCCGCAAGGGCTACCATAAGAAGATCGGCCACCGCCAGCACTACACGTCGGTGAAGATCACCGCGATCAACGTGTAACGGACCCTAAACGCATTTTGACACCACCCGGCGGATTTCCCTCTCCAATTGATCAATCCGTTCCACTACGGTCGCATCGTCGATCATGCGTTTGATCCTCGATACGTGTCCGAGCCGATCCTCGACGGCTTGCAGGCGCTTTTTCAAGCGGTCGGCGGCGGGCCTGACGGCGCCGTTGCGGCGCAAGAGGCGGGCGCCTGCCCCGCCGGCGATGGCGCCGAAAACCAGGCCGCCAGCGGCCAGCGCGTAACCGGCGGGACCGAGGGAACTCTTATTTGAGTGCGGAAGGTTCTTGGGTGGGGGCAGCCGGTTGAACGGTTCGCCGGCCAAAGCCTTATCCATCCGCTGCTCGGAAGGGATCCCCTGCTGGGCGCGGTCTTCTTCGGTCACTTTGACGGCAATCTCCTCGGGAATGACGCGGTGGCCGTGATGGAGGCTCCATACCTTGGTGAACTCCGCCCCGAAAAACAGAATGAACGACGAGTAGTAGATCCAAAGCAGCACGGCAACCGGCGCCGCTGCGGCGCCGTAGGCTGTCGTGGGTGCGCTGTGTTTGAAATAGACCGCTAACCCGTACTTACCGATCGTAAAGAGCACGGCGGTCATAGCCGCCCCGAGCAAGACATGTCGCCAAGCGAGCTCGACGTCTGGCAGGAACTTGAAAATGGCCGCGAATAGGAGGGTTACCACCCCCAGCGAGATGAGGATTTCCCCAACGTACGGTGCCCATCCAGCCTGGCCGAATAGAAACTCCGAAGCCGTGGTAATGAGCATGCTGATGAACATGGAGACCAGCAGCAGGAACCCGATGCCAAAAACCATCGCCAGAGAGAGCAGGCGTTTGCGCACCCAATTCCAGATGCCTTGATTGGGCTTGGGCTTGACGCCCCAGATGGTGTTCATGGAGTCCTGTAGTTCGGCAAAGACTCCTGTCGCGGAGAACACCAGGATCCCCAAGCTGATGAGGGTGGCAACCAGGCCGCCGGAGGTCTGCATGTCCCGGCTGAAACTATCGACATAGCGCGCGGCGTCCTGCCCCATGAGGCTTGAAAGTTGTTGGCTGATCTTCTGTTTCGCCGCCTCTGGGTTGTGCATCCACACCATGCTGACGACCTTGGTAGTGATCAGCAGCAGCGGCGCGAGGGAAAGAATGGCGTATAGGGCCATGGCCGCCGACAGCCGCATGGCATTGTCTTCCAACCAATCTGACGCGGTCTCCTTGATGATCGGCCACAGAGTTGCCGCGTGTTGCTTGATGCGGGGGGTATAGGGCAACGAAAAGCCGGGCATGTCGCGTCTCCTGACGAAATCGGCGCGGGTCAACGAGTCCTGCAAAAGGCTGGGTGCAATCGGCATGCCCTGCCGTGAGGCGAACCGTGAGGGCAGAACGCAACGAACCCCCCCGCTTGCGGCGTCGCAGTTGCGTCCGTGCGTCGAGTGCCGCTCGCTATTGGCATCAAAGGAGAATTCAGGAAGGCGTGCTCAGCGGCGGCGGTTCGCCGGGCCCGACCCCCCCACCATTCGCTGGATTCATCGGAGCTGGCGTGGCCACCGACGCCACGCATTGCGGGGCAAGGCGGCTCAGTGCGGCGATATTGCCGAGCTTGGCGGCCTTGAAGTAGCAGCGCAGCGCTTCCTGCGGGTTGCGCCCGCTGCCCAGCCCAGTTTCGTAACGCCAGCCCAGCCGGTACATGGCATTGGCATAACCCAGCAGCATCAGCGAATGCACGTCGTCGTCATTGGGCCGGTGCGGCCCGAAGGCGGCGCCCGCCCTTGCCCCCTGATTCATGCTCAATTGCAGCCACGCCGCGGCCTGGGCCGCCGCAGGCATGGCCCCCGGCGGCGGCGGCAGGGCTTCTGCGGGAGGCATCACATCGTTCGCTTCGGACGCGATCAAATGGTCGGAAAATGGAGTGGCCGACTCGTTCGGCGCCACAGGGGGGCTTGCCTCCCCTGCCAGATCGACCCGGCGCGCCCCGCAGCGCGGGCAGAACCGGGCCAACCGCCGATCTCCTGTCAGATCGGCCTGGCAATGGATGCACCGATCCTGCGCCTCAAGGGCGGGAAGGTCATCCTCTGCGGGGTTGTCCGGCTGTGTGCCGGGACTGGCGACCGAAGAACCGGCTACATCGCTCATGGTGATTCCGTCCTTCGCGGCCTGACGACAGCCGCGGCAGGATTCCGCTGCACGCTTCGATACAACTATAGCCGGTAAGGGTAACTAACGCCAAGCAAACTTACCGCTTTTCCTCTGCCTGACGTCCGAGCGGGGACAAGCCGGCGAGGCCGATGCTTCGGCCCTGCGGGACATGGCGACGCGGCTGCGGACGGCGCTGGAAGGCTCGAAATGAAAAATCTAGAATCCTGTCGGCATCCCGGGCGATTTGGCGCTCCTATCAGGGGGGACAGCCCCGCGAGGGCGGGAACCAGAACGATTAGGATTGAACCCTCTGATCCTAATCTTAATCCTAATCCTAATCGTAATCGTAATCGTCTTTTCCGCGGCGGTATGCCGCATCGATCAGCCAAGGATTCTGGGAGGGAAAGAGGAAGATCGATTAGGATTACGATTAAGATTAAGATTAGGATTAGGATTTAAGTTAAGGCGGAATCCCCGAAACCATGGTTACTCCCCTCCAGATCGGCTCTTTCCCCCTCGCGACCAATCTCTTGCTCGCGCCCATCGCCGGCTACTGCGATCTGGCGTTCCGGCTCGTGGCACGCTCCTGCGGCGGCGTCGGACTGGGCTGCACCGACCTGCTCAGCCCCGATGGCGTCCTCCGCGAAAACAAACGCTCCATGGAGCTGGTCGCCACCTGCCCCGAGGACCAGCCGCTGGCGATGCAACTCTACGGCGGCGACGAGCAGAAGCTCTGCGATGCCGCCCGCTGGGCCGAGGACCACGGCGCAAAAATCGTGGATATCAACATGGGCTGCCCCGTCGACAAGGTCACCAAGCGCGACGGCGGCAGCAAACTGCTTTGCGACCCGGCCCGCACGCTGCGCATGGTCGAAAAAATCGCCAAAGCCCTCCGCTGGGCGCCGCTCACCGCCAAGCTGCGCCTCGGCTGGGACGATTCCTGCATCGTCGCGCCGTACCTCGCCGCCCGCCTGGAAGAAACTGGCGTACAGCTCATCACCATCCATGGCCGCACCACCGAAATGCGCTTCTCCGGCAAGGCACGACTCGACGGCATCGCCGAGGTCGTCTCGGCCGTCAAAAAAATCCCCGTCATCGGCAACGGGGACATCCGCACCCCGCAGGACGCCAAACATATGATCGACGTGACCGGCTGCGCCGGCGTCATGATCGGCCGCGGCTCCCTGTCGGCCCCGTGGCTCTTCCGCGACACCTGGGCCTACCTCACCACCGGCCAGATCCCGCCCGCCCCGTCGCTGCAGGCCAAGTGCCAGCTCATGCGCGACCATTTCTACAACATGTGCACGTTCCGCAGCGAGCGCTCGGCAGTGATTGAGTTTCGCAAGCGGGTGAGCTGGTACGCCAAGGAGTTGAACCCCTGCAAGGTGCTCCGCGAGCCGATGCGCGAGATCAACTCGCGGGAGGAATTCGACGCTTGTTTAGCAAACTTTATGGAGTGGCGGATGCGCCACGATGAAGAGGTACGCATGGGCCGGGCCCGGCCCGATGCCCAGCCGGACGACAGGTTCACCGAAGCGGCGTGAGGCCGGTTTGCGGGGACGGGGGCTCGGTGAGTCGGTGCCGGCATCGTTGCTTCCACTTATGGGTTGCTCGTAGAATCCGGTATTGGAAAGGATTCGCCATGCTTGGAGAGGGTGCTTATCCATTGAGCGAAGCCGCCCGCTACGCGGGCGTGCCCCCGGCTACTGTGCGCTCGTGGTTTAAGGTTCATTCGAACGGGAGGCCCCAGGGGCACGTCTTCAAATCGGACTTCCCCATGGTTGACGGGGATTACGCCGTCAGCTTTTTGAACCTGATCGAGATTTATGTTGCCCGATTCTTCCGAAGCGCAGGCGTTAAACCTCCCACTCTCAGACGCACGCACGAGATGATGCAGGTGGAATTGAACACCACTCACCCGTTCGCGCATGCAAGCCTGGGTACAAAAGGTCGCAGCATCATCCGGCAAAAGGGGGATGCGAGTCTCGTTGGCGTGATATCAAAACAGCATTTCTTCGGCCAAATGGATTTGCACAAGATTAAATACGCCCCGGCCACGCACTTGGCGGAAGCATGGGACATCGCCGACGGCGTAACCATCAATCCGCGCATCAGTTTCGGCAAGCCGGTGATAGAGCGCACCGGCATTACCACCTTCGTTGTGGCCAATCAGTTCAGGGCCAATGGGGGGGACGCCAAGCTGGTGGCGCGACTATTTGACCTGTCAGAAAGTGATGTGTTGCATGCCGCACGCTTCGAGAAAGGCCTTGACCGGCGTGCCGCGTGATATTCTTTACCGACGAGAACTTCGCTCACGCGCTGAATGACCTGCTGAGAGTGTTCGACAGACAGAGCGAGATTCGCGCATTTCTCGATCATTTTCCAAAAGGGACGCCCGACGTCGAGTGGATAGGACAGATAGGCCAATGGCCTGAAAGGCCGTTCATCGTCGGCGGGGACGGTAGAATCCTGACAAATGCGGTGGAACGACGAGCGCTTCGCGACAGCGGTTGCAGTTTTGTCTATTTGGCCTCAGGGTGGACAGAAACACCCTGGGAACTCCTTTGTGTGCACACGTTGCAGGCCTGGCCAAAGATCGTTCAATGGGCCAGGAGGACGGACCGGCAAGCTGTCATTGAGGTCGGCACTCGCGGCCAGATTCATCGCAGGCCTCTGCCCGGGTGAGGTAACACCATTCCGATCGGAACTGCACCGCACTCCGGGCATCGCTCTGGGGATGACGCATCTTGATGCCCTCTCATATACGAATGATTTGAAGTTTTCCCGCGACGAGTTTGCGGAACTGCTCCAGGGTCCTTTGATCGTTCGGGAAGAGATACATTTTCAATTTCTTGT
>Ga0182024_10023446_pt1 | contig 11049 bp, 9 predicted proteins | sample P32metaG_FD_120480 | JGI IMG/M metagenome (GOLD analysis project Ga0182024, IMG submission 120480) | Permafrost microbial communities from Stordalen Mire, Sweden - P3-2 metaG (Illumina Assembly) | ecosystem: Environmental > Terrestrial > Soil > Wetlands > Permafrost | place: Sweden: Stordalen... | reverse complement strand
GTAGCTGTTCATCCGCTGGAAGATGCGCCGGCTCTCCTTGATCGCGTCAATGATGACCGAAAGGCCGGGCGTCATCAGGACGATGGAGGCCGCGGCGCGCGCCGCGTCCGTAGCCCCCGAAACCGCGATGCCGCAATCGGCCTTTTTTAACGCGGGAGCATCATTCACCCCGTCGCCCGTCATGCCGACGATGTGGCCGTGCTTTTGCAAAATATCCACGATGTGGAATTTGTGCTCGGGAAATACCTGTGCGAAGCCGTCGGCTTTCTCGATATCCGCAGTCTCCGCCGCCGTCTCCTTATGCTTTGCGTCGCCCAGGATGTTGGCATTCAGAATGTTTGTGCCCATCCCCAGCTTCTTGGCCATCTCCTTAGCGATGGCGAGCGCATCGCCGGTCACCATCTTGACCTTTACGCCCATCTTTTCCGCGGTCGCAATTGTTGTCTTGGCATCGTCGCGCGGCGGATCGAAAAGGGGCAGCACGCCCTGAAACTTCCAATCTCCGTCGCCTTCCGCCCGCGCGACCCCCAGCGCTCGAAAGCCGCGCGCCGCGAAATCGTCGACCGCCTTGTCAACCGCGGACTTCACCTGGGCGACATCGGCTGATAGCGCCAGGCTCACCTGCGGCGCGCCTTTCGTGACTTTGAACTGCTTTCCGTCCAGGCCTGTAACGGTGGCTTCGGTGCGCTTGTGTACGGGATCGAACGGCTTGAAATGGGTCACCTTGTAGGTCTTCAAGGCAGCATCGTCCTTCAAGCCATCAAAAACAGCCAAATCGATGGTGTCGTTATTGTCCCTGCGTGAGGCCAGTGCGCCGTCGAGGATCACTTGCGCGGCAGGAATGTTGTTCACGCTGAACGGATCGCCCAAGGTGAGTTTGTTCTGGGTCAACGTGCCGGTTTTGTCCGCGCACAGAGTGTCCATGCCCGCCAATTCCTCGATCGCCACCAGCTTGCTCACGATCGCCTGCTTCTTGGCGAGCAGACGCGCGCCGACGGCCATCGTGACCGACAACACCGTCGGCATCGCCACGGGTATCGCTGCCACGGTCAGAACCAGGGCGAACTGCAGCGTGGTGAGAATTGCATCACCGCGGTAAATGGTGACTGCAATGATGACTGCCACCAAAGCGACCGCGAGAACGATCAAGTAGTTTCCTATCTTCAGCACTGCGCGCTGAAAATGGCTGACGGTATGGGCGGTCTGCACCAGTTCTGCGGTCTTGCCGAAATAAGTGTTCGTGCCCGTGGCATAGACCAGGGCGCCGATCTCACCGCGGCGCACGATCGAACCGGAAAACACCGCCTCGCCGGACTTGTGCGTGGCAGGCAGCGACTCCCCCGTCAGCGTGGACTCATCGACCTCAATCGGATCACCGGCCAGCAGCCTGGCATCCGCTGGCACTATATCGCCCAGGCGCAGCCGGATGGCGTCGCCCGGCACCAGTTCGCGCGCCGGCGGCGTTACCCATTTGCCGTCGCGTTTTACACGGGCATTGATCGCCAGGGCTTGGCCTTGAGCGCCGCGATGGCGTTGCCCGCCTGGCGTTCTTCCCAGAAGCCCACCACGGCATTGGCTACCAGCAGAACAAGGATAATGAAGAAATCCGGCCAATGCCGGACCACGCCTGACAGGATGACCGCGATCTCGATCATCCAGGGAATCGGACCCCAGAAATAGCTAAGGAATTTGAGCAATGGATTGACCTTCTTTTCCACGATCTCGTTCGGCCCATACTTGGTCAGCCGCTTCTGTGCCTCGTCCTGGGTAAGGCCGTCCGGCGACGAGCCCAGCTTTTTCTCCACCTCCGCCAAAGGCAAAGTTTTCAGATCGCCCTTCGCATCGGGCGCTGGTCTTGATCCGAATTCGCTGGACTTGAGGGCGGGGGCAGAATTCATGCCAAATATTCCTTTTGTCAACCCGGCGATGGGCGAACCAGCGCCGAAATGCGGTGCGCGATCATCCTCCTCGATGATGGGAAGACCCGGACCTATACGCGGCCCGGGCGCATGCTTTCCGTCCATTTTCAGGCCGAGCCACGCCAGCCGCACAACATCACGCGGCGGGCGCCGCTGCATTCAAGGACATATCGGTCACAAGCGGGATGTGTGCGCCGCCATTGGCACCGGCCGGTTTGCCAGCCATATCGACCAGATCCAGGAACGGCTTGATGATGTCGATGGGCATCGGGAATATGATCGTGGAATTCTGTTCAGCGCCGATCTCGGTAAGCGTTTGCAAGTAGCGGAGCTGCATCGCAGCTGGGATACTCGAGAGGATCTTGGCGGCGTTGACGAGTGTCTGGGAGGCCTGGAATTCCGCCTGATGGGTTCCGCGTGAGCGGGAGACGGTTCTGATGCAGACCAAAGATGGCGGAAAGCACGATATCTTGCCTGTGGCACGGCGTGGCCGTGACCGCGCAGTATTGCCTGTGATTGTTGCGCCGCCGATCAGACGTGAAACTGTGCCGCCCTTGAGGCTGAGCACGCAGGAGTGCATGGGGCGCATCAGAGCGGTTGGCCGCGAACACAGGATTCCATCGTGCCAGCTTTGCAGTAGGATCGCCGGGATGGTCCCGGTGAAAAACCCAGGAGATCTGCGATGTCGACGAAGAAGAGCAAGGGCCGAATTAGGAGGGCAAGATAAAGCGAATGGAATTCGCGCTGGCCTGATCGGCCTTGTTGTTGTCTGCACATGGGGTTAGGTGGCTGTCATTGTGCCATAGCGACATGCAATTTTGGCGGCACTTCGCTTTTGGTCGTTCGTATTCGTCCGCCATTGAGATTTGGTTGGCGCAAGGCCCGGTGTTTCGCTTGAAGCGGTTTTGCCGAGTGCGAACATGTCGGCATGACCAAACGCGACGACGATTTCCAACCCACACTCGGCAAGTCACCTCGCGACAGATCTGGTCGCACGGCGCGCAAGATATCGTCGCTGAATCGACAGGTGATGCGCGCGGTCGGCAAGGCCGGCGGCAACCCAAAACGTCTCGGTTCGCGCAGTGGCAAGGGGCCGCGCACCGGCCGCTATAACGCTCGCGGTCGCGGTGCCAGGGTGATGCGGACCTTGCAGCGCAACCCCGGCTGGAAATTCGATTCCCCGTCCGGCCAGCGCTTGCGGATGCGCCGCGTCATCGTCAAAGCCCGCTATGTGAAGCTCAAGGGACCGCAGAGCCGGGCCGGGTATGCCCATCTCAGGTATTTGCAACGCGATGGGGTGAGTCGAGAGTGCGAGCCGGGCAAGCTGTATGGCCGAGGCCTGGACGTACCGGAGAGCCGCGACTTCCTCGACCGCAGCGCTGAAGATCCACACCAGTTTCGCATCATCGTGGCGCCGGAGGACGGCGTGGCGCTGGGAGATCTCAAGGGCTTCACCCGCGAGCTGGTGCACCAGATGGAACGCGATCTGGAGACCCGCCTAGACTGGGTAGCGGTAGATCACCACAATACCGGCCATCCCCACACCCATATCATCATCCGGGGCATCACCGACGACAGTAAGGCTCTCAACATTGCCGGCGACTATATCGCCCACGGCATCCGTCACCGGGCGAGCGAGATTCTGACCCGTGAACTGGGTCTGCAAACCGAGCTAGAAGTCGAGCAGCAGCTGGACCGGGAGGTGGAGCAGGAACGCTTCACTCGGCTCGACCGGAACCTCATCGCCCGGATCGGCGAGGACGATACAATCGACATGCGGCCGAGCATGAAGATGGACCCTAGCCAGGACAGTCAGCGGTATCGCCTTCTGATGCGGCTACGGAAGCTGGAGGGGTTGGGATTGGCGCAAGAAGCCGAGCCCGGCCGTTGGACGCTTTCCGCCGACATGGACGATACGCTCAAGGAGCTGGGCGAGCGCGGCGACATCATCAAAACCATGCACCGAACCCTGGCCGAGCGGGGATTGGAACGCGGCATGGAGGGCTATGCAATCCATCGCAGCTACGACCAGGACCAAATGGCGGTCGGCCGGGTGATCGGCAAGGGACTTGCCACCGACGAGATGTCGGAGCGGGTACATTTGGTGGTGGATGGCATTGACGGCCGGGTCCATTACGCTGAGATGGCGGGTGCCCAGGCTGATGGGGTCAGGATCGGCGCCATAGTTGAGGTCGGCCGGGCGGTCGCCAGCCCCCGGCAGATGGACAGGACCATTGCCGAGTTGGCGGCAAACCGCCATGGCCTCTACGAGCCCGCTGCCCATCAGTTTGCCGCGGAGAAAATGGAGCGGGTTCCGGGCGGTGACCCAGCCGCCTTCGTGCAGTCCCATGTCCGCCGGCTAGAAGCTCTCCGGCGAGCAGGAATCGTCACGCGCCTGAGCGAACACGCCTGGGAAATCCCGCAGGATTTTTTGCAGCGTGCTCAGGACTATGACTCACGTCGCAGCCAGCAGTTGGGCGTGCGCGTGCTGTGCGGCATCGACCTCGAAGCCCAGGTCAGCGCCAACGGAGCAACCTGGCTGGACCGGCAACTGGTGACGCGCGATCCTGCTCCCATCCACGACACCGGATTTGGACATGAAACCCTGGGTGCTCTCACCCGCCGCCAGCAATGGCTGGTCGAGGAGGGTCTTGCTTGGAAGGATGGCGATCAAATCCGGTATCGCGGCAATCTCCTGGCGAGCCTTTCGCGGCGCGAACTCGCCGAGAAGGGCGAGGAACTGGCCCAAAGCGAGGGCGGGAGCTTTCGCATGGCGGAGGATGGCGACAGGATCAATGGCCGCTACAAAGGAGCTATTGGGCTTGTGAGCGGCAAATACGCTCTGATCGAGACTCCCGGCAGGGAGTTTACTCTGGTCCCCTGGCGATCCGTCATCGAGCATGAGCTGGGACGCAACATTACCGGCGTCATGCATGGCGACGGAATCTCATGGGAGCTTGGACGCAGCCGGACCTTGGGAATCGGTCTCTGAGGCTAGCCGCTGCGCCGGTCAGATTGCCGGGCCGCGGCGGCCGGTCAAGCCCGCGTTGCCACGCCCCTTCGGGCTGGCGGGGCGTTGACCGCCCGCCTCGCCGGCCCGGCGAGGGCTTGGGAAGCGTAGCGTCGGACTCTCGGGACCTGTAGGATCAGGTAATGTTCCTGCCCTCAGCGCAATGCGAACACTTCAAAATCCTGGGATGAAGCAAAGGCGGCAATAGCGTGCAGAACGGTCGTTGGCGTTCTCCAGCGATCATGCAACGCTTGAATTTGCTTCTGCCCATGAGACCGCGATGATCCGCGATGACACTGCCGATCTGTTCGACCAACCGGCTTCCGTTACGGTTCGTTCCGCGCCTGCCAAGCGTGCACCAAATCCATTGGCCGAGATTCCATTCATGCAGCGCCCCACCTGTACCATCAAGGAAGCCTGCAAAGCCTCCGGCATGGGCCGAACCAAGTTCTATGAACTCATCAAAGGTGGCGAACTCAAGATGATTTCTGTAGGACGCCGTCGTCTTGTCCAAGTGCCGTCGCTGCTCAAGTTCTTGAGAGTGGACGGCCAAACACCTTGAGCCTATGTGCACTTGTTGCTTGCCAAGGGAGCCATGCTGTGATGAATTGCGCGCATCGCAATGGAGTGGGAAAGCAAGCTCCGAACAGCGGTTGTGATTATTCGCCCCGGTTCGCGCTCACGCGCATCGGGCGAAATGGCGGGTGGAGAGAAAGCGGTCAATAACTGTTTGAGTAAAAACAGGAAATTTGATCCTTATAAGGACTCTCTGTCCGCCATTACCCCATGAAGCTGGAAAAATTTGCTTCGACGTATCCATCCCAATTCAGCTAACCTGTGCCACCGTCGCCTTGCTGCGCCAATCCTTGCAGGAGAAATTTCATGCGCCTTCACCTTATTTCCTTCACGTTGGTCGTCGTCGCTGCTGCAGCCGCGAGCGCGCAGCAGGCGCCCCAGGGCGTTCGCATTGCCGGCACGATAAAATCGGTCGCCGCAGCCGACGTCATTCTGGCGACTCCGAAAGGCAACGTCGACATCGCCATCACGCCACAGACCAGAGTGTTGGTACGCCAGCCGGCAGCGGCTGACGAGATCAAGCAGGGCATCTATCTCGGTACGTCCAATCAGAACGGCGCCGAGCCCGGCTCGGGGACCGCGAAAGAGATCCATATGATGGCTAAGAGACCCAATGTGAATTTTGCCATGAACAAGTCCGGGCTGATGATGACCAACGGAACTGTCAAGTCGGTCACGCACACCGCCAAGGGCGATGAGATCGACATCGATTATGGCCAGGCCCAGACGCGTCATGTGATCGTCAGCAAGGACACGGTCATGACGAGGATGGTCGATTTAGGGGCAGCGGGCTTGAAGCCAGGCCTCGAAGTGAGCGCCAACACGACGACAGGGGCAGGCGGTAAGCCGACGGCGACTTTCATCATGATCACCACGCCGGCCACCAAGCCGAGCCCATAGGCCTCGCCTATCCTGCTCGCTTACAATGGCTTCCCGATCGATTCGGAAGCCATGTTGACCGCATATGTGGGCCCCACGGGGATGGCAAGCCGACCCGCGTTACGGATGGCAAACCGAAACAGCGGCCGTCTTTTGGATTATTGTTCCGCCATCGAACGGAGGGGAAGATGATGCGTCTAAAAACGTGGCGGCGTGCAGGAGTTATCCTCTCGATTGTCTGGCTTTTGGTCGGTGGCTACTGGGGCAACAGCGCGGGACTCCACAGGGGAGATTTTGCGGTGAAGCAATTCGCCGTGTGTATGGAAAATTCTGGGACCCCCGGCAACGCGAGCGGAGTATGTCTGGATCAATTCGACAAGGATTACGCCGAAGCGATAAAGGATCATTGGCGGAACGCGCTAATAGCAGGGATTGTTCCGATCCCCGTCGTGTGGCTTTTGGTCTATGGGCTAATTGGATTGGTGCGGCGGCGGCGGCTTTAGTGCATGTCCGCCTTGGGTCATAAGCGGTCATTCCGGAGAAGCTTCGCTTCAGTTAGCCAACCAAGAAATAAGTCATTGGAATCTGTTGAGAGGAATTTTCCGGGTTAGCCAATTTAATTGCTTGATCCCATTGGATTGGTACATTCCCTCTCTATCCGCCAATTTTATCACAGTCCCAGGCCGCGCCTTAAAGCGCTTTGCCATACGCTTCGGAATTCGACCGACGCGCGCGCGTCCCGCGCGACGACGTCAAAACCGTGATAGGCGCCTGGCACCACGAACATCTCGGTCTGCACGCCCGACAGGATGAGCCGCCTGGCATAATCAATGTCTTCCGCGCAGAAGAGATCGATCGAGCCCACGCCGATGAAGGTGGGCGGAAGCAAGCTCAAATTTTCCACCCTGGCCGGGACAGAACCGGGCGGCACCGTTGGCGATCCCGCGGGCATTCCCAGCAAGGACGACCAACCGAACCGGTTCTCCGCCTCGGTCCAGATGAACTGGCCGATAGTGGGCGGCATACGACGAGTACTGCCGGTGCGGTCATCCAGCATGGGATAGATCAAACACTGGAAGGCGATCTCGAATTCCCCGCGATCCCGCGCGGCAATCGCCAGCATGGCGGCGTGGCCGCCGCCCGCGCTGTCGCCGCAGATCGCGATGCGCGCCGGATCGACGCCGAACTGGCCGGCATTCTGGTGAAGCCAGGCCAGCGCGGCGTAATTCTGCTCCAGCGACTTGGGGAAATGCGCTTCGGGGGCGAGCGTGTAATCCACCGACACCACCATGCTTTGGGTCGCCTGCGCGATGTCCTGCGCTAGTTGGAGATTGGTGTCCGCCCGTCCCACCACATAGCCGCCGCCATGGATATAGACGGTGGCGGGCCGGTTCTGTGCGCCGGGCTTCGGATCGAAGATCAAGACCGGGACTTCAGATGCTCCGGCGCCGCCAGGGCCCGGCACCGTCGCTTGGCGCGGCTGAAGCTCCGGCGCTTTTGACATGGAGTAATTCCCGTCGCCCGCGCGCAGTTTGGCCAGATTTTGCGCGTTCACCCCGGAGCCGGTGGGAAATTCCATCAGCGCTTGGGCCAGTTCCGGGTCAACGTAGGAATAGGGAGTGGGACCCGCATAAGGATCGAGATTGTCCGCCGCCGCGATTGTCCGCGCATCGCCCACCATGGCGCCGCCGGCGAGCAATGCTGTCATGCCGGCGCTTGCGACGAAGCCGCGCCTGGTGAATGTGCCCATGATCAACCTCCTGGTCAGGAAATTTTCCGGCGCGGACTCTGATCGCCGCGGTGAAATCGCGGCAACCATGAACCAGGCGATTGGACGCGATAATCCCGTTTCTTTCGGATGCATTATTCGATATAATTCATCAATGGACCGGGATGTCCTTGCCAATCTGCCCATTGTGCTGGCGGTGGCCGAGCGCAAAGGCTTTGCCGCGGCAGCCAGGCAATTGGGCACCACGCCATCGAATGTGAGCCATGCCGTGCGCCTGGTGGAGGACCGGCTGGGCACGCCGTTGTTCGCCCGCTCCACCCGCAGCGTCGCTTTGACCGAAGCGGGCGAGAAGCTGATCGGCGAGTTCGCACCGGCAATGGACGACATGGATCGCGCCTGGGAAAGCCAGCGCGCGAAGAAGGGCAAGGCCAGCGGGCTATTGCGCATTACCATACCGCGCGTGGCCCAGCCCACGCTCACACCCTTCATCACCGAGATGGCGCGGCGCTATCCGGATGTGACGGTCGAACTTTTTACCGATGACGGCTTGTCCAACGTGGTGGGTGAAGGCTTCGATGCCGGCATCCGTTCGGGCGATGTCATCGCGGGTGACATGGTGCAGGTCGCGCTGACGCCGCCCTTCCGCACCATGATTGTCGCCTCGCCCGATTATGTCGCCCGCAAGGGCCGCCCGAAAACCATCGCCGATCTCGAAAAGCATGACCTGATCGGCTATCGCCTGACCAGCGGCAAGGGCCTTTGGCGCTGGGAACTCCAGGACAAGGGCCGCGCGGTCGAATTGGAGACTCGCGGTCCCGTGATCGTGAACGACTCGCCGCATGGCGTCGCCCTGGCGATGGCAGGCGTGGGCATTGCTTACGCCTGGGAGATCCAGGCGCGGGAGCCTCTGGCGGATGGCCGTCTGATCGAACTTCTACCACGGCATGCCACGCAGAAGCCTGGCCTGTTTCTGTACTTTCCCAAACGCGCCTCGATGGCGCCCAAGCTGCGTGCCTTCATTACAGTCGCGCGCGATGTTGCAAAGCATTCGCAAGATCGCCAATCTGCCCGCGGGCAGTTAGCCTGAGCGTCACCAAGCGGCCGGGGGCGGGCAATGGTCAAGAAGATTCTGGTTGTCGTTTTTCTGCTGACGACGATTTTGCCGCTCCGCGCGGCCGAGACCTTGAAGCCCTACCGCGTGCTGATCGTGATCTCCGATCAATGGAAGGATCCGCGCAGTTTCCTGGTCAGCGGCGGCGGGGAATTCCAGATCCTCGTCACCATGTTCAAATCCTGGGGCATCCCGTTCGACATTCTGCGCCTGGACCAGGCCTTGATGGACCCCAGCCATTTCGCCGATTTCGCGGGGAAGGCGCGCTACGGCGCCATCCTGTGGGATGTTCCCGGCGACGTCTCCCCGGCCGACCAGGTCCTTGTCACCAACGCCGTGGAGAAACGGCATATCTCCCTGATCGCGCTCGGCGAGCGCGTGCGCCAGCCCGCCATCCAGCGCCTGCTGGGCATTGCGTACAAGGGCGACTACATGAACAGCGCGCATCAGATGGTCCAAGGCGATTCCTTCGTGCTGCGCGGCGTGGGCCCGGACCTTCGCCAGCTTGGTCCCGATATCATCTCCATGAAACGTGTGCAGGCGGACGTGGCAGGCGCCAAAGTCCTGGCGCAGGCCGGTGGCATGGCTCAAATCACCGAGCGGGAAATTGACCCCAACACGCGCGCGATATGGATCGGTGGCGACAGCGACCAGATGCTGCTCTATCAGCCGCTGCGCACCGCGCTGCGCCGGGCAGTCACCGAGGCGATCGGCTATTCGCTGACAAAATCGTGGACCAAGACCATCGTCCTCACCATGGACGACATGGGGAATGCGCAGAACTCCTGGCTGGAGCATTGGCACTATCCGGAATTGAGCGAAGCACAAATCCGGCATTCGATCATCGGACCCCTGCAGGCCCATCACGCGATCCTCTCCTTGAACATCGTTCCGGGCTTTGTGGATGATGCTCAGCATAGAATCGTTCCCAGCTGGCATCAGAACTTCACCGACGGGTTCGGCACCCATCAGGATTATGTTTCGACCAAGAAAGGCCTGGATGAAGGCGTGGCGCTGGGCGTGTTGGAGATCGAGAGCCACGGCTGGACCCACATGCAGCCCGATCTGGATTCACCGCCGGGACCCTGGTGGGGATCGCCGCTGATGGGTGAGCGAGCCGAAGTGGGCTGGTATCGCGAATTCTACGATATACGACGGAATCGCGAAATCCCCGCGGCCGAGCAGAAATTCCACATGCAGCAATCCGCCGACTGGATCAAAAACGAATTCGGCCAATTGCCGCTGGAATTCTCGACCGGCGGCAACGGCATTTCCCGCAGTCCCGACAACAACACTTGGAGGATCGCCGCCGAGGCGGGATTTGGCTATTACGGCGGTTATCTGGGGCGCGACCTGGCGGTCGAAGGCCGCGCGGATTCAAACGCCGATTTCGGCGGCAGCGATGACGTTCCGCTTCTGCTCCCGGCCCTGCCCGACGGGCATGACCGGGGGGTGGCGCATGATCCCGAAGGATTCGCGAAAGTCTTCGATAAATATCCCGGTTATGTGTTCACGGGGCTGGACGAATATATCGGCTATCAGCACGCGGAGATCGCCCTGGCGTCCGATGGCGGTTCGGGAGATGCACGGCTGACGGTGTCGTACGATCCCCATTATTGCCGGGCTTTGGTGGCGAAGCCTTCGACATGGGATTTCAACGTCGCAGATTGGCTGCGCCCTCGCCTGCAGGGTCAGCAGATTCTGGTGGATGGGAAAAGCCTGGGGCCGGTAAAGAACGAGACTCAGTCCATCGGTTTTTCCGCGGGCGCCGCGAAACATGTGATCGAGCTGGCGAGCAACAAATAAAGGGGCCTATGGAAGGGGC
>Ga0182024_10023445_pt1 | contig 11049 bp, 11 predicted proteins | sample P32metaG_FD_120480 | JGI IMG/M metagenome (GOLD analysis project Ga0182024, IMG submission 120480) | Permafrost microbial communities from Stordalen Mire, Sweden - P3-2 metaG (Illumina Assembly) | ecosystem: Environmental > Terrestrial > Soil > Wetlands > Permafrost | place: Sweden: Stordalen... | reverse complement strand
GGTCGGCGCGGTTCATCGTATAGAAGTGGAAATCGGTGACGCCGTGGTCGACGAGATCAAGCACTTGCTCGGCGGCGACAGCGGCGGCGATGAGCTTGCGCGTTGCCGGATCGTCATCGAGACCGTCGAAGCGCCGCGCGAGCCAGTCGGGCACGGACGCGCCGGTGCGCACGGCGAAATTCTTGGTCTGCTTGAAATTCTGCACCGGCAGGATGCCGGGCACGATCGGGATCTCGATCCCGCTCGCGCGCACGCGGTCGAGATAGCGGAAATAAAGATCGTTCTCGAAAAAGAACTGGGTGATCGCACGGCTTGCGCCGGAATCGACCTTGGCCTTGAGCATGTCGATGTCGGCTTCGACCGTGGCGCTGTCCGGATGTTTTTCCGGATAGGCGGAGACCGACACTTCCATGTCGGCGATGCGTTTGATGCCGCCGACGAGATCGGCGGCATTGCGATAGCCGCCGGGATGCGGCGCGTAGCGTTCGCCGATGCCGCCGGATGGATCGCCGCGCAGCGCCACGATGTGGCGGACGCCCGCCTGCGCGTAGGCTTCGATCACCGCATCCACTTCCGCGCTGGTGGCGGCGACGCAAGTGAGGTGCGCCGCCGGCGTCAGCATGGTCTCGGCGAGCATGCGCTTGACGGTTGAATGCGTGCGCTCGCGGGTCGAGCCGCCGGCGCCATAGGTCACCGAGACGAAATTGGGTTGAAGCGGCGCGAGGCGCGCGATCGCCCCCCACAGCGACTGTTCCATTTCCACGGTTTTCGGCGGAAAGAATTCGAACGAGACGCGGATGCCGCGCGCGGCGCCGGTCTCGGTAAAGCGGCTCCGGCGGACGCCATCCATCAGGCGACCTCGCGCGTTGCCGGCGTGGCGAGCATGATGCGCGGGTCGCGCCCAAGCCACAGCGACACCGCGATCTTGCCCTCGGGCCCGGGAGGCAACGTCTGCTGCCGGATGAAGTCGAGCCCGGCGGCTTCGATCCATTGCGTCACGGTCTCGGCGGCGAAGCCGAGCCGGCGATGAGCGTGCTCTTCGCGCAGGAATTCGAGATCGTGCGGCGCGAAATCAACAACCAGGAGGCGCCCGCCCGGCCGCAACACGCGCGCTGCCTCGCGGATGGCGCGGCCGCTGTCGTCGAGAAAGTGCAGGACCTGGTGGATGATCACGACATCGAACGAATCGCGCGCCGAAGCGAGGTCGTAGATGTCGCCGTGGCGCACACTGCAATGCTTCAGGCCCGCGCGGTCCAGACGCGTGCGCGCAAATGCCAGCATGTCCAGCGAAAGATCGAGCCCGAGGCCGCGCTCGATGTCGTCGGCGAAAAGCTCGAGCATGCGCCCGGTCCCGGTGCCGAGATCGAGCAGCGAACGGATCGGCTGATCGCCGAGCGCGGCGCGGATGGCATCTTCGACCGCGGCGTCGGTCACATGCAGTCTGCGGATACGGTCCCATTCGGCGGCATGGCGGCGAAAATAATTTTGCGCGGTGGCGGCGCGTGTGGCGCGTACCGCGGCCAGCCGCTCGCGGTCGCGGGCAATAATCGGATCGTTGGCATCGAGCCGCGCAATCAGGGAGCGGGCGATGTCGGCAACGCCGCCGCCTTCGCTAAGGCGAAAGAAGGCCCACGATCCCTCTCGATAGCGCTCGACCAACCCAGCCTCGGCCAAAAGCCGCAAATGGCGGGACAGGCGCGGTTGCGACTGACGAAGGATCGAGGTGAGATCGGAGACGGTCAGTTCGGCTTCGGCAATAAGCATCAGCAGCCGCAGCCGTGTCGCTTCAGCCGCGGCCTTGAGTGTGGCAGTTAGCTCTGGAAAGCCGAGTTGGGCAGCGTCTAGCGGCATTGGCGATATTCCAGCAATTCGGAGCATATAAAGATATCTTTATGCGCTTAAATAGGCAAGAGGGGTTGGGAAGAATCCCACAAATCGGCCTCGGATATCTCGGGCGCGACTTCGTAGCCGGGCAGGGCTGGTCGCCGCGGGACCTGCATGCGAAAACCCGCGACCATGATGGAAGGCGAAGCTGAAAAAGGGTCTGGCGACCTGCGGGAAGGCGAGATTGCCGTCGATCTCCCGGCGCTGTTTGACGCTTCGCTATATTATATCGGGCGCATCCACACGCCTTGGAAACGGCGCGAAGATTGCCCGAAGAATCCACGCGAGACGGACGCGGTGTGCGCCATCGTGCTTGATCCGCGCTGGGTCGCGGGCCTCCAGGGCCTCGAAAGTGTCAGCCACGTGGTCGTGTTGTACTGGATGGACCGGGCACGCCGCGACCTCGTACTACAAGCCCCTCATCATTATCCCGAGCGCCGCGGCACTTTTGCGCTGCGCTCGCCGGTGCGGCCAAATCCGATCGCCGTATCCGTGGCGCGGCTAATTCGCGTTGAGGGCAACACAGTCTCGGTCGTCGGTCTTGATTGTGTGGACGACACGCCGCTTCTCGATCTCAAGCCCTATTTCGCCTCCACCGATGCGGTGCCGGACGCGTCCGTCGGGTGGCACGCCGGGCTCAAGAGAGGGTAAGCCTCAAAACAGCGGCGGTGCTTCGCCGACCCGCAGCATGCCGAGGTAGATCGCACCATCGGAAAAACGCAGCGGCAGAATGGTCGCCGGCCGGTTGTCGATCGTCGACGGCTCGCCCATCTTTTTCAGGTTTTCGATCATGCTTGCGCTCGCGGTCTGGCGAAGAGCGCCGCCAAGCCCTGGTATGAGGCGGTCGAGCGCTCCCTCTCCGCCGGACAACCGGTCGATGCCCTGCCCAATCATACGGTCAATGCCGAGAAGCGGGACGATATGCTCGATACCTGCGATGGCTACGCGCACGAGCCCGTCAAGCTTGCCGTGGGCATTGACGCTGAGTGTTCCGGCGCCGACGACGACAGCGTTTGTTTGCGCGATGCGCAGCGACTTGATCTCGATTCCGCCACCCGCCGCCTGCATCTCGCGGAAGCGGTCGGCCCATGGCTTTGGCGACAGGTCCTTGAAGCCGCGTATGACGGCATCGAGCTCGGCCTCGATCGGCTCGGCGAGCAAAGGATGAAAAGTCGGCGCCGTCGCCCCGGAAAGGTGCAAGGTCACCTCGATCACCGGATGGTCGTGCGGCGAACCTGCGGCAATGCGGGTTCGCAAATCCGCGCGCTTGGCTTTGAACATCGATTCGCCGTTACCGCCGGCGCGATCGACGTGCGGCGTCTCAAGCTCGATGGAAACGCTTTCTGGATCGGGTGGCACCCCGCGCACGACGAGGCGCGCGCGCGTCCAATCCGCGGTCAGTCGCGGCGATTGGCCCAAATCCGCCAGCGTCAGCGGACCCGTGATGTCGCCGACCAGCCGCGTCGGAAAAAACACCTCCGCCGTAAAGGTGACGGCGTTCGCTTGGACGGCAAAAGGCGGCTGATAGTTTTTGACCTCGGCCGCGGCGGTGGCGCAGCGCGCCTGTATGCTTAACGGAAATCCGCCGATGGATTGTGAGCCGCAAGAATAGACGCGCCCGGCGGCAGCCTCGCGTTCTACCCAGCCGGCGAGCGTGCGATCCGCGATCGAGGCCGAGTAATACCAGAGCCAAACCCAGGCAATGGCGAGCACGACGACAATCGCCGCCGGCGCAAGGATAGGCCAACGCCGCCGCCGCGCGCGTCCGGCGGGAAGCTTTCGCACCCGCTGGGGCGGCGGCCGCATCATGCTAAGGGGAGATTCGCCTGGCATCGTTTCTCTTCGCCTGCCGAGTGCGGCGTTTCAAAGACCCAAACAACGCCATTGCGCCGTCACGATCGGCTTGTTAGCCGAACGGAGGTTCCATTGGGAGTCTCCAGAGTGATGGAGTTAGTCGATCCGCACGGCGGCGAGGACCTCTGGGTGTTCGGCTACGGCTCGCTGATGTGGCATCCGGGCTTCGACTTTGTCGAACGCGTTCCGGCGCGGCTCGTCGGGCTGCACCGGGCGCTCTGCGTCTATTCGTTCGTTCATCGCGGCACGCCGGAGCGGCCGGGCCTTGTGCTCGGGCTCGATCGTGGCGGCATGTGCCGCGGCATCTCCTTTCGCGTCGCCACCGCGTCGCGCGAAAAAACCGTCGCCTATTTGCGCGCGCGCGAGCAAGTCACCACCGTTTATCTGGAAACGATGCGACGGATCGAGCTCGAGGAGGAGGCGCGGCGGCAGGTGCGGGCGCTGTGTTTCATCGTCGATCGCAGTCACGTGCAATATGCTGGACGGCTGACGCTCGCCGACTGCGTACATCACGTGCGGCAGGGTCGCGGCCGCTCCGGTCCCAATCGCGACTATGTGCTGGAAACCGTTCAGGCACTGGAAGCGCTGGGCTACCGCGAGACCGATCTGCACCTCATCGCCGAGCGCCTCAAAGGCGTATCAGGAGTCAAGGAACAGGAATCAGGTATCGGAAAAAAAGAATCGGAAACTCGAAATTCCTGATCACCGATCCCTGATCCCTGAACCCTGACCTTCTGCCACGAGGCGCGCGGTCGCCTGCTCCAGCGCGTTTTGCAGGCGCGACAGGAATTCCCGCTTGCCGAGGCCGGGGGGAATGGGGTCGAGCACTTCAACAAGCACGGTGCCGGGATAACGCCGCAGCGAGCGGCGCGGCCAGAACAGTCCGGAATTGAGTGCGACCGGCACGCAGGGCAGGCCAATCTCGGCATAGAGGTAGGCAACGCCGGGCAGATAGCGCGGTTCGGCACCGGGCGGGCGGCGTGTGCCCTCCGGGAAAATCACGATCTGGCGCGAACGCGCGATCTCCTTGCGCGCCGCAGCCGTCATGCGGGCGAGCGCCGTGACGCGGGCGCCGCGGTCGATCGGAATCATCCGCGCCTTGGTGGCGAGCCAGCCGAACAACGGCAGCCACATCAATTCGCGCTTGAGGATATAGGTCGGATCGGGAAGAAGCGCGAACAGCGCGAATGTCTCCCACAGCGATTGATGTTTGCAGGCGACGATGTACGCACCCTCTGGCAACTTTTCGCGACCGCGCCATTCGACCGTGGTGCCGCAGACGACGCGCAACAGCCAGAGTGTACTGCGCGCATAAGCGCGCAGTACGCCGAGCAGAAACGCATAGGGCAGCACGATGGTCGGCAGCGCGACGATCATGCGGACGATGATGTTGACGTAAAACAGCGCGTTGAAGAGCAGCGAGCGCGCGAGAATAGAAAGGGATGAAGACAAAGGCGGTCCAGCTTACTGGAATAGGCTCGCGAGGCGTGCCTCGGCAACGCGATTGGTCCCGGTCGCTGCCGCCACCGAGTCGAAGCGCATGCGTAGGTGGGCGAAAAGGTATTTGAAATACTCCGAGAGCACCAGCCGCGTTGTCGTGCCGCTGGTCCACCACGGCTCGACGCGCAGACGGTCGGAGACGACCGGGAACGGAACGAGCGCGACGTCGGGGAGCTGGTGGGCAATCTCGGCCAGCGCCCGCGGCATGTGGTACGCGGAGGTGACGATGATGAGCGAGGCAAAGCCGCGCTCGATGGTCCAGCGGCGTGTCTCCACCGCATTGCCGAGCGTGTTGATCGCCGAATAGTCCAGGTCGACACAGCAACCGAGGAGGCGGTCATAACCGGCGACTTGGCGCGCGATGTCGGCCGTCGTCGTGCCGGGATTGACGCCGGTAATGAGGAGGCGCTTGCCGCGGCCCGCTGCGAGAAGTTCGAGCGCGTCGGTGACGCGCGAGGTGCCCCCGGTCAACACAACGATGCCGTCGGCGTTGCGATTGAGCACGATCTCCTGGTTCGGCAGCCGCCACAGGAATGCCAGGAAGCCGAGTACGAGCGCGATGCCGCCGAGGACGACAAGTCTGACGACGAGAGATCTGATCCGCCGCCGTCTTACCGCGGCTCTAAGGCTAAGCATCGCCGCGCGCGTCCTCCGCGCTAAAATTCGTTCCCGGTCCCTGTCGGTATCTTACGCACTGTGAATCATGCTCGCAAATCCGGGGTTAATCGATCGGGTTGGCGATCCTTTAGTTGATCATCTCGAGAGTGCGATTGACCGTGCGGCGCGAGGCCAGCGCCGTCACCAAAGCCATGAAGACGATTTGCAGCAGGATCGCCAGATAGCCGGCGACGCCGATGGAAAGGTTGCCGAACAGACCCGCGATCTCATCGCCTCCCGGCGTTCCGGCGAACCACGTGTTCGCCGCTTCCACAACGGCAAACAGCAGGATCGCTGCCCCGCCGCCGATCACGCCGCCCTTAAAGCCGAGCACGAGGAAATGACGTTGAAACTGCCCCGAAACGAAGCTGTCGGTCGCGCCGACGTAATGCAACACTTCGACGATCGGGCGATTGGCCGCCATGGTCCCGCGCGTGGCGAAGGTGACCGAAAGCACGGTCACCGCAAGCACCAGCGCAAGCACGCCGATGCACGCCGCTACCGCCGTCCTCGCCATGGTGCGCATGCGATCCATCCAGCGGCGATGATCGTCGAGGCTGGCGGTGGGCACCCGCGCCGTGAGCGCTTGGCGCAATGACGTAAAATCCGGACGCCCGCCTGAACTCAGCTTCACCACGATCAGGCGCGGGATCGGCAGATCGTCGAGGGTGAGGCCGGCACCGAGCCAGGGCTCGACCAGCCGCGCCGACTCGTCCTTGGTAAAAGCCCGGACGTCGGCGACGCCGGGCGCCGCGCGCGCGATCTCGACCGCGCTCTGCACGTCCGTCTCGATGTTGCGTCCGGATGCCGGGCGAACCTGGATCGTAACCTCACGGCCGACATCCGATTGCCAGTCGTTGGCTGCGCTCACCACCAGCATCGCGGTTCCGACGGTGAGCGAGGCAAGGAAAGTCATGATGGCGACGACGACGGTGAGCGAGCGTCCCGCGATCGAGTCTTTCGGTACGATCGGCGCGGCCGCGGGCATGGCGCGTAACAGCGAGGGCGACGCATCGAATTCGTCCCACGGCTCGGCCAAAGTCTCGGCCGGTTCAGTCATAGACATGCAGGCGTCCCTCATGAAGGACCAGCCGGCGCGCGTCGTACTCGTCCATCAGCGCAATGTCGTGCGTGGCGATGATAACCGCCGTCCCCGATTTGTTGAGCTCGACGAACAGTCGCAGCAACCTTTGCCCGAGATTGGGATCGACGTTGCCGGTCGGCTCGTCGGCGAGAAGGAGCTGCGGGCGCGCGATCACGGCGCGCGCGATCGCTGCGCGCTGCTTTTCGCCGCCGGAGAGGATCGGCGGCAACGCTCTCATGCGGTCGCCGAGCCCCACCCATTGCAACAGCTCGACGATCTCAGCCCGGTAGTCGGCCTCCTCCTTGCCGAGCACGCGCAGCGGCAGCGCCACGTTCTCGTAGGTGGTCATGTGATCGAGGAGCCGGAAATCCTGGAACACGATGCCGATCCGCCGCCGCAAGTTGGCGCGACCGTCCTTGCTTAGCGTCGCGGTGTCATGATCGAACATGCTGATGAGGCCGCGCGTCGGCCGCAGCGACAGCAGCATCAAGCGCAACAGCGAGGTCTTGCCGGCGCCGGAAGGGCCGGTGAGGAATTGGAAGGAACGCCCGTCGATCCCGAAATTGAGGTCGCGGAGCACCTCAGGACCGAGGCCATAGCGCAAGCCGACATTTTCGAACCGGATCACGCCGTCCTCCGCAAGCCTCCGGGGTCATAAAGACGCGGTCCGCGGCTGATTCGCGGCTTTCTCAGGATTTCATACCACGGCACCCGGCGGTTGCGGAGCCGGCATGGCTTGCAATTCGTTAACAAATCGGATGCTAGCGTGGCCGGGAAGGTGACGCTCCGCTGGTTCGCCAATGCTGATTGTCTGCCCGTCCTGCGCAACTTCCTACGACGTAGAGCTGGCGAACCTGTCCCCAAACGGGCGTCAGGTGCGCTGCGTGCGCTGCCGTGCCGTTTGGCACGCCGAATTGAGCAAGGCCGACAGGCTCCTCGCTGCCGCCGCCGCGATCGCGCCCGACCAGGCCGCCGGCGATGCCGCGGATCCGAGCGCTCAACACGAAGCGTCGCTCCCCGAGCATGCCGCCGCAACAGCTGGCGAGGGGACGCTCGCCGCCGCGCTGCCGGATGTGTCCGAGGCTAACGAACACCGCCCAGCGTCAGGTGCAACCGGGGACGACGGTTTCTCCGCCGTGGACAATGAGTCGGCCGAAGTGGAAGCACCGCCGATCGCGCCGGTCGATCTCGATGAAGACCGATCGTCCATCGAGGCCGCCGGCGATCATTCCATCGAGCACGCGCCGGCCGAGGATATCGAGACCGTGGCGGCGCGGCGGCGGCGGCGCAACGCATCGCGCCGATCGCTGCGTTGGCCGCTGTCGCGGCTGCAGACCGGCATGCTGGCGTTGGCCCTGCTCGACATCGTTGTTATCGGCTGGCGAAACGACATTGTCCGCATGCTGCCGCAAACGGCCTCGTTCTACGCCCTGCTTAGGCTACCGGTGAACCTGCGCGGCCTTACCTTCGAAGATGTAGCCACCGCCACGGAGCAGCATGAGGGCGTGCCGATCCTCGTGGTCGAAGGCAATATCTTCAACGGCGCCCGCAAGACCGAGGACGTGCCCCGCCTCAAATTCGTCGTGCGCAACGCGGCCCGGCAGGAAATCTATTCCTGGACCGCCGTTCCATCACGGGCCTCGCTGCCGTCCGGCGAGGCCGTCGCCTTCCGCACCCGGTTCGCTTCGCCACCGCCCGACGCGCACGATATCATCCTCCGCTTCGTCAACCGCCGCGACGTGATCGCGGCAACACACTGACATCCCATGGCGCGCATTCTCATAGCCGAAGACGAGGAAGCGCTACGCGCGTTGTGTGCGCGCGCGCTGCAGAACGACGGTCACGAGGTCAAGACCGCAAGCGACGGCGGCGATGCACTCGATCTCATCGTTCGCGAGGAGGGGCGCTTCGATCTCCTGCTCACCGACATTCGCATGCCGATCATGGACGGCATCGCGCTCGCGCTCAGCACGGCGCGCGATTATCCCAGTCTCACCATTCTGTTGATGACCGGCTACGCCGATCAGCGCGAGCGCGCCCATGGCCTCGACGCCATCATTCACGACGTGCTGTCCAAGCCGTTCTCGGTCGCCACGCTGCGCGCCACGGTCAAAGAAGCGCTCGCGGTTCAGGCGCGGAACTGAGCTGAAATCGTCTAACTGTCATCCGATACGGCATAAGGCCGTGGCAGCGGTTCGACCGGCAAATCCGGATGTGGCCGGCCGAAATCGGCCGCAGGCGAATCCTGCCCGATCTGCACGATGCCGCGGCGGATAGCGCGGGTGCGCGTGAAATGCGCAAACAACGCTTCGCCGTCGCCGCGGCGGATGGCGCGGGTGATCTGCGATAAATCCTCATTGAAGGTGCCGAGCATTTCCAGCACCGCATCCTTGTTGGCAAGGAACACATCGCGCCACATGGTCGGATCGGACGCGGCGATGCGGGTGAAGTCGCGAAAGCCGCCAGCGGAGAATTTGAGCACCTCGGAGCGGGTCACTTCGGCGAGATCGTCGGCGGTGCCGACGATCGTGTAGGCGATGAGGTGCGGCAGGTGACTGGTGATCGCCAGCACGAGGTCGTGATGCGCGGCCGGCATGGTCTCGACATCGGCCCCTAGCGCGCGCCAGAACGCGGCCAGTTTCTCGACCGCAGCGGGATCGGCATCATCAGGCGGTGTGAGGATGCACCAGCGGCCGACGAATAGAGCGGCGAAGCCGGCGTCTGGGCCGGAATTCTCCGTGCCGGCGACCGGATGCGCCGGAACGAAATGCACGCCAGCGGGGAAATGCGGCGCCATGTCGCGCAGAACGGCGCCCTTGACCGAGCCGACGTCGGAAACGATCGCGCCTCGCGCAAGATACGGTCCGATTTCCGCGGCGACCTCGCCACATGCGCCGACCGGAATGCAGACGATGACGAGATCGGCGCCGGCGACCGCCGCGGCGTTGCTCTCGACCACTTGGTCGGCAAGGCCAAGTTCGGCGACCCGGCGCCGCGTGGCGGCGGAACGCGCCGTCGCCACAATCTCGCGCACCAGGCCCTGCGCGCGCGCCGCTCGCGCGAGCGACGAGCCGATGAGGCCGACGCCGATCAAGGCGAGGCGATCGAACAGCGGTGCTGATTTGGTCACAGCATTACGCCGTTTTGGCCAAAAACTCTTTGAGCGCGGCGACAACGAGGCGGTTGGCCTCTTCGGTGCCGACGCTCATGCGGAGCGCGTGCGGCAGCTTGTAGACGGCGACCTGCCGCAGGATAAGTCCGCGGGCGGTGAGGAAGGCGTCGGCCTCCTTGGCGGTGCGTCCTTTCGTCTCCGGAAAGTGGATGAGCAAAAAGTTGGCGACGCTCGGGGTCACTTTCAGGCCGAGTTTTTCGATCTCTTCCGCGAGCCAGCCGAGCCAGTGGCTGTTGTGCTGGCGCGCGCGCTCCTGGTGTTCGTGATCCGCGATCGCCGCGATCCCGGCGGCAATCGCCGGCGCGTTGACGTTGAACGGCCCGCGAATGCGATTGATCGCGGCAACGACGTCGGCGGGACCGAACATCCAGCCGAGCCGTACGGCCGCGAGCCCGTGGATTTTTGAGAACGTGCGGGTCATGACGACGTTGTCGCTGGTGGCGACAAGCTCGATCCCGGATTCATAGTCGTTGCGTCGGACATATTCGGCGTAAGCCGCGTCGAGCACCAGCAGCACCTGCGACGGTAGGCCGCGATGCAGCCGCTTGACCTCATCAAAGGAAATGTAAGTGCCAGTCGGATTGTTGGGGTTGGCGAGGAAGACGATTTTTGTCTTCTTCGTCAACGTGGCGAGGATCGTGTCGACGCTGGCGGTGTAATTCGTCTCTGCCGCGACCACTGGCTTTGCGCCGGTGCCGAGCGTCGCGATCGGATAGACGAGAAAGCCATGCGTGGTGTAAATCGCCTCGTCGCCGTCGGCAAGATAGGCGCGTGCCAGCAGATTCAGCAGGTCGTCGGAGCCGGCGCCGCAGACGATGCGGTCGGGATCGAGGCCGAACGCGCGTCCGATCGCTTCGCGCAATTCAGTCGCGGCGCCATCGGGATAATCTTCTAGGTG
>Ga0182024_10023444_pt1 | contig 11049 bp, 7 predicted proteins | sample P32metaG_FD_120480 | JGI IMG/M metagenome (GOLD analysis project Ga0182024, IMG submission 120480) | Permafrost microbial communities from Stordalen Mire, Sweden - P3-2 metaG (Illumina Assembly) | ecosystem: Environmental > Terrestrial > Soil > Wetlands > Permafrost | place: Sweden: Stordalen... | reverse complement strand
TCACTCCTTCAGCTCACAGCCTCTTCACCAGCGCTTAGGCGCTATCCATCGAATTTGGGCTCCCAAAAAGCCACGGCCGCCTTCTGCCTTCAGAATGAAGCAGTTTCTCTCCGACACACTGTCCGTCTGTCCCGGAAAAGATCTGTCCCGGAAAAGATCTGTCCCGGAAAAGATCCCAGGGCCCGAGCCATGTGACATCCTGGCTACTGCTTATAGATGCGCGATTCCCATGGCGCCAGGCTAAGAGTAGAGACGTTGGCTTCATGGGAACCAGGGACGTCGGTGAGGAGGAGGTTTGCCGCTTTGAGGCCGTTCGGCAGCGTGTAGACGACCGGACTTGAGCTAAAGTTTTCAACCATGAGGTACTTCTCGCTGCCGAGGGTGCGGGTGTAGGCGAAGATGTGCGGGTGCTGGGGATCGAGGTCTTCGAAGTCGCCGTAGACGAAGGCGAGGGTGTGGGCGCGGAGGCCGATGAGCGCGCGCACGTAGTTGAGAACGGAGGTAGGGTCGGACTCTTCTTGAGCGGCGTTGATCTCTTTGTAGTTGGGGTTCACGGCGAGCCAGGGATGGCTGCCTGTGGTGAAGCCGGCCTCAGGCCCACTATCCCATTGCATGGGGGTGCGGGCGTTGTCGCGAGAGACCTTGGCCTGCGAGGTGAGGAAGGCTCCGGCGGAGATCTTGCCGGTGTCAACCAGCGCTTTATATGCATTCTTAACGGAGATGTCCTCGTAATCGGCGAGCGTCTTAAAGGGAAAGTCGGTCATGCCGAGCTCATCGCCCTCGAAGAGGAAGGGTGTGCCGCGAAGCGTGAGGATCATGGTCTCGAAGAGCTTGGCAGAGGGGACGCGCATGGCGGGAGAGTCATCACCGAAAGTGGAGACGATGCGTGGGTTGTCGTGATTGGAGAGGAAGACCGTGTCCCAGTCGTGCTTGGTGAGGACGGTGGCATGAGCGTCGTAGATGGCTTTAAGTTCCGGCACGGACCAGGCACCCAGCTGGCTGAGGCCGAAGTCGGAGCGGCCGAGTTTAATGGCGTCGAAGTTGAAGATCATGTTGAGCTCATGGCGGCGGTCGTCGACGAGGTTGTTGGTCTGGGCGAGAGTGGTGCCGGTGGCTTCTCCGACGGACATCTCGTCGTACTTCGAAAGCACCTCGCGATTTATCTCGTGAAGGTACTCGGCCAGGTGGGGACCGTTCGCGTAGGCGTTGGGGGGCGCCTTCAGCTGTTCAGGGGTAAGGTCGGGCATGCCGGTAGGCTTCGAGATGAGCGGGATCACGTCCATGCGGAAACCGGAGACGCCCTTGTCGAGCCAAAAGCGCATCAGCGAGAAGACCTCGTCGCGGACCTTTGGGTTCGCCCAGTTCAGGTCTGGCTGTTTGGCCGCGAAGTAGTGAAGGTAGTACTCGTTCGTCTTCGGATCCAGCGTCCACGCAGAACCCGAAAAATACGAGGGGTAGTTATTAGGCGGGGTGCGGGTGCCGTCAGCGGCGGTGTAGCCGGGACGCCAGATATAAAAGTCGCGGTACGGGTTGGTTTTGCTGCTGCGCGATTCAACGAACCACTCGTTCTCGTCTGACGTGTGGTTGACGACAAGATCAATGATCAGCCGCATGTGGCGTTGCTTGATGCCCGCAAGAAGCTGGTCGAAGTCGGACATGGTGCCGAACTCGGCCATTACCTTCCGATAGTCACGAATGTCGTAGCCGCCATCGATATTCGGCGAGTCAAAATGCGGGCTAAGCCAGATCACATTCATGCCCAGCTTCTGCAGGTAATCGAGCTTGGAGGTAATGCCGGGCAGGTCGCCGATGCCGTCGCCGTTCGAGTCTTTGAAGGAGCGCGGATAGATCTGGTAGACGACAGCTTCCTTCCACCACTTGGGTTCGTAGCCGTTGATGAGCTTGGGTTCCTGGCCCGACGCTGCGGCAAGCGAGAGCAGGGTGGCGACAACGGCTGTGCGTAGTAGGGTGTGGAAGAACATAAAGAGAAGTGTACTTGGGCGAGAGTACCGATCTAGCAATTGCATGCTGAATAGACCATGAGGCGCTCTGATGGGCACATCATTCACATATTAGACTGATCATGCATGCCAATAAGATATGCAAGTCAAGTCAAATCAAATCAACGATGTACGCTCGTTATTTGTGCTACTCATTAAGCTCTTTGCAGGAGGCGGATTGCGATGGGCGCGAATTGATTGATGAACGCTTTCCTGTACACGTCACGCCGATTCAGCGTGCTCCGAATTGTTACTCCTCTTCATGAACATAGACACGCCGGTATCCAACCCTGAAGGAACCCTGAAGGGACAGACGGAATATCACCATTGCGTAAGGAAGCGATAAATTTCCAGATCCGACTGGTGATAGCTCCCTCGGTCCCCTCAAAGCCATGTCCCCCGAGAAGAGCCCGATGGGCGAAGGCTAAGAGGTGACCTGGGACGGTGGGCCTCGAGAGGTGGCCCGAGTATCGTTACCTAGTTTTCCGAAGGCGCTTCGATATGGTCTATAACGAGTACGCTAATAGTGTCTTTTTGCGGTTCCAGCTTTAGTCCCAATTGCTCCTGAAGAGCCATAAATATTGAAGCCTTAGCCGAATCAACAGGGAGTCCGTTGTCGTTCCCTGCCATCGGAGGGGCGTCGTCGGGTTCCCATTCCAACGTGAAGTCGTACTTGCCCGTAAGTCCCGTCTTGTCCAAAACCGTTCGACCCACTTGTTGCGACAGCACTGACACGACGAACTCCATTTCAGTCCCACGAGCCTCCAGATGACCTCTGCCCAAGTATCGCAGGCCGTTTGTCGCAGGATTTCCAGGAGGTTCGAACTGTTTCATCCTGGAGCCGCCCTTGCCAATCACGAGTGAGTAGACTGGCAACACTTTGCTTTCGTAGTGAAACTCCAGATGGAAGCGCTCCTGCAAAAAGGGGCGCAACATCAACCTTCGCTGGTCTACCGTCATCGTTTTCAGCCTGGATATATCCGACGCGCCAACCTTTGCTTCGATGTCAAATCGATCTGTATTCACCCAGCCTGGGGCACCTACTATTCTGTCGTCTTCCAAGCCGAACGCTTCGCGTATCAGAAAAAGGACTGGCATGTTCTTGACGGAGAGGCCAGTAGGAGTGTGGGCCACCAACCGCATGCCATTGGAACCTTTATTGGGCTTGATCGTAGCCACCTCAAATTGGACAACGGTGGACAACCATTTTCATTGTTGAAGTGGTGATTACGGCTACCGCGCACTGGCGTTGTCCGACATAGAGGGCGGCGCATCTCCCGGAGTGCTGCCCCAGTTGCGATTCGGTTTGTCGCCCATCTCCAGGATCAGCGTTCCTCCACTGACGATCTCGGCATGCGAGAACCACGGTTTGTTGAGCGGTCTGCCATCGAGCAGCGCCGATTGAATGTACTTGTTCTGCGCTGAGACGTGGTCCGCGACTATGGTGAAGTCTTTCCCGTTGCCCATCCGGATGACTGCCTTGGCAAAGATCGGGCTGCCAATCTCGTATACCGGACTTCCCGGACATACCGGATAGAAACCCATTGCGCTGAGAACATACCATGACGAAGTAGCTCCGCCGTCATCGTCGCCCGGAATACCCAAGGGCCCATCGTCGTACCAGATATCCATCAGTTGACGGACGCGCTGCTGCGTCTTCCACGGCTGCCCGGAGAAGTCATAGAGATAAGGAATGTGAAAGCTCGGCTCGTTTCCCTGAGCGTAGAGACCCACCAGGCCGGTCGCGTCCGGAAACTGGCCGAGGAAGGCAAATTTCGATGTGCCGTATTGCTCGACAAAGAGGCGATCCAGCTTGCTGTTGAAAGCATCACGGCCGCCCATCAAGCGAATAAGACCCGCTGGATCATGCTGGACGCTGAAGCTGTAGATCCAGCTGTCCACCTCCGTGAAATAGTCGCGGCCGCCCTGCCCTCCGCCCAGTTTGGGATCGAAATCTGCAACCCATTGTCCATCTGCGCTTCTGGGAGCCATGAAGCCAATCCGTGGATTGAAGACGTTTTCGTAATTGTGAGCAAGCTTGGTGAAGTAAGCTGCATCTGCCTGTTTGCCAAGCGCCATTGCCAGTTGGGCAACACACCAGTCGTCGTAACTGTTCTCGATCGTGACTGAGACGGCCTGCCGGCGTTCGGCCGTCACCTCCGGCACGGTTTCGCTCTCTCCCTTGGCAAGCGCAGGGAAGAACCCTTTGTCAAAGTAGATGTGGTCGAGACTGGTGAGCGGACCTCTTCGCCACGGCAACATCGTCGCTTCCGTAGCGTTCTTCCGCATCGCCCCATAGGCCTGTTCCACGTCAAAATTACGATAACCTTTCCTGTAAGCATCGAGGATGAAGGATGCAGCATGGTGGCCGATCATAACCGCCTGCTCTCCGGCTGCGGAAGGAAACGAGGGCAGCCAGCCGCTCTGCTCATACATGCGCACATAAGATTCGATCATGTCTTGCTGCTGTGCCGGATCCAGCAATATTTGCAATGGGTGCAACGAGCGATACGTATCCCAGAGTCCGTCATCGACGTAGAAGTCATGTCCTTGCGCGGCGCGAACGGTATGGTCGTACCCGCTGAAATACTTGCCATCCTCGGTGATGTCGGTCATGCGCCCCAATGACCGGTAGAGAGCAGTGTAGAAGATAGTGCGTTGGCGCTCTGTGCCGCCGGTGATACTCACCCCGCTAAGCGCGTCGTTCCAGACCGATCTCGCTTTTGCGCGGACCTGTTCGAACGTCCACTTGGGGATCTCGCGCTCCAGGTTGCGGCGGGCCTGCTCCTCGCTGATGTATGAGATTCCCAGGCGGACCTCGATCTGTTCTCCATCGTATGCCGCAGTATCAGTAACAAACCCGATGCCGTTGCCAGACTGCTTCGACTTCTGCATGAGTTCATCGCCGATCCAGGTTCGATAAACGGAAAATGGCTTGGAGAATTCCGCGTAAAAGTACTCTCTGGTTTCTCCTGGATTGCCCGAAACCTCTGCTACCAGACCTGTGATTCTTTCGCTCCCTTGTACAGCCGTATCTCCAACGACCGTCAGTTCGGAATCTTTCTTCATGCTCAACGCCAGGTGTGCGTGCGCGCCGGCAGGAAAGGTAAAGCGGTAATATGCCGCCTGCTGGCTTGGCGCCGCTTCGGCCTTAATTCCCCAGCTCTGCAGGTCCGCCTCATAGTAGTAAGGAGTGGCAATCTCAAAGTCGTGGTCAAAATCGGAGGCGTAGTATTCAGCGCTGCAGCTGAGTAGGCCGACGGACGCCATCAACATCGCTGGGCCAACGGGAAATCCATAAATTTTGTCAGCCAGATAACGATCGGTAATGCCTGGAGTTGTAATGGGCGCCAGTCGTGCCATTCCGTGGGGATACTGTACATAGGGAACCGTAGCGGTAAGCAGCTGACCGATGCCGCCGATGTTTGGAGAGACATAGTCTACTGGATCTTTTTGCGAAGTCCCCCAAGCGCTGGGATCCAAGCAGACTGCCAGAACTGCCATCGCGGCGCATCTCATCAGCCGTTTCATGAGCGTCTTCCTCTCTCGAGCTATGGGTTAAGGAGAAAACTCGTGGTCAATGAGGCCAGCGAGGAGCCGCCGACCCAGAGGGTGTATCTGCCCGGCTCCACGACCCATCGTCCCTCCGCATTCCAGACGGCAAGTTGGTCCTGTGGGATGCGGAACACGACGGTTCTTGTCTCTTGCGGCTTGAGGTGGATGCGCGAGAATCCTTTAAGAGAGCGGCTGGGAGTTTCGACACTGCTTACATCTTCACGTACATAGAGCTGGGCGACCTCATCGCCTTCGCGGTCGCCCGAATTGGTGATATCGACAGTAACCTTTACCTCATCGCGGCTGCCGGCATCCGGTGGCTGCACGGCAAAATGGTCATAACCGAAGGTGGTGTAACTCAGACCGAAGCCGAAGGGAAAGAGGGGCTTGCCATCGTTGTCGACGTACTTGTATGTGCGCGATGGGTCACTGTTGTAGAACATTGGCAACTGCCCCACGCTGCGGGGAAAGGTGATGGTGAGGCGTCCGCCAGGATTGTTGTCGCCGAAGACCGTTTCAGCAATTGCCTGGCCGCCAAACTCGCCCGGATACCATGCTTCCAGAATTGCGGGAACGTGCTGCTTGGCCCAGCCGATAGTCAGCGGCCTGCCGTTTTCCAGCACCAGCACGACCGGCTTGCCCGTCGCTACAACCGCTTCCAGTAGCTGCTCCTGATTACCGGGCAGATCGAGAGTGGAGCGATCAAAGCCCTCGCCGGAAATCCCCTGCCACTCACCGAGACCCAGGATGACCACGTCCGCATCCTTCGCCTTGGCAACAGCCGCGGGAATTTCCATGCCTGCATCGAAAGTGATGGTTGCCTGCGGGACAAGCGTGCGAACTCCATCGAGGAGGCTGATGTGCGCGCCGTTCGTCTCTCTTTCATAATCACCATAGCGTGCGATGTTGCCATTGGGGCCGATGACAGCGATGCTGCGGACAGATTTCGAGAGCGGAAGCAGATGGCCGTCATTCTTGAGCAGCGTCATCGACTCGCGCGCTGATTGCAGTGAGAGCGCCAGATGCTGCGGCGAGCGATGCACGCGCGAGTTAAGAGTAGGATCGACGAACGGACGATCGAACAGGCCGAGGGCAAACTTCACTCGCAGCACCGAGCTGACCGCCCGGTCGAGATCGGCTTGGGGTAAAGAGCCGTCGTGCGCGCAGTCGATGAGAGCCTTCTGAAAGACGGCGTGATCAAAATCATAGAACTGCATGTCGACGCCGGACTTAATGGCCAAACAGGAGGCGTCTTTTGGGGTCGCGGCAACACGATGCACTTTGTAGAGACGCTGGATAGCGCCTAGATCAGAGAGCACAAACCCCTGAAATCCCCATTCTTCGCGAAGGATCTTCTTGAGCAGGAAGGGATCCGCGGTAATTGGAATGCCGTCGATTTCGTGATAGGCAGCCATCGTCGCCATGGCATGTCCCTCACGGAAAGCCGGCTCAAACGACTTGAGCATGACGGTGCGCAGCTCACGCTCTCCGATATGGACAGGAGAGGTGTTGGTGCCGCCCTCCGGGGAGCCATGTCCGGCAAAATGCTTGGGCTCAGCGACCACGGTGTTGTCTGCATTCAAGCTTTCGCCCTGCGCCCCGAGCACGTAGGCGAGCCCCAGCTGCCCGGTCAGGTAAGGATCTTCGCCGAAATCTTCTTCGATACGTCCCCAGCGCGGCTCCCGAGCGAGATCGAGGACGGGAGCAAGAATCATGCCAACACCCGTCGCCCGGGCCTCAGCTGCAATGGCGGCAGCGGTTTGCTGTGCGATCTGCGGTTTCCAGGTGGCCGAGAGGTTGATCGGCGCGGGAAAGACCGTTCCTGTATCGAAACCGTGCAGGGCCTCCTCGATGAATAGGGCAGGGATACCCAGACGGTTGTGCGCAATGACCCATTTCTGGATGGTGTTCGCCTGCTCCGGGGTCGGATTGAGATCATGGATTCCGCCTACTCCCAGGTTCCCCCACAAGGATTCCGCTCCATCCGGGAGGAACGCGGCGTCGGAGGCAGCATGAGTATCGTCTGTATGTTTGTCCACCAAGGCCCCGGCCCCGGAATACAAGTCGAGCTGCCGCACTTTTTCCTCGAGCGTCATGCGGTGCAACAGATCATCGACCCGCTTCTCCATGGGTACCTCAGACTGCTTGTACGGAGCAGCGGCATCGGCGGCCTGCTGCGCAATAGCCGTAGCAGCCCAGGTCAGACAGACAGTGCAGACTGTCAACAAGATGGCTAGATCAACCATGGGCAGGCCGGAAGCTCTTGCCGTCCGTAAGCTGCATGCCTTGTCGAGCTCTTTGCTCTGAGCATAGCGATCTCTCAATATTTGTCCCTCGGTTCCCGAGCAAAGTCACTTGGCGGACCCACACTATAGCAACATCGATCGGAATCGCAACGTTATTCCGGACCCCTAACGGGGCTCTATGAAGCTGATAATAAAAGCCTGGCGTTCGGCAATCACCGTCTAACGGTAGCTACGTGAGGGAGAATTGCTGAAAAGGACTCGTTTCATGCTGTAACCGGTTCCAATGGAGAACGAGTATTGAGTGCTGCGAACCAGAGTCGCTTTGTATATGGCGAAAGCTCATCGCGCACGTCGACGAATCGCAGGCAGAGATTTCGTAATAAAGTTCCCACCCTCGCTGAGAAAAATCCCCTTGCCACATTGATCCAGAGTTTCGCAGCGGCAGTTTTGCATCATCTTCTTCAATAGCCGCTGGACTGCCTTTACGCTGTCCATCAGATTGTCGAGTTCCGCGAGCTTCTGTCGAGACAGCTGCTGCCAGCGCTCCGAGGCACGAGCGACGCCGCCAAAACCGAAGAATAGCTGTCGGATTTCGTCTAGTGTAAAACCCAATTGTCGAGCCCGTTGGATGATCGCAAGCCGATAAAGTACTGTCGTGTCGTAGCGTCTTTGTTTACCCTTCCGTTCCGCGGGAGGAAGCAACCCAATCCGTTCGTAATAACGGATCGCAGACGGCCGCAGTCCAACTTCGCGTGCTACTTCGGAAATGTGTAACTGGGACATAGTGGCATTCTAGACCACTCCCAAAGGTCGCGGCGCATGAGCGCAAAAATTAACGCTTGACTTAAAGTCAACTTTAAGCTGTACGGTTGCAACAAGGGGTCGGAGTGCACCCGACGTTGACCCTTCCAGAGGTGTTCATGAGATCGTCACACGGGCTTTTGGTATTTTCGCTTCTGCTGGTCAGCATCGGTCTTGCACCCGCGCAAAGCAACAATCCGACGGCGATTCACACGGTCGGTCAGGCGCTCGACTTCTGGATAACCAACACCGAAACTCGCGTGGTTTCCGCCGCCGATGCTATGCCAGCGGGGAAGTACTCCTACGCGCCAACCGCAGGGGAGTTTGCTGGTGTCCGCACCTTTGCCCAACAGATCAAGCATTTGGCGGCCAACAACTATCGCATGGCCGCTTACATCCTCAATCAGACCCCTACTCCAGAACAAGAAACTGAGACCGGGCCGGACACCGTTCAATCAAAGGCCCAAATCATGGACTACCTCAAGGGCTCGTTCGTAGCACTGCATCGGGCTATGACTACGATCAATGAAGGAAACATGCTGAAGCCTATGGCCGCATCCCCCGGACCCCTACAGAAGACGCGTCTTCAACTGGCGGTGGACGCGGTGGCCCACTCCAACGATCACTACGGGCAGATGGTGGAATATCTGCGAATGAATGGGATTATTCCGCCGGCTAGTCGCTGACTTAGAAGGTGGGCTTTAGCAGTGGCAGCAAACAAGCTGGAGAAACAAGAAGGCTCGAACTAAGGAGGCTCAAATCATGAATAAGACGAATTGCATTCTAGCGATTGCGATGGGGCTTGCGTTCGCATCGTTGTCGACAGTTGTTAGCGCAAGAACATCCGCGGATAAGCCGGAGACTGGCAGTTCGACCGTCACACACGAAAGCCCTTTCGCCTGCGATCGCCTGGCGCTTGATTCTGAAGCTAGAAGACGGCACTTCGAAGAACTCGGACCAGCGTTGCGCGCTCAGAAAGAGAGAGTGCGAGAGTTGCCAAACGGATATGAGTTTCGGTTTCCGTCGGATTCGAAGATGATTGCGATGGTAGCGGAGTGGGCTGCGGGTGAACGGTTGTGTTGCCCGTTCTTAGACATTCAACTTCGCATGGAAAGAGAAAGGGGTCCATTCTGGATGAGGCTTACAGGACGAAAAGGGACCAAGGAGTTTATTAAAGCCGACGCAGCGGCGTGGATAAAGCAGTGAGCCAGGAAGATAAGGGGACAGATATCCATTCCCGTGTTTGAAGGCTCGGTCGCGAGATACGTGGGCCAGGGCATGCAATGGGTATGCCAATACATGCTGTCACCGCATTAACCCCATCCCTCCCGGCGAATAACCCGGGTATCTTGACATCTGTTACGTGACGCGTTACGGTAGCGGACGGTCGGCTCGATCCGCCACAAGGGACTGAAACGTCTGTACGAGGTAGACGACCCGCGTGGAGTTACGAGGGAACACGCAGAAAAATTGCGCGACATTCTTGTGCGGCTCGATGCCGCGAGCACAGCTACGGACATGGACTTGCCGGGGTTTCGGCTTCATCCATTCAAGGGAGCGTTCAAGGGCTTTTGGGCGGTGACGGTGCGGGCGAACTGGCGAGTGATCTTTCGTTTTGCCGGCGGTGACGCCCTGGATGTTGACTCTATCGATTACCACTGAGGGAGGTTGAATATGCCGATGAAGAATCCACCGCATCCCGGAGCCGTTGTACTCCGCCAGTGCATTGAGCCTTTGGGCCTGACAATCACGGACGCCGCCACCGCACTCGGGGTCACGCGCACGACTCTATCTGAACTCGTCAACGGAAAGCGCGGTATTTCCCCTGAAATGTCTGTGAGGCTTTCGCAGGTCTTCGGCGGCAGCGCCGAGAGCTGGCTTACGCAACAGGCGCATTACGAACTTGCCCATGTCGATGCGGAGCGGATCAAGCTGAAACGTCTGGAACCCGCCTAAGAAGCACCCGTGAGCCGGAGTCGTGTGGCCGCCTCGTCAAGGTCGTTCAGACCGATTGCAGACAACAAACGAAATGGCAAAAGCCTAAGGGTGCGCTCCAGCAACCCAGTCAACCCAGTGACAACGGAACGTAACCGTTACAATTCGTCGGAGTATTGCTCCTTCGCAGGCGGTGATCGTTCCGTCTGCCACCAGAGGCATGTCACCAGAGGCAGATCGAGAAATGCGCGCCAGGATTCGGCAGTGTGAAATCAGTTTTTGGGTGGCGCAGCGCTTCAAGCACTGCGATAAGCATCTAGCAAAACAGTCGGGCTTCAGCCCCGAGGTACTTAGGTGTATCAAAGGCGATCGACATCGATGACCGCCTGTGCGAAGGCCTGCGGGGCTTCCTGCGGAATGTTGTGGCCGACGCCGCCGGTGATGAGCCGGTAGTCATACTTGCCGGAGAACTTGTTGCGATAGGCTGTGCTGGGCGCGTGGATTGCCCCGTT
>Ga0182024_10023443_pt1 | contig 11050 bp, 10 predicted proteins | sample P32metaG_FD_120480 | JGI IMG/M metagenome (GOLD analysis project Ga0182024, IMG submission 120480) | Permafrost microbial communities from Stordalen Mire, Sweden - P3-2 metaG (Illumina Assembly) | ecosystem: Environmental > Terrestrial > Soil > Wetlands > Permafrost | place: Sweden: Stordalen... | reverse complement strand
ACCCGGATTTTTCGAGTCGCCGCACGCTGCGATAGAAGGCCGCAACGTCGGCGCGATCGTCAACCTGGCCGACGTCCGGGCTGAACGCAGCCGCGCCGCAGGACTTGATCTCGTGCGCAGCGGCCCCAATCGGAGCATCTCGATCTTGCGGCGGTTTCAAGACTCGGGCAACGCTGCGCTGTCGCTGTTTCCGGAGACCGAGCCCGCCCCGCCGCTACCGCACTTGCGGCTGCCGCATCATCACGAGGTCCGCGCGTCCGACGTGATGCTCAAACGCTTGCAGGGCACCCTGGCTGCCGCCGCCGAGGCGGGACCTAAGGACTACGCCGACTTGTTGCTGACGCCGGGCGTCGGCGCGCGCACCGTCGAGGCCCTCGCTTTCGTCGCCGAAGTGGTCCATGGAGTACCGTCGCGATTCGCAGACCCGGCCCGCTTTTCGCTGGCTCTCGGCGGCAAGGACGGCCACCCCTTCCCGGTGCCCATCGCCGTGTTCGATGAGACGATCCGCTTGCTCAAGCGCGCCGTGAATCGTGCCAAGTTGGGATCCACCGAATCGCTTGCCGCCATTCAACGCCTGGATGCGCAGGCGCGATTGCTCGAATCCAAAGCCAGCGGCCCGACATTCGAGGACTTTATTGCGGCGGAACGCGCGAAGTCCCCCTCTTTAGGGGGCAGAACAGTGTGTTTCCGGCGGTGAGATTGAGAACGGTTCCAACACCGGGTGCATTCAAGATTCGGACCACCATGTACGTTAGCGGCAACGCACCATCAAAGAAATCAAGCGGTTGTGACCTCGATCACGCGAGACATTCTATGCAACAATTACGTCGCTCGCATGGTAGAGAAATCAGCGGCTTACCTGTCCCTGGCGTACATAAAAATCCTTTTATTGAAGTCACCCCAAGAAGCTGATCGCGATGGCCGCCCTCTCCTACCGCGGAGAACCCGCGCAAGTTCAGGAACTCACGAGTCCGGGCACGTTCGCCTATACCTGGATCGAACGGCCTACCTGGTGGCAGGAGTAGGCTTGCCAGAGGCGCACCCGGCTAGGTAGTCCCGCCCGTCCATTTGCTGCCAAGCGCCACCGCGTCACACTCCTACTCTACTGAGGTCACCGCTTGCAGCTCGGGGAGAAGATGGCACGATCCTCACGATCGGGCCGAATGCGGGTCAGAATCGTGTTTGCTTGCATTCGCTGCGGGGCGTCCCGCATCGTATTGGCTTTTGAGTTCCTTTAGGTAGCGCTTGAAGCGCTCCGACTGCAGCACATCGTAGGTTGCCGCTTGGCTCGCAGCGATCGAGAACTGATGCGCATCTGCCAGCGACTTTGCGATCCCGCAAGAGGCCAGCGGTTGCGCCGTCCAGGCGGCATCCCCGACGGCCCACCAGCCAGGCCCGGCACACGGGAGGAGACGAGAGGAGCCACTGGGGCGCAGGACCGGATCGGCTTCCGCAAGTTCGAACAATTCCGAAAGATGAGCGGTCTGCCCGAAGGCATCGCGGAGCCGACCACGCGTGTGCTGAATGGTTTCCGGGGAGGCGACGAACGTCGCGGTACCTTGCAGCCCCGAGCTGCATACGTTCCACCAGCCGAACGCCACGGTTTCAGTCCACGTACCCGCGACTCCGCAAGGCCTTATGGCGACGGAGACACTGACACGGCGATCGTAGCTCACCCGTCGAGCGCCAAGGCGTCGGCCTAGTGCTGCGCTCCGACCCGTGCCGTCGACAATATGATGCGAGGTGATTTGATTACGTGCGCGAGATACGGCGTCGAGTCCTTGAAGGCGCCAGCCGTCAGGCGTGCGCGCGAGGTCGAAGCGTCGGTCACTTCTGAGTACTGCTACGCCTGCCGTCCGGGCACGTTCCCGTAGCCTTCGGGCAAGCTCGGAGCCCTCGAGAACGCATGCATTGGGATAGTGTGCCACCTGTTCACGCTCAGAATCCCACCAGGCCACAACGCGCTCGATCGCCGTGCCCGGCTCGATCGAGAGGCGGCTCAGTTCACGCGATCCCCACGGCGGCAGCGACTCCCAAGACGTTCGTGCCTTGGGGTGGTGCAGTAAGGCGACACGATAGCCCCGGGTCGCTGCTTCAATTGCCGTCGCACTGCCGGCAACCCCCGCGCCAACGACAATGACGTCAAAATCCGTCATTTCTCCTCGACGAAGTCTTCACCGTCCAGGATCACGAACTTCAGCTCAAACCAACGCGTACGCATTTGCTCGAATCGGGCAAGGTTCGCCACATCATCGGGATCTTGAGTCTGACTGGCCGCATCAAATGGCTCGACCCAGCGCCGGTAGGGGCCGCCGGCGACCGCGCGGATGTCATCCGGGCGCTGCGCGGTCCACCACATGTAGATCCGAGGCTCCGGGGAACCGTCCTCCGTGTGCTCCTCCTTGTGACAATCGTAGAAATCAGCCTGCCAGGGGAGAGCCATCTGCTGAGAGAAGAATCCCGCTCCGAAGGTCAATGGCCCGAGTAGAAAGCCTGCTTTCTGCAATCGAAAGGCACCCGCGTAAAGGGACGTGTGACGAATTAGCCAACTAACTTCGATTCCTGGATAAAAAGGGCCGCCGACACAATTCTCCAAGGCTGCCTGATCCAGTCCGTGGGGTGTCACAATACCCGGTGCCGGAATGGGCGCGAAACGCACGTCGCCAAACTTCCAGTCGTCAACGAACCGTCCCTCAGCCCACGCTTTGAGCAGAGTGTACTGCACCTGCGTGAGGCTCAGAAAGGCCCGCGCGCTCGGCTGGGGCGCACCCTTGAACTCGAAGTCATCGAGAGTGGTGTAATCGTCCCCGAGACCACGAGGCATGTTCTTACGGTCGAGAACATTGGAGTTCGGATTGCGAATCCGATTAAAGATGGCTTGCCGGAATTGCGGATCGGGGCGCTGTGACAGACGCGACCAGTCCGGGAGCGTCAGGTGATAGTCGGGGAAACCTGTTGGTGGCTCGTGCACGTCGCGCGCAGCAAACGCTCGGGAGAGGATGGGATAGATATGCTGCGTAAACGAGGGCACATAGGCGGATGCAAAGTCATTCGTCGTGTTCTGCCAGGCTTGCTGCTGAGCGACGAGATCCTGCAGTATCGGATCCCTCCCCGCCTGGCAAGACATCTGATTTCTCACCGCCAGATCCCAGATCGTATCGTACAGAGATACAACGTTACGGATTCCCGGGGCGAACTTCGGTGGCCCAACGATTACCCAGGCTTGTTCCGCTTCCTCCGTGTGACCGTCCGGAAAGATGACCGATGCTGAGACTAAGCCATCAGACATGTCATCGAACCAGCCGTCGTTGCTGGCGTACTCATCGATCGCGTGAAGGACAGGCCCCTGAAACTCAGTCTCCCCGAACCCGCCGAGAACAAGCAGGTGCCCTTCGTTCTCCATCTGAATGTGTCCCAGAAGCTTAATCGGCGCGGGTGTTTGTGAATCGCGCAACTCCCTCACCCCTGGGGCGGAGATTGAGACTGGACCGGGATCAATCTCCAGATCAGAGCGCTTCGCAACCGCGGGATTGCGAAAATTCTTGCGTTCGGGCTGGCCTTTGCCCCGATCCTCCTTCTCAGCCTCATCCGGCTTGCGGGCGGCGCGCCCGGTATAGGGCGGATCGGTTTCCGCGCCGCTTTGACCGTTAAAGGTGAAAAACGACGCTTTGCGATTCGCTACATGCACAGTCCAGGTGATCCTTACGCCATCGGCAAGAGTAATTTCCTTTATGGCGTTTCCGGTATCGTCGAACTGGAATATTCGAAAGCGTGCGGCTTGGCGCAGGATCTTGCCCTCCCCATCCCGGAAGGCTCGGAAGCGCTGCGCACCACTGTCCCAGTTGCCCGGGATTCCCGGCTCCTCGGGTCCGACGAAGGACTGCTGGGAGTTGCCGAGGCGTGCGGCGCCGATAGCGGGATAAATTCGAAGGGTCGGCATGGCAGGGGGTCCTTACTTCAAGTTCTTAAGAAACTCATCGAGCGCCTGGATCTCGGAAAAGTCTAACGTGCGGTCGGGAGGCATTTTGAAGGTGGAGCTTTCCCGGATTTGTGCCTGGCTCGGGTTGATGCGTTGTCGCATGATGCCAGCGCGCTCGACCACAGCCTGTCGATCAAAGACCGAGAATCTCACGGACCCGTGACAACGGAAGCAGTAGCGGTTCAGCCGGCTAAGCCCGTCTGCTTCAGTCGGCTGCCATTTCTCATTACCGAAGGCCCGGTCGACGGGCGAAAAGTGCTGGTCTGACTGCGCATGAAGCCCCAACCAGACCCGGGCGGCCTGCGCTTCGAAGGTGTTAGGCTGCGCTATCGAATTCTGCTTTAGCGCTTCCTCGTTGAATCGCCGGATGATATCGAACGCTGCGAAGAACGGACCTTGGGTTGGATCATTGGTGTGCGCATCGAAAAGGAGGGCGGTATTCGTTGACTTTAAGGCTGCGAAGTCGTTCTCGAGACGGTCGAACCAGTGGTCGGTATCCAGGTAATTGATCATGGGTGGCGCGCTGTTGCCCGGGCTCCCGTGGCAGGCATTGCAGCCGTCGGGGACGTAATAATCGCGAGTGCCGCCCAGATCGGCCGCGTCAAAGCTTGCGGTCAGCGACAGCCCCAACACGTTATTCGGATCAAAGTCGAGCCACAGGAGGCCTTTGGGCTGCGCCGGTGCGATCAGCATCACCTGCGTGTTGATCGATTGATTCGAAAAGGGATCCTGACCCGCCGGTGCGAAGAAGTTGAACAGGATAATCGCAGTCTGCACCCCGGCGCGTGCTGCAGCCGAGTCCGGTCGCGAACGAAGGCGCACGAGCTTGCGCCAGCCGATTGTAAGCGGCGTCTGGCTGATGTTGACTATCTTGGGCGCAAAGAAGCGCGTGGCGAGGATGTCATCTTCGCGGAGGGTGGCCCCTGAGAGTCCATTGATCGAAAGAGAAAGGCCTGTAGGGGCTGCAGCCTGGACAGGGTTCATTAGGACGCCCGGATCCAGTGTCCGGAGCTTGTCGCCGGTCGTCGGGTATCCGAGGAAGACGAGCAGATCATCGAGCCGCGTGGTTCCCGGAACCGCAGTGAAATGCAGCTGGTCAGAGATCTGTGCGTAGTAGGCGCGGGCTCCCTGCTCGGAGCCCGGCGTAATTGTCGGTTCCGGGGTGGCTCCCAAGACGGGTGTAATCCCAACGAACATCGCGATTACAGGGGCGATGAGGAGCAAGCGGTTACGATCAGTCATGACGGCCACGCATGCGCTCGTCAGCGTGCAGCACGAACCCTGCACTCAAAGCGTCGTCCCATTGGTGCGAACCAGCATTCATGACGGATTTCCTATCTTGAGATCCATTTCTTGCCAATCCTAGCAGAATAAATTAGCATAGCAAGCGTTCAGGCACTGGCAACGGAGGGATCATGGAGCTGACCAGAGAACAACTTGGCCAGAGAATTCGTGCTGCCCGGGAAAGTTGCGGGCTCACGCAGGAGCAGCTCGCCGATCCGGCCAGATTAAGTCGTGTTGCCATCGGGCAGATCGAGGCTGGCGCCCGATCGGTGTCGAGTCTGGAGCTTGATCGGATCGCCCACGCAGTGGGCCGCGACATCAAGTCATTCTTTGCCGCCGCTTTTGTCGAGCGCGATGCGCTTTCCGCGCTATTCCGCTCCGACGCCGAGCTGGCAGAGCAAGGCGAATTGCACAAGGCGCTCCAGGACTGCCTGGCTGTCGGCCGCGAGATGACGAACCTCGAGCGATTGCTCGGAATCGATCGGGCGCAGCTGCTGACGGCGTTCTATGATTTGCCGGTTCCCCAGTCAAAATGGGATGCGATCCAGCAGGGGCAGAAGATCGCCATCGAAGAACGCCAGCGCCTCGGCCTCGGTACGGCCCCAGCGGGGGATCTTTGCGATGTGCTGGAATCTCAGGGCGTTCGTACTGGAACCGTCAGTCTCCCGGGCAATATTTCCGGGCTGACGCTGGTCGACGACGGCATCGGCGTATTCGTGGTGGTGAACGCAGACCATCCTCCGGTCCGCCAGCGCTTTTCTTGGGCGCATGAGTATGCCCATGTCCTCGTCGACCGTGACCGCTCAGGCGCAATCAGCCGCGCCGAGAATCGAGCCGACCTCCTTGAGGTACGCGCCAATGCGTTCGCGGCCGAGTTCCTGATGCCCGCCGACGGGACGCTGCAGTTCGTGCAGACCCTTGGAAAAGGCGCGGCAAGCCGGGCGCAGGTATCCATCTTTGATGGAGATGTCGCCGTGCAGGTCGAACAGCGATCGGCACCCGGAAGTCAGGACATTCAGCTCTATGATGTTGCGCTACTCGCTCATCATTTCGGGTCAAGCCGTATCTCCGCGTTGTATAGGCTAAAGAACCTGCGGCTCGTTGATGAGCCGGAATTTCAGCGCCTGAAGACCGAAGAAGATAGCGGTGCAGGACAAACCATCGCGGATTTCTTATCGGCGCCTGAGACCACGCCCGGCGAGTCGGCGCGCGATGACTTTCGTCGTCGCTTCCTAGGCCTCGCCCTCGAAGCCTATCGTCGCGACGAAATTACGCGCAGCAAGCTGAGTGAACTCGCCTCCATGGTGGACATGAAGCCGAATGACGTGCGGTCTGTCCTCAGCTCCGTTGGCCTGGATTGAGCTCCCGAGGCGCATGCGCAGTCGATGGGTGAAGCGGCCTCCACAATCGTTGTCATCACTGACGCCAACGTCATCATCAATCTCTTCCACATTGGCGAATTAAATCTACTTGGTGCCCTGCCACCCTACCGCTTCCGAATTCCGAGCGAGGTACTGGCGGAGATTCTCGATCCGACACAACAGGATGCGGTCAATGCATGTATCGATGCCGGCCACCTCGAAGAGATCGTGGTCGACACCATGGCTGCCCTGGCTCTCTTCGCCGAGTTGCGCGACATGATGGGCCGCGGTGAAGCTGCTTGCCTCGCTCTGGCAGCGACCACTGGATCGCACATTGCGTCGGATGAGAAAAAGCGATTTCGGCGGCGGGCAATTGACTTAATCGGCGAGGCTCAAATCCTCCGAACAGAACAGATCATCGTCGAAGCCATTCGGCGAAATCTTATGACCGTCCAGGAAGCCGATACGCATAAGGCCACATTGGCCGCCAATAACTATGCTCTTCCGTTCACATCGTTCGTCGACGTCCTGTAGGGTCTCTCCATGTCGGATTCCTTAAATCTCATGCTGGCCGTCGGAAAGCAAGCATATGAAGAGATGATTCAACTCGTCTCCATCGCGGACCTCGCGGACCTGAAATTCCCAGCGGGAGCGAAGCGCGACAGAGTGATGGAACTATTAAGAAAGCTCGACGCAATTGTGGGCTCTGTGCAACGAATAATGTCCGCGCACATTGCCGAGTCGGCAGAGACTCCAGTGGTAACGCTGCCCGCGCCGCATCGGGCTTTCTGCCAGGACGTGTTGCTGCCCGAGGGCAAGACCATACAGCGTGCCTACCTGGAGATCTCCGGTTTTGGTTTCGCTGCCGACTTATTTCTTGACGATTCCACGGTCGAGAACCCGTCGGCGCCAATTCTGAACGCCATGAGCTGGGGCCTGGAGCGATGGAATGACATGCTCGATGAAGAAGAGCACTTCGAGTGGCTCGAGCGCGGCTTCGACGTCAAAACGGCACAGGAAATGGTTGCGATGCCGTGGTTTCGACCGGACGAGTGGTCACAGAACTTGAAGCTCCTACAGCCCGTACTTGTGGACCGGCCTGCCCACGAGTTGCGCAATCATGTGCGTTACCGGCTCACCGAGATTTACCGCGCATTCTCATTGGGCCTGTGGATGGCATCTATCGCTCTGTCTCGATCGCTCATTGAGTTCTCCCTAAAGGCCAATTCTCCGCGGCTGGGCATCTTGACGACCTACATCGGTGCTGGCGGACGTACTGACGAGAAATCGCTAAAACAGCTGGGCGAGGAGATTGCAGCAGTTGTGCCGATCCTCGCGACACCGATCGAGACGGTCCGCGAAGCCGGGAATAGGATTCTTCACCCGAAAAAACGGGATGTGATCGCGCACCCGAAGGTTATGCGCACCGAAGCACTTGAGTGCATCCGCGCAGCTCGGATGATCGTCGAAAACCTCTATTCGGAGGATCGGTAGAGCGGACATAGTCTCCCAGCTGCGCGGCGTCAAAGCCTACGTCGCCACCGTCCCGCGTCGCAATAATCCGTCGGCACTAGAAAGCGCCCTATCGCAAGCCGAGTCTCCTCAGATACGTCTAATTGTGTTCTCCAGCAGAGCCTAAATGGAAACCTGCACTCATGGTCCAAGTCTCCCAGGCGAATTGATTCGATAATCATCCTAGCGTGACGTTGCCCTCGTCGCGGAGTGTCGGTTTAACTCCACCGAGGGGATCCGAAGGTCGGTCAATTTCCAACCGATTCTTCGCTAAAGGAACTTTCGATACTCAATTGCAGCCGGCTCTGCTATATCGGGATATTTGAGTAATGCGGGCGGTGAGCATGAGCATGCTATTTGATGTGCCTTAGATCACGTTATTTAATGGACGTCCCGCTACAGCTAGGCGCCGCATGTGACTGACGAGAACATCGCTTTAATCCAACTGGCGAGATCTTTCGCGGATCGGGCGAAGGAGGCTGTTATACTTGCGTGCAAACCCGATGCCCACATCGGCGATTGGATGCCGGCGATGAGTCATTGCCACGACAACGTTGCGCGTTGGGTCGAGCACTATCCAAGGCATAAGCATATTTTTGGCTGCATCTGCCAGGAAATTCCGTTTAGCAAGAGCGTACGACTTACGCCCCATAGCGCCGTACAGGATGACGACGGCGACCTTTTCGACATTACCCCCAACGCTTGGGCAAGCTGGGTTTGGTTTATCCCGCACACCGGTACTCGGGAAGAGTTCGCCCCGCTCGCCCAACTGCGTGAAATAGAGATGCCGCTATAGATCGGTCCGCAGGCGGGTGAATCGGCCGGCGGGGCAATTTCCCCCCAGCCGACTCACCCCCCTATTCATCGGGGGCCAATTTGATTAGCGGACGCAAGAGCTTCATCGCGCTTCGCGCCCTCCGCGATCTCCATCAATTCAGATTCCAAGGCGTCTGCTAGCTCCCAAATCGCGAGATTCTCGACATTGGTCGTGAGCGGCGCGCCGTTCACCAGCGTGTGCGCCATCGCATGTAACCGCAACACGTCCGCGCGCAGGCCGTCGGGGTCGCCGATGCGGCCGCGCCATTCATCTAACGCATCGACCAGCTCGAGCAATTCGTGGGGTATCGAAATTCCCCTGTAGTTCCTCCAGCGCGGTCGCGTCCACGCGGCCGACTGCGGTGTCGATAGAATGCGTGGGTTTACGTGGGCTCATTGGGCACATCCTTCGGGATCGTCAGCCGTCCACGGTTTTCTCGCCCGTACCTGCGGCAACAAGAACCGAATGCCGAGATTGTCCGACGGACTCATCCACAGAAGCCGCTCGAACAACGCATCGGCTTCCTCATAGCGCTCGAGTCGCCACAAGCATATGCCGAGTCCACTCAGACAGCGCAAGAACGGTCGGTTATCGATCATGCCCCACGGCAACACGCCCTCGAATTTATCGCCCAACGACAACTCGCCAATCAGCACGCCTCGCTGGTAGTGATCGAGCGCGGTGCGGACATCCTTGTCAAAAGCAATACTGCCGAGATGAGCATGGGCATCGAGACACCGGACGTCTTTGATCAACAGCTTCTCCAGCAGTTTCTTGGCGCGAGCGATTTGGCCGCGATCTCTGAGCTCATTGGCCTCCAAGATCGGATCGCTGTCGAAATCCTCCGGGTCGGCGCCGGGCAGGATTTGTTCCATCTCATACATCGGCCTGGGGCCGCGCTTGATGATGGGCTTGACCCAGGCCTCGATCGGCTCGCCCGCCTCTCCCCAGTACTCCTCGGCCGGATCCCACTCCCCTTGTTGTCGGAGTTCGAGAGGCACGAGGCCGGTAAGCCACGCGTTCGCATCGTACGGCTGTTCTTTTCTGGACGGCTTGCGCTCGAATCGCAGCAGTACGGGGTCGCCGAATTCGTTGCCCGGCAGGCCGCGTAGCCACTGAAGATAAAAGGCACCGAGCTTGCGAGCGGCGATGGTGAGCTCGACGGACTTTTGCGGATCGGCCGACAAGACCCCGTCGTGATAGAGCTGCAGCGCCGTGAGGGCAGGAAGTTTCAGTGTGACGCCCTCCTCGTCTTCGATCACCTGATGTTGCTCGACGGGAGCAGCCGTATAGGTCAGCGACTTGCTGCTCGCGTGGGTCTGCAGACGAGTCTGAATTTCGTCGAGAAAATGCCCGTCGATGGCAATGCGGCGAACGCCGCGAGCATTGTTGGTCGTCTTAGGTTTCGGCATCCTCTATTCCTGATGGTGCGGCGACTGAAAAACGCCGATCCACTCTCTCGGCATCGGTGCTCCCCGATCGGCGTAACCCGAGCAACAGAGTGGAATTGTTACAATCGCTACTTCTGATCGGTCACAGATTGTGACCTCCAATTCCAGGTGGGTTCAATCGTCGTCGATGACGAAACCGATGCGCCGTTTCTTAGCCGGCGGCAGCGCCTTCATGTCTTTGACCTCGCGGGCGATGCGGTCGATATCATCCACGAGCACCTCGATGACCGACGCCGTGCGGTCATGGGCTCGCTCGAGCTTTTCTACGCGCGCCGCTATATCCCTGCTTGATTCCATCAGCTCGCGCATGCGGACGAAGGTGCGGACAATGGCGATACTCATAGCCACGGCCCGATCGCTGTGCAAGACCGACGAGAGCATGGCAACCCCCTCCTGGGTGAATACGAACGGCGCCCGGCGCAGCCCCATGTTCGCGGACGGATTGGAGGTCACAACCTGTGACCTCCAATGTTCCAGCTCCGCTTTGGAGAGCTGAAAGGCGAAATCCTCGGGAAAGCGTTCGATGTTGCGTCTGACCGCTTGGTTAAAGGCCTTCGTTGGTACTTCGTACAAGCGGGCCAGGTCGGCATCTACCATTACTTTTTGTCCCCGAATGACATGGATCAGGGATTCGATCGGCTGGGGT
>Ga0182024_10023442_pt1 | contig 11050 bp, 11 predicted proteins | sample P32metaG_FD_120480 | JGI IMG/M metagenome (GOLD analysis project Ga0182024, IMG submission 120480) | Permafrost microbial communities from Stordalen Mire, Sweden - P3-2 metaG (Illumina Assembly) | ecosystem: Environmental > Terrestrial > Soil > Wetlands > Permafrost | place: Sweden: Stordalen... | reverse complement strand
GGCCGCAAATTGGCCCGTGAGTGTGGAGTGGCAACGGTTCCCGGCACGGCCTGTATCGAGTCAGTAGCAAGTGCCAAGGCTGCCGCCAGCAAACTCGGCTTTCCGGTGGTGATGAAGGCGTCCGCAGGCGGCGGTGGCAAAGGAATGTTCAAAGCGACGTCTGCCGCTGAACTGGAAGAGTCCTTTGTGCTCGCTTCCCGCGAGGCGGAGGCGGCATTCGGCGATGGCCGGCTTTATATGGAGCGGTTTGTCGAGCGTGCACGGCACGTGGAGGTTCAGATCGTCGGCGACGGCCATGGCAATGTCGTCCACTTCGGCGAACGCGACTGCACGGTGCAGCGTCGATACCAGAAACTGCTGGAGGAGGCGCCCGCCATAGCGCTGCCTGCTGCACTGCGTGACCGCCTGCACGAGGCAGCGGTGCGGCTGGTGGCGACGGCCAAATATCGCGGGGCGGGCACCGTCGAGTTTCTGTTCGATACTGACAGCGAGGACTTTTATTTCATTGAAGTCAATTCGCGCATCCAGGTGGAACACCCCGTGAGCGAGGAGGTGACTGGCCAGGATCTTATCGCCCGCCAGATCAGCGCTGCCGCGGGCGATGGTATTGGAGTCAGCCAAAACGACATTCGAGTGAGCGGTCACGCGATCGAGTGCCGGATCAACGCCGAGGACCCGCGCAATAATTTCGCGCCCTCGCCGGGCCGCATCAGCCGTTGGGACCCGCCTGCCGGTGAGGGCTTGCGGCTCGATAGCCACGCACGCGCAGGCTATCTCGTACCCCCGTTTTACGATTCAATGATCGGTAAGCTCATCGCGCGCGGCAGGGATCGAAGCGAGGCGCTGGCGCGTCTGCTCAAGGCGATCCAGGGCTTTCGCCTGGAAGGCTTGAAAACCACGCTGCCGCTGGCAGCTTATATCGTCAGCCATCCGGACTTCCGCGACAACCAAATCACGACGCGTTGGCTGGAGGACCGTGTACTGCCGTCCTTCGCGGCGTCTTAACCATGGCTCAATTGAATTAATGATCCCTGGGCATGGGATTGCGCGCAAAGAAGTCGATGGCGCCCTGCCGTGAACGCACGCCGTCCAACGCTTGCGCCGCGTCAAGATTCTTCCGGCGTGCCGTTGCGGTGACCAGGCTCTTCTGCAGATCGTTGGGCTCGGCGGCATTCGAGACCAGTGTGGTTTGAGTGTTGAGCGGGGCTATCTCTGGAAGGTCGGTACGCGGCGCGGCGCGCGTCAGGACGCTCTCAAGAGTGGGCGCGTTGCGTATACGCGCGCTTCCCAACATTGCGCCGACCGGTATGCGCAGCCAGTCGCGCAGCGTCGCGAGAATGGAGGTGTGATCATACGGAATAGCCGTCGGGCTGCGGAACACAGTACCTGCCTGGATGTAGGGGGAGACCAGTACGGTTGGAACGCGAATTCCGAAGCGGTCAAACCCGAATCCCTGGTCGCCCGGGGAGCTGGCGGCATCTGGCGGCGTGGCGCCCGCCGGTGGCAGCACGTGATCGAAGCAGCCACCATGCTCATCGAAGGTGATGATCAACAGCGTTTCAGTCCAGGCGGGGGAGGTACTGATCGCCTTCCAGATTCGAAACAGTAATTGTTCAGCGGCTTCGACGTCGTGTGGTGGATGGGCATCGTTGGGGGCAACCAGAAAGCTGGGCTCGACAAAGGCGTACGCCGGCAGCGTATTGGCTGAACAATCATCCTCGAAAGTCTGAAAATTATGAAAGTGCCCGTCGAGACCGAGATCCCACAGTCTCGGAAACATAGTGCGCGTCAAGGAGGGAGTAAGCAGCGTGTCGCTGTAGACGCTCCAATTGACCGGAAGTGCGCCTAGCACGTTGAAGATCGTCTGGACGTCCCACTGCAGCGGATCGGCGGGCTCGCCGTTGTCTACGTGACCATTGGAAGTGCCCGCGTGCACGAAGGCGCGATTCGGCCAGGTCTGGGAAGGAACCGATGCAAACCAGGCATCGGAAATTGCGTAACTGCGCGCCAGTTGCGACAGCACCGGTACCTGGGTGGGCAGGTAGGCCTGCATGATCTGATTGACGTCGGTTACCCCGGGCACGGTCGCGTAATCCAGTAGGAAACCCTGCATCATGCGGCGCGGATCGGGAGTGGAACCGGTCGGACCATAGATTTGGCGCGTTACATTGACAAAAGTCTCCTGTGGGTCTGGATCCGGTACGGTTGACTTCGCTGCGCCTTGGGACACCGGCACGAGCACGCCCCCCGCGCCCAAGAAGTAGTTGGCGTTGCTCGGGTTAAAGAAATCCTTGCTCAAGCCGTTGAACGTTTTTGCGCCTCCGGCGGGCATTACGAGCAATGGCAACGCAGCGTCCGAATAGAGCCATCCACACAAGTTGTCGAAGGATCGGTTCTCGAGCATCACGACGACGATGTGCTTGATCTGATCAAGAATCATGACTTTGGACTGACAATACCTCGGAACTGTGGCTCGCGTCCGCAATTTAAAACATGAAGGGTCTGTAGACGCACTTATAGCTACCGCTCGGGTGACCGATGTCGTGAAGGCTATCAACGCCCTGGTCGCACAACAACATCCATCGCCGATCTGCCGCGCACAGGCTATCGGCGCAAAATGCTGAGGCTCGATAGAAGTGCTATCCTTATATCTCTGATTCGCACGGCAACAGCGCGGGCGATGGCGGTGAGCCGGCACCTGAACGCGGTCGTCATGTATGAGAATAAGGCTCACGCGCTTGCGCGCTCATAGTACTGTCACGATCTTGGATCCTCCCCAAGATTTGTTCGGCGCGCCGTGATCGATTGCGCCGCGAAGCGATGTCGATAAGGTTCTTCGGGGGACTTCGGCCTGCCACCCGCAGCGGGGTAGTGCGCGACCTGTTGGCGGGAGTGAATGTTGCGTCGGTCAACATTCCGCAAGTGCTTGGCTACGCGCGCATCGCTGGTATGCCGGTCGTCACCGGTCTGTACACAGTGCTGTTGCCGCTCGTGGCGTTCGCCTTCTTCGGGTCATCGCGCCATCTGGTCGTCGCTGCAGACTCCGCCACGGCAGCGATCTTCTCCAGCTCCTTGTCCCAGATGGCGATGTCTGGGAGTGAGCATTACATGGCACTCGTCAGCATGGTGGCGCTGCTGACCGCCGGATTCCTTCTGGTGGCGCGAATCTTCAAGCTGGGCTTCCTCGCCGATTTTCTTTCCCGCACGGTGCTCGCCGGGTTTCTTACCGGGGTTGGCCTTCAGGTTGGCATCGCGATGCTCAACGACATGTGCGGGCTGGCGCCCACCTCGCGCTACTCGCTCGTACGGGCGTGGGAAGTCATCCAGGGTCTCTCGCACAGCAACGGTCCCACGCTGGCTCTCTCTACGTCGGTAGCGTGCGGTATCCTCATCAGCCGTCGCTTTGTCCCGCGACTGCCGGCCTCATTGCTCGCAGTTGCAGGGTCGATCGCGGCGAGCGCCGCGTTTCACTTCGCTGAGCAAGGCATCGCGACCATCGGTCCGGTGCCAGGCGGGCTGCCCGCGTTCAGACTGCCTTATGTGACCTGGAGCGAGGTCCTGGCGTTGCTGCCGGTGTCCTGTTCATGCTTCGTTATGATCATCGCGCAAAGCGCCGCGACTGCCAGGGGATGTGGGCAGCATTATCACGAGAGCGTCGACGCAGACGCTGACATTCTCGGTCTATCGGCGGCCAACTTTGTCGCCGCGGTGAGCGGGACTTTCGTCGTTAATGGAAGCCCGACGCAGACTGCGTTGGCAGAACAGGCGGGCGCGCGTAGTCAGGTTGCGCAGTTGGTACTGGCAGGCGTCGTGCTGATGGTGCTTCTAGTCCTGACCGGTCCGCTTCAATATTTGCCGCGCTGCGTCCTGGCTGCAATCGTATTCACAATTGCAATTGGAATGGTCGACTTGAGGAGACTGCGTGACATTCGGAGGGAAAGCCCCGGTGAGTTCTATCTTGCCGTCATCACCGCGGGGACCGTTGTCGCATTCGGCGTCGAGCAAGGGATATTGCTGGCGATTGCGCTATCGCTCTTCAGGCACGTGCGCCACAGCTATCGCCCACACACGATGATGCTTGCTCCAGACTCCACTGGTAAATGGGTGACGATTCCTGTGACACCAGGCACAGTGACCGAGCAGGGACTGATCGTCTATCGATTCGATGCTGATTTGTTTTATGCAAACCAAAATCTGTTTACTGACGAAGTGCGTGCGCTCGTTGCGCATGCACCCACGCCGGTACGGTGGTTTATCGTTGATGCCGCTGCGATCACTGATATCGACTACTCCGCCGCACAGAGCGTCCGCGATCTGATCGGAGATCTGACTCGTCAAAAGGTCAGTATGATATTCGGGCGAGTGAATACCTACTTGCGCTCCGACATGGACCGGCATGGCATTACGGCGGCGCTCGGGGAATCCCGGATCTTCACGACGCTCCATGAAGCCATCGCTGCGGCAGGTGCGGGCAGTCACCCCTCGCTAGACACCGGACAGTAGTTCGATAAACACCTTTCAGATCAACTAGATAGTTCTGCACTGGGCCGAGTCCTAACAGCTCTCCCGCCGATGACTGACAGGGCCACGTGATCTGCGCCGATAGGCGCTGCCAACCACGGCGATACATTGAAGTGCGAGTGAAGGGTCTGCAGGTGCGGCGCTTCCTGGGGATTTGATGCCCTGCGATTGCTTCACGGATCTTTGTAAGTCACGGAGAACGCCATGAATCTACTACTTGGCCTGATCCTTTTCGCGCTGATCGCCGCCGCCGGTGGCCTCTATTGGGCATGGACGCTGGCCAGGGAATCGGACCTGGCGGACTGAGGTTATCGAGGCTGCTCGATGGCCCAGTCAGCCCGCCTCGCGCTGTTGTTTTGATGGCGGGGCTGCGTCCAAAGAGGGCGTTAAACTTTTCCTTGAGCTTGGGCGCCGACGCCCCCGGGCGGCAACGCAATCGGCAGATCCAGCCGTGCCACGCCAATGCAGTCGTCCGCCATGCCATAGTAAACGTCGAAGCGATTTGGCGAGTCAAGATCAGTACGTCGGTCAATCCCGGTGGGAAACACGAAATCGGCGACGGTCCCGCTTTGTTCCTGCGGTAGGGTCGGTGTCAATATCGGTTCTGCTGAACGATAGAGGATTTCGCGAGGGTGATCTCGGGAGAGCACCATTACCCCGGCCGAGTAGCACAAGTGATGTGATTCATTGGCCTGACCCTTCACTTCACCCACTCCGTGGTAAATCACGAGCCATCCATGCTGGGTCAGGACGGGAGGAGTGCCTGCGCCTATTTTAAGCCGTGCCCATGGCTCAACCGGGGCGGCCAGGCGGTGATGTGAATTGAACAGGCCCAGATGTCTTGGCTCGATCCCGCGTGGCGGCAGTGGGCAGTAGGAAATCCAGATGCTTTCACGGTCGAGGTCCAACTCACGTGGGCCCTCGTGGCAGGCGGTCTCTTCGGGACGAGTGCCTCGAAAGAGAGGACGATGTAGCAAAGCCATCTGCATCTTTCCGGCGTGATTGGCAATGGTGACCGGAAACAGACTGGCGTCCTTGTTGTCCACGTGTACGAAATCGATCCCCTCATACGGCGCAAAGCGCGCCAGCCCGATTCTCTTCCAATGGAACAGATCGTCCGATATGGCAAGCGCAATCCGTGGGCCGATGGGCGACAGCGCGGTGTAGGTCATCACATAGCGCTGCAGCGGCTCTACGAATGTGATGCGCGGATCCTCACAGCCACCGCCGCCGTCAGATCGCCGTTCGTAATCGGCTTCCGGCTCAAGCGCGATACCGAGTCGTGCAACACCGCACGGATCGCCGGCCCGATTGAAGTTTACGCGGGCAATTCCGATGCGCGAATAGTTGCCGCGCCCAACCAGCCTCGGGAAAAGATAAAGATGGCCATCAGGTCCGCGGGCGGCAGCCGGATTCAGAACTCCTGCGGCTTCCTGAGGATTGCCAGATTCCGGCTCCATGATCTGCCCCAGGCGTTGCAGCTGAAAGCCACTCATCACTTCTCCTCCAGACAAGCGCTGATCGCTTCAATCACCCGCTTGGTCTCATGGGGATCTTTGACCTCGATCGTGAGCGCACCGGCTTCTTTTGCCGGGTAATCGTTGCCGCCCGGAAACACTGCATCCCCAACGAAGATCATCTGATCGATCGCGATGTGAAGCACATCTCGCAGTTTTCGAATGCCGTAGCCCTTGTCGATGCCGTCCTTGGTTACATCGATCGATGTGGCGCCTCCCAGGCGCACAGCGAACTCCGGGAGCAGCGTGTCGAGACCCGCTTTTATCTTCTTGCGCTTGACAAAATCAGGATCCCAATTGGCTTTCTCCTGAAGCGGGGCCTGTTGTCCTAAGGCGGAAAACGTGATCTGGCTGCCCCGGTCCTCAATAGTGTGGCCCCAGACCTTCTTCACCTCACGTTCCGATGAGGCTGTTGCCTGCTTCAACGCATCGATAATTTTCGCTTTTTCACTCTCCGTGAGATCCTCCGAATAAAGCAGTTTCCAAGTGGATTCAAATTGGTAGAACTTCGTGCCACACGTAGGTAGAAGCGACAAATTCTTCAAAGTTTCGCGCTGCGAGAGAGGGGCAAGCACCTGCTGTTCAAATTGTTGCCACGCGCCGCCGGAAATGACGGCTACTTTCACAATCCCGAGGAGCGAATCGAGCAACCTCGCCATCTCCGCATCGATGGAGGACTTGCTTTCTGCCAGCGTGCCGTCCAGGTCAAAGACGACAAGGGTTTTCATGGGGTCATGCGAGTTCCGGCAAAGAAAGTTCCAATACATTCACGACACCCTGCGGCCGGCACGAACACGCGCCCAGCTCCGCAGCCAGGAGCAGCACATCACCTATGTGAAAAGAGTACTTGCTGCCGGCGTGCTCGAGCTGACCGCCGCCCGCAAGGCATACCAGCATTCGCGCCACGCCCGCCCGGCCTACGACAAACGGTAAGTCTGCAATGATTCGCGTCACGCCGAAGTGACTACATTGAACGAGCTTTTCCCGCAGCACCGGCGTCGTCTCGTCTACCGCCGGCGTCACAGGGCATATGGCGCGTTGCTGGAAATCAATGCAGGCTATGGCCTGATCCGCTTGCAGGGACCGCCGTTTGCCGGTGCTGGGGTCGATATGGTCCCAGTCGTAGAGACGGAATGTGACGTCGCTATTCTCTTGCACTTCAAATACGACCAGATCGCTCAATGAGTGAACGGTCCCAGCCGGTATGAAGACACTATCGCCATCCTTGGGCGCGAAGCTCATCAACTGGGCTGGCACAGTTCCGTCAGCGATGGCCTGCCGCAGGCCCTGTGCGCAGCTGTCAGCTTTCAAGCCGGCGTATATGCGAGCCTCGGCGCCAGCCGAAAGGACCACCCAGGCCTCGTCTTTTCCTGTGTCGCCCGGCGGTATGAGGTCCTTATGAGCATCAGATGGATGCACCTGAACCGACAGCCTCTTTGTCACATCGAGGAATTTCAAGAGCAAAGGGAAGCGGCTGAAATGTCGGGAGAGCTTACCGAGCAACCGCTCCGGAGATTGCCGCAACAATTGATGGATAGTGCTTCCTTTGAGAGGGCCATCGGCGACTACGCTGGGGAGTTCGTCGCGGTCGCTCAAAACCCACGCTTCGCCGACGGGGCCATCGCCGGGGAGTGGCGCAGACAGGACAGCGCCCAAACGCCGACCACCCCAAAGCCGATACTGGTAGATGGGGTCGAATCGCAGCGGATAAAGAGGTATGTCTGTCACACAACTACATCGGCTGCTACATCTACCCCGACTATTGGGCGGCACCGGATTCTGGGGCGCCGGCGTTCATTCCGCATGATGCTAATGCGGAACCGGCGGTGAGATCGGTGCGGCAGCGTACCCTCACGATGACTCATAGTCGCCAGCAGTCTCCACTGCCATTGTCCGTTGTTGCACAGACCATGCATCGACAGACTGTCATCGTGCGGGGCTACCCAAGGTGCGACTAATGAAGGATGAGCATTCGGCACGACGCGATCTATAGCTGCCCGATGCACGCGCAAGTTCGGCGCATCAGGTGAATCCATGCTCACCGGCGAATCGATGCCGGCTGCAAAGATCGTTGGTGCGCGCGTGGTCGGCGCATCGATGAATGGCACGGGTGCGTTTCGTGATGGGCTCGGCGTTCATTGCCTGGCTCGTATGGGGTCCTACTCCGGGACGCCGCGGCTCTGCCTAGGGTTTAGGCGCAATCAGTCGCACGGTCGGAAAGTAGCTGCGGTAGCGAGCGATGTCCCTTGTCAGGATCGGGTACCCGCTCACGGCCGCGTGAGCGCCGATGTACAAATCTGGCAAGACACCGCGCTTGCGTCCCTGTCGCCAGCGATAGTTGAGAAATACCTTGCCGGCGAGAAACAGTGCCTCTCGTGGAATCGCCTCAAACGTGAGTGAGGACTCGGCCAGCGCCTCGTCCAACTGCTCGATCCGTTCAAACGCGATTGAGAGCTCCGAGTAGATGACGGCATTGATCGCGAGTCGTTCGGTCAAGCTCACCGTCTCAAGCAGATTCTGTGACCAATCGGCCCAATGGGGATCGTCCTGCAGGATGGCGAGCAGTACATTCGTATCGACGAGGACCATGCGTTAGCTGCCGCGGGTCAGCGCCAAGATCTCCTCGGTCGTCATTTTCACGGTGGCGCGTCCCCGAAGCCTTTGAAAGACGCTGGGACGGGCCTTGGCGCGGGTCTTGGCTGGGCGCAACACGATCTCTCCGCTTGGCAGTCGCTCAAAAGTGACGGCCATACCGGCTTTTAGACCGAGGTAGTCGCGTACCTGTTTCGGCACCGTCACCTGTCCTTTACTGGTCACATTCGTGGGCATAAGGTATTACCTCTGTATCCGCAGGTATTACTCTAGCGCATGGCGCGTATGTCGTCACGTGAGTATTTTCTGGCGAGCTGTTCTTCGCCAAGGCACAGAAAGATTCGTCAAAGCAATTACTTACGCCGTCGCTCGGTCGATCGGCTGATTCGCCGAAACCCAGGTCACAGAGGCCGAAGGGCCAGCTCCTCGAACTCGAGAGCGATCTCTCATAGTGGTCATAGTGTGGTTCATAAGGCATGATGATTTGACCATGACTAGTGCGCGCACCGGTTGAGGTTGAGCGTTTTGCCTATTTGCCCCAACGGATCTGCGCGGCATCGCCCGCTCCATTTCAATCGCGGTGCAGCGTCACTCGTGGCGGTCGAAGGCCAAGGCGGGGGACGCCGGTATAGCTAGCCCGCGCCGTCCGGTGGTCCCCGGGGTGGTCCACTTTGCACTCGCAGTCGGTGGCTTTGCGATTGGGACCACCGAATTCGCGACGATGAGTCTGTTGCGCTATTTTGCACATGACCTGCGGATCGACGAGCCGACCGCGGGCCATGTCATCAGCGCCTACGCGCTTGGGGTGGTGGTCGGTGCGCTCAGGCGGGGCTGGCCGCCATCAAGAGTGAATTGCACTAATCGGTCGGGCATCATCGCGATTTAAAGCGGGAGCGCTGCATTGTCGGAGCAAGTGATCGGATTCGTCGGGCTAGGTCGCATGGGCAGCCGCATGGCCACGCGGCTGCTGAATGTCGGGCATCGAATCGTCATTCACGATACTAATGCCGCGGCGCTGGAGGCGCTCGTGGCTGCCGGCGCGCGACGCGTCGGCAGCGCGCGCGAGGTCGCGGACGCTGCGCCGACGGTTTTTGCGAGCCTACCCGCACCCGCCATCGTGCACGCAACCGCGCTGGGAACCGACGGCGTTGTACACGGCAAGACCGTCAAGACATTCGTCGACGTCTCAACGACCGGACCGCGTGTGGCCAAGCAGGTCGCCGAAGGTCTCGCAGCCCGCGGCATCGTGGCACTCGATTGCCCCGTCAGCGGTGGTCTGGCGGGGGCCGAGAAGGGAACCCTGGCTTTGATGGTATCGGGCGCGCCCGCGGCAATTGAGGCGCTGCGGCCGGTTCTCGCAGTGCTGGGCAAGATCTTTTTCATCAGCGATCAGCCAGGTGCCGGACAGATGATGAAGCTGACCAATAATCTGCTGGCCGCAGCGGCGCTGGCCATTACCTCCGAAGCCATGGTGATGGGAGTGAAGGCGGGTCTGGATCCATCCGTCATGTGCGATGTATTCAGCGTCAGCTCGGGGCGCAACAGCGCCACACAGGATAAGTTTCCGCGTTCCGTGATCACCGGTACCTTTGATTTCGGATTCGCCACCGGACTCTTCTACAAGGACGTGCGCCTGTGTCTGGACGAGGCCGAGGCGCTGGGCGTACCCACACCGGTGGGCGCTGCCGTGCGGCAAATGCTCAGCATCACCAATGCCCTGTACGGCGCCGAGTCGGATTTCACCAGCATGGTGCGGCCGCTCGAGGCGTGGGCCGGCGTCGAAGTCCGCAGCAAGAAATGAATTTCAACGGAGAGCAAAGTGGATAAGGATAGGTTTGACATTGGGTTGAAGATTCGGAAATCGGTGCTCGGCGCCGAGTACGTCGAGAAGGCGCTGGCCACGGCCGATGACTTCAACATGCCGATGCAGGAATTGACGACCGAATACTGCTGGGGAGCGGTGTGGGGCCGCGACACGCTGCCGCTCAAGATCCGCAGCATGCTCAACCTGGCGATGATCAGTGCACTCAATCGCCCCCACGAGCTGAAGGTCCACGTCAAGGGCGCGCTGCGTAATGGGCTCTCGAAGGACGAGATCCGCGAAGTGTTCCTGCAGGTGGCGATCTACTGTGGCGTCCCGGCCGGCGTGGATTCTTTCCGGATCGCACGCGAGGCGTTCGCGGAAATGGAAAAAACCTAGCACGCAGGACACCACCGCGCTGGAAGAGCTCGCAGCTCGACTGGCAGATGCGGGTAGCGTGGCGGAGTTTTTGCATCCAGCGAACTCAACAGCAAACGGGCGCCCGTCACCGGCTCCTCGAGCGGTATCGGTCTGCCTGGATCGCAATCCCGGCGGCGGAGTGCGGCAAATTTGGCCCCCACGATCTGTAGGAAAACCGGCCAGGGTCCTACATCAGCTC
>Ga0182024_10023441_pt1 | contig 11050 bp, 9 predicted proteins | sample P32metaG_FD_120480 | JGI IMG/M metagenome (GOLD analysis project Ga0182024, IMG submission 120480) | Permafrost microbial communities from Stordalen Mire, Sweden - P3-2 metaG (Illumina Assembly) | ecosystem: Environmental > Terrestrial > Soil > Wetlands > Permafrost | place: Sweden: Stordalen... | reverse complement strand
TCCACAGCGCGCCGGCAACCCCAATCTTCGCGGGCATGGAGTGCAATCCTGCCGCGACATCAAACTGGTAATCCTGGCAGGCATAAATAATGTCGAATCCCGATACCCAGAGTAGAACCGCGAGGCCGAGCAAGACAGGCGGCCAGGCGAGGTCCCCTCGGAGCGCGATCCAAGCCGCTATCGGAGCCATCGCCAGCGCGAACCCCAGCCAGAAGTGAGCCAGGCTCGTGAAGCGCTTGGCGAACGAGTAACCGCAAATGAACAGCAGCACCGGCGCCGACAGGTACAAGGGCCAGGGATTGCGCGGCGTGGCTTTCAGGAAGATGAGCGTCGAGGCCACGAAACCGAGGCTGCAAGCGATGGTGAAGCCCCAGACGCTGCCCACCGACAGCTGGCCGGCCGGCAGGTGCCTTTGAGCGGTACGCGGATTGCCGGCGTCGAGCTGCCGATCCGCGAGCCGATTGAACGCCATGGCCGCGCTGCGAGCGAACACCATGCACAGCAGAATCCCGGCTAATTCGAGCCAGCTAAACGCCCCTTTGCCGTACCAGGCCAGCACGGCGCTGAACAGGGCGAACGGCAGCGCGAACAGCGTATGACTGAAACGAATCATTTCCAGGATGCGGCGAATGATTTGCATGACGCAGGATGATATATTGGTGAATGACGCGGTCAACAACTTCCTCGTTTAGCCGCTCGCCTCCGGCGAGCGCGGTTGGACATGGACCCACGACGAACCGCGCTCGCCGGAGGCGAGCGGCTAAACAAATTGAATGGCCTTTTATGAAAAAACACCTCGTGGTCTTCAGCGGCGCCGGCCTTTCCAAGGAAAGCGGCGTGCCCACGTTTCGTGACGCCAAGGACGGCCTGTGGGAGAACTATCGCATCGAGGAAGTCGCCAGCCAGGAAGGTTGGCAGCATGACAAGAAGCTCGTGCTCGAGTTCTACGCCGCCCGCATGGCCAACATTCGCAAGTGCCAGCCGAACGAGGCGCACAAGGCCATCGCCCGCCTGCAGGAAAAGTTTCACGTGCTGAACATCACGCAGAACATTGACGATCTGCTCGAACGGGCCGGGTGCGAGCACGTCTGGCACCTGCACGGCAGCATCAACTCGCGCAAATGCGAACGTCACCACTCGATCGGCATCGACCACTTCCTGTGCGACTTTAGCGCCGCGCAGGTTGAACCGGTGGTCCTGGGCGAGCTGTGCCCGAAGTGCCAGGGCCAGTTGCGGCCAGACATCGTCTGGTTCGGCGAGGCGGTGGACATGCGCTGGCACGAACTGGCGGACCTCGCCGGCAAGACGGACGTGTTCATCGGCGTCGGCACCTCGGCCCAGGTCTACCCGGCCGCCGGCGTGCTGGATGTCTTCACCGAGGCGAAGGACAAGTTCTTCATCGATCCGCATCCGCCGGCCCGGCTGCAGGATTTCGTGCGCTTCGCGGGTGCGGCCGGGGTGCATTTGCCGAAGCTGGCAACGGAGTTGATGCGAACATAGCTACGCGGAGACCGTAGGGTGGGTCGAGCAACGCGAGACCCACCGAACCGCCGGAATCATGATGCCGCACTCATTCGCCGGGAAGGCCATGTCGTTGCGCGGCATGGTGGGTCTCGCGTTGCTCGACCCACCCTACGCGGAGCGTGAGGACTACATTATGATCGAACTCGATGGTTCCTTCGGCGAAGGCGGCGGCCAGATCCTGCGCACCAGCCTCGCTCTGTCGCTGCTGACCGGCAAACCGTTCCACCTGCGCAATGTGCGGGCAGGCCGGGCCAAACCCGGTTTGCAACCGCAGCACCTCATGAGCGTCCGGGCCGCGGCAACCATCGGACACGCCGAGTTGCGCGGGGCCACCAAAGGCAGCACCGATCTCGAGTTCATCCCGGGCGCCGTCACGGCCGGCACGTATCACTTTCCCATCGGCACGGCCGGCGCCACCTCGCTGGTTCTGCACACCATCTATCTTCCGCTCGCCATGGCGGATGCCGACAGCGACGTCACCATCGACGGCGGCACCCACGTCACCATGAGCCCGTGCTACCACTTCCTCAAAAGCACCTGGCAAAGCTATCTCGAACTGCTAGGGGTGAACGTCGGCATCAAAATGCGCCGCCCCGGCTTCTATCCCCGCGGCGGCGGCCTGCTCGAAGCCCATATCCAGCATGGTCCGAAGCCGCACGGCTGGGGCGACCTGAATGTCACCCCGGCCACCAGCGTCAAGGGCTTCAGTGCCGTGGCGGGATTGCCGGAGCACATCGCCCGCCGCCAGGCCCAGCACGCGGCCAAGCGCCTCAAGAACCTCGGCCTGCGCGTGGACATTCGCGAAGAAACCTGGCCGGGCGGACCGGGCACGGTCGTGGCCTTGATCCTGAATACGGCTCCGGTGCCGACGCTTTTCTTCGCCCTGGGCGAGCGCGGCAAACCGGCCGAGCGCGTCGCGGATGAAGCGGTGACGCAAGTGAGCCGATTTCACAAGCTCGAGCAGCCCGCCGTCGATGAACACAGCGCCGACCAGCTACTATTGCCGCTGGCGTGGGCCGAGGGACCTTCCGCCATGCCCGTCGCGGAAATATCGTCGCATCTTGTCACCAATGCTTTTGTCATTCGCCAGTTCGTGAATCGAGCCATTGACATCGAAGGACAGCAAGGCAATCCGGGGCGTGTGCGCATTTCCTGACCGGGAAATCTCGTTTCACATTTCATTTCATTTCGCCGGCCTCGGTCTCGTGACATGAAGTCCTTCATTGGCAATTATTGTCGCTCAAGGTCCGTCGGCGCGAGTGCGGTTTTCGGCTTCTCGTGACATGAGATCATCATGCGGCAATTCCTGGCATGCCAGGGCAATGACCGCCAATGACAAGATGAAGGCGCATGCGCTACCGACGCTATGGATGGCACTCAGCGAGTGACGCGGATCGCTGGCAGCGCCATTCGCAACTTAGCTATGCCGGCTTCGGTCACTTGCGTGTATTCAAGGTTTAGGTTGCGCAGAGATTTCAAATTCGCCAGTTCCTTCAATCCAGCGTCCGTGATCTTCGTCTTCCTGAGACTGAGCCCGTAAAGAGATTGAAGACCGGCAAGGTGCTTCAGGCCCCCGTCCGTCACCATCGTTTCATCGAGCGAGAGCGATTGCAGATACTTCAGTCCGGCCATTTCCTTCAGCCCGGCGTCCGTCGCTTGCGTACTATACATGCTCAAGATCTCTAGCCCGGCAAGTTCCTTCAGCCCTGCACCGCTGACTTTTGTGTGGGAGAGATTGAGGTGCTTCAGTGACTTCAGCCCGGCAAGCTCCGCCAGGCCCGCGTCCGTCACGTCCGTGTCTGACAGGTGCAGGATCTGCAGAGACTTCAGCCCGGCCAAATGCTTCAGCCCAGCACCACTGACTTTCGTGACCGCGAGATCAAGTGTCTCTAGCGACTTCAGCCCCTCAAGGTCCGCCAGGCCAATGTCCGTGACGTCCGTTAGCCTGAGGTCCAGGTTCTGCAGAGATTTCAGTCCGGCCAAATGCTTCATTCCGGCATCCGTCACTCGCGTGTCTCCGAGATTCAGTGTGTGCATGGACTTCAACCCGGACAGTTCCTTTAGTCCAGCGTCCGTCAGCTTCGTGCGGCCGAGGTCCAGTGTCTGCAGTGAATTCAGCCTGGCCAAGTCCTTCATACCATGATCCGTCACCTTCGTCCCCCAGAGGTTCAAACTTTGCATCAAATTCAACCCGACCAATTCCTTTAGTCCGGCGTCCGTCAGTTTCGTGTGGCCGAGGTCGAGTCTCTGCAGCGAAGTCAGCCCGGCCAAGTCCTTCATCCCAGCGTCGGTTACCTTCGTCCCCCAGAGATTCAACCTTTGCATGGAGTTCAACCCGGCCAATTCCTTTAATCCAGCGTCCGTCACATTGGACCCGCCGATTGCGAGTTCCTGCAATGATGTTAAGCCGGCCAGATCTTTCAGACCGAAATCCGTCATTTTCGTATCGAACAGGGAGAGCGTTCGCAAAGACTTGAGTCCAGCCAGTCCCTTCATCCCGGCGCTGGTCACACCGGTCTCACTAAGGGTCAGCCAGCGGAGAGACTTCAGCCCGGCCAATTGCATTGCCCCGGCATCCGTTGCCTGCGTTTTACGAAGGCCGAGCCACTGCAAGGAGTTTAGCGCGGCCAGGTCCCTCAATCCGGTGCCTGTCACTTTAGTGTTGAAAAGGTTCAGTAACTGCAGGGATTTCAACCCGGCCAACTCCGTGAGTCCAGCGTCCGTTATCTCCGTGTAACTGAGGATCAGCCCGAACGAGCATTCGGGCTGTGGCAGTCGCCTCAGCAAACCCTGTTGCCACTCACTAAATCGAAACACGGGAAGCTCCCCTGGCTTGCCCTTGCTTCCGAGACGAAATTCATAGTCACCAAAGTTTTCCAGCGTGACCCAACCGAGACGGGCGCCTGCTTTTTCCCAGGCTGCGATGACTTCTGCGGGCAGGGAATCCGCAGTTTTCGGCGCGGCAGACTTCAGCGGCGGGGCCTGGTCGTTCTTCGCCTGGTCTTCAATCTTGCCTCCGCCGCAGGCTAATCCGACTAGCGAAACGCTCAGGAACGTGACCATGCGTGATGGACTCATGAAATTGTCTCCATGTCGCGGAGCGAAGTTCTGCTCGCCCCGCGGGTCTGCCCGTCGTTCGCCAGAGGCGAGCGGCTAAACTTATTTCAGCAATTCCTCCGGAATCCGCGGGATCGTCTGAATCTCGATGTTGCGATAAAACACCTCCGCCCCCTCCGACTGCAGCTGAATCTTCCCCTTGGTCAGCGGCACTTCCTTGCCATCCACCTTTTGCCGCGAGTTGGTCAGAATCATGTTGACCTTGCCGTTGACGATGTGCACGCTGGTGCCGGCAAAGCAGTACAGCTCGATGCTGTTCCATTCGCCGGTCTTCTTTTCGTTATCGGGGCTCTTGATGATGCGGCCGCTCGAGACGGTGAATTTCTCGCCGCCCTTCTTGTACACGATGGGGTCTTTCTTGCCGTCGCGCTGGCCCTCGACGTCCACGATGCCGCCGGCGACGCTCCAGTAGTCGCCGCAATCTTTCTCCTGGATCTGCAATTCCTGGGAGCGCATCCAGAAGGAGCCGGCCGCTCCGTGCGGGCCGACGCAGTGATAGAGCAGCCCGCTGTCGCGCACCGCCTTCTCGCGCGGCGGCCATTTCTTCTCGCCCCATTTGAACTCGAGCTTGAGGTGATAGTTTTCGTATTCCTTTTGGCTCGTGAGGGCGCCGAAGATCTCGCCGGAGATGCGGATGGCCGGCTTGCCGTCGGACTCCACCACGGTGTAGACCTTTTTCGGGTCGTTGTTAAGCCCGATCGGCTCCTTGCCGCCCTGCGGTTTGCCGAGCCAGGTGTCCCAACCGCGCAGGTCCTGGCCGTTGAAGAGCGGCGTCCAGCCGTCCTTTTCGCCTGCCGACGCCGGGGAGGACAGCGACATGCACAGGATCGCGGCAACCGGGACGATGAATCCGACGCGCTTGATGGACATGGGGACCTCGGGGTGAAGGGAACTTGTAGCTGAAGTCGCCAGACTTCAGGGCGTCGCCGGAACTCTGGCGAGTTCCGCTACGAGCGAGCGGCTAAACGTATTATGGCGCGAAATCGGCAATTTTCCATAAAATTCCCCTACCATGAACAAGTCCAAGCCGATGCCGTTGAGCGTCAAGATCGCCCGTCTCATCGAGGAGCGCGGCTGGAACCAGGACGAGTTCGCCCGCATCACCAACTTGAACCGCCTGACCGTGCACGGCCTGTTCGACACGAAGCCGCGCCGACTGCACAACAACACGGTTGCCGCCTGCGCCGGGGCTCTCGGCGTGACCGTGTACGACCTGCGCGAAAGGCCGCTCGAGGAGCTGCTCGTGCGCATGGGGTCGCGGCCCGTCGTGCAACGGTTTGCTAGCCGAACGGTCGCGATCGACAAGGATGAGGAAAGCCGGACCAGGCGAAAGTACGAAGAGGCGACGCAACCGGAGCTGCTGGCCTGGATCGAAAGCAATCCCGAGCGCGCTGCCGAGCTGTCGCCGCTGGAATGGGATGAGCTGCTGTCGCTGCAGGGCACCGGCGGACCGCTCACCTCGGAAGGCGTCGTGCACTTCGTCGATCTGATCGAACGCCGCCGCCGGCTCATTGAAAAGGTCGCCGCGGTCGCTTCAACGGAGTATGTCGATTTGCTGGAGCAGTTCGTCGAGGTGCTGCACGAAAAGATTCAACCGTATCGCGATCGCAAGATCATAACCAAATGACCGGCGAGCCGAGGGGCGTAAGCCCGCGGATATTGCCGCATCCTCACCCGGGGGCTTACGCCCCTCGGCTCGCCCAGCACGAAAGCGCATGCATGATTCGCACCGCCACCGCCCATGACGTTCCCGCCATCGCCCGGCTCATTCGCGCCCTGGCCGAGTATGAAAAGCTGTCCTCTTCGGTGGTGCTGGACGAAGCCCGGCTCCGCCAGCATCTGTTCGGGCCGCGGCCGTTTGCCGAAGTGCTCCTGGCGGAGGAAGCCGGCGAGGTGATCGGCTTCGCCCTCTTCTTTCACAACTATTCGACGTTTCTGGCCAAGCCGGGTATCTACCTCGAAGACTTGTTTGTGCTGCCGAATGAGCGAGGCCAGGGTCATGGCAAGGCCTTGCTGGCGGCGGTGGCCCGGATCGCGGTCGAACGAGGCTGTGGGCGGCTCGAGTGGGCCGTGCTCAACTGGAACGATCTTGCCATACAGTTTTACAATCGCCTGGGGGCCGAGCCGTTGAGCGAATGGGGGCTCTATCGGCTCAGAGGCGAAGCGCTCGCGAAACTGGGGCAAACCCAAGCCCCAGGGTGAGGTACTCCGAACCCTGGGGGTTATAGTGATCACCATAACCCCCAGGGTTCGGAGTACCTCACCCTGGGGCTTGATGGGTGCAGTGGGACGGCTACACTAACCTCATGGTCAGTCACTCCCAATCCGACAGCAACGTTCGTCCCCATCCCGACAAGGAATTGCTGGACATCGCCGATTACGTCGTCAATTATCGCTCGGCCAGCGACGAGGCTTACGACACCGCCCGCCATGGCCTGCTCGACAGTCTCGGCTGTGCGATGCTGGCCCTGCGCTATCCCGCGTGCGTTCGCCATCTGGGGCCGATCGTGCCGGGAACGACGGTGCCGGGCGGGGCGCGGGTGCCGGGCACGAGTCATCAGCTCGATCCGGTCAAGGCGGCGTTCGACATCGGCTGCATGATTCGCTGGCTCGACTTCAACGATACCTGGCTTGCGGCGGAATGGGGTCATCCGTCCGACAATCTGGGCACGATCCTGGCCGTCGCCGACTATCTGGGCCGCCATCCGCGCACGCAGACCAAACCGACGATGCGCGACGTGCTGACGGCCATGATCAAGGCCCATGAGATCCAGGGAGTGCTCGCCCTCGAAAACAGCTTCAACCGCGTCGGACTCGATCACGTCATCCTGGTGAAGGTTGCTTCCACCGCGGTGGCGACGCAGCTTCTGGGCGGCACCTGGCAGCAGATTGTCGATGCCCTGTCGCAGGCGTGGGTCGATGGCCAGAGCCTGCGCACCTATCGCCATGCGCCGAACGCAGGGCCGCGCAAGTCGTGGGCCGCCGGGGATGCGTGCAGCCGGGCGGTGCGACTCGCCCTCATGACGCTGGGCGGCGAACCGGGGCTCGGCAGCCCGCTGACCGCGCCGAAATGGGGCTTTTGCGACGTCTCCTTCGGCGGCAAACGGCTCAAGGTCGCCCGGCCCTATGGTTGCTACGTCATGGAGAATGTGCTGTTCAAGATCGCGTTCCCGGCCGAGTTTCACGCCCAGACCGCTGCCGAGGCCGCGGTCAAGCTGCATCCGCTCGTGAAGGATCGGCTCGACCAGATCGAGAACATCGTGCTGACCACGCAGGAATCGGCCGTGCGCATCATCAGCAAGACCGGGCCGCTGCACAACCCGGCCGACCGCGATCATTGTTTGCAGTTTATCGTCGCCGTCGCCCTCATTCACGGCAACCTGACGGCGGATCATTACGAAGACCGCTACGCCGCCGATCCGCGCATCGACGCCCTGCGCGGCCGAATGGAGGTGCGCGAGGATGCTCGCTTTACGCGCGAGTACCTCGAGGCGGACAAGCGCTCCATCGCCAACGGGGTGCAGGTTTTTTTCAAGGACGGCTCGGCGACGGAAAACGTGGCGGTCGAGTATCCGCTCGGCCATCGTCGGCGCCGGACGGAAGGAATGCCGCTGCTCATCAAGAAGAGCCGGGAGAATCTGGCGGTGAAGTTTTCGCCGCAGGAAGTGGACGCCATCGTCGGCCTGTTCGGCGACCGCGCCCGTTTGGAGGCGACCCTGGTCACGGATTTCATGGACCAGCTGGCGACCGTTTAGCCGCGACGCGACGTACTCGGAGCGGAGCGCGGGGTCCAACCGCGCTCCGCTCCGAGTACGTCGCGTCGCGGCTAAACGGGGTTGACGAGATTTCCCCTTCGCGTTATTTACCCCCCCATTCGGACGACAGAAATCGATTTTTCACCAGAGATCCGGGGGAAACCGCGCCGGTTCCCCAGATTCTCACTCGGCCCGGCAACCTGGGGCGACCTTGCCCAGGTTTCACCTTGCCGACGGAAGAATCTCGGTCACTCGGTCGAAGATGATTGTGGGGAAGCAACATTCAATTCGGGGAGTCGTGGCATGAAGGCGGTTCTCATCGCGGCATGGTTCGTGCACAACTTGGCGACGGGCGCAGATGAAACCCCGCCGACGCCGCCGGAGGTTCCCTCGTTTCTCTACGCACCGTCCTACGAATTGTGGAATTCACGCCAGGGCAAGGTCGAGTCCTACGTTCCACAGCCCGGCGACATCATGCTGGCCACCGACTCCAACGTCTTCTGGAAGATCACGCACGATCTCGCCTTCGCCGGCGAACCGCACGGCTCCGGCATCGTCGTGGCCCGGCCCGATGGCAGCCTCGGCATCCTCGAAGCGGGCCCCAATGACACGCTCTGGGTGGGCATCTCGGACATGCTGCCGCACCTGAAGGAATACGACGACAAGGGGCCGGTGTTCATTCGCAAACGGAAAACGCCGCTGACCAAGGAACAATCGGAGCACCTTACGGAGTTCGCCATGAGGCAGCAGGGCAAGCGTTTCGCCCTGATCCGCCTGGGCGCCCAGTTGACGCTGCTGCGCAACCGCGGCCCGTTGCGAACTTATTTCATGGGCAAGCCGAACGGCGACCGCGTCAGCTATTTCTGCTCGGAGCTGGTGACCGAATCGCTGGTGGCCGGCGACATGATCGATCGCGAAATTGCCAGGCCGTCGGCGACCTATCCGCACGATCTGTTCTACGACCAATCGTACAACGTCTGGATCAACACGCACTATCGGCTGCAGGATCACTGGTTCCCGCCGGCGCGGTGGACGTACAAGCCGTAGTTGAGCCACGAAATACAATCAAATACGTTAAACCACGAAACACACGAAATACACGAAAAAAAGAAAAGACAATGCCGGCGGCATGGGCGCTCCTGTCTTTTCTTTTTTTCGTGTATTTCGTGTGTTTCGTGGTTTAATGTATTTGCGTGTTTCGTGGCTTAATCTCTACTGCTCACACGAGTCGGGGCGTACAATTTCCATGGGAACGTGAGGACTACACTGAGGCATTCATGAAAGCACAAGTGCGCATCGTCGGCGGCCTGATGCGGGGCCGAAAGCTCACCTGCAACGTGACGCCCGAGCTGAGGCCCACGCCGGACATGGTGCGCGAGGCCCTCTTCAACATTCTCGGTAATGCCGTGCCCGAGCGGATTTTCGTCGATGTCTTCGCCGGCACCGGCGTCGTCGGCATGGAGGCGATCGGCCGCGGGGCCAAGCAGGCCATCTTCGTCGAACGCGATGTGCGCATCGCAGGGGAGATCGAACGGCATCTGAAAACATTCAAGGTCGATCGGCAGGCTCGCATCTACCGCACCGATGTTTATCGCTGGGTCAGCCATTGGCAGCCGCCGAGCGAACCTGTCAACGTCTTTTTCAGTCCTCCCTTTGCCGACCTCGATGAGCGGACCGACGACCTGCTGCGCACCATCGGCGACCTGCAAACGCGCACGGCTCCCGATTCGGTGATCATTCTCCAGGCGGAAAGGGGCAGCGCCGTCGAAGAGTTGCCGATCTTCAACGATTGGGACAAGCGTCGTTATAGCCGTAATGTGCTGTACTTCTGGCAGAAGGAACTGGCGCCGGTAGCTGAGTCCTAAACACCCCGCGGGTCAGCCGTGCAGGATCATGATTCTGTAATCCTGACCCGCGGGGTTCGGAGTACCTCACCCCGCGGCGTGGGCTCAAATTCCATGACTGAACGCGAATTTGCCATCCAGGTGGTGCGGCGACTGCAAGAGGCCGGGCACGAAGCGCTTTGGGCCGGCGGCTGCGTGCGCGATGAGCTGCTCGGCCTGGTCCCCAAGGACTACGACGTCGCCACCAACGCCCGGCCCGAACGAGTGCAGAGTCTGTTTCCGCGTTCCCTGGCCGTCGGGGCGAGCTTCGGCGTGATCGAGGTGCTGGGGCCTCGCGTTCAGGGCCGGCACTTGAGCGTGGAAGTGGCGACATTTCGCACCGACGGCGCTTACTCCGATGGACGTCGGCCGGACCAGGTTGTTTTCGCCTCGGCGCGGGAGGATGCCCAGCGCCGCGATTTCACCATCAACGGCATGTTCTTCGAACCGCTCAAGGGCCAGCTCATCGACTACGTGTCCGGACAGGCGGATCTGCATCAGCGCATCCTGCGGGCCATCGGCGATCCGCATCAGCGTTTCGAAGAGGACAAACTGCGGCTGCTGCGGGCGGTGCGTTTGGCCACGCGCTTCGAGCTGAGCCTGGAACCGGTCACGCAGGCGGCCATCAAGGTGCATGCGTCGCAGATCAATGTGGTCAGCGCCGAACGGATCGCCAAGGAACTGCGTGAGCTGCTGGTCCATCCGCGACGGGTGCGTGGCCTCAACTTGCTGTTCGAGCTGGGGCTGCTCAAGCCGATCCTGCCCGAGCTG
>Ga0182024_10023440_pt1 | contig 11050 bp, 9 predicted proteins | sample P32metaG_FD_120480 | JGI IMG/M metagenome (GOLD analysis project Ga0182024, IMG submission 120480) | Permafrost microbial communities from Stordalen Mire, Sweden - P3-2 metaG (Illumina Assembly) | ecosystem: Environmental > Terrestrial > Soil > Wetlands > Permafrost | place: Sweden: Stordalen... | reverse complement strand
TGATGTACCGCGACGAGGCAAACGTTGACTGAGACGCTTGTTCAGTGGTGGTGCCCGCCGGGCACCAGCAGTCCAAGCACTACGCCGAGCACGGCGGCGGCGATGATCAGCATCGCGACGCGACGCAGGTAGGGGCGAAACTCGGGGGGAAGCCGGTTGAGCACGGTGTGGCGATGGCGGGTCGGGCGCGCGGTGCGCGCTTGCGGGATCATCCCAGGCCGCGCAATGCACGCTCCCATGATCCGCATCCTCGCCGTGGCGTTCGCCGCCGTCGCGCTCGCCGGCTGTGGCGGCTCAGGCGCTCCCGGCGCCGTCCACGCGACGCTGGTGCTGGACTTCGTGCCGAACGCCGTGCACGCCGGGATCTACCGCGCACTGGCGGCCGGCTACTACCGCCGCGCCGGCATCGACCTGACCGTGATCCCGCCCAGCTCGACCTCGACCACGCTCGAACTCGTCGACGCCGGCAAGGCCCAATTCGGCCTGGCTGACGGGATCGATGTGGCGCAGCAGATCGCGATGGGTCGCGACGCGGAGGCGATCATGGCGATCGTCCAGCGGCCGCTCGGCGCGCCGATCGCTTTGGCGAGCGAGCATCTGCACTCCGCCGCTGACCTCGTCGGCAAGACGGTCGGGATCACGGGGGTGCCGTCGGACCTCGCGGTGCTCGACACGGTGGTCGCCCACGCCGGCGGGAATCCGGCGAAGGTGCGGACCGAGACGATCGGCTTCGACGGCGTCGCCGACCTCGAGGCCGGCAGGATCGCCGCGTTCACCGGCTACTGGCCCGACGACGGCGTGACGCTCAAGGTGAACGGCTACCCGATCACGGTCTTCAAGCTCGACGCCGGCGGCGGGCCCGCCTATCCGGGGCTTGTCGCCTTCACGACGCGGTACCTGATCAAAAGCGACCCGGGGCTCGTGCGCGCGTTCGTGCGCGCCACGGTCCATGGCTACGAGGACACGTTGCGCGACCCGGCGCGGAGCCTCGCCGACCTGCTGGCCGCGAACCCGTCGATCTCGGGGAGGCTGACGCGCGCGTCGCTCGCGGAGTATCTGCCGATCTTTGACGCCGGCGGCGTCCGGGATGGGACCCTCGTCGCCTCGAGGATCGCGGCACTGTCGCGCTGGCTGGTGCGCAACCACCTGGTCGCGCGGCCCGTCGCGGTCGCGCGCTTCGGCACGAACGCGTTCCTGCCGTGAAGCTCGCGGCTCGTGGGCTGGCGAAACGGTTCGCCGGCGGCGAGGTCGAGGCGCTCGCCGACGTCTCGGTCGAGCTGGCGGAGGGGGAGTTCGTCTCGATCGTCGGGCCGAGCGGCTGCGGCAAGTCGACGCTGCTGGCGATCCTCGCCGGGCTGCTCGAGCCGAGCGCGGGGGAGGTCCTGCTCGACGGGGCGGCGCCGGCGGGCGGGCTGCTCGGCGCGATCGGCTACATGCCCCAGCGCGACCTGCTGATGGAGTGGCGCACGACGCTCGCCAACGCGACGCTGGGACTGGAGCTGGCCGGCGTCGGGCGTGGGGCTGCGCGTGAGCGGGCGCTCGCCGAGGTCGGGCGCTTCGGCCTCGCCGGCTTCGAGGGTCGCCGTCCCTCGGCGCTGTCGGGCGGGATGCGCCAGCGCGCCGCGCTGCTGCGGACGTTCCTCGCGGGGCGCGATGTGCTGTTGCTCGACGAGCCGTTCGGCGCGCTTGACGCGCTGACCCGTGAGGCGATGCGGGAGTGGCTGCTCGGTGTGTGGGAGGCCGACCGCAAGACGATCCTGCTCGTCACCCACGACGTCGAGGAGGCGGTCTTCCTCTCCGACCGCGTCTACGTCATGTCCGGGCGCCCGGGGCGGGTGCGCACGGAGGTGACGGTCGCGCTACCGCGCCCACGCACGCTCGAGCTGACCGCGACGCCGGCGTTCGCGCAGCTGAAGGAACGCCTGCTCGCGCCGCTGCGCGAAGAGGCCCGGGCCGCGCTGGGGTCCGCGTGAGCACGAACGGCACGCGACTCGCGCTCGCGCTCGGCGGGCGGCTCGAGCCGCGCCCGCGGGCCGGGCTGCGGCGCCACGACGTCGCCCGCCGCGCAGTGCCGCCCCTGATCGTCGGCGTGGCGCTGCTCGCGCTCTGGCAGGGGTACGTGGCAGTGTCGGGCGTGCGCGAGTCGATCTTTCCCTCGCCGCTCGAGGTCGGTCGCGCACTCGTGCGCGACCGCAGCCTGCTGCTGTCGAGCGCCTGGACGACGCTGTCGGAGATCCTGCTCGGCTACGGCGTCGCGATCGTCGTCGGCATCGCGCTCGCCGTCGCCGTGTCGAGCTCGCGCCTGGTCGAGCGCGCGATCTACCCCTGGCTCGTCGTGTCGCAGATGATCCCGATCCCGGCGCTCGCGCCGGTCGTCGTGCTGTGGACCGGGTTCGACATCCGCCCCAAGCTGATCGTGATCGCGCTGGTCACCTTCTTCCCGATCGCCGTCAACACGATCGACGGCCTGCGCGCCACCGATTCCGAGCTCGTCGGCCTGCTGCGAACGCTCGGCGCCGGCCGCTGGGAGATCCTCCGCATCGCCCGCCTGCCGGGCGCCCTGCCCTACGTCTTCTCAGGCCTGCGGGTGGCGGCCGCCTTCGCCGTGATCGGCGCCGTGTTCGCCGAATGGGCGGGCTCCACCAGCGGCCTGGGCTACCTCGTCCTCACCTACAACGCCCAGACGCTGACGGCCGACGTGTTCGCCGTGATCGTCGTGCTGGCCGTGATCGGCGTCGCGCTGTTCGCGGCCGTCGGTGTCATCGAGCGCCTCGCGGTCCCATGGTGGCGGGTCGACGAGTGAGCACGGAGCGCGAAGCACGTCGGCGGGGCGGCGTCCGCGCGAGGGCGTTCCGCGCGGGCAGGCAGCCGGCGGACGCGGGCCGCGACCGCGCCGACGGCCCGATACGATCAGCGGCCCACTTGCCGACGTAGCTCAGCTGGTAGAGCACTTCACTCGTAATGAAGGGGTCCCCGGTTCGAGTCCGGGCGTCGGCTTAAGCGAGAAGGCACGAAAAGCCCCGTAAACGCGGGGCTTCTCCTATTTCGATCTTAGGTCATCGATCACCTTGATGGGGCTGCTTGTAGCTGGCTGTAGCAGGCCCTTCTGCAGCGCGCCCGGAGAGATTCCGCGACTCGCTCGGGACCAGTCCGATGGAGCTCGTCGGCTGCTCGGCGTGGACCAACCGATCGAGGTCGCCGCTTTCGGCGCATAGCCCGACCGCGGCCAGCCAGTCGCGGTGAGGCGTGGTCTGTGCGGCGCCGTCACCGAAGCGGATGTCGTGCCGCGTAGCGGGAGGTTGGAATATCGGTGACGAGCGCGCGTCACAGTCGAAGCGAATCGCTAGCTCCCGTCCCGCAACACGCGGGGTGCTACGTAGGCGGCAGCGTAGTTCGCACCGAGTCCTGACGCGGCGGAGTGACCGATACCGGTGATAGCCCTGCGACTTCGTAAGTGGGGGAGGAACCCGATAGATGTCCCGAGTTCAAACGATCAGCACGCGACAACTCGCCGCGGATCGAGCGCCGCGACCAGCAAGTCCTCAAGTGAGCCAAATCGGTACTGCAGCGTGCTCGCGGCCGACTCCGGTCGCAGCCGAGACGTCGCTTGAGCGTGTCTGTTGGGTCACGTCACGCGCGATCACGGCGCGCGTGGCGCGTAACAGATCCTCCCTGCCGGCAGCGGCACGCCGACCCTCGCCCCCGAAGCGTGGGCCATCTGTTGAACCCGGCGGATCCAGCGTCAAGGAACCGTGGGGACGACGGTACGCCTATGCAGACACTCGTCCGCTCCCTTCACCGATCCCGATGCTGCGTCCTTGAAAGGACGTGCGTGCCGTGAGCAGTGCCAGCAAGCCCATCGCAAGCGTCCCCGGCAACGGGGGCGCCCGTCGCTTTGATCGCCACACCGTTGACGATCCGCGACTGCTCCTGTCCGCGCAACCCGGCGTTCGTGAGCCGCCACAGTCGACGAGCCCGCAACCGACACGCCGTCGTCTTGCCGGCCTTCGCTTGAGCCTCCTGTTCGCGCTCGCATCGCTGCTGGCAGCTTCTTGCGGTTGTGCTTGTGCCGACGCGACATCACGTCCACCGCGGGGCGGCTCGCCCGTCGAGCACGCGGTTTCAATGCACGCCTCGATAGCGCTAGTGCCACTGATCGTGCCGACCGCGCTGGCCGCACCGCATGGCACGCAACAGGCGGGAAATGCCACAGATGCGAGAAGAGTCCGCTTTGCTGCGACCCCAACAACGCTGCCCGCGTCGGGGGGTAGCCTGCGGCTCCTGGTCGTCGTGCACGGCGCAACGACGTGTCGCTTCTCGTCCTCAGGTGTGTTGAAGGGGCTTCCTGCAACGGCTGACTGCGCGTCGGGGAGCGCGTCGATCACCGTCAACGTGCCGCGGAACACGACCTCGGCTCCCCACCCCTACCTGCTCCACGTGACCGCCAGAGCCACTCACGGAGCGAGTACCACGATGCGAGCGATGGTTGTCGAACGCGCCCGCACCTCTAAGGCTGCGCCCGCGATCACGCTGCAGCCGACGAGCCAAAGCGTGTTCTCCGCCACGAGTGTGACGCTCGTCGCGGCGGCCTCTGGTAACCCCAGGCCACAAGTCCAGTGGCAGGTCTCGACAAACAGGGGCGCGAGCTGGAAGAGCGTCGCCGGCGCCACCTCTACTAGCTGGTCGTTCACGCCCGCGCCGGTCGCGACCGGCTATCAGTACCGCGAGTACCGCGCGATCTTCACGAACTCGTCCGGCTCAGCCACGACCGTAGCCGGCACGCTCACGATCTCGGCGGCTACTGCTCCCGGCGTAACCAAAGGGACGACCGGAACAAGCACGGCCCCGGTAATAACGACCCAGCCGACCAGCCAAGGGGTGTCCTACTCCGCGTTCGTGACCTTCACCGCAGCCGCGTCGGGCAACCCAACGCCGACCGCGCAGTGGCAGGTGTCCGCAAACGGCAGTGGCGTCTGGGCGAACACGACTGTCCCGTTTGTCGCGGTCACGAGCGACAACAACAACGAGTACCGCGCTGTGTTCACGAACACGGCCGGCTCGGCAACCACCAATACCGCCACGCTGACGGTTGCCCCGGGAAACTCGCCCAACTGGTCGGGGTACGTCGCGACCGGTGAGACCTTCAGCGCCGTGACCGGCAGCTGGACCGTCCCGAACATGGCTTGCCCTCCCGGTTCTAACGCCACCTCCGCTCAATGGGTTGGCATCGACGGCTGGGGTGGCGCCACAGTTGAACAGGACGGCGTCGATTCGGACTGCTGGAACGGGTCGCCGGATTATTTCGCGTGGTATGAGATTTATGGCGACCCCGGCCTCGCCGGTGGATACCTCATCGTTGTGCCCGATCCGGTTGCGGCTGGGGACGTCATCACTGCCTCCGTCGGCCTCTCCGGCTCCATCTGGCTTTTCGACCTCGCCGACGCGACGAAGGGATGGACGACCAGCATCCCCGTAGCCTCGCCAACCCCGTCCCCCGCCCAGGCCTCTGCTGAGTGGATAGTGGAAGACCCTCCCACCAGCTGCGATCCCCAGTGCACGCCTGGGACTCTCGCGGACTTCTCGCCAGTTACGTTTTCGGGCGCGACGGCAACAGGCAACGGTCGGACAGGCCCGATCTCGAGCTTCCCCTTCACCGCCATGCAGATCACGGGCGGCTCAACGGTTTTCGCCGCCCCCGGCCCGCTTGACGCCACGGGCGACGGCTTCACCGACACGTGGTACGCGAACTGAACATGCGGGAAACGTGCTCCCATTGACGGGCGTTACTGGGCTCGCTGCGTGCTTGGCGGGATTGCTGGGTGAGCCGCCCCAAACTCGGCTACCTCCACGCCGACAACCTACTCCCTGCGTGCAAACAGACTTGTCATGCTTTCTCGTTGGGCGAATCCGAGAGCGCGATGCGAAAGCGTGCTGCGCTTGGTGTCGATCGGTCCGTGCCTTCAGCCGTGCGCCGCGCGCGCCGATTGGTACGTGTGGCGGTCAATACGCCAATCGACCACGCGTCGCTGATTGAGCGTGCAGCGCGGGCGACGACTCCCAAGGCGCGCGAGGAGTGCCTAGCCGACATCGGGCGGGCTTACGAGTCCACAACCGATCCAGTCGATCGTGGGCGGCTAATCATGTGCCGGGCCAGGATCCTGGAGAACGAATGGCGTACCGCTGAAGTAGTCGCGGACTTGAAGCGCGCGATAGCCCTGTTCGACGCCGCCGGCGAATCGGACCTCGCCATCGAGGCGGCCAGCTGGGCGGCGGCGTTTGCCTCGCGCACCGGTGACCTAACGCTCGCCGTAGACCTGGCGACCAGGTGCATCCTGGCCCTGGATTGGGTCGCCGACGGCAACCTGCGCGTCGAAATCGCGAACGAGCTCGGCATCTTCTGTTACTCGTTCATGGACTACGACCGGGCCGTCGACCAGTTCGAGATCGCACTCGAGATCGCTGAAGGCCTGGGCAACGAAGAGAAGGTCTGGCGGCAGCTGCAGAACATCGCTGACGCGCTGTTGCTTGCGTGGCGGCAACGGCGACTCGCCAATCTGTCGACTGACACGGCGCGGCTGGAGCGCGCCGAACGATACGTGCACAGGCTGCTCGTCGAGGGATCGCCCGAGGCACATCGACGGTGGGGCAGTCACCGTCTGCTCGCGGAGGTCCTTTGCGAGCTCGGTAGGGTCGACGAGGCGCTTGCGTTGCTTGAGCAGTCGCGCGGCACGGCGGACGCGATTGAGAAGACAGACCAGCGCACGGCGCTGGACCTCGTCGAAGCCCGTTGCCTGCGCGCCGCCGGCCGCCCGCGGGAGGCCGTCGAGGCCGCTGCCCGCGGGGTGCGAATCGCCGAGCACAGCGATGACGACCACGAGTTGATGCTCGCGCTCGATGAGCTCAAGGCCAGTCAGAAGGCCGCTGGCAACATCGACGACGCGCTCGAAACTGCCGAGGAGGTGAACACCCGCATGCGGGCGATCCACCAGCGCCAGACGATGCAGCTGGTCGAGGAGGCGTTCGCCCGCTCGGGGCTCGAGCGCGAACGGCGCGCCCTCGAAGTCGAGGCTGCTGATGCGCAGCGCTCGACCAGCGAGAAGTCGGCGTTCCTGGCGAACATGAGCCACGAGATTCGGACGCCGATGAACGGGGTTCTTGGCGTTACCGAGATCCTGCTCGAGACCAATCTCGACGACGAGCAGCGAGCGCTCGCCGAGCAGCTCGCCCGCTCCGGCGAGCACATGATGCGCGTGATCAACGACATCCTCGACCTCTCGAAGATCGAGGCCGGCGCGATGGAGCTCGATGTCATCGACTTCGACCTGCGAGAAACCGCGGATCAGGTCTGCGCCGGAGCTCGCTTCGAGGCCGGATCGAAAGGCGTCGCGCTCGAGCTGCGCGTTGCCGAGCAGGTGCCCCGTCGCGTGCGCGGCGACGATCGGCGGGTACGCCAGATCCTCCTGAACCTCGTCACCAACGCGATCAAGTTCACCGCCGAAGGGTCCGTCGTGGTCGACGTCGGCGCGAAGCCGCTGCCAGACGGTGGCGCTCGCGTCCGCGTAGAAGTTGCGGACACGGGCGTCGGTATCGACGCCGAGGCGCTCGAGCGGATGTTCGAGCCGTTCACGCAGGCCGACCCTTCGACCACTCGCAAGTACGGCGGCACTGGCTTGGGCTTGGCCATCGCTCGCCAGCTGGTCGCACTGATGGGCGGAACAATCGGCGCCGAGAGCGAGCCGGCCCGCGGCAGCACCTTCTGGTTCGAACTGGACCTGGGCGCCGCCTCCGGTACAGACAGAGACGCGAAGCGCGACGACGCCGCTGACACTGGCGTGCCGCACTGGCCGGCGCCGCCGTACGTGCTCGTGGCCGAAGACAACCCGATCAACCAGATCGTCGGCGTGCGCGCGCTCGAGCGCTGCGGCTGCCGGGTCGACGTTGTGGGCGACGGCCACCAGGCCTTGGCTGCGCTCGCCGAGCGGCGCTACGCCGCGGTCCTCATGGACTGCCAGATGCCCGAGCTCGATGGGTATCAAGCGACGAAGGAGCTACGCCGCCGCGAGCAAGGCGGTGACCACACTCCCGTGATCGCGATGACCGCCCACGCGATGGAGGGCGCCGCTGAGGAGTGCGTGCGCGCCGGAATGGACGACTACGTCAGCAAGCCGCTGCGCCGCGAGCAGCTCGAGGCGGCACTAGTACGCTGGATCCCGCAGGACTCGGACAGCGCCGCGGCGTGAAGCGGCCAGCCCGCGCCCGCTCATCACATGCGCCCCAGCTCATCACATGGTGTCAGGCCCTACACGCCGCAATTGGCGTGCACGCGACAGCCCGCGGTCGCTCCCGGATTCGCCCAAATGTGGGCGCTCCGAGTTCGGGTCCGTTGGGTGGCCGCGCCGAGCGAATGCGCGAAGTTCGTGCTCCCGGTGGTGTCGGCCCGGTCCTGAGCGCCACTGCTGTAGGGCGGTCACCCGCCGGTTTCGTAGCTTGTCGGCCGCGCTGCCGCTGCCTTGACGCAGTTGCGGATCAGCGGGCACCGCGCCGTCTCTGGTTCGGTCTCTTTGGTGTGGACACCGGAGAGGCGGCGGTCAGCGGGGGTCGGCCGTGGGCTCGGCTCTCGGCTCGATCGCGATGCGCAAATGGGCATGCGCCTCGCGCAGGGAGGCCTCGACAGCCTCCGCGGTGAGCGCGCGGGCGAATAGGAAACCGAGATAGCGGTCGCCTTCCGGGAGCGGCACGACCGGCCGCCCGCGTCCGATCGTGATCTTGAGGCCGCCGATGCCCGGCACGCGACGCGCCTCTTCCTGACCCGCCACTTCGACCAGTGTGCCTGACCGAGGGATCGGGATCATCATCACGCCGGCCGCCATCGACTCGCGGCCGAGGTCGTCCACGTCGAGGCCGAGGGCGTGGCGCAGGATCAGCTCCTCGAGACTGACGCCGACGCCGAAGCGCAACGCGCGCGAGCACAATCCGCCAATCGAGCGGGCTGCGAGCTCGAGCACGCTCACGTTATGGCCATCGACGCGCAGTTCCGCGTGGATCGGTCCCTCGCGCAGGCCGAGCGCAGTCGCCGAAAGCGCCGTGATCCGCTCGATCTCGGCCTGCACGGAGGAGGGGAGCCGCGACGGCGTGACGTATAGGGTTTCCTCGAAGTAAGGGCCCTCGAGCGGGTCGGGCTTGTCGAAGGTCGCGAGCGGCTGCAGGCGGCCGGAGTGCAGCAGACCCTCGACGGCGACCTCCGCGCCGGGCAGGTAGCTCTCGACCAGCAGCGGCGCGTCGGCTGGTTCGCCTGCCGCGGCCATGATCGCGCGCACGCGTTCGGCTGCCGCTCGGGCCTGGGCGGGATCATCAGCCCGGATCACGCCGCGGCTGCCGGACAGCGACAGCGGCTTGATGACGCAGGGGAACCCTGCTTCGCGCGTCGCAGCGAGAACATCGCCGCCCGCCGGGAGCACCAGGTAGCGCGGTTGAGGCACATCCGCCTCGGCCAACGCCTGGCGCATCGCCGCCTTGTCGCGCGTGCGCGCCACCGCAAGCGGCGGGTTGTGCGCAAGGCCGAGGCGCTCCGCGGCCAGCGCCGCAGCCATCACGCCCTGATCGTCGACGCCGACGATCGCGGCGAACGGCGTGTCGTGCGCGCGGGCGATGATCGCCTCAGCGGCCGCCTGAGGGTTCGAGGAGCCAAGCGTAAGCGTGCGTGCACCCATTGCGGCCGACATTGCCGCCGCACGATCGGACGCCACCGTCACCGCCACCCCCAACTCACGCGCGGCGGCGATGAAGTCCGGCGCCCGGTAGGTCGCCGAGGGCAGGATCAGGAGCAGGCGAACCACGCCGCTATCGTAGATGTGTGGAGAACCAGCCCCTGCTCGCGATCTCCCCGACCGCGCTCGAGCGCGCCCGGGGCTTCCGCGCCTCGTTGGCGAACCCCGCTGACGTCGGCTTGTCGCTGCGGGTCACCGGGTCAACCGACGGCGAATACAACTGCGCGCTGTCACTCGACCCGGTCAGCCTTGCCGGGAGCGACGACCTCGTCCAGCACGAAGGCGACCTGCCCATTGTGGTGGCCGCCGACAGCGTCGAGAAGCTTCGCGGCGCGACGATCGACTGGCGCGAGGACCCGCCGCGCAGCGGTTTCATCGTCGTCAGCCCCAACAAGCCACCGCGTCCCCATGCGCTGCCGGTCCTGCCGATGAGCCTGCCAGCGGACTCCGGCGGCTCCCCCGGCCCGCGAACGCCGCCGGCCGCCCCGCCGGATAACCTCGAGACCGACCTCGCACAACGCGTCATCGCCGTGCTCGAACGTGACGTGAACCCCAGCATCGCCGCCCACGGCGGCCACGCCGAGCTCGTCGCTATCGAAGATGCCACCGCGTATCTGCGGCTGGGGGGCGGCTGTGTCGGATGTGGGATGGCAACCGTCACACTCAGCCAGGGCATCGAGGTCGCGATCACCGAAGCCATCCCCGAGATCAACGCGATCGTCGACGTCACCGACCACGCCTCCGGAAGAAACCCCTACTTCGAGCCGGCCAAGAAATAGCCGGAACAACTCGCGCTCGCTCTCGCCCACCACCGGTCGTGGGCGGAAGCGATTGCCCGAGCCGGCCAGGCCGTCGGCGTGCACGACAGGCCGCTCCGCGACTGCCACGGCTTCGGACGGCGACGTGTCCCCCTGCCTTGCGGGGAACCGCGCAAGGCAGGTCCTATTCATGGTCCGGCGTGGGCGATCGCTCCGAGCTGGCGCCAGACGATCAGCAGTGTGAGCCCGGAGCCGACAAAGGCAAACCAAAAGGGGGCCACGACGCCCCAGTGTTGGGCGATCGCGCCGCCCGTGATCTGGCCGAGTACGAGGCCGCCAAAGACGCTGATCAGATAGACGCTGCCAACGCGTCCCTGGAGGTCCTTTGGGACGGCGCGCTGCCGCACCGTGGTGCTTACGGTTGCCCACACGAACGCATATGCACCGAACACGAACATGATGATCACCGCGATCCATGCCTTGTTGTCCAGCGCCAGCGAGAGGTGAGTGAAGACCTCAAGCGTC
>Ga0182024_10023439_pt1 | contig 11051 bp, 5 predicted proteins | sample P32metaG_FD_120480 | JGI IMG/M metagenome (GOLD analysis project Ga0182024, IMG submission 120480) | Permafrost microbial communities from Stordalen Mire, Sweden - P3-2 metaG (Illumina Assembly) | ecosystem: Environmental > Terrestrial > Soil > Wetlands > Permafrost | place: Sweden: Stordalen... | reverse complement strand
TCCTGTCCCCGCCGCCGACGTCAGCGCCCTGGAATTCGAGGACATGGTTGCCGGCAGCCACGGTGAAGTTTCCAGTTGTCTCGGCCGTGAAGGTGGTGCTGCTGGCAGGATTGAAACTGCCCACGATGGTGCCATCAATAAGAACATTGAAGGTTTGCGCGGCGTACCCAGGCCGGCTGGTTGAAAGAAAACTCAAACTGTAAGTTCCCGCCAGCATGTTGCTGATCGTCTCGTAGCAGTATCCGGTTTGCTGCACAAAGCCGTATTGGCTGCCATACCCAGAAACCGCTCCGCCCCAGGCCCCGTTGCCTTGAGGGATGATGCCGCTATCTCCTACATAGGTCCACGCCCCGCCGCCTGGGTTGTAGGTGTAATTCCCTTCCGGACCAGGAACTTCAAAGCCGCCATCCGGCACCAAATAGGTGTACGGGTTGTTTCCAAAAAGCATGATGGATTGAGTGGCGCCGGGGTCTGGAGATGCGTCATTGGTGAAGACCGGGCTGTTGTAACTATTGACTGCCAATCCGAGGCTGTTTTGGGTGCTTCCATTGAACGGGAAATAAACCCCCTGCCCTTCGAGTGGAGTGGTCCTGATCTGGTAGGTTGTCCCGGCTGTGCAGGGCATCATGACCATGTCGTTGTTAATTCCAACCAGGCTGCCTCCCTGCCATATTTCAAATGCCTCGTGAGTGACGGGCGAGGTGTTGTAATACCGGACATCATGCACGCGCCCGCCATTGGCGCCAAACCCCATGGGATAGTACGAATTGCCATCAAATCCTGAATTGACGGTGGCGATCTGCACGTTGTTGATCCAGAGGGTGTAGTCGGAGCTTCCCGACAATCCATCGCACTCCAGCGCAATGTAGTATTCCTGCCCCGTCGTGAGGTTGAAGTTAAAGGGGGTGAAGGTGCCGTTGTTGTACGTTCCCAGCATCATGTCTGTGGTCCGAACAACGAGCGGATCATAATAGGCGCTGTTCCCCAAAACGATGACGTTATACGGAGAGGGAGGATATCCGCCCGGGTAACCGGGATTGCTCACATACATGTAGGTCATCTCAAGACGGAAGGCCCCGCCAGTCGTCGGCCTGGAGGAGAAGTCCGAGGCGGAGCTAATGTTTGTGAAGTAGGCGCCCTGCGGCGTGAAAACGATGTTGGCGTTCTCCCCGAACGGATTCGCCAGGTTGACTGGATTCATGTCCGGGTCATATCCGAGGCCGGAGCGAAGGGCGGCCGAAGCCGTCATCGCGGAGTTATAGACAACCAACTCGTTGTTGGAGACCGCCGTGTAACTCCACCACAGGGAGTTGCTTCCCACAAAATTAGTGTTGTAATTTGCATTGAGTTGCGCGCCTGAGTTGAGTAGGTCCGTTAGCGCATTGGTGCTTCCCGTCGGAAGCGTGGAGTTGGTGGCGTTCCCGTTCAGGCTGGCGCTGTATTGCCCGTAGGAATTGATGTTGGTGGGCAAGATGTTAAAGGCTGTGGATGGACTGATGTTTCCGCTTATCAAACTGCCGGCATGGCTATACTCGTAAAAGGAAAGCGCGAAGGCCCCGCCGCTTCCAGGCGATGAACGGACCTGGATGCTGTAAGTCGTGTTGGAGACCGCGTTGAAGGAAACCCAGCTTCTTCCATCGACTCCTGTATATGGTCCAGCCGCTGTGGTAAGGGCGCTGACCGAGCTTCCCGTGTAAACGTATAAATTCCCGTTAAACGAGGAAGACATTGCAATGTAAGCCGTGCCCGTTGTGTCGGCCGCCCATTTGTACCAAACCGAACCCATGCTGTTGTTTGGCTCGCTGGCCTCCACGGTCGCGTTGGAAGTGGCCCCGTAGATTAAGTTGGTCTCGATGATGGATCCGTCCGACAAAACTTGTTGAACCTGGGTGACGGGGATGGCATTGCTGAAGTAATCATTGGTCTGAGGAACGTATTGGCGCCAGTTCAACAGCGTGATGCCGCCCCCGGAGTTCCCGTTTTCGTCCATCACCTGTATCTCGTATTCGGTTCCAACGACCGGGGTCAGGCCGGTGTATCCGGCCCAGACGCCGTTGTTGCCTTGCGCGTAACCAAAGGGCTGGGAAAGAGCGTTGACCGCAGTTCCTGTGTTGACGACCAGGAACGTCGTCAGGTGGGTTTGCCCATCGGGCTTTACACTTCCGTAGGTGTTCAGGTCAAACGTCTGGGGCCGGGTGGCAGTCCACGAGTACCAAATGGATCGGTTAAAGCCGCTCCATTGTTCCCCAGATTCCACGGTTGCACCGAGCGTGCTTCCGCTGACGCTGGCAACCTGGTCAACTGACAGCAACATCGTCTGCCGCTGCCATGTAATGTAATTCGTGTTGTAAGTCGTGGGAAATGTCTGGCGGGTGGAAAACATGTCGTTTGCCGGCGACGGGTAAAATACCCCTTGAATCTGCCCCGCGTCTTCCTCCTGTGAATTCCAGTTGGCGAAACTAACGGTGTAATTGGTGGTGGGGATGACATTCGCCGAGAAGGTGGTGGTGTTGGCGTAATTACCGCCCTGGTTATTGCCTGCGATCTGTTGAACCGACGACACCGACTGAGCTGTTTCCAGCCAGAAGGCAAGGCCGCCGAAATAGTTCGAGGCAGACAGCGTAAGGGCTCCCGCGCTGGGAGGAGTATATCCCCACCAAATGGACTCTCCACCGGATTGCTCCCCTGTTTCCCGCGTGGCTCCATACGCATTGGCCAGCCAACTGTTGCTGTTCACGGTCTGGTTCCAAGTGCCGGAGAATATTCCATAGGACAACGCATAGGGAATGGTGTTGGCTGTCTGAAGGGGCAACGCCGTCCGGTTAGTCCAGTTGTCGTTGGGAGGCTGTGGGTAAAAAAGGACGTTCATGGAGAAAAGACCGGACCAGGTGGACCAAGAGGAGGAGGTCCACACGCGGATCAAGTAGGTTTGGCCCGCCACCAGCATGCGGTTCAGGCTGGGCGCTCCTGTCATTCCGGATGAAATGACGTTGGTGAAGTTGGAGGGGGTTCCTTGGCCGATGTCGAGATATTGATCATACGAGCAATTGGCGCTCACCGAGAAATAGCCGTTGGTGGGGGCTACAAAGCTGTACCAGACCGAGCGGATGACGGCTCCAGATGTGCTGTTCCCGCCTTCTTCCCTGGCTTCCGCCGTGGCATACAAGGTGGACCCGTTGGTCGCGTAAGTGATGATCGGAATTGATCCCGATACTTGGGAGAACGAGAAGTTCGTCATGGTGTAGGCGTTCGGGATCACGGCCGTGTTGGCGAAATTATCGTTTCCAGGGGGCGGAAAAAAGTAGAAGTTGAAAGGATAGCTGTAGATGTTGGCTCCCGGGCAGGCGAAGGCAATCGAATAATTAATTCCAGGCGTGGTGGAAATCGATACTGTTCCGGTTGTGCTAGACCCCGCCGCCGTCAGGGCTGTTACCGATGATACAAAGTAACTCGCTGGCGTGGTGGTGGAAGAGGCAAGGGCGGCGATTTGGGTTCCCGTCAGGGCGACATTGTGGTAAATGGCCAGGCCGCCGAGTTCTCCGTTGAAATAGTTGTATCCCGGAGGCGGTGTTCCGACTTGCCATCGGTCGCCTCCGTTCCATAGCGCAGGAATGGTGTTGGGAGTGCCCTGGCTGGCTCCGTTGACGTATAGCAACTCCTGGCCCCCCACGGTGGCAACGATGGCCACATGATACCATGTGTTGGGTTGAACTACGGTGGTTCCGGTAACAGTGTACCCGGAGCTGCCGGTGGAAGTATAGTGTTCAAAAACGCCCGCCGCCGTGATGTGGAGATCGTGAGAGTAGACTCCCGAGCTGATGCCGGAGGAGGATGTCCGGCCAATAATGCCCATGGCCTGCACCGTTGGAACTTTGACCCACACGGAAACCGTGTAAGCGGTCGGTTCAAAGGAATCCATGATGTCCAGGTAGCTGCTGGTTCCGTTGAGTTGGAGGGATTCAACGCTTCCTGGATCGGGGGAGGCGTCAATGGCATAGGTGGGGGTGTTGTAGGGATTTACCGTCAACCCCATGTTATTGGCCAGGTTGCCGTCAAATGCAAAATAGGTGCCATTTTGTCCTCCAGTGTAGACTGCCACAGCCGTGGACCCGTTCGTGGCCACAATGCGCAATTCCCCTGCTGCCGGCGCCGTGTAGGAGTACCAGACGCTGGCAATGCCGTTGGCGTTGGCGTGGTTGGGTTCCCCTGGCTCCAAAGTGGCGCCGATCAGGTTGGCTTCCCCATAGTACGTCCAGGCCGGTCGGGGAAGCGTGAGAGTTCCCGATGTGTCCGTTTGATTGCCGTTCCAGGTTGGGACAATCAACTGGGCGTTCGTAAACATGTCGTTGGCGGGCTGGGCCTCTGCTGTCCTAAAACACAACAGGGCCAGTGCTACAATCAAGAGCCGTATAACAGAAAAGCGGGTTTTGTTCATATTGCGATGTGGCATGCCATCCCCTGCGAGCAAGGTTTTGCGGTGCGCTGCGCGGGTAAGGGCATGCATGCCCATGTGGAGGGCTTTTACCATAATCTATTTTAGGTCATCCAGCTGTATTATCAACCGCTGCAGTACCGCTTGAAGCCCACGGTAAATGGGCTTTTCCGTGGTAATCTTGTAGGGGTGGCATTTGCCACATGAACCATCATGTAGCGTGAAATAATTCCAGTGGTGCTCCTTGTAATGAGGCCGTGGCTGTCGCAGCTTGCTTTTCGTTTAATGTGATGCCGCGGTCAAAGGCGGGAATGCCCGTACAGGCCTCGCGCAGCTCTGTCAGCGCGGGGTTATCCTTCATCGCCAAACCCATGAGCAAGGCCCTGCCCTTCTCGGACTGGCTATCGAAGAGGTCTCCGGCCGCTCGCTCGTTGGGAATTTGCATGATGCGCGGTGCTTGTATGAGGAAAAGCTTCCGGAGGTCAGGCTCATTCACCGGGTCTTGCGACTTGCGCAAGGTTTCCTGGAGTTCCTGTACGTGCTCGGCCTCCTCCAAAAACTTGGCAATTGTTCGCTTTTTCTCCTCTGCCGGGTATTTTACTGAGGGCGGCTTTTGGGGAATATAAATTGCCCCTTCAATGATGTCCACCAGAGGCTGAAAGTTAAAGCCATCGGCAGCGCGGCAGTGCATCAGGGCAAAGTCATCCGCCCCTTTGATTTTCTTGCCGAAGGGGAGATTGGGCACAAAGACGTCGGCGCCCTCCTTTTGCATCACAATGGCTGTTTGCAGCAAGGCGTCCATCACGGCCGGGTTGAATGCTTTGTCGTTATCGAAGAAAATCAGGCAGTTTCTCGGCCTGCCCGCAGTGTCTCGCATATCGAAACGTGCAATCTCATCGACCAGGCGGCGGTTCTTGCGAGGCCCGACGACTCCCATCCAGACGCCGGGTATTGATATTACGTGGTACGGCAGATTCATGTCCTGCATAACCTGAGCCAGCATTGCTGCTTTTTTTTCTCCCTCTATGATGAGGAGCCGGTAGCTGACGTCTTGAAAGCGCTTCGCCATCTCTGCGGGGCTTAAGCCACCAATGACCTGGCTGGCGTCCCAGCATGGGTTCTGAACCTCGCCCGTGGGCGTCCGGTACTTGACCCGCACCATTTCTGCCGGCTTGACGCGGCAGTAGAAGTTCTCAGCGGCGTTGTCGCGTTGGCCGTGGTCCTTGTACTTCAGGATGAAGCAGGGCCGCAGAGCCTCGGTGATGTTTTCGTCGGTTGGCTCCTGGCTGCTGCCTCTCAGGATGTTAAGGGTTTCGGCCGGAGAAAAGGAGGTGTAAAATTGCATCCTGGCGATGCTCCGCGGGCGGAGGCATGAGCCTCGAAGCTCGTTGTAGGACAGCTCGGAAATTCGAACGCCCTGGACTTGTTCCTCGTCGATGCAGGGCCGCTTGCCGAGATCGAGCAGGCTGTTGGCTGCTTCGGTTGCTGTGCTGGGCGACGCTCCTTTGGCCAGGCAAACTATGATCCGCCCGTTGGCCATCTGAACAGAGTAGTCCGTAAACGGCTTTCCTGTTCCCATATCCGTGTAGCTGGCCATTGTCACCCAGTCCGCAGGCACCTCTCCAGCATTCCCCTCGTCGCGGGCAACGAGAACCACCGCGACTGCTTTGTAGTAACTTTCGATTTTGCTGCGTTCCTTTGGCGAAATTTCCCGCAGGTAAAGCCTTTGCAGATGTTCCTTGTAGAAGTCGGCTTGCTGGACTGCGATGTAGTCCGACTGCATCAGCGCGTTATGGTACAGCGCCAGGTCTTGTAAGATGTGAGGCAGCCAGCTCTTGGCCTGCGAGACGATGCGGCTGTCTTGCGCAGAAACCGCCTGCGCGCGCCAGCTTTTTGCTGATCGGACGAGCTCATGGGCGACGGCGGCATTCAGGCATGTTTGGACCAAGGTCCTGTCCACCCGGTAGGCGCGGAGCGCCTCCTGGACGCTCGGCTTGTCCAGAAACTCCCTGAGATCGGTGTTTCCATCGATGAATCGCTGCAGGACCGCGCATTGCTCCTTGCTGATTCTCTCAAGGAACCCGAGCATTTTGTAGCGGCAGACGTCGCCCCCAAGCTTCTGAAGCACGCCCTGGTCGACCTGGCTCTCCGGAGGGCTGAGATCCTGCGGCTTGACGATGTTAAAGTATACCTCGGCGAGCAGGTTGGCGGAGATTTTCTGGTTGAGGGCCTGCTCGGCCGTCCATGGGCACAGCCCCTCCTGGAGGTTCTTGAGCATGTTTCCGTTCATGCCTAAAAGGAGAGCCTCGTAGAGGCGCATTTGCTCCTCGGTAGCGGGCCGATAGTCCGCGGGTCTTGGGTTCAGACCGAAGCGGATAAACATTTTGCCGGCAAACAAGCCCTGCAGCTCCAGCGGTACTTTGATGGCTATCAAACCCGTTCGCTCCTCGAAGAACTCGCCAACATCGGTGGCCTGTAAGAAGAACTTGCGCGCCGCGATCATGTTCGACAGGGTGGCCATGTTTCGCCCGACATCGCTCAGGCTGGGCTCCCCGCCCGCTTTTGGCCTGGTTCTCTCCTGGAGACCCTTGGCAAGCCGCTCGGCGAGGCTGAGGGCTATGCGGTGTGCCTCCGGACACTGCGCCCGCCAGTTCTCCAACTGCTGTTCCTCCTTCACCAAGTACGGGGTAAATTTGCGGATGCGGCTGGCTGTCTGATCATATAGCCATTCCAAGGCAGTCCTCTGCCGGACATCTGTGTCCTTTAGAGCACCCGCGATCTCCGGCATGTTTCCAATGAGGTACCTTGCGGCCGCCGTTCGAATTGGGCTGGTGCTCATTCCCTGCAGCGCGTTGCCCCACTCGTAGCCGAAGTGCTTCTCGGCCGGGTCCACCCGGCCCTCCATGGCGTTGAGAATGGTTTTTTGAGCCAGGGGCCGCAGCTGCCTGACTACGGCCTGCTGCAGGTCCGGAGCCAGTGCGGTGAAGCTCGTCTTGCAACTATCGAGGATTGCCTCGATTTGCCGCCGGGCCTCGCCCTCTATATTTGCAAACCCTTTGTATCGGTTCAGTTGCCCGGCGTCTTTATCGGAGAATTGGCGCATCACTTTAATGACCCATTATAAGCTCACCCGCTGGTTTTTATATGAGCGGAGCGCTTTTCGCCTTGTTTTTTTCTGCCACCATATACCCTGTTATGTCTTATAATAACGGTGTCTCCGCCAGGAGTGGATGAAATATGAATGAGATGGGAACAAAACAAGTTGTAAGCCACGCCCCTGCGGCAAGCGAGGCTCCCCAGACCACTCCTGCTTCCACGGCAGGCGTGGCCGAGGGGGTCACCGTTCCTGAAAGCAAGCGGCGTCCGAAGAGTCCGTTGCGCCTGCAGCTCGAGGCGCTGGAGCCTGGTCGGGAGGTTGCGATCAGCTATGCCAACATGAAGACCCCGTTTTCGGCGCTCATCGCCATTAAACGGCAGCAGTTGGGCAAGCACTTTGTTTTTGACGAGATTGAACCTGGCCAATTCAAGGTTTGGGTTGGGGCAGGAACCGATCGCTCCCATAGCCTCCGTAAAACGATCGTTGCGGCCCAAGTTCCAGCGGCTGAACGAACGGGGGTAGTTACGCCGGCTTGACTTCCGGCGCCTTTGCGACCGGTGCTTTGAGCTCCATGTGTGTCAGATGGAGTGTCGCACAGTAGGTTTCCCCTTCAATCCGCCCGCGCAGAAACGCAAAGCAGGGCAGCCCTTCCCGGCGAAGGACCAGCGGCTCGTTTCCTTTGAGGCCAGCGGCAAGCCGGACGAACCCCATCCGCTGAATTTTTTCGCATTCAGCAAAAATGAAGTCAAAGCTCAAATTGTCCGTGTGGATCAACTGATATATTTTGTGGACGACAAACTTCTGGACCATGTCCTCCGGAGACTGATTTCCTTTTGCTGATACTTGGATCGGGAGTTCGATGTTTGGCTCCGTCGGCCTGTAAGGCTTCGTATCCTTCAAGGTCCCATCGGGGAGAAATTTGTCCTCCAAAACGCGGAACTGCGTAACGGGCTGGCTCTTGCTGTTGAGAAACACGGTGGAGCGGACCTGGACGGGGCGCCCAATACATGCGGTGTCGATCTCCGGGTCTCCCTTGACGAGAGCTGCGGCGATGGCTTCGGGTTCCATTCCTCTGCTCCAACCAGGCTTGCGCCCCAGAACTGGCTTTCGCTCCGGCTCGGCGGGGCCGTCCGCCGTTTGAACAACGACCTTGGTTGCTTTTGCTTGGTTTAGGGAAATCAGATATAGATCGGCCGTTCTTTTCTGCGAGTTGGTTAATTTGATGTACATGTGAACCTCTTAAAGGGAACCGAAATCTCCATCGCCAGTTTCCTCTTCGGCGGGCTCGGCGGCGATCAGCTGAGAGTCCACGTCCATTCCAACGAATGAAGCTTTTTTGAGAGTTCCGACCAGAAGGAAGGCGCCCTCGGCCTTGCCGATGATGACCGCGTCCTTCTTTTCGTAGCCGGCGCGATAGTTGAAGGTTCCGATGAACCGGCTGCCGGCCTCGAGCTGCGCGTCATTCAGGCGGTAAACAACATCCACCTCAAGCTGGGCCACCTCATCAGCCGACGCGGGTTCGAACTTTGGCGCCACCGCAAAGGAGCTGGGTACCTGCTCTACTGGCCTTCCGTCGAGCGCGTTCACCACCTGCGTGGGCTTGAGCGTGAATTCTTCCCCGATGGCGAGGGCGTGCTTGAAGTCGCCGCGGGTTAGGTAGTCGCGGCCATTCTCGGATACGCCGGCCTTGGTCAGGACTTCGTCGTTGGGACCAAGCACCCGGGTTTTGCTGTCGCCATAGATGTCGGCGCGCGTCAGTTTGGAGAGCTCCGAGGAGATCTCTTTGCCGTTCAGGTTGAGTCTTAATGCTGCCATATCTTTCTTCAGTTCTGGTCTCTCTTGTGAGGGACTAAATTTTTGATTTGGTCAGGCTGGAATCCAGCCCTTGCCGGTTTCCTCAGTTTTCCAGGTTTTGATGAACTCGTCGGCCTCGGCGCGGTCGTTGGTGACTTTCGTGTCCTCCTTGAGGGCCTCGGCGCGTCCGGCGCTGAAGTCGACCGTGTGGATGACGAACTTGGGGCCGCCATTGTTTTTGTTCTCCCAGGCCACGATCTTTTTGACGGCGGGCTTGCCTTTGATCGTCTTGGTGTAAACCTCTCGGACGATTTGAGTGGAAACAGAATCCGTGGCCGCCTTGCGCAGCTTCAGATCGGTACCCGGGAGCTGCCCAAATGTGCAGGCTGCCACAGCCTTGTCGTCGCGGAGCCGTTCCATCGTGGGATGGAAGGGCTTGAGGATTTCGCCCTGGCCCTGGTAAAGGAGCTTGGCGCCGTCGAGCTTCAGGGCTGCGTTGGTCCATTGTCCGCCCCTTGTGTCTTCCCATGTGACGTCCTCCGCGTTGATCTCCACCACTCGGGTGGGTTTGACCCAGATGATCGGCCGGCTGTCTGAGTCTGTCTCCGTGTAGTCGGATTCAACCCGGTTCCTGGAAAGCTCCTTGAAAAGAGGTTCCCGTGCTGCCGGATCGGCAACGCCGACGCGGGCGACGAGCTGGTAGATGCCCTCCTTGACCAGTGCTCCCATGATCGAGACCGCCTGGCCGGTCTGCTCTTCCGTGCCTTCGACGTAGCCGACGATGGCGAGATCCAAGTTGAACAGCGGTTTGATCTTGTATGCGGTATGCGTGGTCATCTCGTGGTAGACGATGCCTTCCTGGCCCTTTTCCACCTGCTCCTTGTAGAAGGCGTTCAGCTCCTTGAGGTTGCTGATTTCCTTGAACACAGGGATGAATGCCAGCGGCGTCGCCGGCAGCGTCTGCAGCACCTTGACGCGCTCCGCGTAGTCCTGGGTCTGGATGTCCTTCTTGTCGAGCAAAATCACGTCGAAGATCACGAACTGGAGGTTGCGGAGGTCCTCGACTTTCTGGGGCGAGTGGATGGCTCGGATCACGTCGTAGCTGTGAGACCGGTTCGCGACAGTCGAGAGTTCGCCCACCAGAAGGGCGCTGGTGTGCCCAGCCTTTTCCAGGGCCACGGCGAGTTCCCCGGCAGCCGGCAGCCCCACTTCGACGCCGAACGTGTTGTGGAAAACGAATGGCTGCTGACCTTGCTCCCAGTAAAAGAATCCGGCGATGCCGTCGTGCTTGCAGGCAGCGATGCCGCGGCTGACTTGAAGATCCGAGATCACGTTCGCCTGCTTGTAGTGGAAGGCCTTGAGGAATCTTTCGTGGTGGCGCGCCGCGAGGTGCTGCAGCGTCTGGTGATTGAGAGCATGGGACCGTGCCACCTGGTAGCCCGGGAGCTTGGTCTTCAGTTGGGCAGTCTTAATGAACGGGTTCATCGCTTTTGTGTTTGGCGGCTTTCTTCAGGCAAGATCGCCGAGGACCACTTGAGCGCGTTTGACGATTTGCTCCATCTTGCAGGCGTAGAGTGCAGCCGTGGAAAAGGCATTGGCCTCAAGCAGGCCGAAGCGTCCATCTGGGCTTTGGGCAATATCCAGGACGAACATTGGGCCGAGCTTAAGCCCCGAATCCAGGATTCTTTTGCAAAGTTCCATGGCTCCGGACGGCGCGGCGGGGATATG
>Ga0182024_10023438_pt1 | contig 11051 bp, 8 predicted proteins | sample P32metaG_FD_120480 | JGI IMG/M metagenome (GOLD analysis project Ga0182024, IMG submission 120480) | Permafrost microbial communities from Stordalen Mire, Sweden - P3-2 metaG (Illumina Assembly) | ecosystem: Environmental > Terrestrial > Soil > Wetlands > Permafrost | place: Sweden: Stordalen... | reverse complement strand
GTGAAGCTTGCCGAAGCGCTCGACTGAGCCTTCGCGCTGCTCATGCCAAAGAAGAAGAGGAATGCAATCGAGAGAATCGCGATCGCCGCGCGGTGCGCCGAAAGCTTGGCCGCTGCTTGAAGAGTCTGTTTCTGTCCGGCCTGTTCTTTTGCGCCGCTGGTCTTTGCTTGTTGAATCTCGCTGATCATCTCGTTCTCCTCTACGTTTTTGTTTCGTCCCGACACACCAGTAATGGCAGGCGGTTGACCAGACTCCGGAGAGGACGCCGAGAACGGAACAGATCGGCCCTATCTACAAGAAAACGCTATATATATTGGAAGGCAAGGAAACGAAAGGAGCCCAAAATAGCGCTAAATTCGAGCATGGGTGCTGTTCCACTTCGAAACACCCCGCGCACACGAGGGCGCGGAGAGCGCGCGCTCCCACCCCGTCCGTCGTTCGAAGCGCAATCTAAAAACTTTCAGCCCAAAAATGGCAGTCGGGATGGGAAGCTAGCTGAATGAGGACGAGACTTACGCGGAAAGCGTGTGCAGACAAGCCTGATACGAAGCCGATTTATTTACCGGGAGACGCGATGCGGATTGCCGCGCGTGAGGGGTGGATGGTGGGCGGTTGCACCCGCCCACATCCTAGAAGGTGGTTCGAGACACCGGACGAGCAGGGCTTGCTTGCCCCAGGGGTCAGGCGCTGCTTTCGACGGCGCTTTATTTGGAATCAACGAAAAGATAGATGCCGTTGCTGGCTCCGCCCGATGCACCCGGATTCAGCACAAAAATGTTATAAGACCCCGGGTTTTGCAGCAGCTTCGCATCGACCGTTGCCGTCAATTTCGTGCTGCTCACAAACTGCGTTTTCAGCTCCGTATTGTCAAAATGCACCACCGACTTGGGGCTGAACCGCACTCCATCGATTTGTAACGTCACTTCCCCGCTGCCCAGCCAAGTCATCGGCGGGTTGACGGCCGTGAGCACCGGAACCAATCCGAAGGGCCGCGGCACTTTGGTCATCGCTTTGGGATCGTAGGTGGTGTCGAGCACCTGTCCGTCCTTGATCACCAGGCGAACATTTTTCGTGGCCGTAATATCGTTCAGCGGGTTGCCTTCAATCACCGTAATATCCGCGAGCTTTCCCGGCTCCACGCTGCCGATATTCTTGTCCAGCCGGATAGATTCCGCGGCCCACAGCGTAGCCGCCTGAATGGCCTTCATGGGAGGCACGTCGGCGTCGGTAAACATCTCCATTTCATGGTCCACGCTCAGGCCTGGGATGTTCTCGCCTTCCTCATCGGTGCCCACCACCAGCTTTCCTCCCGCAGCGGCATATTGGCGCACAAACTCCTGCACGTTCTTATAGCCCAGCACATCCGGAGCGGGATTGTCCGGCGATCCCATTTTTTCCCAGGCCTTCTTCGAATCTTCATCCACCATCGACGCCAGCACCGGATCCTTCAGCGCGTCAAGCCCTTCCTTCGACCATCCCATTCTTCGCGGAGAGTAGTTTCTGAAGCGCGCCACGAACGTGGGATTCACATACACGCCGCGCTCAACCAGCGTTTTCACCACGGCCGGCACCAGGCTCATGTCCATCAAACGCTCGGGATTCGCTCCGCCCTCGCGCACTTTGTCTTCGCCGCCCATCTGGTCGAGAATCGCCCATCCGAGCGTGTTGGTGTGCTCCATGTATTTCTCGCCCACGGCGGATACTTTCAAGATGTTTTGTGAATGGCCTACGACCGGCAAACCCACTTTGTTGGCTTCGTCCACGATGGCTGCCACTTGATCAAGCGTCAGGCTGTAGTCCGTCTTGATGCAGTCCACGCCGAGCGCCTTCATCTTGCGGACGTATTCGCGGGCTTCCTGCACGTTTCGCAGGGACATCACCAGCACGCGGTCCTGTGTATAGGCGGAAGAGCCGGGCCGGTTGTTGGTCACCATCGTAGGACCATTGGCCGCCTCTCCGGAAATAAACAGGCGCGGCCCCTTGATCCGCCCAGATCTTAGATCGTCGCGTTCTAGCAGGCTCCAGTTTGTGTCGTTGTTGAGGTCGACGATCGTCGTTACGCCGTAGCGCAGATACATCTCCGGAGCATAATCCACATACAGGTGGACGTGGCCGTCAATCAGCCCGGGCAAAATGTAGCGGCCGTCGGTTTTGATCACGCGCGCATTCGCTGGCACCGCCGGCTGACCCGCCGTGCCGACCGCCTGGATGAGATTCCCCTGTATCACCACCACGGCGTTATTGACCGGCGCCTTGCCCGTGCCGTCGATCAGTGTTCCACCCTGCAAGACGAGCGTTTGCCCCCACGCTCCGTGCGGAATCAAAAACGCCGCGATGAAAGCCATCCAGCCAAGCCGTGAAATTTTCATTTATTTCCTCCGGACGCCGCCGATCCGCGCCCTCAACTCATTCCCCAATTCTGCCGCATCATCCTTAACAATGCCGGTTGTGTCAAGACATGTGACACACCCCGGCCTGTTCGTTATAGCGGGGTGCTTACCGGCTAACGAGAGGTGGCGAGGAAGCTGCAACTACGCGCAGCTTCCCCGCCGGTATTTAGCGAACCATCACAAAGTGCGCACGCCGGTTCTGCTGCCAGCATGCCTCGTTGTGCTCCGAGCAGAACGGCCGCTCTTTGCCGTAGCTCACGGTTTGTATACGGCTTTCGTCAATCCCAAGGCTCACCATATATTTCTTTGCAGATGTGGCACGACGGTCTCCCAGACCCAGGTTGTATTCTTCGCTCCCGCGTTCATCGCAGTGCCCCTCGATTGAGAACCTGATGTCGCGATGCGAATTGAGGAACTCCGCATTTTTCAACAAGGACTCCTTTGCGTCCTGACGGATGTCGGTATTGTTGTAATCGAAAAACGCGTCTTTGACAGCCTCCTTGAAAAGATTGTCCAAGTCCTCGGGAGGAATCGCCGCTGCCGGAGGAATCGAAACCGTGACGCGCGCGCTTGATTCCGCATGGCCTCCGTTACCAGTGGCCGTAATCGTATAGGTTGTGGACTCGCCGGGTTGGACTTGCTGCGAGCCCTGCTCGTTCACCGAACCAAGCCCGGGGCTAAGCGTCAATTGACTAGCGTCGGTGGATGACCACGTTAGTCTTGCGCTTTCGCCTTTCGTGATATCCGCGGGCGACGCCTGTAATGAAACCGTGGGAGCTGCAGGGGTAGGAGGCACGGCTTGCGGAGCGGGAACACTTGCAACTCTTTTATGGCAGCCTGCGAAGAAAATCACACTGCCAAAAATCAGGATCAAGAACTTCGTGTTTGAGCTTCTTGTCGTCACGGGATTCTCCTAAATCGCAACAGCCCGGGTTGCTCTCGCTCCAAAATCCTACGGTGGTGCGGGGCGGCAGACGCACCACTCAACAAGAGCGATAGATTTATCGACTTTAGCGGGCGAGAAAAAACTTCGGCGATCAGCAGCGCAGAGTGGGAGTAATCGAGGTTATCGACGAGAAAGGGACACTCACGAGACTGGGATTAGCGCCAAAATCCGAATTCGTGGGGCGCGACAAAGCTAAGACGTTGCCCATCGAGATGACCACCGTGGCGGTCACCACATGCTTTAATTGCAATGACGCTCGGTACGCGCGGAACGCCGTACGTGGTCCATATACGACCGAGGACGGCCCATGTCCGAAAGGCACAGGGCAGAACCACACAAACAGGACGAAAATTAACAGCAGCAGACACACTGCTTTGCGCAGGATCACGGCGGAATTATCCATTCAAAGGGCCCTGGGCGTCAACCTCGTCCCGCAACCACGGTGTTTTTCTTTTCGGCATATGCACGAATGGCAAAATCACGCGAATGTTGGTCATCCAAGACGAACCTTGGGGCCGCATACCGGTGGCCGAGGCTACTTCTTCTGTTCGCGGATTGCGTTTGTCAGAGCTTCTATGAGATCCGCTCCCGCCGAGACCAATCGTTGGTGATTGCGCGCGGAAATGCGATCCAGAACTTTTTCGCCCTTCGGCGTCAATCGAAGCAGCACTTCCCTGAGATCTTTTTTATTTCGCAATCGCCGGATCATTCCGTGGGACTCCAGGCGGTTCGTTAATTCCACGGCGCTGTGATGGCGAATTTGGAGGCGCTCAGCCAGCACGCCAATCGTCGGTTTTTGCGTCGGTGAAAGGCCCTTGATGGCGAGCAAAGCCTGATGCTGCTGTGGTTCGATTCCGGCTTCTCGCGCGGCAAGCTCCGTGAAATTCACAAAGCGGCGAATTTCATACCGAAAAGCCGCCAAAGCTTCGTAGTTGATTGTGGGTTTCACTGTTTCCGTTTCCCGGGATTTCGTCTACCGGCGCGGTTATATCGCATATCGATAGAATACCAGCAAAGGATTGACCTTCTTTCGCCGGCCAGCAAGATATCCCGCGCGATGCCGCGCCAGCGCTTTGGCGTTCGCTAAATGTCACCCGAAACCTACGAGCGGAAGAGGTAATTGAAGTGTATACTCCACCGGGTTTCGTAAGCGCGCCGCGATGGGTTCACGGAGCCAGTCGCGAATTGACGGATCGAGCCGTATCGAACACAAAGTAAAAAGACGATGCGGCCTGTTGGAGGTTTCTGTGCGCCTGAAGTTCTCCAAATTTCTTTTATTTTTTTCTGTGGCGACGCTCTTATTAGTTCCAGAACTCGGCCCCCCTATTTTTGCGCAGTCAAACTTGGGCAACCTTACCGGTACTGTCACCGATCCCTCGAACGCCATTGTGAGCGGAGCAAAAATCACACTCACGCCTGCGCAGGGCGGCGAGCCTAAGACAACCACCACTAACCAGCAAGGCGTTTACGACCTTCGAGGCGTTGAACCCGGCACTTACAATCTTTCTGTGGAGGTCCCGGGCTTCGCCATATTCGTCCGTCAAAATATCGTGGTACGCGGCGGCCAGACGCAAAAACTCGATATCTCTCTGATGATCGAGGTGGAAAAGCAGGAAGTGCAGGTCTCCGACGATAGCGCCAAGCTGGACGTGAGTCCAAGCAGCAACGCTGGAGCCATCACCATCACGGAAAAGGACCTCGACGCATTCTCGGACGATCCCGACGAATTGGAAGCGCAGCTCACCGCGCTCGCCGGCCCTTCCGCGGGGCCCAACGGCGGCCAATTCTACGTGGATGGATTTACGGTTGAGGATCAACTGCCTCCGAAAAATTCGATTCGCGAAATCCGCGTGAATCAGAATCCGTTTTCATCCGAATACGACAAGCTGGGCTACGGCCGCATTGAAATTTTCACCAAACCGGGAACCAATCAGTTCCACGGTAAATTCAGCGCCGATGGAAACGATTTGGCCTTTGACACGCGCGATCCTTTTGTCGCGCAGGAGCCGGGATATCATTCCCTCTTGCTTACGGCGGATGTGAGCGGCCCTCTGAGCAAAAAAGCATCCTTCTTTTTCGATCTGCAGAACCGCAATGTACAGAATAGCGATGCGATCAGCGCCGTTGTCCTGGACCCCAATTTCAACCAGATCCCCTTTGCCCAAACCGTGGCAGCTCCGGCATCGAGGACGGTGCTCGGCCCGCGAATCGATTACCAACTCACTCCCACGAACACTCTTTCGGTCACCTATCAGTTCTGGCGGGAGAACCAAAGCAATCAAGGAATCGGCCAGTTTGCGCTGGCGTCCCAGGGATACAACCTCCACAGCCTGCAGCACATTTTGCGGGTGAACGATACTCAGGTGATCGGGTCGCGCATCGTCAACGAAACCCACTTTCAGACCATGCAACAGGCCTACCTTCAGACGCCGTCAAGTCTGCTCCCGGAAATCAATGTGATTGGCGCGTTCACCGGCGGGGGCAGCAATCAAGGCAGCCTGAACTACCATCATCACCATTACGAACTCGATAACGACACATCGATTTCCCTGAACAAGCACTACATCAAATTCGGCGCGCGCCTGCGAACAGTCGTCGAGCCGTATCTCACCACCGGCGATTTTAACGGCACCTACACGTTCGCTTCCCTGAACGCCTACCAGATCGCGCAAAGAGGCCTCGCGCAAGGGCTCATGCCTGCGCAGATCGCGGCGCTTGGCGGCGGCCCCACTCAATTCACGCTTACCGTCGGGCAGCCGTTTGTGCGGATTTTTGCCGAGGATACCGGCGTCTATTTCGCCGATGACTGGAGGCTGCGGTCCAATTTCACTCTTAGCTACGGCCTGCGTTTCGAAACGCAAAACTACATAGGCGATCATGCCGATTTGGCTCCGCGCCTCGGCATTGCCTGGGGAATCGGTCGCGGATCGAATCGCGCTCCCAAGATGGTTTTGCGGGCCGGATTCGGCATTTTCTACGATCGTTTTGGTTCCACCCTCCAGTTGCAGGCCCAGACATTGAATGGAATCAACCAGACCGAATACATTGTGGCGACCCCCGGCTTCTATCCCAGCATCCCGAGTCTCTCGAGTCTCGCCGCCGCGCAAGCGGCTACAACCACGTACCAACTCGCTCCCAATTTGCATTCGCCATATACGCTGCAATGGGCCTCCAGCATCGAACGGCAAGTGACGAAGAGCACCACCGTTTCGCTCACTTACCTGAATTCGCAAGGCGTGCATCAGTTGCTCACGAACAATATCAATGCCCCTCTGCCAGGCACTTTCAACCCCGCCATTCCCACGAGCGGAATACGGCCGTTCCCTTCCCGTGGAAATATTTATGAGTACGAGTCGGCCGGCATTTTTAAGCAGAATCAGATCATTGCGAATTTCAACGTGCGCGCCGCTCGCAACGCCACATTTTTCGGCTTCTATTCCTATAACCACGTGAATAGCGACACCAACGGCCCGTCCTCTTTTCCGGACAATCCATACGACATTGCCCAGGACTATGGACGCCCCACTTTTGGCATCACCCACCGCGTCGTTGTGGGAGGATCGCTTACCTTAAAGCACGGGTTTCTGTTGAGCCCGCTGGTTAATTTTCAATCGGGCGTTCCTTTCAACATCACCGTAGGGCAAGACCTGATTGGGAGCACCATCTTCAACCAGCGGCCCGCTTTTGCCACATCGTCCACTCCAGCCGCCGACGTCGTATCCACTCGCTATGGAGCATTCAATATCGCCCCGGCTGCCGGTCAGCCCTTGATTCCGGTCGACTACCGCACAGGACCCAATAGCTTCGTCATGAATCTGCGTGTCAGCAAGACTTTCGCCTTTGGGAATAAAACAGGCGAGCATTCCGCGGGAGATACAAGCGTCAATACACAGGGCATTCAGTCTGGAGGAGGAGTTGGTTTCCGCCCCGGTGCTGCCAATCCCGGCGGCGGTGGCGGCGCTGCCAATCTGGGCAGTCGCGGCCTCAGCAACACTAGCGGTTCGGGTGGCTCAAGCGGATCGGCAAGTAAACGCTATAGCCTCACCTTCAGCGCTTCGGGCCGCAATATTTTCAATATCGTAAATCTGGCCCCTCCGGTGGGCAATCTCACCTCACCGCTATTCGGCCGGTCGAATGCGCTTATCGGTGGTCCGTACTCTTTCGCGGGCACAAATCGCCGGATCGACTTCCAGATCGTCTTCAACTTCTAACCGGGTGGCTGCCTTTCACTTTGGATTTTTCGGGTACTGGAAGCCTACGGCTTGCTCTTCCACGGATAATCCGCAGAAGAGGTCATGAACTGGTCGGGGGGGCTCGCGGCAGCGCGGCCTGCGGCTGCGGCACGATTGTCGATACTTTGCAGAATGCGTTCGGCGAGCGTGATCGCCTCCGCAATCGCGTTGTCGACGGCGCCCGGGGGCTTGCCGCGCAGTTGATCGTAGTGGCGCGCCACAAGAATGCTCGCTGCAATAAGGATGGTTCTCTTGCGTCCCTCGTCCATGGAGGCAAGATAACATCTTCGCTTTATCTTCGCCATTGGTATTTTGAGGCCTCCGTGGACCTTCTTGACGCGCCGATCCCCGCTTGCTAGGCTTTTCTCTGTAAGACTCCTCGAAGTGCACGGCTCCGGGGCATTCCTTAACCGTAAATAACTGATTCTAAGATATTAAACGAACTTCCGTATCGGGGGATCCTATGTTGGAAGCCATTGTTATCATCATCGCGCTGGGCGGATTGGAAATCGCGCTCTGGATGGCGGACCACAAGCGGCAAGCCGAGCAACTGGCCACTCTTGAAGCAATTTGGGTGGAGCTGGCTCTTTTGAACGAAGAGAAATCCCCTCAACGTTCGGAGACGCCGCTTCGGCAGCCAGAATTGATTGTGATGCCTGAACCGCCAAGGGCTGTAGCGCAGTGATTCAACCTCGGGAGGCGGCTCTAGCTGTCCGCCTCCGTCGCGGTTCCCTGCGCACGATCTGCTGCTCCGCTTGAAGTCTGTTCGGTCCGCCTGTTCATTCCCTCTGGTCGGTGCCGTGAGCGCTCACTACATTCTCTCCCGCCGGCCTCATGGCCGTCCGCTTGCCGAAAAGGTCAACTGAGTACTATTGGACACGCTTTCCCTTTTCCACAAAATGGTGGTTCCACTAGCTCATTGCTGATGCGGAATCGCGCTTGTTAAGCGCTTGCTGTTCGTCGCCGTGGAGGGAATTGTGAAACCAGCCGCGCCGTTCTTATCTCTCGCTTGCCTGCTCGCAATCTCCGCGCCCGTGCGTGGCGATACCGGGACGGCGGCCTGCGGCCCAAATGACGATTACGTGACGCTCTACTATTCCCTTGAAACCTTCGAAATGGCCGCGCGCGTCCCTTGCGGCGCAAAACTCGCCGTGCTCGACGACCAGCGAAGCTATGCCGCTCAACGGGCGCCTTACGTTCGCGTCCAGACGGCCGACGGCAAAGTGGGATATGTCACGCGCAGCGCAATTGCGATGGTCGAGGCGCCCGCACCGCCCGCTTCGGTCCCCAGCCCCGCCGCGCCGGCTTCCGTGCCCCCTGCCGCCACGAAGTCAGTTGGCCGCCGCTCTCTTGCGCTGGCTTCCGCCCCCATACCTCCTGGAGCACCGGCACCTTCCGCCCCGCCCGTTCCGGTCGCGCACCCTGTTTCCACTTCCGCGAGTCTGCCGTCCGAAGTGCGTGTCCCGGACGGCACGGAACTGGAAGTGAAACTCAGCGCGGACCTTTCCTCGGAGCGGATCACCGAGGGCGCGGCCGTCGAGTTCACAGTCACGCAGCCTCTTGTCAGCAATGGCGTCACCGTCTTCGCCGCTGGCGCTACGGCGCGCGCCCGCATTGTCGAGGTGAAGAAAGCCGGCCGTTTTGGTCACGACGGTGAAATTTATTGGAAGATGCAAGACGTTGCGGCGAGCGACGGCAGCCTCGTGCCGGCGCGATTCTTCGCGGAAGCCCAGGACTCAGCAGCCAGCGGTCTGGCTGTCGGCGTTCTGGCTGCGACGGGCAATACGCAGCTAGTCGAGCAGCCCTCGTTCAGCATCCACAAAGGCGAGGCTGCGTCCCTTCCCGCAGGGAAAATATTTAAAGTTTTGGTTTACGGTGACGCAATCGTTCATACATCGCCCGCAGTTGCCGCCATTTCGACTGCACATCCATAGCTAAAGCTTTAGTTTTATTTTCACTCGACGTGAACTGCCACTTGAAATGCGCGGAAATAATCAAAACAAATTCCTGCACTGTCGGCCCGCGCACAAATCCACGCCAAATTTAAAAACTGACACGGCGAATTCTCTGGAGTTTCACTTCAGAAACAGGCGGGCGATTTCTTCTGCGCGATTTACGGCTACTTCCCCGCACGCAGCGACTCTTCGCGGATCGCTTTAAATTCCGCGTTCGGCTTCCACTCAGGCATTTTGGGAGCATTTGCCACTCGATACCCCACCAAAAAATAAAGCTGGCAATTCTGCACAGCTCCGCTCAGATCCCAATCGGGTTTTATAACGTCGCTAGGCTTGTGGTAATCGTTGGCCGTATATTCGTCGCGCTTTTTCAATCCCCAGCCGTCCGGCTTGCCCACGAAATCGATCCCCGAATCCGGATCGAACGCCGGAATGCCTACTTTCGCGAAGCTAAAATGGTCGGAGCGGTAATAGAAGCCTTTTTCCGGTTCAGGATCGGTTCGCACCGTGCGTCCCTGCTCGCGCGCAACCTCTGCGACCACTTCATCCAGCGTGGACTTCCCTTTTCCAATTTCCGTAATGTCCTTTGTTTTGCCCCACACGTTCATTCCATCCATATTGATGTTCGCGGCTGTGCGCGCCACCGGATAGAGCGGATGCTCGGCATAATATTCCGAGCCGAGCAGTCCCTGCTCCTCCGCAGTCACCGATAGAAACAAAATTGTCCTCTTCGGCGCGTTCTCCGGCTTCAATTGGGCGTAAGCGCGCGCAATCTCGAGCAATGCCGCGCTTCCGGAAGCATTGTCCAGAGCGCCGTGATAGATCTTGTCGCCATTCACTTCGGGGCCGATCCCAAAGTGATCCCAGTGAGCCGAATAGATCACATATTGATTCTTCAAAGATGGATCGCTCCCCGTCCGCTTTGCGATCACGTTGTGCGATTGAATCGTCCGCAGCGTATTGTGAATCTCAAGTTGTGCTTTCATTCCCAGCGGCACCGGATGAAAATCCGGGCTTACCGCCTTCTTTTTCTCCGCCTCGAAATCCAGATCCGCGGCTTTAAATAGCGCTTGCGCCTGCTCGTGCGTGATCCATCCTTCCACTGCCGCGCGATGCATGTTCTTGTCTGCGGAAACCAAGTTGAATGCCTCGCCGCTCCAACTATCGCGCACCACCTCCCACGGATATCCCGCTGGTCCCGTCTCATGCACGATCAGGCATCCAGCCGCGCCCAACTCCGCAGCCTTTTCATACTTGTAGGTCCATCGACCGTAATACGTCATGGCCTTTCCGCCAAAAATGCGCTCGTCGGGCACGGGAGGATCGTTGATCAACACCACGATCACCTTGCCTTTCACATCCACGCCCTTGAAATCGTCCCATTTGTATTCCGGCGCCTGCACGCCATAGCCGGCGAAAATCATGTCCGCATCCAGATGCACGGAGTCCAAGGTGCGCCGCGTCTGCGCCACAAAATCCTTCTCAAACGTGAGTTGCATCGTCTTGCCGTGCCCGGTGAATGTCAGTT
>Ga0182024_10023437_pt1 | contig 11051 bp, 10 predicted proteins | sample P32metaG_FD_120480 | JGI IMG/M metagenome (GOLD analysis project Ga0182024, IMG submission 120480) | Permafrost microbial communities from Stordalen Mire, Sweden - P3-2 metaG (Illumina Assembly) | ecosystem: Environmental > Terrestrial > Soil > Wetlands > Permafrost | place: Sweden: Stordalen... | reverse complement strand
TCGGCGAAGACCGCGGTGTCGGAGACGACGACGACGTCGCAGCGCAGCCGCTCCGTTTCGCGCGCCAGGAACGGCTCGAAGTGGATGGAGCCGACCTCTTCTTCGCCTTCGATCACGACCTTCACGTTGATCGGCAGCTTGCCGTTGACGCGCAGGTGCGCTTCGAGCGCGGCGAGATGCATGAGGCACTGCCCTTTGTCGTCGACCGAGCCGCGGCCGTAGAGCTTGCCGTTGCGGACCGCCCCCGCGAACGGCGGCGACGTCCAGAGATCGAGCGGATCGGCCGGCTGCACGTCGTGGTGTCCGTAGATCAGCACCGTCGGTGCGCCGGGCGCACCCAGCCACTCACCGTACGCGACCGGATGGCCGCCCGTTTCGAGCACTTCGGCACGGGTCAAGCCGGCGGCCAGCATCCGTCCGACCGCGTGTTCGGCGGAGCGCCGCACGTCCTGCGCGTGATCGGGCTGCGCCGAGATCGACGGGATCGCGATCCAGGCCTTCAGCTCCTCGACGTACCGGTCGCGGTTGGCGCGAACGTGGTCGATCAGCGCGTCGGCGTGCGGAGCGAGCATGCGCGTTCCTTCGCCGCCCCGCCTCCGATTGCTGCGGCCGGCCTAGCCCGACCCGCGCGGGATGAAGGTCGGCAGCTCGCGGCGCGCCGCCGGGTCGGCCTCGCGGTGCGGCTCGCGAGCGGCCGCGCGCTCTTCGAGGTCGGCGTCGCGGGGCTCGTCCAGGTCGATTCGCACGCGCAGGCGCCAGGCACCGAGCACGACGGCGAAGTGCGTCGCCAAGATCGTCATCTCACGCCTCCCGAGTCGACCAGAGCCGGACCGCCGCGACGAGCGCGACGATCGCGATCAGCCAGACGGCGAACATCTTGAGCAAAGGCGGCCCGGCGAGCAGCGAGCCGCTCTTGTCGGAGCCGCTGAAGTACGCGAGCGGGTTGAGGTAGTTGAGCGCCATGACCAACCCGTGGAGGACCGGCGGCAACGGCACCGCGACGAGGATGACCAGCACGATGAACGCGCCCCAGCTGAGGCCCGCGATCAGTCCGGCGCGCTCGGGCATGCGCGCGGCCGCCACGAGGCACAAGCCATACCACATCGCGGTACAGCCGGCCGCTTCGAGCACGACGCGCCCGATCTTGCCGTCGAAGAACACGTAACCGAGGACCCCCGCCAGCGCGCACTCCACGACGATCGCGCAGGCGACGACGAGCGCACCGATCGCGATCGTGATCAGGTCGACCGCGACGTAGCGCCAGGCGATCTGGTCGCGGGACATCGGCCGGGTCCAGCTGATCGCAATCGTCGATTCTTCATTGTTGAGTCCCGGAGAGACGATCGCGGCCAGGATGAAGGTGCCGAACGCCACCAGCGCGATGAGGGCGCTCGCCGGTATGGCGGGGACGTGCCCATTCACGTGCATGTGGTGGCCGACGACCCCGATCCCCCCGAGTACCACGCCCACGGCGACGATCGCCGTAAACCAGGTCAGGATGCGACGCGAGCGCTGGATCTCCACGTATTCCATCAGACGTTCCCTCCGTCGTCGACGGCTTCCAGAAACAGATCTTCGAGGCCGCGGTCGAGGACGCGCACGGCCCGTGCACCGAGCTCGCTGCAGTGCGCCGCGAGCGCCGGCGCATCGCTGCCGGCGAACATGCGCACCGTCCGTCCGACGCGCTCGATCCGCGTCACGCCGTTGGGCGTGCCGAACTCGGGGATCGCCCCGTCGAAGGTCGCCTCGACGATCTTCGCGTTCTCGCGCAGGTCGTCGATGTCGCCGGAGACGACGATCCGACCGTCGCGCATGATCGCGACGCGGTCGGCGGCGCGCTCGATTTGGCCGATCTGGTGCGAGGACAGCAGGATCGTCGCGCCGTTGGTCGCGGCGTCGATCAGTAAGTCGAGGACCGCGCGCTGCATCACCGGATCGAGGCCCGAGGCCGGCTCGTCGAGGACGAGCAGCGACGGGTGCGTCGAGAGCGCGACGACCAGCGAGAGCGCAGTCTGCTGGCCCTTCGAGAGCCGCTTCGCGCGCCGCCGCAGGTCGATCCGGAACGTCGCGGCGAGCTCACGCGCCCAAGACGCGTCGTACCGCGGGTGCGAACGCCGCGTCAGCTCGAGATGCTGTTCGCCGGTGAGCCAACCGTAGAGCTGTGCGCGCTCCGGGACGTAGCCGAGCTGCAAGAACGTCTGCGGCGTGAGCAGGGCGCCGTCGAAGCGCACCTCTCCGGCGTCCGGCTGGGTGAAGCCGAGCAGACACTTGAAGGTCGTGGTTTTGCCGGCGCCGTTGCGCCCGAGCAGACCGCACACCGATCCCGACGGCACCTCGAGCGAGGCGCCGTCGACCGCGAGCACGTCGCGGTAGCGTTTGGTCAGACCGCTGATCGCGATCACGATGCTTCCTCCGGATACGAACGGGCGATGGCGGCGTCGGCGATCGCGCGGACTTCACGCGCGGTAACGCCGAGGGAACGGGCCTCCTGGACCGCGGTGCCGATCCCGCGTTCGGCGACGTCGAGCGCAACGCGCCGAGACTGGTCGAGCGCACCCTGGTCGCGAACGAACGAGCCGCGACCCGGGGCGGTGGCGATGATCCCTTCGCGCTCGAGATCGCGATAGACGCGCGCGACGGTATTCGGGTTGACCTTGAGGTCGTGGGCGAGCATCTTCACGGTCGGGAGCCGCTCACCGGCCGCGAGCGATCCGATGGCGACGGCGCGCTTGATCTGTTCGGCCAACTGCAGGTACAGTGGGCCACCGCCGTGCGGATCGATCGAGAAGAGAGCGGGCAACGGATTAGAGCGTGACGCCCCAGCCGCGGAACAGCGCGGAGTCCTGGCGCGGGCGGATGACGGTCGGCGAGGCGGCGACGGCGCCGCCGGCAGGACGCTGGTTGGCGGGGCGGATCATGGGGTGGCTGGCGGGACGAACGGTGGCGGTCATTGGGAGCGCCTCCTCGGCGGCTTGGGTGGAGACTTGGACTACTTGAGTTAGTTATACCAATACGCATGGTATAAGTCAAGCCCCCCGCCGCGAATATCCGTTCCGAGAGCACCGGGGGGACCCACCGTCGAACCGCCGCCTGCGCTCTTGTCCTCTGGAGGTGAGGTTGAAGCATCCAGGCAGCCTTTCGCGCGGCTTCGTCGCCGCAGCGTTGGCGGTATCGTTCGCGGCAGCCGCCGGCGCCGCAGAACCAACGCTGCGGGCGAAGGAAGTCGCCGCGGGCTACAAGGCGGCGTTTCTCTGCAGCGACACGTTCACCGCGGGGATGCCTGAGGCAACGATTGCGGCCGACGATCTGCGGGGGATCTATCCCGAGGTCGAGCCGCTCATCGACGCGCTGCCCGCCGCAATCGATCGGGAGACAAAAACCGTGAGCGTTTCGTTTGACGCCACGATGCCGCCGCGCGTCGCGGTTTGGCGGCCGCTGCTCGGCTGTACGCAACTCCCGATCGGAGCGCGGGTCACTGCGGGCGCCGCGCTGCCCAGGCTTTCCGCCGGCTTGCGGCCGCCGTCGCTCGACGCTGCCGCGTGGCCGCTCGGTGACGCGATCGCCTTCGAGCAGCTCCCGGCGGCGCGCGCCGCCGCGCTCGACGCGCTCGTTGCCAAGGCATTCGACTCCGTCAGCTACGGCCAAGGCTCGACCACATCGGCGGTCATCGTGCTGTTCGACGGGCGGATCGTCGCCGAACGCTATGGCGCAGGCGTGTCGATGTACACGCCGCAGCGCACCTGGTCGATGGCGAAGAGTTTGGCGGTGACGCTGATCGGACGCGCGGTCGCGCTCGGCAAAGCCGACGTCGCGGCCCCCGCGAACATCCCAGAGTGGGGCGCTCCCGGCGACCCGCGAGCGGCGATCACGCTCGAGCAGCTGATGCGGATGAACTCCGGACTCTGGACGAACGGTCCGGGCAACCGTACCGACTCGCTCTACCTCGGCGGCTCGTCCGTTTCGGAAACCGCGGCAGCGGCACCGCTCGAAGCCGCGCCCGGCAGCCGCTTCAACTACGCGAACAACGACATTCTGCTCGCAACGTACAGCCTGATGACGTCGCTCGGTCAAGACGCGCTCGCGTTTCCGTTTACGGAGGTCCTGTGGCCGCTCGGCATGACGCACACGACGCCGGAAACCGACTGGCAAGGGCACTACGTGATGTCGAGCCAGGTGTGGCTGACCGCTCGCGACGCCGCCCGGCTCGCGCTGCTGTATCAGAACGACGGCATCGCGAACGGCCGCCGGCTCTTGCCCGCCGGATGGGCACGTTTTGTCTCGACCACGGCGGGAGCACAACCCGCCAACCGAGCCGCGCAGTACGGGGCGGGCTTTTGGGTGTACGGGCCAAGCAACGGTTTACCCGAGGGTACCTTCTACATGAACGGCAATCGCGGTCAGTACGCGGTGATCGTCCCGTCTGCCAAGGTCGTCGTCGTCAGGCGCGGGTTCGACGCCGAGGGGCACGGGTTCGAGATCGCTCGCTTCGCCCACGACGTGCTGGGCGAGTTCGTCAGCCCGTGAACGCGTCGCCGAGCTCGACGTGGACGGCCGGGCCACCGACCGTGCCGCGCTCGACGTCGAAGGTGTGTGGTTTGCCGTCGTAGGCGCGCAGCTGGGTTTGGTAGGTGCCGTACTCCCACCAGAATCGCCCGTCCAACTTGTCGATCACGTCGCCGGTGCGCAGCCCGGCGCTCCACGCCGGACCGCCAGGGCGGACCAGCGCGCGCATGTAGCCGTCGGCCGGTTTGAAGAGGACGTAGAAGTACGTCGGCTGCGCGGCCGCCGGATCGAAGGCGAGCCCGCGCTCGAAGACCTCGGTCGCGAGCGACGGCCGTTCGTGCATCCAGGCGCGCAGGCGAAACAGCGCGCCGAGCGCGGCCTGGCGCGGTTCGCCTTGCGCGTGCCATTGGTCGACGCTCCAGCCGGCACAGTCGGTCAGCTCGAGGCCGACGTCGCGGCCGTCGCGGCCGAGCGGCGTCACCGCCAGCCGCATCGTTGCGGCGTACGCTTTCGCGCGGCAGTCGGCGGCGGCGGGATCGCCGGACCCCTCGACGACGCGATAGCCCGGCCAGCCCCGCGCGATCTCGGCCCGCACTTCGTGCGCGGCAAGCGCGCCGTCGCGCGTGCCGTCGTCGAGGACCGCGACCGCGCGCGCGGCCTCCGCGGGGGCGAATAAGCCGGAGACGATCGTCGCGGCGGCGGCGGCACGCGTCGCGAACGGCGCCGCGCCGAACAGCGCGGCGCCGGCGATCACTGCGAGGATGGCGGCGATCGTCGCGACGCCGACCTGCCACCCCAAGGTGAGGCGGGTGATGCGCTCGACCGCCACGCCGGTGAAGTTCGCGACCCACACGTTCTGCGTGTTGGTCGGATCGCAGACGTTCTGCACTTGCACGACCGCCATCACGCCCGCCACCAGCGCGGCCGCCGGCAGGACGTGCAGCGTCGCGAGCACGGTGTACACGCCGATGCCGACGCCGTACGGGTTGAGCGGACCGCGGTAGAGCGCGAGCGGCGAGAGCAGTCCGAACAACACCACGTATCCGAGCGCCGAGCGCGGCGCGATGGCGGCGACCAGCGGTTTGACCGCCGCCTGCACCTCCGGCGTGTTGGCGGCGACAAGCAGCATCCCGATCCCGATCATCAAGACCGTCGCCGGCGCAACGTCTTCGATCCCGCGGATCCACGCGGCGATCAGCGTCTGCACCGCCGCGCGCGGGCGCGTGACGAGCACCCCGTAGAGCGCGGCGAGCGCGAAGCCGACGATCGCGTCGAGCCGAAACGGCGGCTGCAGCAGCACCAGCGGCAGGACCGGCGTGACCAGCGCCAACCCTCCGACCCGGCGGCGCGGCGGTTCGCCGGCCTCCACCTTGGTCGCGTAGTCGCGCGTCGTTCGCGCGCGCACGATCGCAAACGCGACCAGCGCGACGGCTTGCACCGCGAACAGCGCGAAGGCATACCCTTGAAACGCCGTGCGGTCGACGCCGAACACGGTGCTGTAGAACTTCCACTGCGTGATGTTGAGGATGTACCCGAGGCCGTACGCCATCAGGAACAGCGTCGCCGAGGTCGCGCGCGGAACGCCGACCGTCATCAAGACCGGGAGGACGATCGTCCCGAGCATGATGATCGCGCCCAAACCCGTGACGGTCGTGAACAGCACCGCGACGACCGCGCACAGCGCGAGCGAGAGCAACAGCGGACGATCGCCGCCGAACTCCGCCGCGTAGGTCACCAGCGTCTCGGCGATGCCGGTCGAGAGGACGACGCGGCTCAGCAGCGCGCCGAAGAACAACGTGGCGTAGACGGGCGCGAGACGCACCGCACCCAGGGTAACGATCCCGGCCAGGTCGTGGACGCCGGCCAGCGCGGCGGTCGCGAGCGCCATCAACGGCACCGCCAGCAGCGCCGGCAGCTTCCGCGCGATCATGAGCCCCGCGAGAACGAGAAAGACCGCGAGGATCAGGATGCCGCTCACCGGAGCGCCCTTCGGCGACCGCCCGCGGTTCGCTTCGTTCTGCGCGGTGGGATCACGCTGCCGTCACATCCGCGGCGTCGGGTTTGCTCCCCGCACGCACGGGGAGTATGATGATCGATACGGAGATCACCCGATGAGCTTCGACGAGACCGGGACCGTACGCTACGCGGGCGGCAATATGCTGCTCGACCAGCTTCCCATGGCCGAGCGCCCGGAAGTTCTGGCCGACGTGCGCGTAGCAAGGGTCGAATCCTCCGACCTGATCTCCCGCGACGGCAGCGTCATCAGCGAGGTGATCTTTCCGGTCGATGCGCTGATGTCGCTGACCGCGCGGCTGCACGACGGCAGCGCCTACGAGGTCGGTACGGTGGGCCGGCAAGGCGCGGTCGGGATCGAGGCGTCGTTCGGCGTCGCGACGCTGAGCCGCGCGACGATCTGTCAGATCGACGGCTCGTACGCGGCGATCCCCCGGGCGGCGTTCCTGAGGCACGTCGAGCACCGGCCGTCGTTTCGGCTCGCGGTCCAGCGCGCGTACGCCGCGCAACTCTTCGCCGCCGAGCAGACGCTCACGTGCAACGTCGCGCACAGCATCGGCGAACGGACTGCCCGCTGGCTCCTGACCGTGGCGCACCAGATCGGGACGACGACGTTCCGGTTGCGCGAGGAGTTCTTGGCGATGATGCTCGGACAACCCGATGCACGATCGCTGCTCGGCGTGCAAACCCTGGTCGAATTCGGTGCGATCGGATACGAGAACGAGATGGTCTCGATTCGCGACGCGGCGATCCTGCAGGACGCGACCTGCGAATGTTACGGCATCCTGCGCGCGTACTGGGCCGCGCTGACCGAGCACCACAACGGATCGGCCGCAGCGTACGAATAGCACGGCCACTCAGCGCATCACGTCGTCCCACGCCGGAACGCGCGCCGTTCTCAGATAGTCTTCGCGGATCACGCCGTCGATGCGGTCGGCGCAGCGTTGCGCGTCCGCTTCGGCGACGGAGTAGCGCACGAGGACCCGGCCGAGACCTGCTTCCGTGCTCTCGGCCCGCCAGGCCGCGGCGTAGAGCGGCGCGATCGCGACCAGCGCGTCGCGCAGTTCCCAACACAGGTATTTCGCGACGCCGAGGCTGCGGTAGACTTGGCCGGCCTCGGGCTCCCTCGCGTGCGCGCGCGCGTCGTCGTAGTAGTCGCGCGCTTCTTTGCCGATCTGCAGGCGGCGTCCGAGCTGATCGTAGCGCAGCGCGCCGAGCTTCATCGCGGCGACGGCGCCGCCATTGAGCGGCGGCTTCGCGGTCCAGAGGTGCGCCAGAGCGGTCTCGGCACGGCTGCGGATTGCGGTGAGGTCGAGCGTCTGCGCGCGGGCTTGGAGGCGCGGATCGAACGGATCGTGCCAGAACAGGTAGTCAGGCGGATCGGCGGGCGTCGTGCGCAGCTGCACCCGGACCGCCTCCAGCGCGTCGAGATCGTCGGCATAGCGCGCGTCGTCGGTCCCGAAGAACGCGCGCGCGAACAGGCGATGCCAGCTCTCGTCGTCGACCGGGTTCACCTGCCACGCGCTCGCGGCCGCGTAGGCCACCGCCGGCCAGGTCGCCTCAGAGAGCGTCTCGCCGTCGTCATGCCAGACCGTCATGAACATCCCGAGCACGCCGTGCACGCCCTTCCCTTCGTCGACGAACCCCGCGACGTTGGCGTACGAGGTCGCCAGATCCGGATAGAGTTCGTTCCAGTTCGCGGCGCCGGGAGCGACGAGCTGGTCGAACCCCGCGTTCGCGATCTGGAGGATGTACGGGCGGTACGTTTTCTCCACCCCGTAGTGAAAGGTCGCGACGATCGTGTCGCGCGGGATGAGCCTGAGGATCGAAGGGTCTTGCTGGATCGCATCGTCCCAGATCACCGGACGGACGCCGCGCGGCAAGAAGTCCGCCACCCGCGTGACGTGCGCGGCGAACGCCTGCGGCGTGCGCGGCGTCCGTCCGCGCCCGAGGTCGATCGGCTCGTCGGCACCGAGGTGGACGAAGGGAACCGGCATCACCGCCGCGGCGACGCCGCGCACCAGCGGTTCGAGGTAAGCGTACGTGCGCGGGTCGCTCTCGGCGAGCAGGTACCCGTGCGGGAGTTCGGCTAGCGGCGCCTCAACTTCCCACTTCAGCGACTCGTGCATGTGCGCAAACGTCTGCTGCTCGGGGATCAGCGTGACGTGGAAACGGCGCGCGTAGACGGCGAGCTCGTGGAGCTGCTCCGTCGTCCAGCCGTTGGGCCAGGCGATGAACGGTGCGCGGGGATCGACGACGACCTGCTCCATGTAGGGTGACCAGCCGTTGATCTTGAGCGAGGCCAGCGTGCGAATGCGCGAGCGCGCGTACTCCATCGTCGGAAACGGTCCGCGCGAGACGTCATCCGAGACGATCCGCCACGGCATCGCGGGCCCATCGTGGATCGAGACGCACGGCAGCACCCAGCGGCCGCCGTCCCGCACCGGGAGTTGCGCCAGCGTTGCGAGCGCGTCGAATTGCGCGCTCGGAGCCGCCGGCGTGTCGACCCCGATCGTGACGCCATGCGGCCCGACGTCGATGGCGTACTCGTTCGGCACCAGGTGAGAGCCGTAATGTTTCGCGAAGGCCCGCGAGACCAGCACGTCCGCGCCCTTCGCCACGCGTGTGGGTGCCGGGATGCCGAGCGCAACCCAGCGGTCGCGCAGCAACTCGAACCCGCCCGCATCGAGCGCTGCGTCGAACCGCAGCGGGCGATCGAGCGGCATCAGCGCACAGTCTCCGCCGCGATAGTCGAGCGGCTGCGGGACCAACGCCGGCGCCTCGAGCGCCGCGGCGGGTTTGCCTGCGGTCAACCAGAGCAGGACCAAGCCGGCGACGAGGAACGTTCGCACCCGGCGCGCTACACCAGCGCGTGGTCCGTCTCCTCGCCGTCGCCCTCTCGGCGGCCTCGCTCGCGACGATCGCACCCGTCCCGCTCGCCGATCGCGGCGCGCCGCGACTTGCCCTCGCCACCCGCATCCCCGCCGACGCGGCGCGGACGCTCGACCGCCTCGTCGCCGACGCGATGCGCGAGGGTGATGTGCCGGGCGGCGTGCTGGTAGTGACGTCCTCGACGCGGGTGCTGTACCGCCGGGCCTACGGCGTCCGTACCCTCGAGCCGCGACCGGTGCGCAACGATCCCGCCACGCTCTACGAGTTCGCCTCCATGACCAAGCCGATGGCGACGGCGGCGGCGATCATGCTGCTGGTGCAGCGCGGCGTCGTGCGGCTCGGCGACCGGGTCGGCGGGTGGATCCCCGAATTCGCCCAGAACGGCAAGCACGACGTCACCCTCCTGCAGTTGCTCACGCACACCAGCGGGATGCAGATCGACTACGCCCGGGCCGATTATCAAGCCGATGCGGCGACGATCCGGGCCCACACCTACGCCGCGCCGCTGCGCTTCGCGCCCGGGACGAAGTTCGAGTACAGCGACCTCGGGTTCGTTACCCTCGCCGACGTCGTCAGCCGCGCGAGCGGGAAGCCGTACGAGCGGTTCGTGCAGGACGAGCTCTTCCGTCCGCTGGGGATGCGCGACAGCTTCTTCGACACCACGATCGACGCCGCGCACGCCGCCCGCCTCGCGCCGCAGATCCGCGATCAGAGCGTCCAGCATCTGCGCGACGCGTACGGCACGGTTCCGGGGTTGAACGGGCACGCCGGGATGCTGGCGACGGCGGACGACGTCGCGTTGCTCGCGCGGGCGTTCCTGCGCGCTGCGCGCGGCGAGACGACGCGCGGCTTCGCGCTGACGCCGGCGACCGTTCGCGCGATGATCGAGGCACGTTACGTCGGCAACGGGAACGTGCGCGCGATCGGCTGGGACGCCGACTCGGTCTACTCGCGCAACCGCGGCGACATCTTCCCGCGCGGCGGGTTCGGCCACACCGGTTCGTCGGGGACCAGCGTGTGGATCGATCCGGCGACCGACGTCGCGGTCGTCTTCGCCTCGAACGCCCACTATCCGGACGACAAGGGGACGACGCTCTTCCTCGAAGCGAAGATCGACACCGTCGTCGCGGCGATGGTCGAGCACGACCCGGACGCGCGCGACCCGGTCGATGCCGCACGCGCGCAAACGGAACGCTTCGACGCCGATACCGTGCGCAGCGCGCTCCAGTTCCCACCGACGCCCGGCCCTGCGCCGACGCCGAGGCCGTCGCCGAGCCCGACGCCTTAGCGTCGCAACCCGATGCGGCTGTTGTCGTAGTCGAAGTAGAGATCGAAGTTCCGCAGGACGTCGGTTCCGATGATCCCATCGAAGGGGATGTTCAGCATCTGGGGATCGCTGCTCGGGACCGCGACGCCGACGAGGGTGTCTTTGAAGCGGAACGGGCCCCACGAGAACAGCGAAACTTTGCGGGACGATATCTCGACCGACCCTTCGAGATACGAGGTGACGTAGCTGAAGCCGACCCGCGTCCAGTGCGCGGAGATCTCGCGTTCGTAGCGCTTCACGAACGGGTCGAGCGCGTACAAGCGCGGCGATCCGGTATCGACCGCAAACGTATCGCTCTCGATCGATCCGAACGCGA
>Ga0182024_10023436_pt1 | contig 11051 bp, 12 predicted proteins | sample P32metaG_FD_120480 | JGI IMG/M metagenome (GOLD analysis project Ga0182024, IMG submission 120480) | Permafrost microbial communities from Stordalen Mire, Sweden - P3-2 metaG (Illumina Assembly) | ecosystem: Environmental > Terrestrial > Soil > Wetlands > Permafrost | place: Sweden: Stordalen... | reverse complement strand
GCATCACCGGCATCTTCTGCGGCGGCACGGGGATGACCAGCCAGTGGATTCGCTTCGCCATGGAAGAACTGCTCGGGCCGGATATCTACATCGCCCCGACTTACGGCAACACGCTGATGGGTCTGGCCGCCGCGGACATGCCGACGGCGGCGGAGGGTTACAAGATTGCGTATTATGCACCGCAGCCGCGGGCCGTCATTCAGGTGGTCGATTTCGACGATCACGACAAGATCGTCGATTACGGCAAGGAAGGCCGGGTGATGTTGACGACGCTGACCAAGGAGATGTTCGTGCCGCGCTTCCTGGAGCGCGATGAGGGCGTGCGTGAGAAGCCGAGCGCTCATTATCCGTGGGACGGCATCAGCGGCGTCAAGCCGTTTCGGGCGATCGCGGCCACGACGGTGGTGGGGGTATATTGATCGAGGGGAGCTGCGAAATGCGTTACTTCGTGCGAATCTACCGCTGCATTGCAAATTACAGCGCCATGGTTCCGGATCTTCTCGGATGCGTCGCAACGGCATGCTCGGTCGAAAAGGTGCGCAGGCTAATCGGGGAAGCAATTGGTCTGCACATCGACCTGATGCGCCAGTCGGGAGAGACTATTCCTCCCCCGAGCCAACGTCTGGATTTCACAATGGACGAAACTAGCGAAAAGGAATTTTGCACCTGGGTAGAGGCGCGCTCGCCGGAGCCGGTTTCTTCGTAATAGATGTTGAAGCTGATATTGCCACGACAAGAAGGGATTGGCACCATGCAAAAGCGAATCGCGTTGCTGACGTTGACTATCTTCCTCGTTCTGGCACTGGCCGTGCCGCTCTGGCTGATCCCGCGTGATCCCATCAGCCAGGCAAGCGTTGACGCGATCCAGTTGGGGATGTCCAAGGATGACGTTGCCGCGATCATCGGTAGGCCAGCCGGCTATGTGGACAGCAGTCCCAAAGGCGAATACACCCTGCCCGGAGAGACAGGCCAAAGTTGGGGGGGCACGGATGGGTCGATCACGGTTGCTTATGATTCTCATGGCAAGGTGAACTTCAAGCATTATCAAGCCGGTTGCAGAGAGATCAGTTTTCTGGATCGAATCCGAAACTGGCTGAGTTGGTGAAGGAGTGGTGATGTCCTCGCCGTTTCCAGGCATGGATCCCTACTTGGAAGTCAACCCGTTTTGGGGTGACTTGCACTCGACGCTGATTGCCGTTCTCAAGGCGGAACTGAAGAGACGCGTGCCGGCCAGCTACACGGTATGGGCGGACATTTACATCTGGATTCACGAACCGGACGCCGAGACCCGGCTGGGAAAGCCGGACAACTTTGTTACCGCCAGGCCGACATCGGGCCAAGGAACAAACGGCGTTGCGACCTTGTCCAGCCCGGCAACTTCCATCCTGCCCGCCGTGCGTCGGGAGGGAAACAAGTACCTTAAGATCAAAGATGTGGAAACGGATCGAGTGGTCACGGTGGTCGAACTTCTGAGCCCAGCGAACAAGGCATCGGGCGACGACCATGAAGCGTACCTGGCCAAGCGCAATGAGTACCTGGCGACGGGGACCAACCTGGTGGAGATCGACCTGCATCGCACGGGGCAACGGATGCCGCTGGGAGAACCCGCGCCCGCGAACGCCGACTACTATGTGCTCATCTGCCGCGGCGCCGATTTCCCCCGCACCGCGATCTGGCCCATCTCGGTTCGCGATGCCCTGCCGGAGATTCCGGTGCCGCTCAAGACGGAAGATGGCTTTGTCATGCTGCCATTGCAATCTTGCTTTACGACGGCGTACGACCAGGGGCCCTATGACAACGCGGTCGATTACACGAAGCCGCCGCGAATTCCGCTCAATGATGCCGAGGCTGTGTGGGCGAGCAAATTGCTCGCCGGGAAATGGAAGGAGTCGTGATGCCGTCGCCGTTTCCAGGCATGGACCCTTATCTGGAAGACTCAGCCGTCTGGGAGGACTTCCACATCACGCTGATCGTGGCCATGCGCGCGGAGATCAACGCGGTTCTCCCGCAAGGTTACGTTGCCTCGGCTGATCGCCATGTTTGGATTGAGGATCCTGAATCGGGTGATGTCGGCCTGCGCGATCCTGATGTTTTTATTTCCAGAACGAAGGCGAAAGGCAGGATAAAAAAATCCCGAAGAGCGGTCGCCGTGGCCGAGCCGCACACGATCACCTTGCCTCGGCAAGCTCACAAGGGCAAACCATTCCTAAAAATCACCGATTCTCGAGAGCGCCGCGTGGTCACGGCCATCGAGTTGTTGAGCCCGGCGAACAAGGCTCCAGGCAATGATCGCGATTCGTATCTGGAAAAGCGGGAAGAGTATTTCGGGGCCGGCATCAACCTCGTGGAAATCAACCTGCTGCGCAAGGGGCGATGCCCTCCCCTGGGGCAACCCTCGTCGGGCGACTACTATATACTTGTGTGCAAGGCCCGCGACTTGCCAAAGGCCGATATTTGGCGTTTTTCCGTGCGTCAGCCGTTTCCCGACGTATTTGTTCCCTTGCGGTCGAGTGAGTCGATTCCGTTTAACTTGCGGCGCAGCGTGGACCGGACGTACGAGGAAGCGCGCTATGACGTGGAGATCGACTATGCGAAGCCGCCTTTTCCACGGTTAGATGAGAAGGATGCCGCCTGGGCTCGCGATTTGATAGGAGTGAATGAATAAAGGTCCGCGAGATCTTGAAAGTCTAGCGGAAGGACGAGCGGGAATGGAGGAACCGTGAGATGCGGAGGCCGTTTCGTCATGAAGCGTAGAAAGGTTGAGAATCATGACACCGCATATCGAAGAAACCATCGAGCGAGCCCTGGAACACGCTTTCAGCAAGGCTCTTGAAAAGGTCGTTGAGGAAAAAGCCGAAGCAGCCTTCCAGAAAGCCTTCTCCAACGGCTCAACCATTTCGCAAAAAATCGAGCAGAAGATCGAGGAAGGCCTCGATCGCTTTTTCGAAAAAGGAATTCGCTGGGAGAAAAAGAAACCCGGCTTCAAGAATTGAACGGGCGTTACGACCGAGACACCGTGGCGACAGGTGGAAAGATCATTTCAAATGTCGAGTGGGAGCGATAATGAGAAGCACGATTACGTGTGCCGTTCTATTGGCTGCGATCTCGCAATGCGCGATCGCAGCCGACGATCCAGTGCCGCTGCCTCCCGATATGCAAAGCGCGTGGCGCAAGGCTGGGGCGGCCATCGGTTGGGTCGAGCCAACGAACTATACGTTTCATTTTCTCCCCGGTTCACGCGGATTCGGCACTGAAATCCCGGCTTTTCGCTGCCAGCCCGCGTTTGACGCAGCGGCCCTTGCAAAACTTCCCATTCCGAACCGGCCGTTTGGCATCCAGTTTGTTGAGCCGCTCAGCAGCGCCAATATCAAGGTTCTCGCGGCGTTGCAAGATGTGCATGCATTGAGCATCGTTCGTGCACAACTAAGCGCTGATGACCTCCAAAGAATAGCTGAATTGCCCAATCTGAGATTATTGGACCTCAGATATGCTTCGCTCAACGACCAGGACATCCCTGCCATCGGTCGATTCAAGCGATTGGAGCACCTTGACCTGGACGGCACTGACATCACCGGGAAAAACTTGAGCAAACTTGCAGGGGTCTCTACGCTGAGGTCGCTTCTCTTGGCGAATACCAAGATTACGGACGCGGGGCTTGCCGACATCAGCTCATTGCCGCAATTTCACCGGCTCGATCTCAGCTTCACTCACATCGAGGGGCCGGGACTGAAGCACCTTGCCCCGCTCAAGGAACTCCGCGCGCTTACGTTGTTCGAAAGCCAAGTAGGCGACGCGGGTCTCTCGCATCTCGGTGAACTCCAGCGACTTCAAACACTCGACCTGGGCAAGACAAAACTGTCGGATCTTGGGCTCAAGGAGCTGAAGCGACTCAAGAAGCTGCAGTCGCTCAACGTCCAGGCGACGCTCATTTCCGACGCCGGGCTTGCCGAAATGCCCGGCATCGAGGATCTGCAATCTCTGGACCTTTCGCGGTGCAACCTCTCCGCGGACGGCATCAAGAACCTGCTACCGTGCAAGAAGTTGCTCTCTTTGAACCTGGCTTTGACCAACCTTGACGATCGTGCCGCCGCGGAATTGGGGAAGCTTCGGACTCTCCAATCACTCGACTTTGGCTTCACCGGCGTGACCGACGCGGGCGTGCAGCATTTATCGAGTTTGCAGCACCTCACGGCACTTTCACTTGAAAACACGAAGATTTCGGCCGCAGGCCCAAAGCACCTCGCCGGATTGCGAAAGTTGGAGTCGCTCAACCTGGAGCAAACCGCGGTGACTGGAATTGGAACGGACGGTTTCGAACGACTTCTTGACCTCAATCTGAGCAAGACCAAGGTCACAGATGCAGGTCTTGCCGGCATTGACCGAATGCGGCAACTCGAGGATCTCAACCTGAGCGAAACGGGCATCACGGACAAAGCGCTCATCCCGATAGGCCGGCTGGAAAAACTGCAACGCCTCAATCTGCGGAAAACCAGGATTACCGATGATGGATTGCGTCATACTTCAGGGGCGAAGCAGCTTCGGGTGCTTGACCTAACGGACGCTCTCATAACTGATGCGGGCTTAAAGGCGCTCACAAATTTCCCTGAAATCGTGAAGCTGGAGCTTACGGGGACCAAGGTGACCGACCAGGGGATTGCGGCTCTTCAGTCGCTGAAGGAACTTCAATATCTGTCTCTCGCCCGAACGAGTCTGACGGATAAGGCAGCCAATCGCTTGACTCAATTTGACCGTCTTTATTCCTTGAACCTTTACAAGACGTCGGTCACAAGTGAAGGGCTTCGCCGGATCCAGAACGCGTTGCCAGCTTTGGCGGTATTTCCGAGGGAGTGAACAATCGGCGCTTTTCCAGGAGTGGAGGTCATGTGCGCGTCTGGTAGGATTGACGAAAAAGAGCGTCCGCCGATTGCTGCGCCGTCTCCCATCGATATGCTGACAATTGAGAAATGCCGTGAATATCCTGCCCTGAGGTGAATCATCATGCACATTCCCGTATCTCGTTGGGGTGAACCGTACAAGAGTCTCGAATCCGACAAGGTCGTCCACTTCGCCACCGGTGAAGTGCTGGCCGAGGTCAGCCGGGCCAATGGCGGGCTGGTGGAGCGCGACATGCGTCACGCCGGCCGGGCTCGCGAGGTGCTGCGCGAGATCCCGATCAAGGACCTCCTGCAGATGGTCAAAAAGGCCGCCGACCTTTACACCAAGGCCGACCTGCCATTAGGCGACGGCACCCAAACGCCCGACCAGTTCGTGCGCATGCAATCGGCCACGACCGGGCTGCCGGAGCACATGTGCCGGTTCAACATGGAAAAGAACCATTTCGTCTTGAACGAGATGCCGCGCATCCTCGATTCGCTGACGCGCGGCCTGGACCTCAGCATTCTCTCGCGAGGTTACGGCGTCGAGGAGCGGGGCGTGCCGGTCAGCTTCCAGTGCCAGTCGCCGGTGCTGGGCATGGTGCTGCCGTCCAACTCGCCGGGCGTGCACACGCTCTGGCTGCCGATCATCCCGCTGCAGGTCGGCCTGGTCCTCAAGCCCGGCCCGCAGGAGCCGTGGACCCCCTATCGCATGGCCAGCGCGTTTCTGGAAGCGGGCGTACCCAAGCAAGCCATCGCCATTTATCCCGGCCTGGGCGACGTCGGCGCCGCGGTGCTGCAGTGGTGCCCGCGCTCCTTGATCTTCGGCGGCACCGCCACGGTCGAGCAATACAAGGGCAACCCGCGCGTGCAGGCGCACGGCCCCGGCTTCAGCAAGATCCTCCTGGGCGACGACAAGGTCGATGAATGGGAGAAGTACATCGACATCATGGTCGATAGCGTCCTCATCAACTCGGGCCGCGGCTGCATCAACTGCTCCGGCATCTGGGCGTCGCGGCACACGCGCAAGATCGCCGAGGCCATCGCCGAGAAGATGGGCCCCGTGCAGCCTTTGCCGCCGGAAGATCCCAAGTCCGCCCTGGCCGCGTTCACGGTGCCCAACCAGGCCGACGCCATCAACGCCCAGATCGACACCGACCTCAAGGAATCGGGCGCCTACGACATGACGGCCAAGTTCGGCAGCCGTCTGGTGAAGCGTGACCGCTGCGATTACCTCAGGCCCACGGTCATCTTGTGCGACTCGCCGGACAAGGCCATCGCCAAGAAGGAATACATGTTCCCGTTCACCACGGTCGTGCAATGCCCGCAGGAAAAGATGCTGGCGGAGATCGGGCCGACCCTGGTCTGCTCGGCGGTCACCGAGGACGCCAAGTTCCAGCGGGCCCTGTCGGACGCGACGCACATCGATCGGCTCAACCTTGGGCCGCTCAAGACGATTCAGCTCAACTGGCTGCAGCCGCACGAAGGGAGCATCGTGGACTTCCTGTTCCGCGGGCGGGCGTTCCAGTTTGATAAGGGCATGATCCGGATTTGATGCGGCTCTTGGCGAGCGGGGGGCGTAAGCCCCCTGGTTTTGTATCAATCCCAACCAGGGCTAGCGGCCCCTCGCCAATCGATGATACAATAATTGATCTTGGTATTTGGCCAAGATCACTTGTTGAGGTCCCAAGCATGAATCCCAAACCGCCAGTTGCCGGACGACCTTTGTCTGCGTCCCGAAAGACAACCGCGTCACCGCAAAGACAACCGTATGCTGAGTTAAAGAAGGAACGCGATCAACTTCTGCTGCAAGTTGCCAAGCTTCAATCTGAACGTGCACTGCACCTGAAAGCGCTTCTTGCACTGACGCGCGAAGAATTCGAAATTGACAAACAGGCGCTGCTGGCGCAGGTAGGCAAAGGTCAATCCTTATCGGACTTCATCGCGGAACTGGAAGCCACTGGAAGCCAGCAGTGAAGGACAAAGAGGAGCAGCCCGAATACCGACTTGATCGGGTTCCGGAAGTGAACCAGCAGATCCGTGATCTCGTCGCCAAAGCCACGCCACTTGGAACAAAGCAACAATTACTTGATGCGCTGAAGGAAATCGTCGCCAAACTGACTTCGCAGCCCCTCGATTGGGGCGATCCGGATTACAACACAAAGAAACCGGGTGGACAGGTTTGCCACGCCATTCTGGAACCACTGATCGTTCATTACGTCGTTTTTGAAAGTGATCGAGTGGTGATTCTCCTGAAAATCAAGCCATTGCCTGGTTCATCATTGGAGTAGACCCGCTCCCCGCGTTCGGGCGAACGCGGCTACGGGGCCGCCGTCAGTTGTTGCCTGCCATCCGCCCGAAACCGATGACGTGCATCTGATTCTCGTGAACGCGCAGCAGCAAAACTCCGCGATCGCGTTGGCCCTCGTCAATGGTTTCGATCAGAACGGCGCGAAACTGGTTCGGACTCATCTCATTGAGAAATGTTCGCTCCTCCTCCGGAGCCTGGAGCAAATACTCCTCGCCGCGAAAGACATAGGGCATCTCGACGCGCACCCGACGAGGTTGCTTGGGCTGCTTGATGCCGGGCTCCAGGAAAACGCGCTCCAGATCTTCGTGGGTTCGAAACGACGCCAGGCCGCTGATGAGGAACGGCACCCCCGTGAGCTTTTTCAGCTCGCTGGTTCGGCGTGTGGCAATGACGTCCAGGAAACGCCTGGCCACGGTCTGGGCCCGGCAACTCGGGCTCAGCTCCTGGACAAGGTTGAGGCGGGCCAGCGAAGGCCGTTGTTCCAGCGTCGCCAGCCAGGAACGCCAGGCGGTCTGCGCTTGACGGCGCGCCTCATCGGTGAAACCCGTGGTGAGCGGCGCCGAATCGCCGGCCAGGCTTGCCAGCAGTCGCTCGGCCTTCCCCCCAATAAATCCCGGCTGGCCCAGCAAATCCACCAGCCTGGCCAGGGCGTCGCGATCGGCACGGTCAGCCGCCAACCCGTAGGCGGCGAGCAGCCGGGTCTCGGCATCGGCATCGTCGAGCAACTTTCGCGCCCGGCTCTTCTGTGCGGGTTGGCCCTGGAAGCCAAGCAGAAGCGCCGCGCCGCCTCGCGTGCATGGGGAGACTGAGCCCAGGGCCTGTTCGCAAGCATGGGTATCGGCCTGGTCCAGCGGGCCCAGGTCGGCGAGCGTGCTGAGAGCCTGGTCGAGCAAGTCGTCGTCCGCGGCATAGGGCAGGATAGCGAGAATGGCCGAGCGGGCGCCGGGAGGACGCCGAACTGCCAGCAGCCGAAGGGCGGCTTCCGTACGGCCCGGATGGCGGCGCCGTTCCAGCACGGCCAGGCAAAGGTCCGCCCGGCGTTTGCGTTCGAGGTCGTCGTCCCGCGCGGCCTTGCGCAGGAGAATCACAGCGCCGACGTTTTCCGTCAGCAGTTCGCGCATGGCCCGGTCACGGCGGCGGAAGTCGTCGCTGCCCAGGCTGACGATGTTCATCTCGACCCGGCGGCACTCTTCTTCGGAGAGGGTCAACGTGCGCAGAAAACGCACCAACCCGAGCCCGCGGCGATCGACGGCCGGCAGCCCGACCAGCAGCTCATCCCGGCTGGCCTGGCTGGCCTGCGAGGGAGGAGGCAACACCGGATCGAGCAAAATCACGTTTGCCGCGAGCAGGCAATGAAAGACCACGCCCATGCCAGGTGCTGCCCTTCGAGCTTCACCAGACTCTCCATTTTGCTGGGTGGCATGGAAAGAAAGGACAAAGCTTGGTTCGCCGCGCTGGAATTCTTACAAACCCATCTCGGCCGTCCTGGCGCCCTAATTCGGATCTAAAAACGCAACCTCCTGATTTGACCGGCGCTTATGGCTGTTCACCAACGTCTGCCGATTTTTGGCACGTCAATTGCTTTGTTATTCCATCACGAATCAACACCAAGGAGTGACAGGCAAAGGAAGCGGGACGGTTGCACAGGTTTACGACCTGTTGGCCAAAACCCGTCTCGCCCGGCCTGGGACTCCTCCCGCCAACATCCCGTCAACGACCCAATTCAACCGACATCCCCCACGCCACCTGCTTCCCCCGGCAGGTGGCTCATTTTTTTGAACGCCCGATTGGCCGCGTGCGCGAGTCCGCGCTCCGCTCCGAGTACGTCGCGTCGCGGCTAAACGTCCTTCTTCACATCCGTGATCTTGAAGGTGTTGGCCAGGGGATCGACGTTGGGAATGCTTTCGGGCAGCACGTCGCCTTCGCCGAGGTCGAGAAAGAAGCGAAATTCAGCGACCTGGATCTCGTCGCCGGACTTCAAGGCGGTCTGGCTGACGACGCGATGGCCGTTCACGTAGGAGCCGTTGCTGCTGCCGAGGTCGGTGAGCGTGATCTCCTGCGGCCGAATGCGAATGATGCAGTGGTGCCGGCTGATGTTGATGTCGCGCAGCCGTAAATCGCAGTCGCTGCCCCGGCCGATCAGAAACTCATCGCCGACGATGAGGACCTCGCGGGCCCGTTGCCCCCCGGCTCCAGGTTCGATTAGCTTCGCGATCATGTTCCGCCCTTTGCCATGGCAGGAATCGAGCGACTCTCTCTCTAGTATAGCTCCCCCGGCAGGTCCAAGGAAGCAACTTGAGCCAATCTTCAAGGCGGTCGAGCAATAGATAGGCCCAGCATCGTTATTTCCGGCATAATCGACGCCGTAGCCGCATTCGCCAGAATGCGGGTGAGGCGAGCGAGCCCGCATTCTCGCGAATGCGGCTACGTTTGTCTCCAATCCGTACGAGCGTTGCAACCGTCGATACAATAAGACCGAACGATCCCCTGTTCCACCGAAGGAGACCATCATGCCTCGGGTAATTCTGACCGTGCTTGCATTGTTGACAGCGTCGTGTCCGTGCTGGGCCGACGTCAGAGTACCGCCGCCTCCACCTATCAAAAAGAATCCGGTCGAAACGGAGAAGCCGAACGTGTCGATCACCGTAACTTACGCCGTGAAAGGCTCGGACGCCGATAAGCGTCCCCAGTTGATGATTCCCAAGAAGCTGATGGTGGCGGCCGCGAGTTCCGAGGGCGAATCGCAAGCCGAGGCGCCAGCGCGAAGTTCGTTGTTTGCCGGCATCGCCCTGGCCGCGACGTTCGTGACCGGTGGGTTGTGGTTGGCTCGCCGCGGCGGCAAGGGAGCTCGCGGCCTGCTTGTCCTGTGCATCGTCAGCGGAGCGTTCGGTCTGTCCACATGTCTCCCGCAACTCCTGGGCAATGTTGGTCCGACGCCCGATTTTAAAAAGACGATACGCGAACTCGAGAAGATAGCCAATTCGCTGACCCTTCAGATCGACGGCCGAAGCGCGAAGCTCGGCGTGGACATTGTCATCGTCACGGACGGCGATCGCATTCAACTGGTGCTGCCCGATGCGCTGGCGCCCGCGTCCATGGCGAAACCGGCCGAGGCACCCAAGAAAGCGGAATAGATGCGATGTCCACAACCGCGGCCAACCCATCGATCGTTTGGAGCGACGCGCAACCTGGCCGACTGACGTTCGGCCTGGGTGCGCTCGCCTTCATTCTCGCGGCGGCGGGGGTCGCGGGCTATTTGCCCATTTCGTTTTCCATTGTGTCGGTGTTCCTTTGCGCCGGTCCGCACAACTGGGTCGAGGCCCGCTATTTCCTGTCGAGGCTGCCGGCCCGCTGGGGACGATTGCGCTTCTTCTTCCTGTTCAGTCTCGCCGGGGTCATCTTGCTCACCGCCGGTTTCGCCGCCTGGCCTTATGTGTTTCAGGCGCTGGATGGGACGGCGGGCGATGAAGAACTTTGGCTATCCGGACTGGCGACCTGGAACACGTTGCTGGCCCTGTGGATCGCCACGCTCGTCCAGCTGCGCAGCCGGCAGAATCCGCGCCGCGACTGGGGCTGGATCTGGCCGCTCACGTTCGTCCTCATCGCGGCCGCCTGGATGAGGCCGATGCTCTGGGACCTGGGGCTCGTCTACCTGCATCCCTGCGTGGCGCTGTGGATCCTGGACCGCGAGATTCGCCGAACCCATCCGGAGTATCGCCGGCTGTATCACGTTTGCTTGCTGGCCGTGCCCTGTTGCCTGGCCATCTTGTGGTGGCGTCTGGCTTCGTCGCCGAATCTGGCAGGTGACGATCTGCTGACCGAGCGCATCCGCGATCACGCCGGAGCGAGCCTGCTGGGCGGCGTCT
>Ga0182024_10023435_pt1 | contig 11052 bp, 7 predicted proteins | sample P32metaG_FD_120480 | JGI IMG/M metagenome (GOLD analysis project Ga0182024, IMG submission 120480) | Permafrost microbial communities from Stordalen Mire, Sweden - P3-2 metaG (Illumina Assembly) | ecosystem: Environmental > Terrestrial > Soil > Wetlands > Permafrost | place: Sweden: Stordalen... | reverse complement strand
CGCGTCCCAACTGCCGAAAACTATGGTGCGCTTCGGTTTCCATCCGAACTTCAGCAACTCACCGATGCCATGCACTGACTCCAGCATTGCCGCCGTGCCGCTGTTGGGATCGACCGCGCCATAAACCCAGGCATCGCGATGATTGCCAGCGACCACCCAATTGTTGGGCGCTTCGTTGCCTTGAATGCGGCCGATGACGTCCCAGATCGTGCGGAGCTTGTAGTCCTGCTTGAGATGCATCTTTACCTTCACCGGGCCCGGCCCAACGTGATAGGTAAATGGCAATGCTCCCTGCCAGTCGCGCGGAGAATCCGGGCCGCCCAGATGCTCGAGGATGGGCCACGCATCGGCGTACGAAATTGGCGTGGTCCGGATTTTTGGCAGTGCGGCTGATTGCTCTGGCGGGGTGCGACTGGAGTCTGGAAGCGATGGAACTGAGGCAATGCCCGGAGTGGTAGGGTCACCCGCGAATTCAAACATGAAGCCGATGGAGCCCCGCTGCACGGCTGTGTCGGGATGCCAGGGGCCTTGCGGATACTTGTCGCCACGCTTCCAGCCATCGTTCGCTGGGTCGGAATAGATGATCAGACCCGCTGCTCCATGTTCCTGTGCGACCAGCGCCTTTACGCCACGGAAGTTTTGTCCGTAACGCACCAGCACGATCTTGCCCCGCACATCGATCTTCAATTCTTCCAGCTTCTTGAAATCTTCCGGTGATCCGTAGTTTGCGTAGACAACTTCGGCCTCAGCATCACCCGAAGGCGACATTCCGCTAAATGGCATCACGACTCGCGGATCATCCTGGTAGGGATCGCCTTCCACGTGCTCGCGCGTGGGTCCATGCATGTGCACTTCGGACGGTGCGGTCGCGTCCACGCTGATTTCCGCCGGATAATTCATCCAGACGCGGTACTCGACAATCTCGGTATCGAGGCCGGCCTCGCGGAATTTCCTGGCCACATAGTCTGCGGTCACTTTGTCTTCGGGCGAACCGGCAATGTGCGGCGCCTGCGTCAGGATGCGCAGGTGTTCGCGGGCGAGCTTGGGATCGGGGACGGCGAGAAATCGGTTTTCCAGTTTCGTTTCTTCCGCCGAATCCCGAAAGCCAAAGAGCGAAGGGGGAGCGCCTGAGGACTCGGAACCCATTCCCCTGAGGTTCGGCGAAAAGGTTGCCAGCAAGACGACGAATATGAAAAGGACCGCATAGAGAAATCTCATTGGGCTCCCAAGGGGAAAGTAAGCAAGTTAGCACAGGGCAGCGGACCGTCAAGGGCGCCCGTTTCTGTGTCTGACTTGGCTCTTAGCTCTAAATACCGTACTCTCTTCAAATGTTTTTCAAGTTTAATTTTTTACTCCTTGTCGTGTTCATACTCGCCATGATGAACGTTCTTCCAGCTCAAGCAGGTGATAGTGGCAAGTTTCTCGTCTATGTCGGCACATATTCCGAACATGGTGGCAAAGGGATTTACGCCTACGGTTTCGACTCGAGCACCGGCAAATTCACCGACTTGGGACTCGCGGCAGAAACGATCGATCCATCCTTCCTCGCGGCAAGCCAAAACGGACGATTCCTCTACGCGGTAAACGAGATTCTTAGTTATCAAGGCCAGCTGACCGGCTCCGTGAGTTCTTTTGCGATTCATGTGGACACAGGCAAACTGTCAATCTTAAACACGGTGTCCTCGCGTGATCAGGGACCTGGGAATATCACGCTGGATCGAACCGGAAAATCAGCTTTGGTGGCGAACTATACGCTAGGCAGTGTGGCCGTGCTTCCAATATTGCGGGACGGCAGCCTGGGAGAAGCCTCATCCTTCGTGCAGCATAAAGGATCGAGCATAAATCCTGAGCGGCAAAAGGGGCCACATGCGCACGCGATTGCGTTATCGCCTGACGACCGTTTTGCGATTGTGGCAGACCTTGGACTCGACCAGTTGATCGTTTACCCTTTCAACCCAACGAAAGGAACCTTGGGAAGCCACCCGTATGCCGTAAGAGTCCATCCGGGAGCAGGCCCACGGCATCTTGTGTTCAGCCCGAACGGAAAGTTCCTCTACCTGATCAACGAAATGCAATCCACGATCGTGACATATTCCTACAGTGCAGCGCACGGTGGGTTGCAAGAACTGCAAACGGTCTCCACGCTTCCCAATGGGTTCACGGATACAAACGATGCAGCCGAGATTGAGATCGACCCTTCAGCCCGATTTCTTTATGCTTCGAATCGCGGGAACGACAGTATCGCCGTGTTCACCATCGATCCTGCAAAAGGCACATTGATGAATGTTGGATTCGTTCCCACACAAGGAAAAACGCCGCGCAATTTTGCGATTGATCCAACCGGACGCTGGCTGTTCGCGGCCAATCAGAATTCCGATGATATCGTGATCTTCAGGATCAAGGGAAAGACCGGTCAACTCACACCACAAGGAGCGGTATTGCACGTGCCGTCTCCGGTCTGCGTGAAGTTTGTAAAAGTTCCGTAGGGTGGTTTGGCGGCGACCGAAGATGACATCTTCACAGGGCAGGCACAAGTCTTACTTCAATCCAGTCACCACGTACGCCTCCGACAGCACCCGGTCGTAGCCGTATGCGTATGCAGTCCCGTCGCTTGAAAGAAGAGGCCCACCAACTCCCCCGACTCCCGCAGCCGCTTCAGCCCCGAAGGTTTTCCACAACTCCATTTTCCCAGTTACTGTATTTACCTTATAGACCTTCGCGGTGTTCCCGGCCGCTCGGCTGGAGGTCACGTACAGCGATCCCCCATCTGGCGACCAACCAGTCACGTGGTTGATCGAGTCAAGCCCCGGGATTAGACGAATACCGCTCCCGTCCAGTGGCCAGATTCCCCATTTTCCATCGGGTCCCAGCACCGCCGTGCTCCGGCCGTCCGGCGAAAGTTGGACACCGGCGATGCCCTCGGGAGTGATAGGCTTGAAATCACCATTGCTCGCATCAATCAGGTAGTCACGCGCACCGTGCCCGGCTTCAATCCCCTCGGCCAGCAGTCGCTTGCCGTCCGGTAGCCAGCGCACCCCGCCGTAGGTTACGGCATCGTGTGTTAGCTGCCTGGACTCGCCCGCTCCGGTCGGCACCAAGTTCAGGGGGCCACTCTTCGCGGATTTCGTAATCACCCATTTGGTATCGGGTGAGATGGCCTTGGCGAGTCCCTCGCCAATGCGTGCCGGAGGCGACCCATCCGTATCGCGCACGAACACTGTGTAATTCGGTCCACCGCCATTGCCTTCCTCTTCGAAGACAATTTTCCGGCCGTCCCGGCTGATATCGCGCACGTTCGACCATCCGAACCACCCCAGTTCGCGCTCTTGTTTTGCGCCCGGCGCCATGCCGCGGATCCCGACACGTTCCTGATGCGTCACCATCAGCGCCGTCCCACTCCGCAAGTCTTCCAGCCACATTCCTCCGGGCACGTTCGTGATCGTCCTCAGCTTGCCCGAGAGGGTTACGGCGCTCGGGTTCGTGGCGCTGCCGCTGTTGGCTGACGTAAACCAGATCTCATCGCTCGCAGGAGACCAGAGAATCCCCTCCAGTGTCTCCCAGCCGGAAGAAAGCTTCTTCTCTTTGCCGCTACCGTCCGCGCTAATCATTGCGACCGCACCCTCGTCGTCGCCTCCAGGGTTCTCATGGTCGGCGAAGGCCACCCACTTACCATCGGGCGAAATTTTAGGGTGACTGATCCAGTTGATGCTGTCGAACAACACCTTGCCAATGGGATATTCCAAACGCCAGTGGTTGTTTTCGGGAACATAGCGGACAATCGCCATATTTTCGCCGGTCGCGGCCCAGTCCGCGTCCTGCACATTTTCCAACACTTCTCGTGGCGTTCCCCCACTCAGCGGGACCCGCGCCAGCGTCCCGGTTCGCGCATAGCCACCGAAAAACACCGTCTTGAGCCGCACTGCCAGTTCTCCGCCCTTGGAAATCGAAAGCAGCTCTGCATCCTTCAACCCCAGTTCGCGCGCGCCCGGATCATCGGTGCGTGACATGTAAAGCTGATTTTCGCCACCTTCCCACGAAGCGCTGTAAACAATGCTGCCGTCAGGCGTGAACCGCGCATTCCCGATGGAACCCGTGCGAAAAGTGATTTGCTGATATTCGGCCAGGGGCGCGCTCCCGCTGGTCTTGCCGAGCCACCAACCGAGACCAAGCATCACCAACGCGAGCGCGAGAATCCCCGCGATCCCGAGCAGTAGCCCGCGACGCGGCCGCACCACCTCAACCGGCGCTACCCTCGCCGTGCTGCCGGAAATCCCGGAAAGGTGTTCGAGATCAAACGCAATATCGCTGGCGGAATGGAAGCGGGCCTCAGGGTTCTTCTCCAGGCAGTGTTGCACGATGCGTTCCAGCGCTGGAGAAACCGTGCGATTGGTTTCGTTCAACTCCGGAGGATCTTCCTTCAGGATCGCGCTCATCGTATCCGCGGGAGTGTCGCCGTGAAATGCCCGTTTGCCTGAAAGCATCTCGTAGAGAATTGCTCCAAAGCTGAAAATGTCGGAGCGGGCATCCAGGGGCTTGCCACGCACCTGTTCGGGCGACATGTAGCCCACCGTCCCCAGCACCACGCCCGCCTCCGTGCCGTGGGTTGCGGTTGGCAGTGAAGTGTGGCTGCCGGATTCAGCCTGAGTCAGCTTGGCCAGCCCGAAATCTAGTATCTTGACCCGCCCATCTTTCGTGAGGAACAGATTCTCCGGCTTGAGATCGCGATGAATGATTCCTTTTTCGTGGGCCGCCGCCAGTCCATGCGCGATTTGCAAGGCGTAGTCCAAAGCCTTGCGTACCGCGACTGGTCCGCTGCGCAGGCGCTCCCGGAGCGTCTCTCCCTCAAGCAGTTCGGACACCACATAAGGTGAGCCCTCGCTGGTGCCAATGTCGAATACCGCCAGAATGTTGGGATGGTTCAGGGCAGCGGTGGCCAGGGCTTCCTGCTCAAAACGGCGCAGCCGGTCGGCGTCCAGAGAAAGTGCTTGCGGCAAGACTTTGATTGCCACTTCACGTTTGAGACGAGAGTCACGTGCACGATAGACCTCGCCCATGCCGCCCGCGCCTAACAGGGAGACAATTTCATACGGCCCGAGTTTGGTGCCGGGGGGAAGGTTCATCGGTGGGCAGGATTATAACCTAGAGAAAAAAATCGCACGGGTCGTTCGTTCTTACACGAAGCCAAATGGGCTAGCCGAGGGATCTGTTGTAAACGGAGGCGGCTGTTGAAAAACTCGCTTTCCTTCCAAAACAGCCAAAATTGGGGGATAGAAAATGTCTAGGAGAACCGAGAAGGTGGTTTATACCGCATCCTGACGCGATTTTATTTTCGCGAATTTCTCGAGAGGGAGTTTTTCATCAGCCCCAGGCAATTACACCAACGGAGAACTATGATGACAGTTATAAAAGAATTCCACTTACCTTCTGACCTGCCCATTCCCAATGACTTCGTACTTGGTGGAAGTCAGTTCGGCCAACGCGAACGGCCCGCGGCAATGCAGCTTCTGCGTACTCACGCCCATTTCGGCGCCGAAGCCGAATTCTCCTCCGTCGGAAAAACGTGTGGAGGCATTCCAGTACACTGCGGCGGAATCGACCTGACGGAGAAAGCGCCGCGCGTGCTCCTCGTCATAAGTAACGATGGCCTCGGAATGCTTTGTCGAATAACGGTTGATGTGCGCGATGGCTTCGTCCACTCCAGAGACGACCCGGATTGCTATGCACAATCGCAGATATTCTTCTCCCCAATCGGAAGTCGTCGCAGCGATCACATTCATTCCTGTTGCCAGCCGAAGAGTGTTTTCATCGCCGCGAACTTCCACGCCGTTTTCGATCAGTTTTTTTACGATTCTGGGGATATATTTTGCGGCGATGCGTTCATGTACCAGCAGCTTCTCCGCCGAGTTGCATACCGACGGCCGCTGGGTCTTGGCATTGATCACGATGCCGTCAGCCATGTCGAGATCAGCCGAGTCATCCACGAAAATGTGGCAATTGCCGGCGCCGGTTTCAATCACTGGAACGGTCGCGTTCTCGGTCACGTAAGAAATCAATTCCGGGCCGCCACGAGGAATCACCACATCGATCAGGCCGCGTGCTTTGATGAGTTCATGCACGGAATCGCGGGTGCTCGAATCCAGCAGCTCAATCGCGCCCTCGGGCACACCCACCACCTGAGTCAGGATTTCTACCAGCCGCTGATTGCTGTGGGCCGCTTCTTTGCCTCCACGCAGCACTACGGCGTTGCCGGTTTTGAAGGTCAGCGCGACGGTGTCCACGGTGACGTTGGGCCGCGATTCATAGATGATGCCCACGACTCCCAGCGGCACCCGAATCTTGCGGATACGCAGTCCATTCGGGCGCAGCCATTCTGCCAGGGTCTCGAAGGTTGGATCGGGGAGTTTTGCCACGTCGCGCACACCTGCGGCCATCAAGCGAATGCGGTCGGCATCCAGTAGAAGGCGATCGCGCATGGCACCGACGAGTCCCGAAGTTTCAAGATCCTTTCGATTGGCTTCAATAATGTTTTCTGCGTTCGTTTCGAGAGCGCCAGCCATGACCATGAGAATGGCGTTCTTCTGTGCAGTGGAAAGCTGCGTCAGCCGCGAGGACGCCTCACCTGCGCGCAGGAGCTTTTCGCGAGTTGACAGAGAAGTAGCCACAATGGACGCCATTATTTGAACAAACTCGCCTTCATGAAGCTCCGCGCTGCGGTGGGAAATAAGTGCCGATCTTGCGTTCGATGGCCCATGAAATCGCGTGCGCATGGTGTCCATTCACAATGGCAACGTTCACTCCAGCTTCGCTGGCTGCCTTGGCGGCGCGCAGCTTCGAGCGCATGCCTCCAGTGCCCAGCTTGCTCTTGCCGTTGCACGCGGCCTCCATTTGCGGGGTGAGCTTGCGAACCGTGCGCAGCAGGCGTGGACGCTTGCCGTTGAGAACATAAAAACCGTCGACATCCGTCAGAAGCAGCAGCCAGTCGGCTTTTACCGCAGTGGCCAGCAGGGCACTGAGTTCGTCGTTGTCCCCGAAAGCCCCCGCCAGTTCGCGGACGGACACCGTGTCATTCTCATTAACCACGGGGACCACACCCAGCTTCAGCAATTCGTGAAGCGCGTTCTGTAGATTTTGGTAGCGCACGGGCGAGGTGAAGTCATCGCTCGAGAGCAGCAACTGCGACACGACTTTCTTGCCGAAGAAAAGCTGCTGATAAGTGTGCATGAGTGCGCTTTGGCCAACGGCGGCGCAAGCCTGCATCAGGGGCACGCTGGTCGGCTTTGCAGTCAGTCCGAGATTGGCCATGCCCGAAGCGATTGCGCCCGATGTGACAATCAGGTATTCGTGCCGCGAGAGATCGAGTTGATCGACCAGCGTTCGCATGCGGGTGGTATCGATCCGCCCGCCCGGGGCAATGAGACTGGTACCGACTTTGACGACGAGGCGCATGGGTACTGCTAATTTAGCAAGTCCGGCGAGGTTTGGGCAGTGGGCAGGGGCGCTAAACTATAACTATGCCGGTATAAGATTCCACCCAGCGATTCTCCTCGCGCGTTGAGAATTACGTTCGCTATCGTCCGGATATCCGCAGGAGACACTCGAGCTTCTGAAGAACGAATGCGGTCTTACGCGCGATTCAGTGATTGCAGACATCGCTTTTGGCCCCGGCATTTTAACCCGGGTGCTACTCGAAGACGGCAACCTTAGTTCTTGGTGTTGAGCCAAATGACGACATGCGCCAGGCTGGAGAGAAATTCCTGGGGCACTATCCGCGTTTCACTAGCGTGGCAGGGACTGCCGAGGTGACAACTCTCCCCGATCACAGTGTGCACATTATAACGGCCGCACAGGCGGCTCATTGGTTCGACTGCGAGAAGGCGCGAAGCGAGTTTCAGCGCATTCTGAAGCCGGCTGGATGGCTGGTGCTGGTCTGGAATGATCGACGCCTCAATGCCACTTCGTTTGCACGTGACTACGAGAGTCTGCTCGCCAGTTATGGAACGGATTATCTGGAAGTGCGGCATCAAGGTGCGAACCGTGCTGCGTTATTGGCACCCCCTTCCTTTCAAGCCGGCGAGTTCGAGACGCCAGGAATTTGATTATCCAGCGCTGGAAGGCCGGCTGCTCTCTTCTTCATACGCGCCACAATCTGGCCATCCGAATTACGGACCGATGCTGGCAGAGTTGCGAAGAATCTTTGACGCACGCCAAAACCACGGCCACGTGACCTTCGAGTGCAACACGCGGGTGTTCTATGGACGACTGAGGTAGGAGTTCCGCCTGCGCTGCTAATCTGCTTAAATGATATCCATGCCAGAAGAAAAAAGTTTTCACATGACACCCGAGGAGTTCCGTCGTCACGGCCACGCTGTGGTGGACTGGATCGCCGATTACTACACGCGGATCGAGTCGTATCCGGTGCTTTCGCGCGTGGAGCCTGGGCAGGTGCGCAGTTCATTGCCTGCGAATCCGCCGTCAAAGGGCGAGTCTTTCGACGCAATTCTCGGCGACATTGAGAAACTCATTGTTCCCGGCATCACCCACTGGCAATCGCCGAACTTTCTTGCCTACTTTCCCACGAGTGCTTCCGCGCCTTCCATTCTCGGCGACCTGCTTTCCTCCGGCCTGGGCGTGCAGGGCATGCTCTGGGTGACGAGCCCAGCCTGCACCGAACTAGAAACGCATGTTCTCGACTGGCTGGTAAACATGCTTGGTTTGCCGCAGAGGTTTTTGTCTACGGGCCCCGGCGGCGGCGTGATTCAGGACACGGCTTCCAGCGCGTCGCTTTGTGCATTGCTCGCAGCGCGCGAACTGGCCACGAATTTTGCCAGCAATCAGCAGGGTTGCGACGGAAAGCTGGTCGCCTATACGTCGTCGCAGGCGCATTCTTCGATTGAAAAGGCGGTGCAGATTGCGGGAATCGGCTTGAAGAATCTTCGGCTGATCGGTGTCGACGAAAACTTCGCCATGCGTGCGGATGAAGTGGCGAGGCAGATCAAAGCCGATCGCCACGCTGGGCTCATTCCGTTTTTCGTGTGTGCGACCATCGGCACCACTTCGTCGAATGCCATTGACCCGACTCCCGAGATTGGCCGAATCTGCCGCGAACACAATTTGTGGTTGCACGTGGATGCCGCGATGTCAGGCACGGCGGCGCTTTGCCCCGAGTTTCGTCACACGCACGCCGGGTTGGAATTTGCTGACAGCTATTGCTTCAACCCGCACAAATGGATGTTCACGAATTTCGATTGCAATTGCTTTTATGTGGCCGATCGCACGGCACTAATTCAAACTTTGAGTATTGTGCCTGAGTACCTGCGCAACAAGGCGACAGAATCAGGCGCGGTGTTTGATTATCGCGACTGGCAAATTCCACTCGGTCGCCGCTTCCGTTCGCTCAAGTTGTGGTTTGTCATCCGCCACTATGGGATCGAGGGATTGCAGCATCACATCCGGCAGCATGTGAAGCTGGCACAGCAGTTCGCTCAGTGGGTACGGGAAGATGAACGCTTTGAACTGGCCGCGCCGGTGCCGCTGAATTTGATTTGTTTCCGGCACAAAAGCGGCGATGAAGCAAATCAGAAGATCATGGACCGCCTGAATCGCAGCGGAGATCTTTACCTCACGCACACGAAGCTGCACAACAAGATCACACTTCGGATCTGCGTCGGACAGGCGAATACGCAGGCACGCCACGTGGAGCGTGCGTGGAAGCGGATCCAGGAAGAAACTGACAAATTAGGCTAAAACCTGCGAGTGTTGGTTAGCGTTGTTGCAAGTCTTTCGGCTTGTCGGGCGGCGGTGGATCGGGCTTCAGCGCGGTGACATTCTCGGGAGCGGAAGGATCCACGCCGAAGTCCCAGACGTAAGTGTTCATCCCTTCCTTGCCCAGCACTTCCACAACTGCATATTCTCCTGGAGCGAGATCACTTTTGGGAGTCACTTTCACCCAGCCTCCAGTGAGCTTTTCGGCCGTCGTGGGAACGAAATTCTGCTCCTGGCTGACTTTGCCGGAGACGGCAACTTTGACGTCACCGATGATGCGCTTGTCCTGTTTCGTCTGCAGATGCACGAGGTGGAAGCGATCCCACGCCAATTCCAGCGGCGCTCCAGTTGCGGGCACCTCGTTGTTTTGGTACTGGTCTTGATCTTGATCTGGGTTGACGTAAATCGCCGGCAAAGCAGCGTGGGCCTGGATTTTCGCGTGCAGCCCTTTCAATTCGATGGTTTGCTTGCTGCCAGCCATGGGATTTATGGCGGCACGAAAGACATTTCGCTTTGCTTGGTCACTGAGCTCACCGCCGCTCTGCTGCAGTTCGACCAGTTGGGGTTGGCTCTGGAAAGTATCGAGTAACAACACTCCTCCGTCCGCGGGCACGCGTAACCCCGGGGCAACTTGGGGCAGTTTCGCTTCCTCGGCGGCGTGATCGGCAGCTGTTTCCTTGTCTAGTTGCACAGCTTCGGGCACGGGAGCGCCGGTAGCTCGATCTTTCTGGAACTTTTCGGTGGCCGCCCAGTCCACGAGAGAATTGGGGACTTCCTCCCATTCATTACGCTCGGCGCTGAGATAGCGGACGCGGTCGCCCTTGACCTCGTACTTCATGACCAGCTGGTAGGAGCCGTCTTTGAGGATAAGACGCTTGGCGGTTTGCTGGGCTGAGGCCGTCGGGACAAGCAACAAGACAAACGCCGCCCAAGCAAAGGTCAGCAGCAAAAAAATTAGCGATCTGTGTTTGGTTCCAAGCACGAATGACCTCATTATCGCGCTATGTGGTCTCCAATCACAATTCGATGCCTCGCTACGCCTCCTCCGTAAAAAGATACTCGTGTGCGAAACCGCTTGCAGAGTGCTAAATACCGAACCTAAATTCAGGTTTGCTTCGCGGAGCTTTTCTGGCATAATTGGTCGTGCACCCATCCTGCACTAAATTCCAAAGACAATTTAAGGCGAGGAATCAATGTCGGCAAAGTACATCTTTGTGACTGGCGGTGTTGTGTCTTCATTGGGCAAGGGACTGGCGGCGGCCTCGATTGGCTGCCTGCTGGAGAGCCGCG
>Ga0182024_10023434_pt1 | contig 11053 bp, 6 predicted proteins | sample P32metaG_FD_120480 | JGI IMG/M metagenome (GOLD analysis project Ga0182024, IMG submission 120480) | Permafrost microbial communities from Stordalen Mire, Sweden - P3-2 metaG (Illumina Assembly) | ecosystem: Environmental > Terrestrial > Soil > Wetlands > Permafrost | place: Sweden: Stordalen... | reverse complement strand
TGGAGCAAGTGCGCAGCACCCTGAATACCGCCAATGCGAACGTTCCGAAGGGACGTTTTTCCGACGGCAAAAGGGTGTGGGAAATCGGCTCCAGCGATCAGATCTTCAAGGCCGTGGATTACCGGCCGCTGGTTGTGGCGTATCACAACGGGTCCGCGGTGCGAGTTTCGGACGTCGCCGAAGTAGCGGATTCGGTGGAGGATCTGCGCAACGCGGGGTATGCCAACGGCAAGCCTTCGGTGGTGGTCACCGTCAACCGGCAGCCGGGCGCGAACATCATCGACACCGTGGATCAGATTCGCGCGACGCTGCCGCAATTGAAGGCCGCGATACCGCAATCCATCGACCTGACTGTGACCCAGGACCAGACGCAGACCATCCGGGCGTCGGTCCATGATGTGGAAGTCACGCTGATGATTTCTATCGTGCTGGTGATTCTGGTGGTTTTCGTGTTCCTCAGAAACGTGCGGACCACCTTCATTCCCAGCGTTGCCGTTCCTGTCTCGCTGATCGCTACCTTCGGCGTAATGTACCTGTGCGGCTACAGCATTGACAATTTATCCCTGATGGCGCTTACGATCTCTACCGGATTCGTGGTGGACGACGCGATCGTGGTAATCGAGAACATTACCCGTTATCTCGAGGCCGGCATGAAGCCGTTCGCGGCCGCTCTGAAAGGGGCCGAGGAGATTGGCTTTACCGTGCTGACCATCAGCATTTCGCTGGTGGCGGTGTTTATTCCGCTGCTGTTGATGGGCGGCATCGTGGGCCGTTTGTTCCGCGAATTTTCGGTGGTGTTGTCGGTGGCGATCGGCGTATCGATGGTGATATCGCTGACCACGACGCCCATGATGTGCGCGCATTTGCTGAAGGAGCACGAATCGCACGGCTGGGCGTACCGCACCAGTGAACGCTTCTTCAATTGGATCATCGAAACCTACGGGCGGACGTTGACGCGCGTGCTGCGCCATCCTACCATAACGCTGCTGGTGCTGGCGGCGACCATCGGGTTGAACGCCTACCTGTTCGTGAAGGTGCCCAAGGGCTTCTTCCCGCAGCAGGACAACGGCCGCATGCAGGGGACCATCCTGGGAGACCAGGACACCTCCTTCCAGGCGATGGAGGGCATCCTGTTGCAGATGGTGAAAATCGTGCAGGACGATCCGGCGGTCCAGACCATGTCCGCCTCGACGGGCGGCGGCGGAGGCGGCGGCGGAGGCACCATCAATCAGGGGCGCGTCAACATTCAGTTGAAGCCTCTGGCGGAGAGAAAAGTGTCGGTGTACCAGGTAATCGACAGGCTGCGCCCGCAGCTGGCCAGGGTTCGAGGCGCCACGTTGATTCTCCAGGCGGCGCAGGACGTGCGCGTCGGAGGACGCATGTCCGCGGCACTCTATCAATTCACGATGCGCGGCGACAATCTGCAGGATTTGACCGTCTATGGGCGGCCGATGCTGGAGGCGCTGCGAAAGATTCCGATCATCACCGACGTCAGCAGCGATCAGCAGAACAACGGCCTGCAATCGGTGGTGACCTACGACCGCGATTCGGCGGCGCGCTTCAGCATTTCCTCCCAGCTCATCGATAACGTGCTGTACGACGCGTTCGGACAACGCCAGGTATCGACCATGTACACGTCGCTGAACCAGTATCACGTGGTGATGGAGGCGGCCCCGCGCTTCTGGCAGGACCCGGAATTTCTCAAGCAAATTTATGTCAGCGCGCCCTCCGGCAAACAAGTTCCGATGAGCGCGTTCACGCGGTTCGGTCCTTCCACCGCGCCGCTCTCCGTGCCGCACCAGGGATTATTTCCGGCGGTGACGATCTCCTTCAATCTGGCGGCTGGAGTCGCGTTGGGCGAAGCGTACGACGCCGTCACCGAAGCGTCCGCCAAGATTGGTCTGCCGCCCACCATTCACACCGGATTCGCGGGAACGGCGAAAGCGTACGACGATTCGCTGGGCAGCGAGCCGTTCCTGATTGCCGCGGCGCTGGCCACCGTGTATATCGTGCTGGGGATTCTGTATGAGAGTTATATTCATCCCATCACGATTTTGTCCACGCTGCCCTCGGCGGGCGTGGGCGCGCTGCTGGCTCTGTTCCTCTTCAAGACCGACCTCAGCCTGATCGCCATGATCGGTATCATCCTGCTCATCGGCATCGTGAAGAAGAACGCGATCATGATGATCGACTTCGCGCTGGCGGCCGAGCGCGGTGAGGGTATGAGTCCGCGCGATGCGATTTACAAGGCCTGCCTGCTGCGCTTCCGTCCCATTCTGATGACCACCATGTCGGCGATGCTGGGCGCGGTGCCTCTCGCCTCGGGCGTCGGTGTAGGAGCCGAGTTGCGGCGTCCGCTCGGGATCACCATCATCGGCGGATTGATCGTCAGCCAGCTGTTGACTCTCTATACCACCCCGGTGGTGTATCTGGCGCTCGACAATCTAAGGCTCCGGTGGTCGGGAGAGCGCACGTCTTATTGAATCCATAAAATAGGACCATGGCGCTCCAATTCACAACCTCTTATGTAGAGGATTCGGTGGCCCTGTTCCACCAATGCAAAAACATCGCCGACGGAGCAATGGCGCAACTCACCGACGACCAGCTTTACACCGCCCTCGACGGCGAAATGAATTCCATCGCCGTCATCGTCAAACACATGACGGGCAACATGTGCTCCCGCTGGACCGAGTTTTTGACCACCGACGGCGAGAAACCGGATCGGAACCGCGATAGCGAGTTTGTGGAACCTCCCTCCAGCCGCGAAGCGCTGATGAATCTGTGGGAGGAGGGCTGGAGCTGCGTTTTTCACGCGCTGGAATCGCTGACCGATGCGGATCTGACGCGCACCATCACCATTCGCGGCGAAGCCCATTCCGTGATGCAGGCCATCAACCGCCAGGTCTCGCATTACTCTTTGCATTGCGGGCAAATCATTTTCCTGGCCAAACACCTGCGAGGAGCCGGCTGGAAATCCCTCAGCGTGCCCCGGGGCGCGTCCGCTCAATTCAACGATAAAGTCCTGCGCGGCGACGCCAGCCAGCGTTAGCGGATCAGGCTGGGCGACACGCGAATAAATTGCCTACCGAGCCGCGACCACAGGGAGCGATCTAAAGTAAAAACATGGCAACCCTGGGACTTATCGAATACGCGGGCGCATCGCCCGAAGTCCGCGCCGTCTACGACGACATCATGGCGACTCGTCAAACCGATTACATCAATAATTTCTGGAAGGCAATCGCGCACGATCCCGCGACGCTCCGCCGCACCTGGGAGTCGATTAAGAACATCATGGCGCCCGGCGCGCTCGATCCGTTGACCAAGGAAATGATTTATGTTGCGGTCAGCGCGTCGAATCAATGCGGGTATTGCATCGCGTCACACACCGCCGCCGCCCGAAAAGGGGGCATGACGGACGCGCAGTTTGCCGAGTTGATGGCAGTGGTCGGCATGGCGAACGAATCCAATCGCCTGGCGAGCGGCTACCAGGTGGAAATCGACGAACGCTTCAAAACTTGAGAACCTGAAGCAGATTGTTGTAATCGTCGGTCCACAGCCGCAGACCTGGACGCGGCTCGATCGTTTTGGCGGCGCTTGCGATCTCCGGCCGCGCGAAAAACGCGCCATCGCGCGTCATCAATATCCAGTCGGATTGCGAATAGAGACGGGCGTCATCTCTCGCCACATGCACCACTCGCGCGATCAGCCCGCGGACCGCTGCCAGTTGCCCCACCACCGGCGCCAGGTCCAGATATTGATTCGATATGTGCACGGCGAGAATCCCCGCTGGCTTCAAGTGGCGCAGGTAGAGATCGAATGCTTCGCGCGTCAACAGATGCACCGGAATCGCGTCGCCTGAAAATGCGTCCGCCAGAAAGACGTCGTAGAGCGGTCCATTCTCGCGCTCCAGCGACAAGCGCGCGTCTCCCGTCACAATCGTGATCGCCGCTTTCGAATCGCTCAGGAAAGTGAAATACGATTTCGCGAGCTCAATCACCTGCTGATTAATCTCGTAAAACTGAAACGTATCGCCCGGCTTCCCATACGCCGCGAGCGTCCCCGCACCCAGTCCGATTATGCCGACTCTTTTCGGGCCCTCGCAGCAGAATCGCAACGCTAGTCCCGCGCCAGATTCCGGAACGAAATACGTGGTCGGTTGATCGCGTTTCGCCGCATCCAGATATTGCGCGCCATGCTGCACGATGCCGTGATAAAGCGTGCGCGTCTCGCCTCCCCCGCGGACCGATTCCACCACCCGCAGCGATCCGTAAAAGCTGCGCGTCATGACCACTGCGTCTTTCCGGTAACTGTGGATCTCAGCGATCAATGCCACCATCATCGCCGCCGATACGGTCAGCCACAGCAGCCGCGGAGTAAGCCCTTCGCGCCAGTTCACCCACAGCGCCAGCGCCGCGACTAAGAACAGCGAAACGGGAAACTCATGAATTCCTGTGAACACGCGTGGTGCGATCAGTCCGGCGAGGATCGCTCCCAAAGCCCCTCCCAGCGCGATCATCAGGTAGTACGTTGTCAGCCGCCCTGTCCCCGGCTTGAGCCGGCTCAGTTCGCCATGGCAGAACATGCAGATGATGAACAGGCCCAGCGTGAACAAAGGGATCGCGACGGCGATCGCCACGCTCACCTGGACGTCGTATAACGCATAGGCCAGCGATCCCAGCGCGACCGCCAGCAATCGCAGAAACAATCCCCTCTGGTACCATCGCGGGCTCTCAAAACAGATAATGAACGAGAGCAGATAGACGCCCAGGGGGAGGATCCACAAGAAAGGCACCGCGGCGACGTTTTGCGTGAGCTGATTGGTGGTGGAGACCAGCATCATCGATCCAGCGGCCGCCAGCACAAGCCATGGTATGCCGCTTTGCGGCTCAGCCTCCGTTTCGATCGCGACCCCGGCGTCCGCCCGCGGTCTGCCGAGCCATGCAGCAACTCCGCACAACACGGCGAACGCTGCGAATCCAGCCGACCACCACAAATCCTGGGCGCGCGTCGCGATTCGCGGCTCGATCCACAGTGGATACGACGCCAGAGCCAGCAATGCGCCCACGTTCGACAGCGCAAACAGCCGGTAAGGTTGGGAGCCATCTCGCGCCAGCCATTTTTGAAGTAAAGGACTGGTGGCCGAAAGCAGAAAGTATGGCAGCCCCAGCACCGCCGTCAGCATCCCCAAAATCTGCCATGCGGGATCGCCCGCGCCTGCCGGCTTCCATCGTTCACCGGGCATCACGGGCAACAACAGCAGAGCCGTCGCCAGCAGTGCGCAGTGCACCCAGGCCTGCCGATGCGCGTTCCACCGCCGCGTCAGCAGGTGCGCGTACAGATAACCAAAAAGAAGAGCGGTTTGAAAAAAGACGAGGCAGGTGGTCCAGACGGCGGACGATCCGCCAAACCAGGGGAGAATCAACTTCGCAAAAATCGGCTGGACTAAGAAAAGCAGGAAGGCGCTGAGGAAAATCGTTGTGCCGTAAAGGAACTGGCGCGCCGTCCCGCGCGGAGTCTGCATCTGTCAATCTTAACGGGACGGCGCGCCGGAAATCGAACTACTTCCAGTGCCCTTCGACGAAAACGTAGCCGTCTTTGCGATGTTCCCAGCGGTGATCGACCCATACTGCGTGTTCGCGGGGCGGCCGCCTCCACTCACCCGCCGTCCATACGTACCTGTTTCCATCCCAACGATGATAGCCCCTGGTCCAAACATAACCCGCTCCAGGTGACACCGTCCGCGTCTCTACCACAGCGACTGGGGGCGCAATTCTCACCACAACTTCGGCGCCCATAACAAGTCCGAAGCCAACGGCTGCCGTCAATATAAACTTCCGTAGCATCTTACCCCTCCCAATAGAGAGAATGCCGGAGCTCACATTTGTGTTTCGGGATTTTTCTTTGTAGTACGCGCCGCTCATCCCGAAGCGGCGCGCATTACCTTGGCCTAGCGCCAATGGCCTTCGACAAATACGTAGTTGTTGCCCCGATGGTCCCAGCGATGGTCAACCCATCGCGCATGAGGCCGCGGCGGCGTTACCCACACGCCCGGCGTCCATACGTGCGCATGTCCGTCCCAGCGATGGTAACCTCTCTGGTACACGTAGCCCGCGCCGGGCGACGGCCCTCGAGTCTCTACTACGGCGCGAGGTGGCGCTACCTGCACGATAACCTGGGCTCCCATGGCGCTGATGGCCAGCATACAGCCGGCAAAAGCGGTAAAAATAGTTTTTCGCATATCTTCCCTTCGATGGTAGAGCGCGGCGGAGCCACTCTTGTTTCGCGATATTATACAGTCCGGACATTCCTATGAAAATTTCCTTTGCCGCGCTGCTTTTTCTCTCCTCCGCCGCGCTGCTACCCGCGCAGCCTCTGCAACTCGAAAAGCTGCAGAAGAAGACGATTTTGCTGTTCACCCCTCATCCCGACGACGATACGTTCTGTTGCGCGGGCACGCTCGCCCTGCTCGCCCGCCAGCAAAACAATATTCAAATTTTCATCTACACCAACGATGACAAAGGGTCCTACGACTCGGATATGACCAGTGAACGATTGGCCTCCATCCGTAAAACCGAGGAAGAAAATTCCTGTCAGGTCCTGGGCATCCCCAAACAGAACATTCACTGGCTCCAGTTTCACGATGGCATGCTCGAATACGCGAATCCTTTGGATCTGGTCGAGCAGGTCACCAAAATCATCCGCACCTACCGGCCTGATGTCGTCATGACCATCGACCCGGGCTCGGAATACGTTCGCTGGCACAAAACCGACCATCGCATGGCCGCCAACAACACTCTCGACGCCATCCGTGCCGCCGAGTGGCACCTCTATTTCCCCAGCCAGCGCTTGCACGACGGTCTTCAGCCGTGGCAGGTCCCCATCGAGGCATATTTCTACGTTACCGAGCACGACGCGAATTACTGGGTCAACATCGACGAAGTGCTGGACCTCAAACTGTCAGCCGCCGTCGCGCATGTCAGCCAGTTCGATCCGTCGGTCAATAAGTATCGTCCCGATTGGGACCCCAAAGATCTCGCCGCGACCAAGAAATATCTGCTCAGCCGCGCGGTTAAAAAGGACGGCCATGTGGTCGAGCCCTTCCGCATCTCCACTCAATTCAATCAACAATGAGCCGACTGGAAAACCCGCTCCCTAACGGTCACGGCTCCGTTGGCTGATGCTGACAACACAGAGCCGCGCGCGTCAGCAAGCGGGTTGTCCGTCAACTGGCTAAACGCGCCACCTGCACACCTAATACCGCATCACAAAATATTCACGGCCCGCGCCGCCAGAATCGCAATCGCCGTCAGCGAGATCGCCGACTGCAGCATCATCAGCACCTTCGCCCATCGCGACAACACGGGCACATCGGTCGGCGAAAAAGCGGTGCTCGTGTTGAACGCGAGGAAAAGGTAATCGACGAATCCCGGCCGCCAATGATCCTCGCCCATCTCTTTCCGCAGCTCCGGATCCAGCACCATTTGCGGAAACAGAAACGCTCCGTCGGTATGGGAGCGAACCAGGTCCCTCTGGTTCGGACCTCCCGCGTCCAGTCTCCAGTACCAGGATGCGAATACCAGGACGTTCGCGGTCCACAAGGCAACCGCGGCCCGCAGCAGCACCGCCGGCGCGTCTTTATGTTCAAGCAGGCGCACCACCAGGATCACCAGCGACGCGGCCAGTGACAGCGTCACCACTCCTTGCGCCAGGTAGCCGAAGATCTGATTCGCATGGTGCATCCTGCGCTGATGAAAAATCATGGCCAGCACCATCAGGATCGCCACCAGCACCAGCACCAGCCAATCCGGTCCCACCGACATCGCCGATGGCAGCGCGTAGAAGAGTCCCCCGATCGCGATCATAGCCAGCGCCGTAGGCCAGCGAGGCTCAGGTTCGATTTTCGTCATCGTTTCCATTGTCGCCCCCCAATCCCTGTAAAATATCGCAATGGCCGATTCAGGCGGTTTAGTTGACGAATGACGGGCGGGAGACGGATCGTCTGGCGGAGAGAGAGGGATTCGAACCCTCGATAGAGTTTCCCCTATACACGCTTTCCAGGCGTGCGCCTTCAGCCACTCGGCCATCTCTCCGGAGTAGGGTTGCATCAACCAGTTTAGCGCAGAGGACGCATCGGCCCTGAGGAATAAAATCGAAAACGTTCTTGCGATTGCCTGCGCACTCGCGCGCTTCGCGGTGTGCTGCTATCGCGCGGCGCATCAGGCTCTCATCGTCGATGAAGCTACCACCTACAACAAGTTCGTGAGCGGACCCTGGCGCAAGCTGTTCGGACGCTACGACGCGAACAACCATATTCTAAGCTCGCTTCTGGTCAAAGCGACGGTCACCATCGGCGGTTTAAGCGAATTTAAACTCCGTTTGCCGAGCTTGATCGCCGGGCTCTTCCTTACGCTTGGGGTTTTCTGGCTGCTGAAACAGGTCGAATCGCGGAGTCTGCGCTGGGCCGCGTTCGCGGTAATTTGCTTCTGCCCTCTGCTCCTCGATTTCTCGATCGTAGCGCGCGGCTACAGCCTCAGCCTGGCATTTTTCGTGTGGGCTCTTTACTTTTGCCTGCAGCGCAGATACTTGCTCGCCGGGTTTCTTCTGGGCTTATCGATGGGTGCGAATCTGGCGATCCTGTTCCCGGTCCTGGCAGTGATGCTGATCGTGACTCTCTTCGAAAGGCGTCCAAAGCCCTTGCTCAGCCTTGTAATTCCCGCGTTGCTCCTTGGCGCGCTCATCAATGGTCCCTCGCTCAGGAGGGCCCAGCGGGGCGACTTTTACATCGGTTATTCCGACTTTCGCACCGCCGCTATCAGCTTCGTAGCGACATCCTTATATGCCCGGCCGGACCGGGTAGGAATTTTGGGTGTACGCGACGTAGCCATCGTGCGCCTGGTCGACTTCGGATTGCCTCTGTTTTTGATCGCCGTCGCAGCAGCATCCGTTCGGATCAAGGATCGCCTGAAGCTCATTCCGTTTCTTACGCTGGCAATCACACTGTTCGGACTCAGCCTGGCTCGCTGGTTGTTTGGACTGAATTATCCCGCCGATCGGACGTGCCTCTACTTCATTATATTGGGAGCAATCTCGTGGGCCATCGCTGCGGACAGCTTCAAGAAGCCGGTTATCCAGGCGTTCTGGCTCCTGCCGCTGGTGGTGCTGGTGATTCAATTTTCGACCCAGCTTCAGACACGGTATTTCGAATTCTGGCGCGTCGAAGCGAATGACAAGATCATTGCGAGCTTGATCCAGCAGGCCAGTCTCGGCAAGCCCGAAAACTCCTTGACTCTCAGCAGCAGCTGGATGCATCAGCCGACCATGGAGTTTTATCGCCGCTGTCTTCACATTTCGGCTTTAAAGCCGGTGGAGCGGTTCGATCCCACTCCGCTAACTGGATTCGACTATTATCTTTTGAGCTGGGGCGATTTCAACCGCGCCGGCGAAGCGCCTCTGCGGCCGATTTTCAGCGATCCGGACATCGAAGTAATGCTCGCCGAGCCTGTCACTTCCGGTAACGTCGCCGAACGATAGCCCCGCGGCGTGAGCCCGGGGATCCCGGCCCTGACAGGTCGGGGTTAGAATTGCGTGATGGTGTTTACCGCCTCGCTCCTCCTGATCGCCGTGGCGACCTGCATGCTTCTGGGGTGGGGCTGGGCGTTTCGACGGCTGCTTCGGCTTGGACCTGTGAACTGGCCGGCGACCGTAGCAATAGGGTTGGCGGTCGTCATATTTATAGGAGGCCTTCTCAACCTCGCTAGAATCGCGTATCCGGCTGCGATTGCGGCGGTAGCCGTCGCGGGGGTAATCCTCGCTTTGCGTGCGCATATCGCTTTCGAGCGCCCTCCACTGCTCGTCGTAATCCTGATCTTGGCCGTCGTGTTTTTCACCATCGCGACCCAGTTGCCGCCGAGTATTTATAACTTCCACGACGATTATCAGAAGTATTTTGCCTATCCGGTCAGGATGGTCCAGACGGGCACGCTATCCGGCAGCCCTCTCAGCGCGATGGGCTTGCAGACGCTGGGGGCGCAGGCTTTTCTCGATGGTTTTGTCGTCGCGTTTTTTCCCATCCGGTTCATCAACGGCGTTGACGCCGTCTTCGGCCTGTTCCTATCCCTCATTCTGGCGATGCAAATCACCAAAACCCGCGCCATGATGGTGGTTTGCGTCCTGAGCGTGGTTGTGATCAATCCGCAATGCGTGAATATTTCGACGCTATACTGCGGCAGCGCTTTGATCATGGCGATGGTCGCGGTGGAAGACCCGGCCGGCCTGGGATTACTTTACGCTGCCCTGATCGCGATGAAGCCCATCTACGCCGTATTCGTGGTCATTCATCTGTTGGCCGCTGCGTTTATTGCCGCGAGAGGCATTCGATGGGCGGTCCGCACCGGATTGGCCGCTGGACTTTTTCTTTTGCCCTGGGTTCTAGTCCACGCCCCCAACTATCTGGCGGTCTTTCGCACTCATCACCCTGCACCCACGCCCGTCGCCGGCGATATCGATACTCAGCGGCTCAACCTTTTTTCCTTCGCTCCTCTGCCCTACGGATCGACCGCTGCGAATTATACGTTGCTGGCCATCGCCATCGCTGCATGCGGGCTGATCTGCTGGAGAGTATCGCGTCACACGGCGGCTTGCTCCATATCGGGGGTCGCGACGTTTCTCGTGTTTCTCTATGTTCTGGGTCCGATGCAGTACGGTTATGAGCACGGGCTGCGCTATTTCACTCCCGTCGCAATCGGTCTTGCGCCCGCACTGTTCGGGTTAAGCGTAATCTGCGCGATTCGACGCGCCTGGCTTCCTTACCTGGTGGCGGGGATTCCACTGGCGGCATTCGGACCTTCTTTGTACACTCGCATCGCCACGGAGCTGAGCACTCACTCCGCAGTATCGTACTCATGGCTCGCGAAAGATGCGGAATATCTGGAATACAACCAAAAAGTTCTCATCGGGAACGAGCGCCAGGATGTGAAGGCGCTTCAGGAACGAGTCCCAGCCGGGGAGCCGGTTCTGGCCTGGATCGACACGCCGTTTTACCTGGACTACCGGC
>Ga0182024_10023433_pt1 | contig 11053 bp, 5 predicted proteins | sample P32metaG_FD_120480 | JGI IMG/M metagenome (GOLD analysis project Ga0182024, IMG submission 120480) | Permafrost microbial communities from Stordalen Mire, Sweden - P3-2 metaG (Illumina Assembly) | ecosystem: Environmental > Terrestrial > Soil > Wetlands > Permafrost | place: Sweden: Stordalen... | reverse complement strand
GCCACCAGTTGTCCTCGAGTTTCAGTTGCCTGGTCCGTATCCCGCAGGACATCGCGATGTGCTGCACCGGGTCTTGGGCCCGGCCGCGGCTCAGCGCGGCCAGCGCCGAGGCCGGCGGGTCGGCGCTGAAGCCGAGCCGCGCGGCGACCAGCCGCACCGCCGCCAGCGCGGCGGGGTCGCCGGCCACGTCGCCGAGCCGGACCCGGGCCCGCGTGTCGTGCAGGATCGTGTCGAAACTGCGCGCCGCCGCGGTTACCAGCCGGCTGTCCTCGGTGACGCGCCGTTCCAGGGCGTCCCGCTCGTCGCGGGTGATGGCCTCGATCCGCCGGTCCACGCTGTAGTGAAAGCGGGTGGCGTGCGTGATGACCCGGCTCCACAGGGTTCCGGCGGCCAGCTCGTCGGCCGTGCTGCGGATGCGCAGCACGGCCGCGGTCTGGCTGGTCAGCCAGTCGCGTTCGGTCAGGCAGACCGATGCCCCGGCGGTCAGCCGGCCGGCCACGGCTTCGGCCATCTGCACCGAGCCGCTCTCCACCGTCACCCACTGCAGGCCGTCGATGGACCGGATCGCCTTTCCCGCGGCGACCTCGGTCGGCCCGTCGGGCCGCAGCGGCACGAAGTCCCGGGGCGGCAGCTCCGACCGCAGCGCGTCCGCGAGTCCGACGATGCCCTTCTCGATGCCGATGACCAGCTGGCGGACCGCGACCGCGTACTCCGACACGGACAGCGCCCGGGCCGCCCGGTCCGCCTCGCCGTCCGAAGCGGCGCGCCGCGCGGACAGCCCCTGGAGGTGGCCGATCGGCAGCCACGAGACGACCGTCCGCGGTACGCCGCGGGCGATGAGCGTGTGCCGCGGCCCGGGCGGGCACCCGAGCAGCAGCGTGCCTGCCTCCACCCGGCACAGGAACTTCCAGCGGCCGGTTGGCCGGCCGTTGGCCCGCCGGACCGCGAACAGGTCGAGTGCGCCGTGCTCAACGAGGAGCACCTTGCTCAGGTCATCGAGCATGACGGTACGGTCTTCGCGCAGGTTGACCGGGGTCGCCGCGTCGGTGAAGAACCGGGTGAATGCCCTGGTAACGGTTCCGGTCGCCATCACGCAGCGCTCCCGACCCGGGCAGAGCCGAGGAGCGCGGCATACTGCCCGTCAAGCTCCATCAGCTCACGATGCCGTCCGCGTTCGACAACCTTGCCTTTCGACATCACCAGGATCTCGTCGGCGTCGCGGATGGTGGACAGCCGGTGGGCGATGACCAGGCTCGCGCAGCCTCGCCGCCGCAGGTTGTCGGTGATGACCCGCTCGGTCTCCGGGTCAAGCGCGGACGTCGCCTCGTCAAGCACGAGCAGTGACGGGTTGCCGACCAGCGCGCGGGCCAGCTCAAGCCGCTGCCGCTGACCGCCGCTGAAGTTGCGCCCGCCCTCCCCGACGCGGCTGTTGACCCCGCCGGGCCGGGCGGTGATCATGTCGAAGAGCTCCGCGTCCCGCAGCGCCGCGACCACCGCGTCGTCCGGCACCGCGTCGTCCCACAGCGTGAGGTTGTCCCGCACGGTTCCCTCGAACAGGCACGGGTCCTGGTCGACGTAGGCGACCGAGGACGCCACCACCGCCCGGGACAGGTCGGCCCGCGGCCGCCCGTCCAGCAGTATCTGCCCGGACCAGGGCTCGAACAGGCCGACCGTCAGCCGCCCGACCGTCGACTTGCCGCTGCCGGAGCCGCCGACGACCGCGATGCGGCTGCCGGGCACCACCGAGAACGACAGCTCATTGACGACCGGCGCCCCGAGCGGGGTGTAGCCGAACGTCACCTTGTCGAACTCCAACCGCCCTTCCAGCCGGACGATGTCGGCCGAGGTCGGCGCGGGCTCCCGGGTGAAGACCGAGGCCACCGGGTACTGCTCGACGTCGTTCAGCCGGTTCAGGTCGGCGGTGATGTCTTGCAGCCGCTCGCCCAGGTCGGTGAGCTGAGTAACCGGCAGGCTCATCCGGGACAGCAGGGTCTGGAAGGCGATGAGGATGCCGATACTGATCGTTCCGTCCACCGCCCGCAGCCCGCCGAACAGCAGGACAAGCCCGCTGTCGGCAGCGGCCAGTAGCGGGGGCACCGTTGTCAGCAGGGCCGTGGGCCGCCCGAGGCGCTGCTTGCCGGTGATCACCTTGGCCAGGAACCCGGCCCAGCGGGCGAAGGCGTCCGGCTCGGCGCCGGTCGCCTTGACCGTCTCGATGAGGTTGAGCGTGTTGAACGTGGCCGTCATGAGCTTGCCGCGGTCGGCCCGCAGCGCGGCCACCGCGTCGGTGCGGACCCGGGCGACCTGCCGCAGCACCACGATGTTGAGTGCCGCCATGCCCACCCCGACCAGCCCGAGCACCACGTCATAGTGGACGAGCAGGATGGCGTAGAAGACGACCAGGACGAGGTTGACCACCGTCGTGGCCAGATCGCGGGAGAGGATCTCGGCGACCGTGTCGTTGGCGGAGACCCGCTTCGACACCTCGGCGGGCTGGCGTTGCATGTAGAAGTCGATCGGCAGCCTGAGCAGGTGCCGGAAGAACCGGGCCGAGCTGACCATGGAAGTCCGCAGCTCGATCCGCAGCAGGTAGTGGAGCTGCACCGAGGTCAGTATGAAGGTGGCGGCCGCCGCCGCGGCCATCACGCCGAGCATCGGGCCCAGGTAACCGGACGTCGAGCTCGGCAGCACCCGGTCGACGAAGAAGCCGTAGAACGCCGGGGTGATCAGGCCGGGCACCACGAGCAGGAGGCTGGCCAGCAGCACCAGCGGCAGCGCCCGTCCGGTGGGGATCCGGCGGCTGAGCAGGGCCTGCGCCACCCGGGTGCGCCGTCCGCCGGGGCGGAAGTCCGGACCCGGTTCAAAGGTCAAGACGATGCCGGTGAACCCGCTGTCGAACTCGGCCAGGTCCACCCAGCGGGGGCCGCTGGCCGGGTCGTTGATCCGGACCCGCTGCTTCCCCCACCGCTTCCCAATCGACTCCACCACCAGGAAGTGCTGGAAGGCCCAGAAGATGATGGCCGGCATCCGCATCTCGCGCAGCACCGAGGTCTCGGCCTGAAGGCCCCGCGCGGTCAGCCCGTAGCGCCGCGCGGCGGCCACCACCGAGGAGGCCTTGGCGCCGTCCCGTGACACCCCGCAGACGGCGCGCAGTTCCTCCAGCGGGACGAACCGGCCGTAGTATCCGAGCACCATCGCGAGCGCGGCCGCGCCGCACTCCACCGACTCCATCTGGATGACGGTGGGCGTCCGCCGCCGCCGGCTTGGCCGGGGCCGCTCGCGCCGGTCCGCCCGGGATCGGACCGGTCCTCTCTTTTCTCCCGAAGACCCTCGTTCTTTTTGGCTCGAACGGGCGCGTGGTCCCCGTCTTCCGCCCCGGCGCTGGCCTGAGGCCGGGGCCGGCTTCTTGTCCGGAGTGTCCGTTGGGTCGGTCGGTGCTGATGATGTCTGTGCCATCCGTCAATCCCCCAGAACGAAGCTGACCGGGCTCTGCGACCCGAGCGACACCGTGGCGGTGATGCTGGTGAGCGAGTGGAGCGACTCAGGCGGGCCTTCGGCGCTGGTCCAGGCGAAGCCGGACGGGCTCCCGGCCCGCGGCGTGAGGTCGACCGTGACCAGCCACGGCGCCCCCGACGAGGTGTAGCCGGACAGCGCCGAGTCACCGCCGAGCAGGTTGCTCAGCGACGCCGGATCGAGCGGGTACTGGCTGACCGCCGCGACCTGCCCCTCCAGCAGCCCGAACGCGGCCGACGGCGCGGACGAGACCGAGATGTCGGCCTTCATGCCGGGTGCGAGCTCGGCCGCCGCGGACGCGGGCACGAACAGCAGGGCGACCATCCGGTCGTCGGTGCCGTCGCTGCGCTCCACGGTGAGCACGGTGCTCCCCGTGCCGATGATCTGCCCAGTCGTCGCGGCCACCCCCACCACCAGTCCGCCGAACGGGCTCACGACCGGCTGTTCCCGCTGGCCGGACTGGATCTCGGCCACGGTCTGCCCGGCGCTGACCCGCGCGCCCGGCGCGACGCTGACGTCGCTGACCATGCCACTGACCGGGCTCTGCAGCATCGAGATGCCCTGCGGATGGCTGAGCAGCCCGCTCGCGCCGACCGTGATCGGCAGGCTCCCCGCGAACGCCCACACGGCGCCGCCGACGATGATGATCGCGACGACCAGCACGGCGATCCAGCCGCGGGGCGAGGCGAGCGTGGTCGGCGTGTCGATCTCGTCCGGCGCGCGCATCCGCGCCAGCGCCTTGACCCGGAACTCCATGGTGGCTCCTCCTTAACCGCGCTGGTCAGCCGGCGGCCGACGGCAGCCTGATTCCGTTGCCTGGGACCGCCGGGCGGCTGCCGAGGACCATCTCCCCGACGCTGCCCTGGGCGTAGTAGTCAAGACCGGTGGCGGTGGCGAAATCCGTGGCGTCCCCGCCGCCCACGCCGCAGACCGCGAGGCCCATCGCGGTGGCGATCAGGTAGACGGTCTGCATGTAGACCCCGACATGCTTAAGCACCAGGCTGTAGGCGACGGCCTCGTACTTCCACATCACCCGGCCGAACCGGGCCGCGATTACCAGCACCACCTGCGGGTCGCCGCTCATCACGCAGGCCGTGCGGGAGGTGGCGGTCATCCGCGCCAGGACCGGACCCGGCCGGGCGACGAGCTGCAGCCGGTGCTCGTCGGCGCGGTAGTGCCAGAGCCCGGGTTCCAGCCCGCCGCAGCTGGTCACCAGCGGGTAGATCTCCAGTTCGTGCGACGCACCGCCGGACGGGTACGGACGGTCGGCCGCTTCCTGTCCATGGGAGGTGACGAAGGTGGACCGCAGCCGCGTCGTCCGGTACAGCAGTTCGCCGAGCTGAGCGGCGGTCAGCGGTGCGCAGTCGTCGTGCTCGCGGGTGGACCGGCGCCGTTCCAGCGCCTCGCTCAGCGGCAGGTCCTTGACCGCGCCGGGGACGGCGAGCGGGATACTCGGGCCGGTGTCCGGTTCGGCGCGGGCCGGGAGCGGCGGGAATCGGGAGGCCATCGGGTAAGCGCCGCCGTAGGCCGCGTTCAGCAGCGGCCCCCGGCTGCGGCTGTGCAGCCACAGGTCGGGCACGGTCCACTGGGCCTGGGCGGGCGCGTCGGTTTCGGTGTCGGCCTCGGGGCCGCCCGGCGCGAGCAGGCCGGCGTCGGCCAGCAGCGGCAGGATCGCCGCGACCGCGCCGGCCGGCAGCCAGGGCACGGCGCGGACGGCCTCGGCCGGGGTCGTCCAGCGCGCCAGCGCGCCGAGCAGTCCGCCGCCCTCGCCGGCGAACTCGACCTCGGTATGGGAGCGAGGTGCCTGCGCGACCAGGCATCCGCCTTCGGCCCGGACCACGGCGAACCGGGACAGCTTGACCGGCTGGGAAGGCGGCAGCGCGGTAGTCCACGGCGCCCGGCCGCGGCCCACCGGCCGCAGCCGGGCCAGCGTCCGCCCGCCCGCGCGGACCCCGCGCTCGATCTGCCCGGCGGCGTCCAGCTTGCGCAGGAGCATCTGCAGCCGCAGCACGCCGTCCGGGCCGTCGGCGGCTAGCACGGAGGCGGTCACGTCAAGTTCGCCGACATCGCCGGCGGACAGGCCCCGCAGCGCCGCCGCGACGCCCTCGGGCAGCCTGGCCAGGTCCGCGGCGGCCGCGGTGCGCAGGTGCAGTACGGTCTCGATCGTCGGTTCGCCGGTGGGCGCGATGGCGGTGCCGATGGCGGTATCCACGGCCATGAGAGCTCCAATCGGAGGAAGATTCGGCGGTGACGGCTCAGAAGAAGACGCTGCGCGGGTTGAGTTCGTCCTCCCGCAACGGCCGGTCCAGCCATCCCGTGCGAACCGGGACGTCATACAGTCGCCCGGCGCCCAGGTGGCGCCAGAAGTGCCGCATCCCCGGCACCATGACCTTGACCACGTTCAGCTCGATGTCCGGGCGCGTCTGGTTCAGCACGATGACCTCGAGGCCGGCCTTCGCGGCCCGGTCGACGCAGGCCCCGACGACGTCGGCCAGGTCGGCGGCGGGCGGTACCGGGTAGTCGGCCGCGGTACTGAGCGGCCGGTCCGGTGCCGGGCGCAGCCACGGCTCGTCGGCGATCTTTGTCTCCCGCAGCCACGCAAGGGTGGCCGGCTCGTCATTCTGGTACTTAGTCATCCCGTCCGGATCGCGCTCGGCGACCGTCGGGAGGAACTGGCTGACCTCAGTCAGCGCCCGGATCGCCGCGATCCGCGGATCGAGGTGCGCGCCGAAGCCGAGGAGCACGTCCTCGACCGGATGCCCCTCCCGGTGGGAGACCCCGACCATCACCGGGATGCCGAGATCGGAGGTGATGTCGAGCAGCCACAGGCTCCGCCCGAGCTGGCGGTAGTGCTCGGTCAGGGTGGCGATATACGGGTCGCCGAGGCTGCCGGGGTCGACCCCGGCCCGGCGGATCCGGTTGTACCACCACTGCGCGACCGCGTCGCGTTCGACGATTTCGCAGAAGCCCTGGAGGATGGCCTCCTCGAGGGTGTTCCCGCTGGCGTTGCCGTTGGAGTCGCTGTAGCAGTACGTGTGCCCGGCGACGTCCGGGTGGCCGTACCAGGCGTAGGCGGCGGGCACCTTGCGCTCCCGGTCGTGCGTCAGCGACCATGCCGCCGACCAGTCGACCGGCCGGGTGACGTCGAACCGCTCGGGCACCCGGTGCAGCCGGTGAGCCGGGTCGGAGTTCCACTCGTCCCTGACCGCGTACTGCGCCGGGGAGAACAGCAGCAGGTCCTCGGGGTGCACCGCGCAGTCCGGGCCGAGTTGCCGGTAGGCCGCCCGGGTGACGGTCTCGTCGCCGCGCCACACGCCGCAGTACCTCTCGATGGCCTCGCAGACCGCGCTCACCCGCGCCTGCACGTCGGTGCGCCCCTTGCCGCCGCTCTGCCCGCGCAAGTTCCGGCGCAGCTGGTCCATGTTGTCGGCGTACATCGCGAAGTTGTGCCCGGCGCCGTAGGAGTAGGTCACCCCGTTGTCGTAGCTGGCCAACGGTCGCAGGCTGCTGACCGCGCCGAGGTATGGGCTGACGTGGTGGGTCAGCCGGGCGAAGGTCTGGCCTGGCAATTGGGTGCGGAAGCCGCCCTCGCTCGGGTGCCCGGAATCCGAAGAGGTGAGCACGATCCGCGGCTGCCGCTTGGTCACCAGCGACGGGTCACCGCACTCCGGGCACTGCGGCTGGCGGACCAAGGTGTGGTTGGCCGTCTCCAGCGTGCGCAGGTCGATAGTGATCATCGTGCCTTCGAGCACGCTCGGCTGGCCGCCAGCGATCTTCTTGACCTCCCCGACGAGCATCCCGGAGAAGATGAGGTCCGAGTGCGGGGTCCGGGCAGGCTCCGGTTTCGAGGTCACCGACGCCGCGGTCCGCTTGCCGCGCAGATAGTCCTCGACCTGCCTGTTGCCGCCCAGCCGCTGGTTCAGGCAGTGCCAGCAGCCGGTCCGGCCCGGGCATAGCAGCGGCCCCAGCCAGAGCGTCAGGCCAGTTGGCTTGGCCAGCAGCCAGCGTCGGCCCGAGTGCTGGAAAGCCCTCGAAATGGCCGACAGCGCGGGATCGAGATAGTCGTCGGTGACCACGAGGGTCAGGTCCGGGCCGTCGGGCATGCCCGACGGGTTGGCGGCGCCGGCCACGTCGATGCCGGAGTCGACCAGGGCACGCATGACGGGCACCGGATCGGCGTGCCCGACCGCCATCACGTTGACCGACGGCGGTGCGGCCGCGCAGTCAGCGCCCAGGGCGTCCCAGAAGGCACGCTCACCGCCGGCCGGGCTGCCCGGCCCGTCAGTGAGGACGTTGTAGGCCGCGTACCGGCGGATGGCCCCGAAGGTTGCCGCCGGCGGCAGTTCGCCCGACAGCGCCTGCGCGATCTGCGCGGTCGTGTGGCTGCCATCGAGGTAGGGCAGGACCCGGACCGCTCCCGGCCCCTGGACCAGGTAGTGCTCATCCTCAGCGAGCAGGAAGACCTTCGATTCGTCAACGACTTCGGCGGAAAAGTGAGCTTTCAGACGCGGCCGCTCCATCGCCTCTCCCTATTCGGGCCACAGCATTCGGCCGCAGCGCATCAGCAGTGCTCCGGCGCTTCGTCGTTGAGCTACCCGGCGGTTTCGAGTGTGCAGCGGCCGGCGGATCCCGGTAAATCGGCTAACGTGCGTAACCTTGCCGCTACCGGCGCGATACGTATTTATGCCCCAGATGCTCCACTGGGCCCGTTTCTGTACGTACAGGCAAAGCCGTACGTACGACGCACTAGTCGAATACGTAACTTATTGTCCGCAGGTAGACCGCGCTTCCGGCCCCATGTAATCATCAAGCGGTACAAAGCGCCCATGACGGTTCGCCGTTTGACGGACGCCCAGCGCGTCAATGTCCCTTGGAGGACAGCCATGTTGTCGCGGAACTTCCGCTTGCTCATCCCAATTGCCTACGGGCTCGTGGTCGTCCTCGTTGGCCTTTTCGCAAATAAGCCTGTGGCCATTACCGTGACGGTCGTCGGGGCGATTCTCCTCGGCGTCGGCTACGCCTTGGGCGGCTCCAGCCACCGCTCCTAGCGGCCACCGCTTCTGGCCGGCCACCGCTTCTGGTCGGCCCTGCTTCTGGCCGGCCCTGCTTCTGGCCGGCACGGCTCCCGCCGCCACGGTGGTGGCCTCCGTCCGCGTTTAACGTCGCATGGTGCATATGTGCCGCCTGTCACATATGTAACGAAAATATCTATAATGTTCATAGTGAGGCCATAGACCGATTCACACATGTCTGCTACTGCTACTAGTAGTGATTGGCGCAACGGTGAGCGAATTACAGCTGTGCAATCTCAGGCGCGGATAGGGGAGGGACTGTGCCTGTGCTACTGCATCGTGATCGAGAGTTGGCCGCCGCGCATCTCGCGATGGGCCGCCTCAGCGGCGGCTCACCGGCTGTAGTGATGATCGAGGGCGGGCGCGGCGCCGGGAAATCCGCGCTCCTGCAGGCCGTGCTCATGCTCGGCCCCGAGTCCGCGGTCATCCTGCGTGCGCGCTGCCACGCAGCCGAGCATGACTTCGCCTTCGGCGTGGCCCGTCAGCTCTTCGAGCCCGTCGACGGCGGGGACCGGGTGCCCGATGGCGCCGAGCACGATATCTTGCGCGGTTACTACCAGCTGATCAAGGCGATCGCGAGCAGGCAGCCGGTGATCATCGCCATCGACGATCTCCAGCATGCCGACAGCCAGTCGGCCCGGTGGTGCTCGTACCTGGCGCGCCGGCTCGACGGCCTGCCGGTCGCGCTGGTGCTGGCGGTCGACTGCGACGCCAGTACCGCCGACGGCCCGGTCAAGGAACTGCGCGGTGAGCTGTCGGCCCTGATGTATACCAGCCAGCTGCAGGCCGGTTCGCTGGATGCCGCGGACACCGCGGAGCTGATGGCCGGCATCTTCGGGCAGCCGCCGGATCCCGTCTTCGCCGCCCACTGCCGCGCGCTGGCCTGCGGGAACCCGCGGACTCTGAAGGCGATCGCCGCCCGCCTGTCGGCCGCGGGCCTGACACCGTCGGCCGATAACCAGGCCGCCCTCGCGGGTGCGGCCTGGACCCTCGCCGACGTGGTTCTGGACTGGGTGCGGCACTCCGACCCGCTCGCCGCCGACGTTATCGAGCAGTTCGCGGTGAGCCCCACCGTATCGCTGGAGACCGCCGCCATGCTGCTTGGCGTCGGCGAGGATGTCGCCATGGCCGCCCGGGCGACGTTCCGCCGGTATGGACTGCTGACCGCGCGGCTGCCCGACCAGTTCGTACACCCCGCGATGCGCTCGGCCATCGTGGACGGGCTGTCCCCGCGGGTGCTGGCCGATATGCACCTGCGGGCCGCGACGCTGCTCACCCGGATCGGGGCGCCGGCCATAACGGTGGCCGAGCACATCATGTCGGTCGGCATGCTGGGCGAGCGGTGGGCGCAGCAGATCCTGCGCCAGGCGGCGGGACACGCCGCCGCCGACGGCGACTGGCACGCCGCGGTCCGCTACCTCAGCCGGCTCCTGCTCGAGCTGAATGACCGAGCCGAGGTGGTGCCGGTGCTCGCCGAGCTCGGCGCGGTGGAATACCACAGCGACCTCAAGGCGAGCGTGCAGCGCCTGCTCACGGTCGCGGACCAGCCTCTCGAGGAGCCGGCCGGGAGCGCCGCCCTGGCGGTGTTCGCCGAGCCGGCCGTGACCCTGGAGTCCGTCGCCGCGGCTGACCGGTTCGGCCGCGCGGCGGCCAGCCTCGCTGTGACCGCGGGCGCTGACCGGGTGGCCCAGCTCAGGCTGGCCGCCCAGAGCTTGCTGTCGGGGCGGGACGCCGGAGTACAGCCGGCCGTGCGCAGGCTGCGGGCGGGCGGCGATGACGTCGCCGCCCGCCAGCTGCTGGCAGTCCGCGCGCTCAGCATCGCCGGCCAGGGCGGCAGCCGTGGCCGGTGCGTCGGCCTTGCCCGTCGCGGCGTCGGCGCCGATCCGGCCCGCGGCACGCACCCGCGGCCATCCACCGGTGCGCTGGCCGCGCTCGCCCTCGCCTGGGCCGGAGAGTTTGGCCTGGCGGCGGATGCCTGCGCGCACGCGCTGGACCGGGCACGGAGCCAGCGATCGTTGCCCACTCAGGTGCTCGTGCTGCTGGTCCGGGCCGAGATCGCCTACCGGCGCGGGGACCTAGGCGCGGCGGCGGCCGACCTTCGGCAGGCGCAGCCGCTGTGCGAGCGGGCCGGAGCTGGCAGCCTCGGCGCGGCCACGATGGCGATGCTTGCCCGGGTGCTGCTGGCGCGCGGTGAGGCGGATGCCATCCCGGCGATGGCGGGCGAGTTCGACCCGAAAGCGGACAGCCACGTGTTCATCGCCGGACTCGAGCAGGAGGCCCGTGGCATGATCGCCGCCAGCCGCGGCGACCACCGGCAGGCACTGCACCTGTACCTGGACTGCGGCCGGCTGCTGACCGCTAACGGGCTGCAGAACCCAGCCTGCTCGGCCTGGCGCAGCCGGGCCGTCGTCACCATGGGCGGGCTGGGCAGGGTCCGGGAGGCGCGAACACTGGGTGACAGCGAAGTT
>Ga0182024_10023432_pt1 | contig 11054 bp, 8 predicted proteins | sample P32metaG_FD_120480 | JGI IMG/M metagenome (GOLD analysis project Ga0182024, IMG submission 120480) | Permafrost microbial communities from Stordalen Mire, Sweden - P3-2 metaG (Illumina Assembly) | ecosystem: Environmental > Terrestrial > Soil > Wetlands > Permafrost | place: Sweden: Stordalen... | reverse complement strand
CGCGCCACCATTCCGACCCGTAATGGGTTTGCTCCCGAGCAGCTCAGGTCGTCAGCGGTAAGCAGGGGTGTCCCGGGGCTGTCCCCTCGCATGTTATAGGATTGCGAATGAACGCCCCTGACATGGTGGCATTGCGGCAGTTACTCGCTGAGGTGAAGCTCTTCCTGGAAATCGTGGCCTGAAAATGCCGTAGGGCGAAATGCCGAAAGGGCCATGTGCTTAATGGTCCCAAACCCCGCCTCGCGAATCCCAAACCGGCCGGATCGCCAATAATCCAGCTTTTTCCGTGCAACCCGTTCCGACGAAAAAGTCTGGCGAGAATCATTTCGGATTTCTGCTTGACCCTGTGTGAACATTTACCTAGCATGCTGACCGCGTGGAGCGGCAGCGGTGTCGCACGCGCGAGGGAATTCAGGAAGGACAGCCATCTATGGCGATGGATGCGTTCGTTCCACCCACTACGGACGGCGGTCGGGGGAATGATGGTACCGGCGCCAAGCCCTCGAGTCGGCCTGCTCGACCGGCGCGGCCGGTGCTGCGGGCCGTCGTGCGAATGGCGACGGAGGTCGAGGCGCAGCCGGTGCGGTGGTTGTGGCAGGACCAGTTGGCACTCGGAAAGATCGCCGTGGTGGCCGGGGCGGCGAACGTCGGCAAGTCGCTGCTGGTGACCGGCGACTTTGCCGCACGGGTCTCCGTGGGGGCGGCCTGGCCGGATGGGTCACCGTGCCCGGCGCGGGATGTGCTCGACTCACTGGTGGAAGAGGGCCGCCGATCCGCTGGGCAGCGCGATGCGGCGGCTACGACTTTCATCGCTGATTTCCTGAAAGACGGGCCTCGGGGGTGGGCAGCCATCACGCAGTACGGGAAGGCGGCCGGCCACAAGCCAGGGACGCTGGAGCGCGTGCGAGCCATTGTCGCCGAAACCTTCAAACGCAAGGGGCAGGAAGGACGCTGGCTCTGGCGCTTGATCGGCGACGATCGCACCTCAAGCGAAGGCGACATCGCCGACTTTTTCGGCGCCGATGAAATCGGGTTGCCGAACTTTGACGTCCCCAGTTTCCAGCCGCTGCCGCCTCTTCCGGCCGGCGCGCACGACAACGATGAGGATCAGGATGACGACAAAAACGAGTGAAATAGCGACCGAAGATCCGAAGTTCCGTTTCTGGCCGAATAATCGCGGTGACAATCTGTCCAAACGGGTCAAAAACCAAAAACCGCACTGGCGTGGGTGAAAACGAAACTTCCAAACTTTGCCCGCGCCGGCGAGGGAAGTTGGAAGTTCCAAGGAGTTTGGGGTCGTGACTATCCGGATTTCAGTTACCCCGGCAGCGGCGTCGATACCTTTCGTTGGCCTTGGCTCCATGCGTCGACTTCCTCAACCTGCCGAAGCGAAATTCGGCGCGATGTCCCCGCCGGCACTCTTACCCTCTGTACGATCCGTAGCGGGACTTCAGCGTGGTCTTGCGGCTCGCCCCAGAATGCGCGCAACGTGGGGCCGTTTTTCACGCGTCGATCGCGGAAGTGAAATGTCCGCCATTCGTGGAACCAGACCCTCCGGCCCATGCGGGCGTACCAGCGCATGCCGTGGCGCAATTGTTTGTCGGGATGAAAAAGGGTACGCAGCAGCGCCCGCGGGCGCGACTGCACCAGCAGCTCGATCAATTTCACGCACAACGTCACCCGCCAGGGCGCCATGTGTTTGCTTGCCAGGACCTGGTGCTTGTAATCCCACCTTCGCTGATCGAGCTGGATCACCCGGCGATCGATCGCCTGGCGGAAATAGCCCGTCCATCGGTGCGGCGTGACATAGAGGGCCGTGATCTGGTCCGGGTCGTACGACAGGAGCTGTCGCAAGGAGCGAAACAAATCCCGGCCCCGCACATCCTCAAAATCCGCCACCCATGTTGCCAGCGACAGGATGCCGGCCTTGCGCATCACCCGGATGGCCTCGCGGTCGGTCTTGGTCGCGCCGCCTTTGCGAATCTTCTGCAGCGTCGCTTCATCGGTGTTTTCAATCCCCAGCAGGAACCGCTCAAACCCCGCCTTGCGATACAAATGCAGGATGTCGGCATCGCGTACGATGTCGTCCGCCCGCGTCGAGCCGATGATCTTGATACCCACAAGTTTCTCGGCGATCAGTGCTTGGCAAAGCTTGGTCCACGCCGCACGATTCACCGTCGGATTTTCATCGGCGAGGTTGAAAAGCATCACGCCGTGGGTTCGATGCAGCCAGGCAATTTCCTTGGCGAATTTGACGGGGTCCCGATGCCGCCACCGCGCCCAGAATCCGCGTTGTCCGCAGTAATTGCAGTGGTGCGGGCATCCGCGGGAGAATTGCATGACCACCGCGCGAAGGCCGCCGTAGTAGCCGTACCGGCTGTGGTCGATCAGTTCCCATCCCACGCGATAGGCGTCGAGGTCCTCGATCATCGCCGCGGAGGCGGTTTCGACGATTACGCCGTTGCGCCGAAATGCAATCCCTTCGACCCTGGCGAGGTCTTCCTTTTGTTCCAGTGCCGTCGCCACCCGTGTTACGGTCGCCTCGCCCTCGCCGCGAACGCAGATATCGATCTGCGGTTCCTGCTCAAGGACCTCTTGAAAGTGGTACGTCGGAAACACCCCGCCATAGACGATCACCAGATCGGGCAGCCGCGTTTTGACGTTCCGCGTCAGCTCCGCCACGATCGGATGTGCCGATGTGGAGCCGGAATGCCCGATCATCAGCACCGCGGAGGCGCGCCGGACGATCCGATCCGCCAGCACGTTCAACGGCACATTTCCGATTTCCCCGTCGATCAATTCCACGTCATGCCCCGCGTCGATGAGAGGCCCCCCGATGGATAAAAGCCCAAGCGGCGGAAGTTGCTCTTTTGGTATCCGGCTGCCGATCGACGGATGCGGCGGGTTTACGATGGAAACTTTCATACGCACCTTACCTAATGGCCTCAGGGGAACATCAGCGCTCATGCACTTTGCGATGTAAAGTATAAGGCCCATTCCTGCCTGTCAATGGAAATGCCGCAACGAATCGCTCGATGGGGCATGGAGTGTTGAAAGTGGTGTCGTGCAGTTTCGGGTTGGGATCAACCCGCGCCCGCCCGAGTTTGGAGACTTCGACAGCCGATCAGTTGGCCCGCTCCAGATCCACTCACGGAACATTATTCAGCCTGTCCAGCATGCTGCGTTCGGACCCTGACGAGGGAATGTTGCCGATTTTCACAGTGATTCTCTATTTCCAGCGATAGACCTCGGTGAGGACCGGCGGCAGAAAATACTCGAGGCCAGCAAGGAGCTCGTGAATCGCGGACGTGTCAACAAACTCAGCTCCGACAGGTATCGGTTCGAGGATTGATTTGCCGCTCGGCCGCCGCGACGAGCGTCAAGTGCGATCGACCCTTTTGGTCCCGCGGGCAGTTGGCGAAGGAGAAGGCGATGAAGAACCCCGTGTTGGCAGCAATTATTGCGGCATCCGTTTGTATCTTCGTGGGCGCCTCGGAGGCCGAGCGGTCCCAACCGCTGTATGCCGGGCAATGGGTCGTGATTTCCGACGGTATCCTGACCGAGTTAGGCAAGACCCATCCGGAGTCATCGGACACGTTCGCGCGACGGACGGCCGGCATCTCTGTGGACCGCACCACCGGCGACGTCTACCTGATGGCCAACAATATCGGGATCTGCAAGAGCACGGATCGGGGACAGACCTTCGCACTGGTGTCCGGCAACGCCGTCACGGGGCGGTTCGAGACCGGCTGGGGGATCAGCATCGACCCGGCCGGCGGACGGTTGATGTGCTTTTCCATCTATGGGTCGTGCGCCTACAGCGACGATGCAGGCAAGACCTGGACGAAATCCAAGACGGGGCACCTGGATTACGGCGCGGTGGACTGGAGCGATACCGGCAAGGCCCTGCTGGCCATCGGCCACGAGAGCGGCGGCAAGCTGATGTTCAGCGAGGACGCCGGCAAGGAATGGAAGACGCTGGGCACGAAATACTGGGCCGTCGGCCTGTTCGACCACAAGACCCTGCTGGCTACCGTTTCTGGGACGGACGGAATCGTGCGCAGCACCGACGGCGGGCAGACCTGGACGAAGGTCAGCGACGAAAAGCCCGCCGCACCGGTCATGGTGGACCTCAAAGGTAAAGGGTATTGGCTCGGCGAACGGGGGCTGCTGGTCAGCGAAGACAAGGGAGCCACGTGGACCATGGCCGCTCCCGTGCCCAAGGGGGCCTGCCTGGGCCCGATGTTCGGCGCGGATGAGCGGCACATGGTCGTGGGCACTCCCGATGGCCTCTACGAGAGCAAAGACGGCGGCAAGACCTGGGCGCTTGCCGTGCCTCTGGCCCCGGAGATCAAGATACAAGCCGGCGGCAGGTGGGCCAACTACGGATGGGACCCGATCAACAACATCTTCTACGCATCACAGATGACCAAGCCGGCGTATCAGTTCGTGGCAAAGTGATTTCGGGCCGATGCGTACGGATCATGACGTGAGGCCACCCAGCGCCGCCGCCTTATTCTGCTAACGGTGGATTACTCAGGTATTCCGTGCCGTCGGGGAGTACCCATGTCTCGAATTCGTTCCAGGAAAATCGGTAATGGAACTTGACCTGGAAGAGCCGGAACCCATTTGCCATGTCCTCAAAGAATTGTACGCGATCAACGGTGGCGTCGGGGTGCAGATCACGCAGTCCGGCAAGCACTTCGTCCGGCGCAGGCAATATGTTCCCGTAATCACTGTAACGGTACTCCGCATTGCTTTTCTGAGACTGCCCTTCGTGATAATCGAGGCGAAAACATGGCGGGCCGCCTGAGAGCACACGCTCAATCCGGTCGATTTGTGCACCTGGGTGCGTCCGAGAGAGCGCCGCGATGGCTGCCCGGGGGGTTTGAGCTATCGAGACCGTCCCTCGGATACTACCGCAACCGGCCTGGGCGCCGGTGCGACGTGTCGTGAGACCAGTCCGCTTTTCCAGTGGACCAGACAGGGTCGCCCACGCGATAGAATCATCATTTCCCAGCCGACCCTCTATTGTTCCCGGAACGCCTTCGTATTCGTAGTGGATCTCGAACCGGGCGGCATCGTTTGGGTCGGGCTGGCCGAACGAAAGGCGCACTGCCGGGCCGGCGTATTCTTCGTTCACCGCGACCTGAATGAAAAACGCGGTGAGCCCCGGCAGTCCGCCTGAAGGAATCTGCCGAAGAGTTGATCCAAGCCGCCACGTAGCTGGTTCGTATACTTCATCCTGCAAAGTCAACGTCGTCGTCGTACGCGATACCCAGGAGGGGCCGCCGATCGCGCCCGAGACGTTGAAGTCCTTAAGAGCAATGTGAACGAGGCGAGTATGGCCTGACTGGCTTTGCCGAGAGTGAAGAAACAGGGTCGGCAAAGCCAGGCTTGCGACGTTCCCGCCGCCCAATCGGGTGGCCGGCGCTGAGCCTGGCGTCCACAAGCCGTCGGGGACGTAGCCGCGGCCCATTGCAAAGTCGCGAGACTGATAAATTGGAAAATCCCCATCAAGGTCAGGTTTACTGGCCGGACGAACAAAGCCGACTTGACCCTCCGGCGGACTGAAGTCCATCAGATGGCGTTGATCGCCGAGCAGATTCGCCTGCCAATAAGCGACTGACGCCCAGTGAAAGGCGTGAGGTGAGACAAAGGCTATCGCCAGGACGAGCAGAGCGACCCCCACAACTCGCTTCCGCAAACGCTGTCGCCGACGGACCGAACAGTCTTTCGCGTATGCAAGCTTTACGGCTCCCACAGGATACGGCGCGAGTGGTCGTGCCATCGTGGAACAGTCTAAGTCTCAATCGAGATGCGTCAAGCCCGGGGTTCAGGCGTTTGATCACCGAGCGAGGTTTGGCGTGGCCGGAAATTCGGGGGCGGCAATGCAGCCCCGGACGGGGCGAGAGAAGGTAGCCTCGGGCGCGAGCCCGTGGACCCGTAGCCGCGAAGAGTACCAGCCCCGGCAGGGGCGGCAGAGGGCCGTCGGCCATCGGGCCACCTTCTTTCGCCCCTCCGGGGCTACATATGTCCTGCTGGATTCCACGGGCTTGCGCCGGCTTGCGCCCGTGGCTACAACCTGTCGTCCCTCCGGGACTTGTGGATCCTCGGATTTTGGGCACGCCCGCGAGGTTTGCATTACTGAATGGAGCACCTTTTTCAAGCTTTGCTCCCCATGATCAGCGGTCAAAAACGTCGCTAAAGCGGCGTTACCGGGTCTGAGAGCATCCATCTGGCAAGCAGTTTTCGTAATCGGAATGACAACATGGTAACGCCGCTTTAGCGACGTTTTTTTGGAGCGCTCGGCTTATCCGACGCCTGTTGATGACCGCAGTATTCAGGGCTTTACTTCCGCTACCGCGAGCCATTTCTGGAACACCGGGTCGTTCCAGATCCGCTCGGCGAGCAGCGCGTACCCGGCGGTGAGCGGGTGACTGGCGTCGGCGTACAGGTCGCTCGGCAGCGTCTCGGGTACGACCACCGGCACCTTGTTCTGCGCCAGCCAGGCGGCGATCCCGTCGCGCAACGCGAGACTGGTTGGGCGCTGGGCCTCGGCGACGTGGTGCTCGTTGAACGGCCCGATCACCACCAGCACGTCGTCGCCACGGTCGCGCAGGCGGGTGAGGACCTGGCGGAAGGCCCGCCATTGCATTGAGGCGTTCAGGTCTACCCAGTCGAAGTAGCTTGGCTCAGCCCCGTCCGCCGTCCAGGGCTTGTGCCGGGGGCTGGTCGGGCCGCGGTCGGGATCGACCGGCGGTTCCTGGGGGATGCCTGCCTTCAGCGGCGCGAGGGGGTTTTTCCACGCGTTTGGAAAGGTCGGCGGGTCGTTGCCGTCGTCATCCAGCGTCCAGCGGGGAATACTCTGCTCCTGGTAGTACGCGTCGCGGAAATGATTGACCCAGGCATAGAAGTTGACGTGCCGGTCGAGGACGGCACTGATCCGTTCGTTGGCGTCGGCGCGATAGCAGGGGATGCGGGGAAAGAACTGCGGCACAAGCCGGCTATGGTTGAAGCTCGCTTCCTTGTCGGTGCTCAGGTCCCTCTCCGGCGAAGTGAGCCAGAGTATGTTGCAGTGCACGATCACTTTCCGGCCTTTCAGCGATCTGGCGTAGTCATCAACGAGGCCTTGCATGGCCAGCGGGAACACACCGTTGACGCCGCAGTTGACGAAGCGGTCGGAGCGGTCGGCCTGGCGGTTGAGGAAATGGCTCAAGGTGCCGTCGGGTCGGACGTATTCGCCCCAGATGACCGAATCGCCAAGGATAGGGATGCGATCCGGGTCGTTGATCTGATCGATTCGCCGCTGGTAGAGCCAGTAGTCCTTACTGAGCGCGTAGGGGATTCGGTAGTCGCTCCCCGGATGGAACGGCTCAATCGCTTTCCAGACTCTGGGGATGGCAATCGCACAGGTCAGGACGATTGCCAGCGTGACGATCCACTCTCGCGCGTTGAGCCGGATCTCGTTGACGCCGAAGGGAACTGTGGTTTTTGGCGCGGCGGGCGTCGCGGCTGGAGCGGTTATTTCGAGAGTAGGGGATTCCATAAGGTTAGAACTGGAAGTAGATGAACGCCTGCCCGCTGGTGGAACAGAGCCCGATGTACAGCATCATTCCCGCGGCCATCGCCACACGCAGCGGGGCGTATCTCAGGATCGGGCGGAAGCGCGATTCGTAAGTGAGTTGGTAGATCCAGATTCCGCACACCAGGGCGAGCATCAAAGCCGGGATTTGCGGACTGCGCCAGCCGGCAGTGAAAATCCGGCTGACGATCGTGCCTGCGTCGGAAAGCGAATTGGCCCGGAAGAAAATCCATGCGAAGCAGACGTAGAGAAAAACCCACGCCCGCTTCAGCGCCAGCGGCACGCGCTCGCGGTAGAAGGCGGAGCGTTCCAGCCCCCGCGTGAGCATGACGCCGGCGGCGTGGAGAAGTCCCCAGATGGCGAACGTCCACGCCGCACCGTGCCAGATACCGGAGATGAGGAACGTCAGAAAGAGGTTGCGGTAGGTGGCAAAGGCGCCGCGGCGGTTGCCGCCGAGGGGGATGTAGAGGTAGTCGCGGAACCAGGTGGAGAGGCTGATGTGCCAACGCGACCAGAAGTCACCCAGTCCGGACGCGAGGTAGGGATTGTTGAAGTTCAGGATCAGGTTGAAGCCGAGCATTCGCGCCAGGCCGCGAGCCATGTCGGTGTAGCCGCTGAAGTCGAAGAAGATCTGCCAGGCGAAGGCCATGGTGGCCAGCACCAGGGTCGTGGCATCGAAGCCGTCGGGGTTGTTGTTGTAGACCCGGTCAACGTAGATACCCAGGTAGTTGGCCAGGGCCAGTTTTTTGAAAAGGCCAACCAGGAACAGCGACATGCCGTCGGTCACGTCGTCCAGGCGGAACGGCGGCGCTTTCTGGAACTGCGGCAACATCTGCCGGGCCCGTTCGATGGGCCCGGCCATGAGCTGCGGGAAGAAGCAGACGAACGTCGCAAAGCGCAGGATATTCCGCTCGCGCGGGGCCTTGCCGAGATAGAAGTCGATGGTGTAGCTCATCGACTGGAACGTGAAGAAAGAGATCCCGACCGGCAGGGCATACTCCCAGCCGTGCGGCATCAGTTTGGATGGATCGGGGAAGCGGTAGGCAAGGTGCAGAAAGTGCAGCACTTGGTTGAGGTTCTCCTCGACGAACCTGGCGTACTTGAAGAAAAGCAGCAGGGCGAGGTTGTTGATAATGCTGATGACGAGCCAGGCCCCGCGACTGCCCAGCCGCGCGCCGACGGCCATGAAGAGCACGAGGGTTGCCAGTGCAAGGGAGGCGGGTCGGAGGGTTACGGGGCCGAATGCGGCGACTGCCGCGAGTATGGCCGTCAGTAGCGCGGAGATTCGGAACGCGGCGGCGAGCACCGGGTCGCGCCGTTGAGTGTTTGAGCTTTCCGGTGGGGAGACAAGATGCGTTGGCGGTCCGGCGTTATTGATCTGCGACGCCGCAAGCGGCACATTCCGTACGGGTCCATGGAGGAGCCGTGCGATGAGAGGTTCACCCGACTCCTGTCGCGGACAATGGTCCATCAACGCAACCAGAAGATAGTCGAGCGTCGTGGAGTAGACGACCAGCAGCAGATAGTACGGGTTCCACCAGGCGTAGAAGAAGTACGATGCCGCCAGGAGCCAGAGGATCCAGAACCGTGTCCGGCGCAGGGCGAAGTAGCCGGGGAGGACCACCAGCATGAAGATGAGGAACGGCCAGGTGTAGAAGAGCATTGTGGGCTACCGAAACCGTTCTTTTGCATACGGTGCGGACTTTGACGGCTGAGGTGTGTTCGCGTCGGCATGGCCGATGCACCTCTGGTCCCCTCTCCCGGTACTCCGGGAGAGGGTTAGGGTGAGGGTCCGACATCGAAAACAAAAGACCCTCACCCCTGCCCTCTCCCGGAGTACCGGGAGAGGGAGAATGCGGCGCTCTGTACACGTGGTGCCCGCCGCACCAACGTCGCCTATTTCGCTCCCAGATCCCTCATCTTCGCCAATTCTTCCGCCGTCGCCCTGCGCACGCAGCGGAACCCGCAGAAGTCGGTGTAAAAGCAGGCGTCGGTGTTCCCGGTCCGCTCGCCCCGGCGGAAGCTGGCACGGCAGGCCTCTGGCCCCGCGTTCCAGTTCCCGCCGCGCATGACCCGTTTCACGTCCTTGCCAGGACTCGGCGGGCCGGTCGGGTCGGCGGCGGGGCTTTGCGCGTAGTATGTTGGGCTGTAGACGTCCTCGCACCACTGCGAGACATTGCCGTACATGTCGTACAGGCCAAAACCGTTGGGCTTCTTCTGGCCAACGGGGTGCGTCTTCTGCTCGGCGTTGTCCTTCGTCCATGCGTACTGCCCGAGCTTGTCGGCCGAGCCGAAGTCGTACGGCCCATCCGCGCCGGCACGGGCGGCGTATTCCCATTCGGCTTCGGTCGGCAGGCGGTAGCCATCGGCGGTCATGTCGCAATCCCAATCCGCCGACTTCTCGTTGTAGCACACATGCAGTCCTTCGAGCCGCGACCGCTCGTTGCAGTATCCCTTGGCGTCGCGCCAGCGGACGCGCTCGACCGGCCCCCTGGGCGGGTCCTGCCAGTGCGATGGGTCCGGCAACTGCACCTTCACGAACATCTCGTGCGTCACCGGGTACTTGTCCATCAGGAACGCGCTGAGCGTCACCTTGTGCGGCGGGGCCTCGTCGGCGTTGCCGTCAGCCGCGCCCATCGTGAACGTACCGCCGGGCAGGTAGACCATCTCAATGCCGGATGCGGTGGTGACTGAAACAGGTTGTGGCGCCGCACTGCTTTCGATCGATCGCTTCTCGCAACCCGTATTCAGCGACAGGGTCGCTGACAACACGAGAAGGACAGACCTTTCACAGACACCGAAGTATCTCACGGACTACTCCCGGTTTGACTTTGCGGGCCGGAACCAGGCCGGTTCTTTGTTGCTGGCGCCGTCCGTGGTCAATTGCGTCACATCGGCGTCGGTCGCCTTGTCCAGGTTGATGACGCCGCCGTGTTCGGTGGAGACGGCGAAGAGGTTCCAGTCCATGGCATAGACCCCGATGATCTCGCAGGCGGCGCGGAAGGTGCCGGTCTTGCTCAGGTCTCCCTCGCCGTCGGGGCCGCGGCTGAAGGCCACGAACTTCCCGTCCGGCGACCAGGCGATGTGGTAGATCTTGTTGTGCGAATCCTCGATCCGCAGGTCCGGCTTGCCCACGGTCGGGTGGTCGCCGGTGAAGTTGATCGGAGCCGTGTTCAGCCCGTGGTCGTCCGAGCCCCATGCGATGTGGGTACCGTCGGGGCTGACGGTCGGCCGGCAGCCGGGGATGTTGAGGTTGACGATTTTGTCGCCGTGGGCTTCGATGGCCAGGATCGCATGGCTGAAGCCCATTCCGCCGTGAACCGTCGAGACAATCCACTGTCCGCTGGGGGCGAACCGCGGGTGGTACAGGTGGCGAAGCTTGTCGCTGTTGGGGTGCGGCTCGGACTCGCCGGTGTCGACGTGGTAATAGACCATTCCTTTCGTGTAATAGTCGATCACGTCGAACTTG
>Ga0182024_10023431_pt1 | contig 11054 bp, 10 predicted proteins | sample P32metaG_FD_120480 | JGI IMG/M metagenome (GOLD analysis project Ga0182024, IMG submission 120480) | Permafrost microbial communities from Stordalen Mire, Sweden - P3-2 metaG (Illumina Assembly) | ecosystem: Environmental > Terrestrial > Soil > Wetlands > Permafrost | place: Sweden: Stordalen... | reverse complement strand
GATTAAAGCGCTCCAATTTGTGTTGCGGAAGTACAACATCAATATCTCGCTCTCCGTAATCAAAGTGTAACGATGCGTCTATTAAATCCAACAGCTAAATCCAAACAATCGATTGACCCCATGGAGGCAGTCCTGTGAATGACTTGAACACCAAAGTAACCGGCGTCAGCGGCTCTCGCGGCTGCACGCTTCTGAAGGGCGGTTTTGTGGCGGGGACTTTATTGGCCTTTGCGGGTATCTCACAGGCCCAGGTTGCAGTACCTGCCGACGAAGCCTTGACGATAAATGGCATCACGCTGTACGGAATCGTTGATATCGGCCTGCAGTACGAGTCGCACGGCGCGCCGTTCAGCGATTACTTTCCAGCTGGCAGCGCGGATGTCGTCCAGAAGAACAGCAATAACTCGCAGGTCGGCGCCACACCGAGCAATCTGAGTCAGTCGCGGGTGGGTCTGCAAGGCATCGAGCCGCTGGTCGGGGATTGGTCCGGTGTGTTCAAGGTCGAGACTTTCTTCAACCCGCAGTCGGGCGAGATCAGCGACGCCTTGAAGTCGCTGACACAGAACAACGGCCGCGCGGCGAGCTGCGCGGGAGTGACTCCGCCATGTTCCACACAAACGACGAACCTCGATTCAAGCATTGCGGGACAGCTCTTTGAGCAGTCCATCGTCGGCATGGCCTCGCCGACCTATGGTTCGTTCACTTTTGGCCGTCAGAACACTTTGCTCGCCGATGGCATTGCGAAGTACGACGCGCAGGGCGCATCCCAAGCTTTCTCACTGATCGGATTATCGGGCACCACTGCCGGTGGTGGCGACACGCAGGACCGGCGTCTTGATTCCTCGTTGAAATACATCGCCAACTTCTCAGGGTTTCATTTGGGGGCCCTGTACAAGTTCAATGGCGCAAGCGGCAGCGCCAGTACTGGCGAACAGGCTCAGGTGGGCTATGAATTCGCGGGCGCATCGATCGATGCCTACTATGCGCACATCAACGATGCGGTTTCCGCCTCCGCGCTGAGCGCGACGCAGTTGGCGACGCTGCCTGTGGGTTTCGCCGCCGACAAATCGCTCGCCGCGACTATCTCGGACAATACGACCTTTGGCGTCATGGCAAATTACAGTTTCGGCGCGCCGAAAGTCTTTGCAGGCTACGAGCATATCCGGTATGCGAATCCCACCGATCCGCTCGAGGCTGGCTTCGACGACATCGGCGGGTACAAACTCGCGGTCGTCAACAACACCGCCTTCCCCAAAGACAAGATTCTGCAGGTCTACTGGGCGGGGGTTAAGTTTGCAGTCAATTCGAGCTTCGACCTGACCGCTGCTTATTACGGCTATTCGCAGAATGCATACGGTTCGGGCGCAAACGCCGGGTGCTCCACCACCAAGTCCGGTACCTGCAGTGGCACGGAAAGCGCGGTTTCGTTCTCGGCTGACTATCGCTTCACGAAGCGCTTCGACGTCTACGCCGGCATCATGTGGACGCAGGTGAATAATGGGCTCGCCAATGGGTATGACCTCGCGACGTCGACCGTCGATCCGACGATCGGTCTGCGCTGGAGGTTCTAAGCTCGAACGCGAGGCGCTTGCTCTCATGGCCGCAAGGCCAAGGCCATGAGAGCCTCATGCGGCGCGGGAAGGCGCTCCGGCCTCTGCGTACGCTCCACATCCCGGCCGATGCGGGTGCTTAAGAGACCTACTCTGCCGCGCCCTGCGAGGCCGCCTCGCCATCAGCCCTTTTTCGGGGGCACCTGAATCACCGCGCGAGCGGGCGGGCGCTCAGGCGCGCTCCCCCCTCGACCCGCAACACCAAAAAAAAATGCCCCCCGCTGGTAAGGCCAAAGGCGCCGGTATAAATTGACGCCGTTGCGGGCCGGATGAGTAGCGGCGCCGTTCGACGAGGGGGCTCAGCGTGAACAATACACAGCACCGGCGCGGCGGATGGAGCCCCTGGTACCTTCTCTTCATCATCGAGTTCATCGCGGTTCTCTGGCCGCCCTTTTTCAACTCGGCGGAACCCTACTGGATTGGAATCCCGTATTTCTATTGGTACCAGATGCTGTGGGTGCTTATCAGTGCGGTCATCACCGCGGTCGTGTACCTCGCGACCCGCGATTAGCGCCATCTCGAGCGCCATGGCGCAGAGCTAGAAAAACAGAAGAAACCACGAGGGGAACGTCGTGCAGGATGTGAACTGGATTGCGCTCAGCATTTTCGTGCTGCTGTTCGGCTTCATCTCGTGGCTGGGATTTGCCGCTGCCCGCTGGCGCAAGGGCGATCTTGACCTGCTGCACGAATGGGGGCTCGGCGGCAGACGCTTTGGCACGCTCATCACCTGGTTCCTCTTGGGCGGCGATCTGTACACCGCCTATACCTTCATCGCGGTTCCCGCGCTCGCCTTTGGTGCCGGCGCGGTCGCGTTCTTCGCGGTGCCGTACACGATCGTCGTCTATCCGTTCCTGTTCCTGGTGTTTTCCCGCATCTGGTCGGTCTGCCACAAGCACGGCTACATCACCGCGGGCGATTTCGTACGCGGTCGCTTCGACAACCGTTGGCTCGCCCTCGCCGTCAGCGTGACGGGAATCGTCGCCACCATGCCGTACATCGCGCTGCAACTGGTCGGTATCCAGGTCGTGATCGGCGCGCTCGGCATCTCCGGGACAGGGATGGCGGCAGATCTGCCGCTCATCATTGCCTTCATCGTGCTCGCGGCTTTTACCTATTCGAGTGGTCTGCGCGCACCCGCATCGATCGCGATCGTGAAGGACGTCCTCATCTATCTCACCGCCTTCGCCGCGATCATCGTGATCCCGATCGAGCTTGGCGGCTTTGGCAAGATCTTCGCCGCCGTGCCTGCAAAGAACCTGCTGCTGGCCGTGCCGGGAGCCCATACCACCGGGGCCTACAGCGCCTATGCGACGCTGGCCCTGGGCTCGGCAATGGCGCTCCTGCTTTATCCTCACTCGATGACGGCCATTCTGAGCGCGAGCAGCGGCCGCGCCATCCGCCGCAACGCCGCGATCCTGCCGGGCTATTCGTTGATGCTGGGGATGCTCGCGCTATTCGGCTTCTTCGCCATCGCCGCCGGAGTCGACAAGCTTCCCGAATACGCAGCCGGCTTCGCGCAGTTCCACAATAACTTTGCAGTGCCGGCGCTCTTCCTGCACAGCTTCCCGTCCTGGTTCGTCGGCATCGCCTTTGCCGCCATCGGCATCGGTGCGCTCGTGCCGGCGGCCATCATGTCGATCGCGGCGGCAAACCTCTACACGCGCAATATCCACCGCGAGTTCATCAACAAGAATCCGACCGACAAACAAGAATCGCAGATGGCGAAATGGGTCTCGCTCATCGTGAAGTTGGGCGCTTTGGTATTTATCCTGTTCGTGCCCACGGAATACGCCATTCAGCTGCAGCTCTTGGGCGGCATCTGGATCATCCAGACGCTGCCCGCCATCATGCTGGGCGCCTACACGCGCTGGTTCAATTCGTGGGCGCTGTTGGTGGGCTGGGCCGTCGGCACCTTTGCCGGCACTGCCATGGCCGTCTCGGCGCATCTCAAGCCCGCCTATCCGCTTGAGATCGGCGGCTACACTTTTCCCGGCTACAGTGCCTTCTACACGGTCATCCTGAATCTTCGCCTCGCGATCGTGCTGACGCCGCTCTTTAATGCCATGAGCAGGCAACGGGCGCCGGTTGACGCGACAAGCGCGGCAGACTATCTGTCCTAAGAGGCATCCCCACCGCGCTCGGCGCGCGCCGTTCTCGCACTCCGAAGGATCCACTGCGTCCTCCAGCGCGAGGAGCACGGACGCGGCGGCGCCTGCGCTTTCTTTCTTTTGACTTGCCGCGCGCGACCTCGGGCCGTATAACCGCCACCGATTTCCTCACCCAATCGGATTCCACCGCGTCATGTCGAAAACTCTGGAGCTCACGCAGAATCTCATGGCGCGGCCTTCGCTCACGCCTGCCGACGCGGGATGCCAGGAGGTCCTGATCGAACACCTCGCCGCCGTCGGCTTTCAGATCGAGCGCCTGCGCTTCGGCAGCGTGGATAATTTTTGGGCGACACACGGCACGGCAGAGCCTCTCCTGTGCTTCGCCGGGCACACCGATGTCGTTCCCGCCGGGCCGCTCGAGGAATGGCGTTCGGACCCCTTCACGCCCGCGATCCGCGACGGGATGCTGTACGGGCGCGGCGCCGCCGATATGAAGAGCGGGCTTGCCGCCATGACCACCGCCGCCGAGGAATTTCTGCAGGCGCACCGTGCGCATCGTGGCACGCTCGCCTTTCTCATCACGAGCGATGAGGAGGGTCCGTCGGTGGACGGGACCAAACGCGTGATACAGATGCTGGCCGCGCGCGGTGCTCGCATCGACTGGTGCGTCGTCGGTGAGCCCTCGAGTGAGGTCACCCTCGGCGATACGATCAAAATTGGCCGGCGTGGTTCATTGAGCGCGCGGCTGACGGTGCATGGCGTGCAAGGACATGTGGCCTACCCGCAGCTTGCAGACAATCCCATCCATCGCTTTGCGCCCGCTCTGGCGGAGCTTGCGAGCCGCGTCTGGGATGAGGGCAACGAGCATTTCCAGCCGACGAGCTTTCAGGTCTCAAATCTCAATGCCGGCACCGGGGCGCCGAACGTCATCCCCGGCGAGCTCAAGGCCCGCATTAACCTGCGCTATTCGCCGGTGCAGACTCTAGAGGGGTTGAAAGACACCGTGCGCGACCTCCTCGCCAGGCATCAGGTGAAGCACACTCTGGAATGGTATGTGTCCGGTGAGCCCTTTTTTACGGCGCCCGGCACGCTGAGCGCCGCAGTCAGCGCCGCCGTCACGGCGGTCGCGGGGATCACGCCGCAGCTCACCACGGGCGGCGGTACATCGGACGGCCGGTTCATCGCGCCGCATGGCGCCGAGGTCGTTGAGCTCGGCGTCGTCAATGCCACGATTCACAAGGTCAATGAGTGCGTGCGCATCGAAGACATCGATGCATTGCACCGCATGTACGTCGGTGTGCTGCAGAGGTTATTGACGTAGGTTCGCCAGGACCCCGAGCAATCCGAGCACGAGCGCGGCGACGAGCACCCACGCCGGCATCGCGAGCCCCGCAAAACTCCAATTCACCTGGCTGCATTCACCGCCGCCGGCGAGTACTTTGCGCACGACTTCAGTCAGCGGCGAAAATCGCAGCATGACGTCCAACGGCGCGCCGCACGAGGGAATCGAGCCCGGCGGCTGGCTTTGAATGTAGAGGTGCCGCGTTGCAAGCGCGGCGGTGGTGAGCGCGGCAAGCCCCGCGAGCACCGCATAGACGCAGCGGCCGCCGCCGCGCGGGTGCTGCAACGCTGCCGCCAAAAAGATCAGGCCGAGCGCGAACAGGCCGACTCGCTGGAAGATACACAGCGGACAGGGCTCAAGTCCCAAGCGGTACTGCGCGTAGAGCGCATAGGCGAGCATCGCCGCACACGCGACGGCGCCGCCAAGATTGACCGCGCGACGCCGGCTCATCTTAAAAAGTCGTCGGCGCTTGCCCGCTCAAGGACCCGCGCAGCTCCCGCTCCACGTCGTCAAGGGACGTATGGCGGATGTCCTTGCCGTGCACCATGTAGATGACGTACTCGCCGATATTCTTTGCGTGGTCGCCGATGCGCTCGAGGGCACGGACGACCCACATCACATCGAGCGCACGGCGGATGGTGCGTGGATCTTCCATCATGAAGGTGATGCACTGTCGCTGGATCGACTCGTACTCCTCATCGACGAGGCGATCCTGGCGTGCAACCCGCAGGGCCGCCTCGACATCCATGCGCGCGAAGGCATCGAGGGAATCGTGCACCATGTCCGACACCACGCGTCCGAGGTGCTTGATCTCGCGGTACTTGTCCGCCGGGCGCTCCATGGTGGCGAGCCGTGAGGCGATATAGCCCACCTTCTCGCCCTCATCGCCGATCCGCTCAAGGTCCGTGATCGTCTTGATGATGGCGACGATGACGCGCAGATCCCCCGCTGCGGGCGCGCGAGTGGCGAGGATGCGGCTGCACTCCTCGTCGATGGAGACTTCCATGTTATTCACCTGGTAGTCGTCCATGGCGACCGCTTCACCGAGCGTACTGTCCCCCTCGACAAGCGCAGTGATCGCTTTCTGCAGCTGTTGCTCGACGAAGCCGCCCATCGCGAGAACCTTGCTGCGTACGCGCTCGAGGTCCTCATTGAAGCGCCGTGAAATATGGTGAGTTAAGTCGGCCGTTTCCATGGGTTACGCATCTTTCGCGCCGCTCGCGTCATTCGCCTGGAGGCGATCATATCGAAACCCTCAACGAGAACCACTATTTGATGATGGTGAATGCGAGCCCGTTCACGCCGCGTCCGCCAGGAGCGGCGGAAGCATCTGCGCACTTTTGCCTGGCGCGTCTCCCAGGCGCCACAGGTGCAGTTCACCCTCGGCGTCCTCGATCAGCGCCGAGCACGACTCCACCCAATCGCCGATGTTGCAGTAGGTGACGTCGCCGGCGCGCCGCAGGTTCGGCCGGTGGATGTGGCCGCAGATGATGCCGTCAAAACCGCGTGACGCAGCGTGGGCGACGGCTGTGTCCTCGAAGTGCTCGATATAGCGGACGCTCGATTGCGCCATGAGCTTTAAGCGCGCGGCGAGTGGCCAATAGGATTTGCGCGACAGCCGCCGCAGGTCATTCAGATAATCGTTGAGCACGATGGACAAGTCGTAGATGGCCTCGCCGAGCCGGTGCAGCCAACCGGACACGCAGGCCGTGCCATCAAACTGGTCGCCATGCAGGACGAGGAAGCGCTCACCGCGAGCCGTGCGGTGCACCCACTCGCGATGCACTTCGAGCTGCCCGTTGAGCAGGGCGACAAACGGAGCGAGTGCGGCGTCGTGGTTACCGGGAATGTAGAGCAGGCGCGCACCGGCGCGGCGCTTCGCCAATAGCACCTGCAGCACGCGCGAGTGCTCCGCTGACCAGAAGAACCTCTGGCTCATGCTCAATCCATCGATGATGTCGCCGGCCAGCACGATGGTGTCGGCGTCAATCGTCAAGAGAAAATCCGCAAGCTCCGCAGCGCGCGAGCGTTTGAATCCCAAATGAAGGTCGGAGAGGAACAAGGTCCGCACGCGTGCGGGTCTTAAGCGACTGAAGCCTGTCATCTTCGCCTCCGCGATGCCCATGCCCGAGTGCAAGGTTCGCGCAGCGGCGTGTCACTTTCATGACACCAAGGCGAATTCTTTCTTACTTTTAAATAACTTATGACGAATACTTAAACCACTTCCCGCAGCTCTTCGTGGTCCGCGACCACGCGCTGCGGCGGAAAGTGGCACGTGAAGGTGCTGCCCGTGCCCATGGCGCTTTGAATCTCCAAAAGCGCCGCGTGGCGTTGCAGGACGTGCTTCACGATGGCAAGCCCGAGGCCCGAACCGCCGGTGGCGCGTGAGCGGCCGGGATCGGCGCGGTAGAACCGCTCCGTCAGACGGGGAATGTGTTCCGCCTGGATACCGATGCCGGTATCCGTGACCGAGAAATGAGCGCCGTCGTCGTCCGTCCACCAGCGCATCTCAATGGAGCCCTGTGCGGGAGTGTATTTCGCCGCATTGTCGACGAGGTTGGAGAAGGCCGAATGGATCTCCGACTCGCTGCCCAAAAGCCGCGCCGATGAATCGATGCGGATATTGATATCGCGCGGGTGTTCGGCGCGCGCGAGCACATCCTTACGCAGCATCGCCATGAGGGCCGACACATCGATCGGGACTTCGGCGACCACCGCATCGGTCTCCTCGAGGCGCGACAGTGCGAGCAGGTCGCGGATGATGCTCGTCATGCGCTCCGCCTGACGGCGCATTTCCGCAACCGGTGCTCTCAGCTCCGGATCGAGCGCGGGATCCTGTCCCAGAGTCTCAAGGTACCCGGAGACGACGGTGAGCGGCGAGCGCAGCTCATGGGATGCATTGGCGACGAAGTCCTTGCGCATCGCCTCGAGTCTGACCTGGCGCGAGACGTCGCGCACGAGCAGCAGCTGCTGCCCCTCGCCATAGGGGACGACCTGCAAGGAAAGGTGCGTCTCCGGCGCCCCGTTCGCGCGGATGACGAGCGGCACTTCGTATTGTGCCTCGCGCAGATAGCGGCCAAATTCAGGCTGCCGCAGGAGATTGTCGATGCGCAGCCCAAAGTCGTCATGGCCGCGCAGGCCTAGGAGGGTCGAGGCGGTTCGATTGAACCAGACAATCTCGCGTTGCGCGTTCAGGATGACGACTCCATCCGGCAGCGCCGCGGTGGAACGCTGGATCTGGCGCACGAGCTGTATGAAGCGCTGCTTGTGGAAGCGCTTGCGGCGATGCAGACGCATGACCTGCGCGACAATCGTGCCCCAGGCACCGCCCAAATCTGGGGGCGCCGCATAGCTTCTGTGGCGCACCCACCAGTCGAGTCTGAAGAGCGTCGCCAGCTGCCACAGGAGGTGCAGCGCCAGCACGGTGGCAAGTCCCGCCCAGACGTGGTCGAAAAGCCACCCGAGAACGATTCCTACCGTCGCCGTGCCCAGCAGGCGCAGGATTGCCATCCACCACGCATGCGTTGTCAGCACCATACCTACCTACGCTTCAGCGCGCCGAGAACCGATAGCCCGACCCGCGTACGGTTTGGATGAACCGATCGTACCCGAAATCCTCCAGCGCCTTGCGCAGCCGGCGGATATGCACATCGATGGTGCGTTCCTCGACGTAGACATTGCCGCCCCAGATTCGATCGAGAAGCTGGTCGCGGCTATAGACGCGCTCCGGGTGCGTCATGAAGAACTCGAGCATGCGATATTCCGTGGGCCCGAGACCCACGGTCGCCTCGCCGATCAGCACCCGATGGCTCGCCTGGTCGAGAGCCAAGCCCTCAACCTCGATACGCTCTTCGCTGGCGTTGGGCGCCGAACGCCTGAGCACAGCATTGATCCGCGCGAGTAGCTCACGCGGCGAGAAGGGCTTGGTGATGTAGTCGTCAGCACCGCCTTCGAGACCCGCCACTTTGTCGCCTTCTTCGGAGCGCGCCGTCAATAGAATGATGGGCAGCTCACGCGTTTCGCGGTCGCGCTTGAGTGCCCGAGTGAGCTCAAGCCCGCTCATGTCGGGCAGCATCCAATCCACCAGCATGAGATCCGGACGACGGTCGGCGAGCGCCGCGCGGGCGCCGCGACAGTCCTCCGCCTCGCGCACATCGAAGCCGGCGCGCTTGAGGCCGAAGGCGATCATCTCCCTGATCGGCCGCTCGTCCTCGACGATCAAAACCTGTTTCGAGCTCATTCGTTGGCTACGTGCATGGGGGAATATTACAGGGGCACTGTGTTGCAGATTCATGACGCGCAGGAAGAATCCATTTCAAATCCGTGACGTGCGTGTGACGTCGTCGCGCACATAGACCGGAAGCGCCTCCTGCGCCTCCACAGTGAGCCCCGCGAGCGCCGCAGGCCAGGCGAGGCGGGCAATTTCGATCGCGCGGGGCAAGAGCTCCTCCTGGACGCTGGCAAAACCGCCATTAAGGGAGATCTTGAGCTCCGGGTAGACGCGAAAGCCCTGCCCCGCCGCACCGATGGCCCCGCGCCAGGCGGCGGGCAGTTCGACTTCGCCGGCGCGACCGACGTTCTCGGGGCCTACGAGGCTCGCAAGTCCGTCCGTGCCGCGGTCGAAGCAGGCCCAGTAAACCTCCTGCATGCGCGCATCCTGGCACACGAGCACATGGTCAAGCTGGCGGACCTCATCGAATGCGCGCTGCGCAATTGCACTAAGGTCCGAAACCGGCACCACCGGCAGCTGCGCCGCGAAGGCGAGTCCCTGCGCGACGCTCGCCGCGAGGCGCACGCCGGTAAATGCACCCGGTCCGCGGCCAAATGCCAGCGCGCCCACCTCATTGAGCCCGATACCCGCTTCGGCCAGCACGGCATCGATCATCGATAAAATATGCTCGGCGTGTCCGCGCTCGGTCAGAAGTTCGCGCGTGATCGCAGCGTCCGCCGACAATAGAGCGGTCGAACACGCCTGCGTCGCCGTGTCGAGGGCCAGAATCCTCATGCCGGCTGCGCGGCGTGGGCAAACCTGCGTGCGCCCGCGTGCCGGCGCAGAAACTTGAGCGCCTCATCGACCTCGCGCGTGACGCGCATGGGCGGCAGCGCGGCGAGAAAAACTTTGCCGTAGCTCCTGCCCGTGAGCCGCGGGTCGCAGATGGCGACGGCGCCAAAGTCATCTTCGCTGCGGATCAAACGGCCGACGCCCTGCTTCAAAGCAAGCGCAGCCTCCGGCAATTGATAGTCGCGAAAGGCATTGCCGCCCTGCATCTGCAGATGCTCGACCCGCGCCTTCACCAGAGGATCCTCGGGTGAGGCAAATGGGAGCTTATCGATGATGACGAGCCGCAGCGCCTCGCCTTGGACGTCGACACCCTCCCAAAAGCTCGCGGTGCCGAGGAGCACTCCGTCGCCGTCGGCGCGAAAATCCTCCAGCAGCCGCTCACGCGGCGCCTCGCCCTGCACGTACAAGCGGTGCGGCGCCGGATCACCCCAGTGCGTGCGCAGCAGCGTTGCGGCGCGCGCGAGCGCCCGATGACTCGTGAAGAGCACGAAGGCACCCCCGTGCGATGCGTCGATCAACGGCAATGCCGTCGCGATCACCGCCTCGACGTGCGCTGGACTTCCCGGATCCGGCAGTCCCGCAGGCAAATATAGGAGCCCCTGGTGCGCGTAGTCGAAGGGGCTGTCGATTTTAAGTTCCTCGGCGTCCGCAAATCCCAGCCGGTTCGAGAAATGACTGAAATCCTCGCCCACCGAGAGCGTAGCTGAGGTAAAGATCCACGCGCAGTGATGCGCACGCAGCAGTGTCTGAAAGCGCTCCGCGATATCAAATGGCAGCAGCGTCAATGCAAAGCCGCGCGGCGAAGTTTCCACCGTGCGTGCCCCCTGCGCGCTGCCTGCGGCGGCAATGCTCTCAAGCGCCGCGGCAAGCTCCCCCGCACGCGCACCGATGTGGGCGAGCGGCGTGTCGGTTCCCGCGGCAATGAGCTCGCT
>Ga0182024_10023430_pt1 | contig 11054 bp, 17 predicted proteins | sample P32metaG_FD_120480 | JGI IMG/M metagenome (GOLD analysis project Ga0182024, IMG submission 120480) | Permafrost microbial communities from Stordalen Mire, Sweden - P3-2 metaG (Illumina Assembly) | ecosystem: Environmental > Terrestrial > Soil > Wetlands > Permafrost | place: Sweden: Stordalen... | reverse complement strand
TCAAAGCGGCCGCTCATGATCGCGCGAAATGCCTGCTCACCATCGCGTGAAATCGCCGCTCACCATCAGCGAAATGCGCAGCCTGGTTCGCTGCTGAGGCCGTCAACGAAACTGCGGTCGATCTTCAGCACCTCGGCCGGCATGTCGCGGAGGCGAGACAGCGACGAGTGTTCGGTGCCGAAATCGTCGATCGCTATAAAAACTCCCAACTGCTTAATTTGGTCGAGCAGCCGGGCGACCTCCTCCGTGGCGCTCGTCATCGCGCTTTCGGTGATCTCCAGGCACAATGCAGTTGGATCGATGTTGGTGTCTGCGAGGACTTGACGGAGCTCCGCGAAAAAGCCCGGCTCCGCGAGCTGGCGGGGCGAGATGTTCACGGTCATGGCCAGTGGCCGGCCTGGCACCAGCTTCGTCCACTCGACAAGCTGGCGGCAGGATTCCTGCAACACCTGCTGTCCGATCTTAACGATGAGTCCGCAGTCCTCGGCGACAGGAATGAAGTCGCCAGGCGGGACGATACCATGCTTGGGGTGTCGCCAGCGGACCAGCGCCTCTACCCCGACGACGCTCCCGTCCTTCAGGTGGACCTGTGGCTGATACTCTACAAAAAGCTGCGATTCCCGCAACGCCGCCCGCAAATCCGACTCGATTTGCACGCGCTTCTCGGCTCGCGCGTGTAGCTCCTCGTTGAACTGCTCCAACCGTGCACGGCCACGGTCTTTGGCCGCGTAGAGTGCGGTGTCCGCTTCGCGCAGCAATTGCTCGGCGGATTTCGTGCCGGGCTTGCATAGCGCGACCCCGACGCTCGCCGACACCACGACCTCCTTGCCGGATACAAAGATCGGCTCGGCCAACGCGGCAAGGATCCGCTTGCCAAGAGTCACTTCAGAATCGTCCCTGGCGCGCGGATGCAGGATGACCATCTCATCGCCGCCGAATCGGCTCGCCGTGTCTTCTGACCCAATACAGCCAACTATGCGCCGAGCCATCTCGGACAGCACCTCATCGCCACTGCCATGGCCGAGTGAGTCGTTCACAAGCTTGAAATTGTCGAGATCGACGAACAGAATCGCGATCCGCGCACCGTCAGCGGCGTCGCGCGCGAGTTCGTGTTCGAGCCGTTCGAGCAGCAAACTGCGAGTGGGAAGTCCGGTCAGTGGGTCGTGGTCCGCCGTATGCATCAGCTGCGCGATCATGCCGCGCAGGCGCTCAATCTCCGAACCCGTCCCTATCGACAGGGAGCCGTCGCTTCTGGCGCCGGGATGCGATTCCTTCCCTGACACACCGCGAACTGCTGCTGTGTTTCGCCGCCGACCGAACATGTGTCCCTACTCCAACTCGAATACATGCAACGGTAGCGGCTCGAAGTTTGCTAGAAGGTTGCTGAAGACAATTCGCAGGTTGCGCGAGATGCCTATTCAAAAAGATAGTTAACCATCTGCGACACGAACCTAGGTTCACCTGTTGGAACTCTGATGTTTCGTTACACGAAGGCGGCTCTTTGGTAGGTCCCGTTGCGCCCGGCGAGCCTCCGGGCGGCTGCGGCTACTGGCGACGCCAACGGGGGCTGGATCGTCTCATGGCCGCCTTGCTTGCGCGACTACCCGAGCGCGACTTGCCTGCGGCCTTGCGCACGCTGCAATTGCTTGCCGATCAAAGTGTTAGCAGCGCCTCGTTCAAGCCGGTTGATGCGCTTCAAACCAATGCTGGCTTCTTCGCATACAACGAAGATTGCGGTAAATCGCGGCAAGCCCTTCAGCGCATGAGGCGGCGTGGCGGACATCCGCTTTTTTAATTGCTGCGCCGACGAACGTGTTTGCCGGTGAACTCATCGGTCACGTCCACCATGCCCGGCTAAAAGACCGACGCACCTCTGCCGGGGAAGAAAGCTGTGCCGGGCCGAACGTGCACAAACAAAAGAAGCGCAGCTTGCCCGTAGTGAGCCGGGCATTGGTAATCCACGCAACCTCTTCAACAGCCCCGGCAGATCGACCCCATCATTTTCGTTACCCTCGCTTCTCGCGGTCGATGGCAGGATTGGTGCCAAGCAGTGGGCCGTTTATTGGGTGGCCGGTGCCAGATGATGAAAGCGCCGTGCCCAACGAGTTGGTACCAGGCGCGGTGGACTGGCACCGGAGTCGCCACCTGTGACCGACGAATGATGTGATCCCATGCCGCCACCGTGAGCAAACGCCACGGGAGTTGAAACGCCAACGCATAGTACGATGCAGACAACGGAAAGCTTTTTCATGTGAGACTCCCTAATGGTCTTCACAATCCGAATGTAAATCTAGGCTTCCCAAGCAACAAATCGTTGTAGGCCCGTTACAGTAAGTGCATCGCATGCGCGCGTTGAATAGCTTTGGCCGTTGGGTCCGGCCCGCATTACTTCGAAGGCCGTGGGCGCCGTCTGGAAATCCGCTGCAGATGGGCATAGACGGCCTGAATGGTGCGCTTCAGTTTTCGGGAAATTTCAAGGACCGTCTTCCCGGCGTCCAACATGTCCCGAAGCCGCTCTATTTCGGCCGGCGTCCACAGCCGCCGCGCGGCAGTACTCTCCCTGGGCTGACGCTGCTTCATTGCCTTCCCCCGTCCGCCAGATATTCAACCGGAAGGATGGGAGCAAAACAAGGCTGAAAGCACAAGCAACAGGGATTTTTATTTCTTCGCGTTTCTGGTCGCGCTTCACTTTAGCAAGCTTCCTTTGCCCGCTTCATCGCGGGCGAGTTTGGGTTTTGACCTTGATCCAGTGGGGCGATCGGCCAGCGCGAAAGGCGCGGTCGCGGTATTTCGACACCAGGCCCTCCTGGCCCATGAAGCAGCCCTGGCGAAACAGGTCGGGCCCGATCCCGCCTTGCTCGAATGGGGCAATAAAGATGCCTTCCGTGCGCCGCGCCAGAAGGCATAGAGCTGCACCTCTTCATCGTGCTCGCGTGAATGCAGGCGTCAAAGTCAGAGGTCCCATCGACCCCAAGCACTACCGCCTCGCCATCGATGACAAAATGCTTTTGCGGGTTCTTCAGCGCGGCCTCAACGATCCACGGATAACGATCGGACCGGTCGTAACCATTCCTGGCGAGCAGGCGCACTCGGCCATTCTCCCGCACCACCAGCATGCGGCATCCATCGCGTTTCACTTCATGGATCCAGTCGGGTCCAGCCGGAACCTTGGTTCCGGAAAATGCGAATCCGTTGGGGCGTGGCGAAGTTGCGACAATGACCGATGACATAGGACATAAGGCGCTACCTTCCAACCCGAGGAAAGGGCCTTGCACATGCTTTTGTGGAAGGTGTCGCCATCGCCCTCACCTTGGAGGGCGCTCAGCCACTCTTATCGCTGCCATGTTCTGAAACGACGACGTGCTGGCTGTTGAGCATGTCAGCGAAACGCTTGGCCGTCTCTGCGGAAAGTCGGATTGCAGGCGCATCATCGACCACTGCAACCTTCCTTGTTGCAGTATCCCATACCATCCATCCCTTCGTCACTTTTCGTACCGTAAAGCGCATCGCCTGACAACCAAAGACGATAATTTAAAGTTCCCTCCTTTAGGACGAGGCCGGCAAACAATTTTGTCTCGGCCGTGCTCCCATAAATGACGCAATTTTAGATATGCGGTCGATGTGGAAGGTACCGTACACACCCACCGCGGTCTTGGCTGTTTGCGCATCGGCTGGTCTCCAGCTTCCAAGGGTGACGGCATCCCGCTGCAAAGGAAACCGCGGAATATGTGGGCAACGAAAGGCTGCTGGGCGCTGGCAGCGCAGATGTTCGAAATTCTCGCCTCACACGAATTAACCGCCGGTTTATTCCTATCGCCTATCATAGCAAGGATCACAGCCCTTCTGCCCAATAGGAACATTCAATTTGAGGAACGAGAAGGCTTTGCCCCGAACGATTTCAGCAGTTTGGCTTACCTTAGCATGCCTCTTCGTTCTGAGCGGATTGTTAGCGTCGAACGTCAACTTTGGCGCGGCTGCGGTCGCGAACGCAATTCCGTATGAGCAAAACTTCGGAGTTGCCCATGACACTTTATCCAAAATGGACAAGCTCGTGCGGGAGCCAAATGGCAAATTTGTTATTCTCTCTCGTAGCATCTGTCCTTCCCAATTTGGGGAATTGAAAATGAAGACGACGTCCGTCATACCGCCCGTGCCTGAATTATCCATCAACACGGCAGTGCACACGAGATCGTGCTAGCACCCCCGCGAAATTGGTGCGGCGAAGGATTGGCGGCGACAGCCACCTGCTTGAGAGATTCCCACGACGACCGAAGGAAATAAAGCGCAAGACCTGGTCGCCATCGCCCACGTCGCTGCCGCTCCCCCCACGCGACCCCACTGAAAGAAAAAGCCAAAAGGCAACGTGCTTGCGCGTCCGTTAGCCCGTATTCCTGACCGCTTCAGCTAGCATGGCGTAAAGCTGGCGCTTGGTGAATTCCTTATTAGGCCGCCTCTCTACTGGCTTGCGCGTGGACACCACCTTATCCACGGGGTGGGCGCAGGCGGCCAACAGCGCTCGTCTTCGCTTCGGCACGGGCATTATCTTCGGTTTTGCTGTTGGTGGCTTGTGACGGCGCTTCAGACCCAACCGAGTGAAATTGGCGCAAACTGAGTTCCGACTATAGCCGAGACGGCGCGCGATCTGCGCAGCGCTCTGCCCCACGGCCCATAGTTTTTTGACCAGTGCTACGTCTTTCGCATCCCAACTCATGGCGGATGCTTATACACCGACTGCCAACTATAGGCCAGTCGGGTCGGTAGCGGAGACCGACGGCCGCTTGGTTGAGCATTCCGGACTCAAGTCGAACATCGCGCCGTATCCGAAAAGTGCCGATAGGTGCAAGAGTCCCAAAAGGCGCAGCTGCTATTTTTAATTTCCCCGCCAAAGAACGAAACAAGGGAGAATCGCCGATCAATAGGGCTTCAATCACGCTACCAGAATCGTCTGTGAGTTTTGGGCTTGGCGACGTAGTTCCTCCATCATTAAGCCGCCCCGAAGGCGGCTCTCCAAACGCGCGCGGTCATCGTCAGCCTGACCACCCATGATCGAAACTTGCCATCGGGCGCCACCCGGCATCCCGGATTGCGGTCGCGATCTTGTGAAGTGGTTTCGTCGGCCAGGCCGGCCACGAAACAATTTGCCCCATTGGATGAAGCCATTTTCCCCACCCGCGAAGACAGGCTGAAACCAACGCCTGATAACTATGCTCAAGGATAAACGGCCGGGTCTGAAAAAACAGTCGCCAATTGTGGACAAACCGGAAACAGGAGGACGGCAATGAAACGGCTAATGTTTGCAATTCTAACGCTCGCCTGCGCGGCGACTTTGACTCCGATAAGATCAACGCCTCCGATGCTGCTTTCGGATGCAGACGGGGGAGACTGGAAATGCAGCAGGTCGGCGTTGATTCTGACCACTTGCGCGCCCAGTCGCGATGTCCGCTTTACATCGATGAATTGAAATCATCAGGCCGCCCCGGAATGTCGGTTTCGTGCTTGCAAAAGTCTTTTTCGGGGGATCACTGATTCAACCCGGATTAAACCGCGAGGGCAAGTGCAGCGAGCGACTTGTGGCGCGACGTTGGACGTCGAGCTTCGTCCCTATCGAGCGGGACGAAGCCTCCCTCCTCCAGCTTCGATCACACGAGCAGATTGGCAAGGTGAAACAACGTGCCAACGACCGGCGTGTTATTGTCAGCCGTCAGCGAATAGTCACCGGCGCCGCTCCCGAACTCACCCGCGGTCGCGTCCACCAAGTGCAGGGTCTCGCTGAGATGGGATACGTTGTCCGTCAATGTCGAGTTGGTGATGGAGCCGGCAGCACCGCCGCCGGTAATCTTGCTGATCGAGGTTGATCCGAACGCGAAATTTGCTCAATCAACACTGTCAGTTTCGCCACTCGCCTTCAATCAGCTGACCGGTCGGTGCATTGCCTGTCCGATAACGCGGCGGGATCGTGATTGGAGTTTTCACATCCCACTACCGGAGGGGGGAGATTGGCGGCATTGCCGATCAATTGCGAAGCGCCTCGTGGGAGCAACGCGGGTCGCGCTTCATTGGCAAAGCTGCGGCACATGTGCTCGACGAAGTGCGAGCCACGCTCAAACCGTTGCTCTCGCTTTGGGTGGTCGTGCCGTCGCCACAGGCCGTCTCATTGGCGTTTTGCTTTTTGGCGGCGACAAGCCCCGCCATGCGGCACACTAACTAACGCCTGGACTGACAGATCGTCCAACTCGGACCCGCACGGGTAATATCGGAACAAGGCCAACTGGACAGCGATCCTGACCAAACTGAGCCGTTAGCGTTTCGCCAGCCTCTTGGCACTCCGAAGAAACATCCGCTTGGCTTTTGCCTCGGCGCGCTTTTTGCGATCGTCCTTGATCTTTTCAATCAAGGTTCTGATTTCAGGAACGGCTTTGAAGGTTGAAATCATTGGGCTCTCCCTCCGACCGAGTTCTCGGATGAGATTAATCTATTTCCCGGGCAAGGTGCAATCAAACAAAACCGCGCGCGTACCCGCCATTGCATTAGCGGGCTTGGAAATGATAATGACCCAGCAACCGCACTTTCGACGGCCGGGCCAAAGCCGAAACCAATTCCAAGGGAGAACGAGATGCCATTATTCATCACTTATGCCTCCTATTCCAATTCCGGCATAAAGGGACTGATTGATAAACCCTCCGATCGCTCTGCCGTTATCAAGACATTGATCGAGAAAGCAGGCGGCAAGCTCGTTGCGCTTTATAATACGACGGGCCCACACGACGTCGTGCTTGTCTCCGAGGTCCCTGATGGCTCGGATGCAGTGGCTTTGGGAATGGCTGTAGCGGCAAGCGGATCGCTATCCAAAGTGGAAACTGTGCGCGCCTGGACGTCGGCGGAATTCAAAGGCATCGCGGAAAAGGCTCATCGGGTTGCTAGTGCTTACACTCCGCCCGGAAAATAATTGAGCAATGCACGGCGCTACAGCGCCGTCCATTCGCAATGTGTCAGACGCGGGAGCGACGGTCCTAAACGTCCGCCCGGTGAGGCTCGCCCGCCCGCCAGGGGCAGCGACCAGCATCCTTCAGCCTTGCGATAGCCCGGGCGTCATCCCCATGCGGAAGGTTGACCTCTGTCAAATTTGAAGTTTATGAGATTGCATAGTTTCACTGTCGGGATTTGTCGGCAGACAAATGTGATCAATCACAAGCCAAAGGTGGGATATGTCCAACCAGTTTGAGCTGTTGTTAGGCCATGCAGCCTTCAGGCTCCGGCCTGACTTGCCCCGTGAGACGCAGGAAAGCCTTTTTGAGGCTGCCGTTCCCGACAATCCTCTTTTGAGATATAGCTTCGCGGTCTTTCTTCATGACCACCATCCGAGAACTGCACACCCGCCTAAGCCGACTAAATTGCCGTGAGAAGTGCGACGCGGCTCGTCGCGCGCTTACTCTATTTAGATCGCTGCTGAGACGCTTCTCATATGGCATTCTTTTGCATGCCCAACGCTGCAACCGCGGTCATCATGGCCAAACGTACAACCATCACCAATCACTGGTATGTTTCGGTCGAAGCTCCGAAAAAACAAGGCCCGCTTCCCCCCCGATCACCCTATTGGAGAGAAACAAAATCGTTTCCGACTGCGGGCGAGGCCAAGCAATTTGCCAAGGCGATGGTTGTCCGAAAGATTGGAGGTCACAGCCGGTACGTTGAACGCTCACCAGCCGAGGCGGCATACGATCACAGCTTCGAAAATCGATCAATGGATCGAAGAAAAGGAAAGCGAGTACCCAAGATTGATGCCGCCGCATCACACTTCTCACCTTTGATCTCTCGTGCTCGATATATTTACCGCTCAGGTCGCCACGGCAAGCCAGATATCCAATGATCAGCAGGCTCATTGCTGCGGCAATCGAGACAAGCGCTATCGATACAAACGCCACGACTGAACACTCAATGGCTGTCCGGCTTTTCGTTGTAAAGTGGATTTTCATTCCTGAAGTCGCGAACCGCGCAATCATGCGATCCAATTGCCAAAGACATCGTAGCCATCAACCCATTGCCGGGCCAGATCGATGGCGGCACTCTCATTGGCAAATTCTAATTCAATTTTCGCGGACGAGCCAGCCCGACCGCCCAAGAATGTAAAGGCTGTATTCTAGTCTAGCACAGGCCTTTCTCCATCGTTGCCGGAGGCAGAGTGCCCCGCTTTTTGGCAGATGAGATTGATTTAGCTCAAAGGCTCACCTCGGCTGGGCGAGGAGCCGACGCAGTTTGTCAGCCGTCGGTCCTATCTTGGGCGTCGGCTGCAGCATTTAGCACCAATAGAAAAAAGGCGGCCCCGAAGTCAGCGCCCTATTATCTTGGCGGGTTCAGCTAATTATAAAACATGGCGCCTGCTTTTCTTCCTCGACCTCAGAGGCCAGCTTCTAGGGTTGCTTTCGGAGAGCCAGCAATGGTGCCTAGTCGTTTTTCCGCAATGTAGACTCATGAGGAGTAGCACGTGGGGATGGATCGCGGTCGATTTTGGATTGTAGCTCGACCAAATCGGTGAAGACATCGGCCTGGCGCCGCAGCTCGTCGGCGATCATCGGCGGCTGGCTCGACATCGTCGAGATCACGGTCACCCGGACGCCGCGGCGCTGCACCGCTTCGACTAGCGGGCGGAAATCGCCATCGCCGGAAAGCAACACGATCTGATCGACATGCTCGGCGAGTTCCATCGCATCGACCGCAAGCTCAATGTCCATGTTACCCTTCACCTTGCGGCGGCCGCTGCCGTCGATGAATTCCTTGCTCCGCTTCGTAACGACGGTATAGCCGTTGTAATCGAGCCAGTCGATCAGGGGGCGGATCGAGGAGTATTCCTGATCTTCAATGATCGCGGTGTAGTAGAACGCGCGCAGTAGCGTCCCGCGGCTCTGAAATTCCTTGAGCAGGCGTTTGAAGTCGATATCGAACGCGAGCGCCTTAGCGGTTGCGTAAAGGTTGGGTCCATCGATAAAAAGCGCAATTTTGTTGGAGGTATTATGCGGCATAAGTAGTTCCTGTAAAATCGGCTCGATTGAAATAGGTATCGAAAATTGCTTTAAGTATCAAGCGTTGTCGGATCGTATCTCGACACAGGTGCCGCGTAAAACTACGTGAAGCAGACTTCTGCTTAAGGTGACAATCATCAACGCCGCCGCATCTCGTGCGCCGACCGAGAGGCAAATCGGGTGGCTGCGAACTTCAACACCGAAATTTGCCTCGTCACCAGCTCCTCTATGTCTCAGTTGGGTCGATTTGCGACCGAACTGGGCTGCGCACCTCACGTGCGGCTCCCCCGTTAGCGACTAAATAGCAGACGTCCCGGATTGGCAACAGCGGATGTCACGCCTTCATGATACCGCGCCGGCGAAGCCGAAGAGGGTCAAGGCCCGAGTGGATGGTTCGGGAACGCCGGAAAAAACTTAGCCTCGACCTTTCATGTTGTCTCCCGACGTGCTTTTATTTCCGGGGAAGTTGACGTTCAAGGGAGTTTCTATGCAGTTGACGTTAGCAGTAGCAATTGCGACTTTGTCGCTTTCCGTTCAGCCGAGCTTTGCACAAAAGCCGGCAGCTAGCCCGGATCACCGAGCTGCAGCCGAACAACGGCGTGCAGAACGACTCAAGCAAAATGAATGCGCCATAAAGGCCAAGGCGGCGAAAGTTCTGCCGTCGGAGCGCGCGGCATTTGTCTCCAACTGCGCCGAAACCAAATAGTACGCGGCGCACGTAACCTTGGCCGGATAGCTTAGTGCGCGAGTTTGGCCGCGCCTTGTCCGGTGTGGGCTCGAATATCGGAAATGTCCGGTGCAATAAGCGTATCTGATTTTCAATCAGCCGTCGCTGCCGAACTCAGTCGTCGAGCCAATCGACGCCAAGGTGATGCGGTGATTCTGACGACCGGCGAGGAAGCGCGACGAGTGGATGCGCGCGTGGGATGAGGCGCTGCAGCGGCCTCGTGCCGCACGGCGAAGGAGGAGACACCGCGCACCGGGCGGGGCCGGTCCGCGATAGCTGAATTGTCGAACGCCCTTTGCCCTTGCGACGCCGCTTACGCGAACCGCGCCTTAGGGGTTGCCGCCGCGGCCGTTCGTGCTGGCGTCCGTTTGGGTTTGCCTGCCAGCGCAGCCTGGCGGTCCATCCACAGCCAGAAGTCCGCCACTTCGCCTTCCATCCGCGCCCGTTGCCGACAAAACGCTTCCATAGCCTTGCAATGTGTCAGAGCATCCATACACAATGTTGAACGTCTTGCAGATAAAATGCGATGGACCTGGCCCGCCAAATCGACGAGCTTCGTTGCCTGCTAATTCATATGCCGAACCAGATAAGTGAACCGGCCATTCACTTCGTAGCCTCGATCAGTCCGTAAATGACGTCACAAGCGAGCGCGAGCGCAACTATCCACAATAGAATGATGAGCCAGGTCAGCCGGGGCATCGGTCGATGAAATCGTCGTCTCAGGTAATCGTAGCCGCCGGGTTTGCTCAGTGGCTTTTGCCTGTGAACAGAAAACTAAAGAAACAACTAAATTGCAATGATTTTCGCTTGACGAATTCATACAACTTCTTAGGCAAAGTGGATTTAGCCCGCATCCAAGCTCCGAGGATAAGATCGACACGTTTGCAAGTCGGCGCAAGAGCGAACGTCACAAATGTAGAGAAGTGTCGAAGATTCAATTCGGCTTCGGCTCGTTGCCGCGAGATTGTATGATTACGGACGTATCGGATGGCGGCCTGAGGGTAATCGTCGAAAATATCGATGTTTCCCCTGAATTCACTATCATTCTCTCAAGCGGCCAACAGCGCCAATGCCGTGTTGCCTGGCAGATAGGTTGCGAATTCGGCGCCCAATTCATGAGCGCTGATAGCGTTCATGTGCCGCGCGTCGGGATGCACGGCTGATACTGATACCGATACTGACGCATCATAGCAGAACAGATATGGCGAGTTCGGCCGCAAGACCCGCCGGTATCGTCGGAATGCTGATTTTTGCCACGAATTCCCAGCAGACAAATAGCGCCATGCCCGCGGGTTCCTCCAAGGCCTAAG
>Ga0182024_10023429_pt1 | contig 11055 bp, 17 predicted proteins | sample P32metaG_FD_120480 | JGI IMG/M metagenome (GOLD analysis project Ga0182024, IMG submission 120480) | Permafrost microbial communities from Stordalen Mire, Sweden - P3-2 metaG (Illumina Assembly) | ecosystem: Environmental > Terrestrial > Soil > Wetlands > Permafrost | place: Sweden: Stordalen... | reverse complement strand
CAACGGCTGTGCCAGAAGGAAAGGCATTGTCTTAAGCCCAACCTCCCGTCCGAACGACGAAAGCGCCAGCATCATGATCCCGAACAGAAACAATAAAAATGGAACGGCGCCCGGATTCAGCCGATCGAAAGGCAAAAGCCAGACCGGCACGACGGCCAGCACCATCGCTGCGGCAAACACCGGCAACATCATCCGGATTTCTTTCTTGAGTAGCGCGTTCATTTCTTGACAGTGGCCAGTGTTCCCGCGGCCACGAAGATTTCCTCCAAGCTCAGTGAGTCGCAACGCAATGCCTCCGGGTGGCAGGCCCGCAGTCTTTCCAGCAATTGCTCGCGATTGCCGTCGGCCAGAATCTCCATGTCCAGGCCGGATTGCCGCACGTTCAGCGCGCCGGTCAAATCGAGGCCAGCCGGCGGTTTGAGAAAGCTGACGCGGATTTTCTGGAATCGGTCCCGCGCCTGGTCCGCCGGCAAGGTCAGCAGTTCGCGCCCTTGCTCGATGATGGTGAATTCGTCGATCAATCCCTCGAACTCGCCGATCAGGTGCGTCGAGACGAAAACGGTGCGATGTTCGGGATCGGCGGCGTGATACGCGCCGATGACGGTCTGGATGAATTCGCGGCGCACGATCGGGTCCAGCCCCGAAGTCGGTTCATCCAACACCAGCAACTCCGGCTCGGGACAGACGGCGCCGATCAACGCCAGTTGCGTTCTCTGACCCTTGGAGAGATGGCTCGTCTTTTGGTTGCGGTCGAGCCGGAACCGCTTCAGCAAATCCGCCTCCATCTCGCGATTCCAGCGCGTCCGGAACGAAGCGATGAAACGCAGCGTCTCGTCCACCGTCATCCACGGATAAAACGCGACGCTGTCGGGCACGTAGGAGAGCCGCGATTTGACCGCCACTTCCTGCTTTTGCGGGTCCAGACCGAAGACGCGCGCCGTCCCGGAAGTGGGCTGCAACAAATTGAGCAGGCACTTGATGGTCGTCGTTTTGCCCGCGCCGTTGCGCCCGAAGAATCCGTAACAGCGCCCCGCTTTTACGGTGATGTTCAGCCCGTTGACGGCGTCGAGTTGCCCGTAGCGGCGGCTCAAGTTTTTGATTTCAATGACAGGCGTTTCCATTTTCATAACATTGGGTTCTGCTTCATTTGGCGTCCCTGGCGGCGGATGCTTTGTTCTCGAAGTAATCGAGCCGCTCCCGGACCAGAGCCAGGAACTTTTCGCGGTCCACGCGCAAGTGGTGCGCCATGACGACCGCTTCGTCGATCTCGGTCAGCAAAAGCCTCTGCCGTGTCTGCTGGGTCAACGCGGCATGGTTGTTCTTGAGGAAATAGCCTTTGCCCGGCAGGGTCTCGATCATCCCCTGGGCCTCCAACTCGGCGTAGGCCCTGGCGATGGTGTTGCGGTTGATGCGCAATTCCTCCGCCAGCGGGCGGAGCGAGGGGAGCGGATCGCCGGGCCGCAACCGCCCGGAAGCGGCCGCGTAGCGGATTTGATCGGCCAGTTGCAGATACACCGGCTTGCCCGCCTGGAAATCGACTTGAAAAATCATAATCTGTCCACTGTTATAGAACACTATGACAGTTGGCGCCGGATGTCAAGCGGGAAAATTCAATCTTTGCGCCTTGTCAGAATAGTTGCATCAAAGGGCGGATGATCGTGGATTATCGTTGCAAAGGCTGGAAATCAAGCACTTACACAAGGCCGGGGACGCCGTTTTCGGGCCATCGGCGGACATGTTGCCAGAAAACATGCGCCGCCCCGACTTCCTAAGCACAATACGCCTAGGAAGTCGCCAGCGGCGCATGTTTTCTTTGGCTCCAAGCCGAATGCCTCCTTTATCGCTAATGTTTTAGGGGTAATGGAAGTTATTACCCATAGTTTTTGGCCCGATCCGCTTGGCGGAAACTGCCATTTCAAGGCTCAAGAAACCGTCTTGCAACGCCGTTGCAACGCCCGCGCCCGCCGCGTTCGTTTCCGGCTCGTTTTCGGCCCGATTTTGGCAGCGCCGCTGGCGTCGATGCGGCCCTTTCCAGCCATCGCCCGCGCCGCCCGATCTGGCCCGATCCGGTCCCGGCTGGCCATCGCCGGCCGCGCGAGCGCCAGGCCGCGCCAAGACGCGCCGTGAAGTGCCAGGACGCAGCACGCCGCGCAACAAAGCCCGTGCCTGGACGCCAGCGCGACGCCGCCAAACAAAAAGCGCGTGCTTGGATGCCACGCGCCTCTTGTCGATTCTCGCCTCGCGTCAATTTGTGACCGGCCGGAGGCAGTCGATTTTGCGGTCGAACTCCCGTCGCGCCGTAGCCATTTCCTTTCGCCGTCGCCTATCGATCTTGATGGCGTCCCAGCTTTTTACTCCAAGCTCTTTTGCGGCCGCTCGCTTTGCCTTACCAACCGCGCCCAGCAAAAAACCGCGAAGCGTCATGCCCATGCACTCAGCCAAGGCGCGCAATTCCTTCGCCTCGCCCTCGCCGATGTTGACGTGCAACCAGTTCTTTTTCTTCCGAGGCAATTCCGGGATCGTCATTTCGTCCCGGCCCGATTGATTCGCGCCGTTCATCCCGCACCTGCTTTCGCCAGTGGCCATTTCCCGCGCGCGAACCGGCTCTTGATGATTCCCTCAAAATACGCCGACGCACAATCAAACCTCTCCAAGTCGATGTAACGAACATCCCTTTTCATCGGGGCAGTCAGGAGCGAGTAGTTATCCAGCGCCGTTGTCACCAGCAACCGAGCGGTCCCCGCCAATGAGCTTGAACGCATTCCCCTGTTGACCCTATTGAGCGCCTCAATCTCCACTTCGGTAAACCTCACGCTGAACCATTGACTTGGCAGTTCGCGGCCCGGTTGCTCCTGAGCCTTCAAAAAAAACGAATGCACAATATCGTAGTGAGCGAGCGTCACTTGCACCAAAAGCCGGATGGTTTGGATCATGGAAAGCACTGGCGCACAGGCCCAAAGCCAACCCTCAACCTTTTTGAGCGCGTCAACCTCTGAACAGGAAAGCCCGATGTTCAAAAAGTGCGCCCCCGCCGTGAGAAGTCCTGGACTCTCCACGGCGGCCACGGCCTTCTTGACAGTTCTGCCGTGCATCACGCCGCCCTCCGCTCTGTTTGGCGCGGCGCGGTTTCCACCGGACGCGCCGCCGGGCGTTTTGATGGACGCGATACTAGCGATTGAAGTCCCTTCACCGGCTCTTTTTCGACGTTCCTGATAATGTCATAACTGCGCTCCATCTCCATCAACATCCGCCCAAGTGACGCCGTTTGCTCGTGCTTCGAGATAATGTCCCCAAGGCCGTCGAGTTGGCACATCAAATCTTCAAACGAACCGTCTCTGCCTATCAAGGTTTGAAAAAAGCCCCCCACCCATTTTTCACTTGCGTTCAGTTTTTGCAACGCCGCGCCCGAAACATCTTCGTCCATGGAATTTGCCAACCGCTCAATTTCGTCGATTCCCTTGGATAACCGTAGCAACGCCCGGCGCAACTGTTGCAAATCAGGATGCCCTTGCAGGCAGGCGGCAAGGCACTCCATATCGGCGGAGGCGGATTCTAGGTTCAGAAAATACAGCTTTCCAATTTGGATGCCACAATGGATCAGCGCGTTTCCTTTTTCCGCATTCCGATTGGAGGCGAACGCGGCATCCTCTGCGATGCCTTCAACCGCCGCGCGAACAGATTCGTTAATGAGCGACATGCGCGTGTGTCCGCTCTTCGCCGCCGCTTTGTCGATCAATGGCAACGCCGATTGTGGAAACCAGATTCGGACACCTTTACCTTCCTGTGCTTTTGTGGATTTTGTCTTGGCGCTCATAGCGACACCGTCCTTTCCAACTGGATCAATTCCTGCTCGGCCGCTTCCGAGGCGACTTTGCGCGCCTGAATGAGTGTTGACTGTGGGCACGTCGCGGGGATTGCGTCGGCCAGCCGGTGCCAATGTTTCCTGAACAATTGCAGCCACGTCGGCACTCTGGCCGGGACGATGGCCGCCGGATTTGGAGTTTGCTTTACTGCGGATGCCGCGCTACGATTTGCGCGGACTCGTTTTTGTGCGTTCATTCTGTGGATTCCTTAATCGGGTCTTGCTCCTGGTCGTGCGACTAACACGTCCAGGGGCGTTTTTGTTTTTCTCCTGGGCAGTGACCCATTGCTGCATCAAGAGAGTGATTTCACCATTCGGAGCACGGTCCATCGAAAGCCAATTCGTGACACGCTGCGGGGAAACACCAAGAAACTTTGCAAGCTCAGTCTTTTTCCCGCGTGCCGACGTCAGCCGGCTCGCGCGCCCGAGAAGGGCTTTCAGATTGTCGCCGGCTCGAATAGTCATGGAACTTCATTTAACCGAATACGGTTAAAGTGTCAACGGTGATTTTTTGGTTGCCGCAAAGCCTTCACGGTCCAATTCCTTCTCAATCGATTCTTCGATATTTGTAATGTCGGCAGGTTTGGAGGATGCCGGCTTCGCTTTCGTTTCAAAAGGTCCCGCATAAAGAGCGTCGAACAAGAGAGCGCCACACTCCATGATCCTCTTGCAGAAGCGAAGCCTCTCTTTCGCTGGTATCATCGAAAACCATCTCGTAAGGGCCGCGTCCATCGCCGTGCGAAGCTGCTCTGGATCATCTGCGTTTGAAAAGTCAAATCGCAACCAGGTGCGGGCCGATTGCCCAAGCAGCTTCCAGTATTCCAGCTTCAAAACGCTATCGTAAGATTCGCTGAAAAGGGCGCCCGGCTTTAATTTTTCAAGTATGGGATCGGACGGCAGAAACATCGCAGCGCGGACTATGGTGTTTCCGAATGGCACGTGCTCTCCGATCCATCCCATAGCCTTGCTTGGAGAAGCGGCCAACCAATGCTCGCTGATCTGGAAACGGTGACAAATCCGCAAGGCAACTTCCCATCTTAAAGGGACACGCCCCTCTTCATACGAGGCAAGCCGCGCCCTTTTTATCCCGATTTTGTCAGCAAATTCCCTTTGCGAAAAACGCAAAACTTCTCTCGCTTCCTTCAACCTCAGCCCGATTTTTAGCTCCCTCTCAGATAGAACTCGCTGTTTTTTCATGGTCATCTGCTATTTTTTTGCCACATGTGATAAAAAATAACAACAAAAATCGCTTTAAATCGCTTGACATTGAATAGTAAAATGCCAATTTCTCTCCACATTGGACAAAATCAGTTCCATGAGCACAAACAAAAAGTCGAGCGCAAAAGCGGCCGGACCGCGAATCCAGGCGCTCATGTTGCGCCTCGCATCGCTCATTGAGCAGCGCGAAAATCGTAGGCGATTTGCCCAGGCCATCGACGCTCTGCCCCACCAGATTTCATCCTGGCTGTCAGGCCGCAATTGTCCAAGCGGCGAAACCACGCTGGCCATCCAGGAATGGATGGAATTGCAGGACAACAAAAACCTCAAGTTTAAATCCACACACTGAATTATGATTACACTGCCCGCCCCACTTCCCACAGACCGCCGCGCCCTGCAAGACCTGGCACAATGCGCAACCCAAGATTTGATGAACACGTTCGATCTTGATTTCATTACTGCCAACCGTCGTGCTCGCACGATGTATCCCGCCCTATTCGCCGCCGAGGATAAATCGCTTTCCGCGCCCTCCGCGCCGCTCGCGCCGATTCTGAGCAATGCCGAAGCCGCCGCGATTCCGCACTGGAACGAAGCTGACTTGGACCGCGTCGGTATGGCGAAAGATTCTGAATTGCCGGACATCAAGGCGGCTTGGGAAGCGGGCGGCAATGCTCTCAATCCGGACAAAGCTGATGATATTTTTGATGCTCTCGTGAGTCGCACTGGCGCGGATCGCGGTATCGGCACAAAGGCCGCCGAACAGCTTGTGCGGGGCAAGCACAAGAATTTAGCCCTCAAATCCGACACCATCAAGATGCGGAAGAAATTGACCGATGAACTGCCGGCGACAAGCGACCTTGCCAGCCCAGCGTTCTCCAGCAAAAACCGGCCAGCATGAACCTGTCAAGAAAGTCGCCGGGCTGGACATGCCAACCCCTTTCCGTGTCGCAGGACTCGGCAATGATCTATCGGACGCCGGCGTCGTGTCCACTTACACCGATGCGTTAAAAAAACATCTTCTTGACAATCCAAAAGACACGGTTTTCCAGGCTCACCGAAAAGTCTTGGCGGCGCACGGCGCTTTGGCGAAGGCGCTGCGGAAGCGGAATCCCGCCGCCACCGACACCGACGCCGACGACGATGCAGACGCGGACTCGGCCGCTGTCGGAAACACCGGCCATCCTCTTGCGCCAAGGACCAAGGCGGAACGGAAGATGTGGGAGCGGATTCTTGACCAGGCGAAACAAAGCGCCGCGCTTGGGAATTCTTTCGGGACGCAGGTAGTCCCGCTGGTCAAGAGGCTGCTCGGTAAGGCATAACCCTCTATCCGCCGCTTTATGCTCACCAAATTTAACCGGATTGATCTTCCAGACGGCTTGCGCCAGCAAGTCATGGACGACATCGCCCGGCTGAAAAGCGCGCGCGCCAGCGAGGGGAAAGAGGTCGCTTCTGTCGAAAACGAAATCACTTCGCTTGAGCAAAGCCGGTTCGAGTTAGGGCAACGCCGCGTCGTGTTGACAGCCCAGGCGCTCTCCAATGACGCTGCCGCTGCCGAGCTTGGAACCGTTGAGAGAAGACTTGGTGTAATTGACATTCGGCTGGCGCAGCTACGCACGCGGCCGCTTGCGGCCGTGGACCTTACTCCGACGTATCGCCTCCTTTACATGCTGATTTCCTATTGGCGCGAGCAAGTGAAGTCCCGATTCCTCGCTGATTTGAAACGCTGGGGCGTCGAGGAACACACTGTCCGCGTCATCATTGGCGAAGTCCCGGCGCTAAGGACGTTGACGATTCTGAGTGATTGGCTGTCGCGCGGTCCTAGCGCAACACCCGGAAACCTTTCTAGGCTTGACTCCATTTACCAGGCCGTCTTACGCGGCGAGGCCGATCTCTCGCGCGAAACCCAACCCGATCCCACAAACAATGATTGACACTATGCCAAAAAACAAATCCACCGAAACAAGTTCTGCCCCACCGCCCGCAACGCCGCCCGCGTCGCCGCCAGCGCCAGCGGTAGCCGCCGCACCGCCGACGATTGAAAGTTTATCGGCGGAATTAGCCGACGCGCAAAAGGAAGTTAAATCGTTGCTCGCTGCCAAGGCCGCTTCTGACGAAGAGGAGGCTCTCATAAGCCAAAAAACGGCCATTGGGCTCAACCGGTCACAAGCAACAGCAATCATCCGCCGCCAACGCGAATTTGACGCCTCTCCCTTCGGCCAGGCTATGCGTGGCAAGCACGAAGCCGCCCACGGATTGAGGGCGCGTCACCAAGCGCAAACCGAATTCCCCGCGGCTGCCAAGGCATGAACGCCCATCACACATTGGCAGATTATTTCCGACTCGCTACGAGTAAGAGTCGGGAGTCGGTCGCCCGGCGCGTGGCAAGTGGTTTGGTGGTTCTTTCGGCTTCCGCGCTCCGGGTGTTGTTTGCCATGCGGCTAGTTTCCCGCATAGGGACGGGCAAACTGCGCGCCGGGTCGTTTCTGCACGGCTCGGCCCGGCGCGCTTTCCTGTCAGTTAGAAAACATTTCGCCAATAAACTGCGTCCGTTGCTGCGGTGTAACAGTTTCGGACGTGCGTGGTGTTGGCGCGCTAAGATGGCCAGGCCGCGTTCACTTCGCAGGCGGCGCGGACCTGGCCTTCTCTTTTTTTCAGCGTGAAGCCCAAATCAAAATCACCGAGTCCCCCTACTCCACCAGGCGAGGCGCTAGGCATGGCGATGGCTGGCAATTGCCCGGCTTATCAGAATTTGCCAAAGGCTGTTCGCGCTGAGTATTTGCGAATCTGCGCCGTGCTCCCTGGCTTACTCAACGCGCTGTTGCTATTGCGGCGTGTAGAGAGGCCGCGCCGGCGTGCCAAGTCTCGGTTAAGACCCTTTTTGAACGGGTCAGGAAATTCCGCGCGTCGCAAAGTTGGTTAGCTCTCATTGACCGCAGGCAGAGCGGGGCTGCGTTGTGGGCGGCCAAGTCCTCAAAGAGCGCCCGCAAGGTCAACGCCGCCCTCGCGGCCGCAGTCCGTAAGCCTCGTGTTCAACATGGGCTTTTATCGTCTCTATCCGAAGCCGAGCAATATCAGCTTTTTGTATGGTTGACACAAGGTGGGATGACTTACCGGGCTGTCAGTGAGCGCGTTAAGCACGACTTCGGCGTGCGTAGCACACTGGCCACTTTGAGGCAATTTCGGCGGAACTACGGCGCTGGTCGGATGCGTCCGCCTGACCCCGTTGAAATCCGAATCGAAATTATCGGCAACGGGAAAATCGTCGTCGCGCGGGGAGGGGCGAAATGACCGCCGCGCCCACAACCCCAACCGACCGGGTCGCAACCGGGCTGCTCCGCGTCGATCCCCGGCGCAAGCTCCTGCCGTTGGCGTTTTTCTGCGTGATGACCGGGCTGGACACGTCCGCCGCGATGGATTTAGTCGAAGATGGCCGTTTGTTCCCGGCCTTTAACATTGCGCGCGTCGCCACAGGCAAGCGCGAGGTAAGGGTGTGGCGCGGGGCAATTGAATCTTGGCGGCCAGACGGTCCGCCGCCTCCACGGCCTGCCCTTGAATCCGTCATCGGCGCATCGCTTCCGATTCTTGGCGTGGCCCCGGCGTCAAATGTCACCATTGTTGGCATCGATTTAGTGCGGCGTTGGAGTGTCGGTAGGTTATTCATCTGCCGTTTGATTGACGCCGGTGAACTCCGTGAGGTTGGACGTCACGGCAACAACGAAAGCCCAAGAATTTCCTACGCCAGCGCCGCCAAGTTTCTCGAACGGAGGGCGATCTAGTGAACCCCATTTTTCAATTTTCGGGCGGATTCGGGTCGCGCTGGACGGCCCGAACAGGCAGGAGGAGCGCTCGGAACCAATCGGCGCGCCGGCCAGCAAGGCGCGCCGGGCCTTGCATCACAAGGCAGACAAACCGCAGCCATGAACAGGAGGAAAAAAGATTGTGACCGCTGACCCTTGAACCCCTCCACGACATGAAACCGTTAGCCTGCGCCCATTACACTGACCGGCAAGCCTACACCGCCGCCGCCCGGCCCGCGCCGCGCCGCCTTCACGCCGCCCGTTCCGTCTCCGTCCCGTTGGCAGACTTTGACCGCCGCCCGCGCCTGGTCCGTCTTGACCGGTCGGACGCGCTAGGATGCCCTACAGCGATTTGGAGGGTATCCACCTCCGCGCCTAGGGGCGTGCGACGCGCGTGCAATAGGTCTAATGCTCCGTGCAATGGCATCCTGCAAGGCTGGTCAAAGCGTTTTGACCGGCACGTCGAGCAGCCGGTCGAGCAGGCCATTGACCAGCATGTCGAGCAGGTCACTCGCCAGCCCGGCCAGAAAGGCGGTGACACCGTGAATTTCACCGCATCCATGCCCCCCACAGCGCCGGCGCAATGGCAGCCATGCGTCCCGGTCGCCAAGGGCAGCCCGGCCGCCCTGGACAAAGCCGCCCAGTTGCGCGCCGTGTTGGAACCTTTCTTGCGCGGTCGCAAGCTGGACATCCGCAGCCAGGCCGAGCGCGAAGCCGCCGGCGTCGATGCCTACCGCAAGGAATTCGGCCACAGCATCACCGGGCGATGGTTTCGCGCCCTGCTGGACCGCACGGAAGAGCGCGACAAACGCGACGGCGGCCGTGAAGATTGGATGAATCTTTCGCTTTACCTGGACGATACTGCCAAGCCTGCGCCGCGCCCGGCCGCGTCCGACCGGCCCGCGCACGCCGTCCACGAAGCCGCCCTTGGCGATATGGTCCGCACGCTGAAAAACGCTGCCAAGCCAACCGCCGATGACAGAAAATTTCTTTTTGACGCCGCTTTTCGTCACCTGGAAACAGCCGGGCAGGGAACACCGGCCCGGCGCGGCGAATTCAAACGCACGCTGATTGACTGGACGCACAGAGCGGTCCCGGCGCTGGCCGAATCCCGCGCCGCGCTCAAGTGCATGTTCAACCGGAAATGGCGCGCCTGGATGGACGCCGGCGGCATGGCCGATGCGTTGCAAGACCAGCGCAAGGGCAATTCCGGCCGCCGCCGCCCCGATTTCAGCGCAGACGAGGAAAAGATTCGCAACGAATCCATCTTGCACGACGGCAATACAAGCCTGGCCTATCGGAAGCTGCGTCAAGCCGGCCAATTGTCAGATGCCTTTGTCAACCATTACAAGTTTGACCCGCGCCGGAATAAGAGTTATTTGCCGCGCCCCGTCCGCGAGGCCATCGCCCCGGAAGTCGAAATGTGCGGTCCAATCCATCGCGGCCCACACGAAGCCAAAATGCGCGGGCCTTATATCGTGCGCGACTGGTCAGACGTGCAGCCGGGAGACTGGTTTTCCGGCGACGACGTGACTTGGAACAATTACTTTTACTTTTACGATGACGCGGGCGCACTTCACATTGAGCGCGGCGAATGCCTTGTCCTGCATGATCTTCGCACCGGCTATTTGCTTGACTTTCTTCTTATCGCCGGAAAATACAACAGCCGCCACATCGTTAGGCTGAAACTCAAAGCCCATGACCGCTTCGGCCTGCCCTTCATTGGATGGTATCTGGAAAACGGCGTGTGGAAAGCTAGGCTGATTCGGCGGCTCAATGCTAGGCATTGCCTCCGCTGGCGCGAAGTCGAATCTGGACTGGCCGCGTATAATTTGCAGGTCCGCCATGCGACTACGCCGCGCGCAAAACCGATTGAAGGTCTGTTTCGCATTCTGCAAGACCGCCAGCGCAATGAGCCTGGCTACGTTAGCGGCAACGAACGCCTTCACAAAATGGAGCGGATGCAGGAATTCATCGCCCGCGCCCGCGCCGGCAGAGCCAATCCCGCTGAACAATTACTTTCGATGGATCAATGGAAAGAACGTCTTGACACCATTTTTGCCGAATACAACGCCGATCCGCAAAACGGAAAAATGCTCCGTGGCCAAAGCCCGTCCGAAGCCTGGCAAGCTGGACTCGACAGGAGGCCGCTGCGAAAGCTACCTGAAAGCGCCCGGT
>Ga0182024_10023428_pt1 | contig 11055 bp, 8 predicted proteins | sample P32metaG_FD_120480 | JGI IMG/M metagenome (GOLD analysis project Ga0182024, IMG submission 120480) | Permafrost microbial communities from Stordalen Mire, Sweden - P3-2 metaG (Illumina Assembly) | ecosystem: Environmental > Terrestrial > Soil > Wetlands > Permafrost | place: Sweden: Stordalen... | reverse complement strand
CTTCGATGATCGGCGATCCGGAGATCGGCGGGCTCTTCGAGATCTGGGAGGACGCGGCGAGCGGGACGCTCGATCCCAAGGCGCGAGACGACCTGGGGACGACGACGCCGGTGCTGGGGCCCCGGCCCGGCAACGTGCAGGTGCGCTGGTTCGTGGTCTCGCCGACGCCTGCGGGGGTTCCCAAGGAACAGCTGGACGCCGGCGCCCGCGCCCGCTTCGCGGACTTCGGGGGCGCGCATCACATCGTCGACCAGTCCCGCCACCAGGCCATGCACACCACCCACTCGATCGACGTGATCTGCCTGCTGCAGGGCGATGTCACGCTGATCCTCGACGGGGCCGAGACCCGCATCAAGCCGGGCCAGGTGGTGATCCAGCGGGGAACCAATCACGCCTGGGAAGCCCACGGCGGGCCGGCCCTGCTGATGGGGGTGCTGATCGACCGGCCGCTGGTGAAGTAGGCCTCGCCTTGGCCCCGCCGGAGAACGCAGGATGCCCACCACCCGCCGGGATTTCGTCGCCCAATCGCTGTTCGCCGCCGCGGGGGTGGGCCTGGCGGCCAGCCCGGAGACGATCGCGGCGGCGGAGCGGGAGGCGGTGAAGCCGTTGCGCATCCTGATCCTCGGCGGCACCGGCTTCATCGGGCCGCACGAGGTGACCTACGCCCTGGCGCGGGGCCACAAGATCACCCTGTTCAACCGCGGCAGGGCCCCCCACGCCTGGCCGGGTGAGGTCGAGGAGTTGCTCGGCGACCGCAACACCGGCGACCTCAAGGCGCTGGCCGGCCGCGAGTGGGACGTGTGCATCGACAACCCCACCACCCTGCCGTTCTGGGTGCGCGACGCGGGGCAGGCGCTGCGCGGCAAAGTCGGGCGCTACATCTTCATCTCGACGATTTCGGTCTACGCCGCCAACGACAAGCCGGCCGACGAAACGGCGCCGCTCGCCCCCTACGCCGGCAAGGATCCGATGGCCGAGACGGCGGAGACGCTGCGAGGCCACGTCGGCGAACTCTACGGGCCGCTTAAGGCCCTTAGCGAGAAGGAAGCGGAGAAGCAGTTCCCCGGAATGACGACGATCATCCGGCCCGGCCTGATCACCGGGCCAGGAGACGAGACCGACCGCTTCACCTACTGGCCCGTCCGCCTGGCGCGCGGCGGCGAGGTGCTGGCGCCAGGCGATGGAACGGACCCCGTGCAGTTCATCGACGCTCGCGACCTCGCCGAATGGACCATCCGCATGGCCGAGTCAGGGACGACGGGCGTCTTCAACGCCACCGGCCCGGCGACGCCGATGACGATGGCGGCGATGCTCGAGGGGATCGAGCGACCGATCAAGTCCGACGCGAAACTCACCTGGGTGTCCACCGATTTCCTGGAAGCGAACAACGTCTCCGCGTGGAGTGACCTGCCGGTCTGGGTCCCCGCCCGCGGCGACAGCGCCGGCTTCCACCGTCGGAGCATCCGCAAGGCCCTGGCCGCCGGCCTGACGTTCCGCCCGCTGGGAACCACCGCGATCGACACCTTGGCCTGGTTCAGGGAGCAGCCCGCCGACCGGCAGGCGAAGCTGAGGGCGGGCCTCGCGCCGGAGCGCGAGGCGACGCTGCTGGCCAAATGGAAGGCGAGTCGCGGCGCGGCGGGCTGATCGCACCCTGAACCCCACGGCGGCGGCCAGGCTACCGCCCGGTGAACACCCCCGGCCGCTTCTCGATGAAGGCGGCCATGCCTTCCTTTTGGTCGGCTGAGCCGAACAGGCCGTGGAAGAGACGGCGCTCGAAGTTGATTCCCTGCTCGAGCATGGTCTCGAAGGCGGCGTTGACCATTTCCTTGGCGGCCATCGCCGCCAGGGGGGCCATGCCGGCGATGGTCTCGGCGGTCTTCAGGGCCTCGGGCATGAGCTCGGCCAAGGGGACCACTCTGGCGACCAAGCCCGAGGCCTCGGCTTCCTTGGCGTCCATGTTGCGGCCGGTGAGGCACATCTCCATGGCCTTGGACTTGCCTACCGCCCGGGTCAAGCGCTGCGAGCCGCCCATGCCTGGAGTGACGGCTAGCTTGATCTCCGGCTGGCCGAACTTTGCATTTTCGGCCGCGATGATGAAGTCGGCCATCATCGCCAGCTCGCAGCCGCCGCCGAGCGCATAGCCGGCCACCGCCGCGATCCACGGCTTGCGGGTGGCGGTCAGCCGGGCGTAGCCGGCGAAGAAGTTCGAGCCGTACATGTCGGCGAACGTCTGGTCGGCCATCTCCTTGATGTCGGCGCCGGCCGCGAAGGCGCGTTCGCTGCCGGTGATCACCGCGCAGCGCTGGGTCGGATCGGCGTCATACTTGGCGAACGCGTCCAGCAGGTCGGCCAGCACCTGGCTGTTGAGGGCGTTGAGCGCCTGGGGCCGGTTCAAGGTGACCACCGTCACCGCCCCTTTCTGTTCGACGAGGATGGTTTCGTAACTCATAGCGGCTTCCATTCCTGGTCGGGCGGCAGGGGGGCGAAGACGGCGTCCAGCATGGCGTCGGTGACGCCCGCCAGCGTCGCGGGGTCCCAGACCGGCTTGTTGTCTTTCTCGACGATCACCGCGCGAACGCCCTCGGCGAAGTCGTGGGACATCACGATGCGGGCGCCGATGCGCATCTCCATGGCCATGTTGTCGGCGAAGCTGGCCATGTCGCGGCCAGCACGGATCTGGCGCAGCGAGGTCTTCATGCTGAGCGGCGATTTAGTCTTCAGGATGGCCAGCTGCTCCGCGGCCCAGGGCGAAGGGTCGTCGGCCAGGGCCTGGAAAATCGCCTCCACGGTCGGGCCGCCGAACAGGCGGTCGATCTCGTCATGGTGCTCGATCATCGCCGAGCGGCCGGGGTCGGACTCCAGCTCGGTGAGGATGGTCTCCACCGCCTCCGGATCGGCGATCAACCTCTGCTTCAGCTCGGGGATGCTGGCGGAGGGCAGGACGTCGGTGGCGATACCGAGGATCTCGCAGCCGGCCGCCTTGAGCCGGGCGCCGGTGAGCGCCAGCCAGACCCCCACCGCGCCATGCAGCCGCGAGAGGTGCCAGCCACCGCCCACGTCGGGAAAGAGGCCGATGCCGGTTTCGGGCATGGCGAAGGTCGTGCGCTCGGTGGCGACGCGGTAGCGGGCGGGCAGGGAGATGCCGACCCCGCCCCCCATGGTGATGCCATCCATCACCGCGACCACCGGCTTGGGATACTCGAACAGCAAATGGTTGAGCTGGTACTCGGTGTAGAAGAATCGCCGCGCGCCCTCGCCGCCCTGGGCCGCGCTGTCGGCCAGGAAACGGATGTCGCCGCCGGCGCAGAAACCGCGTTCGCCGGCGTGGTCTATGAGGATGGTGGTGACCGCCGGATCCTCGCGCCAGTCCACCAGGGCGCGGGTCATCAGGGAGACCATGCCGGTGGTGAGGGCGCCAAGCGCCTTGGGGCGGTTCAGCGTCAGGCGTCCGACCGAACCTTCCACCGCGACCAGGACCTCCGGTTCCGCCGCAACACCAGCCTCGCTCATGGCTTGAACATCTCCCGCGCGATGATCACCCGCATGATCTCGTTTGTCCCCTCGAGGATCTGGTGCACCCGCAGGTCGCGAACAATGCGCTCCAGCGGATAGTCTTTCAGATAGCCGTAGCCGCCGTGCAATTGTAGCGCCTCGTTGGCGACCGCGAAGCCGGCGTCGGTGGCGAAGCGCTTGGCCATGGCGCAGAGGCGCGTGGCGGAGGGGTCGCCGGCGTCGAGGGCCGCGGCCGCGCGGCGGACCATTAGCCGGGCCGCCTCGAGTTCTGTTTCCATGTCGGCGAGCTTGAACTGCAGCCCCTGGAACTCGCTCAGGCGCCGGCCGAACTGCTTGCGGCTCTCGACATAGGCCTTGGCGGTCTCCAGGGCCAAGGCCGCGCCGCCGAGGGAGCAGGCGGCGATGTTCAGCCGCCCGCCGTCGAGCCCCATCATGGCGATCCGGAAGCCCTGGCCCTCGTCGCCCGCCCGGTTGGAGGCGGGGATGACGACGTTGTCGAAGTGGACCATGGCGGTGGGCTGGCTGGCCCAGCCCATCTTGCGCTCCTGAGCCCCGAACGAGAGGCCGGGCATGTCCTTCTCGACCACGAAGGTGGAGACGCCGGCCGCCCCGTCGCCGCCCGAGCGCGCCATGACCACATAGACGTCCGACACACCGGCCCCGGAGATGAAGGCCTTGGCGCCGTTGAGGACATAGGTCTCGCCGTCGCGCCGGGCGGTGGTGCGCAGGGAGGCGGCGTCGGACCCGGCCCCGGGCTCGGTCAGGCAATAGGAGGCGATCAGCTCCATGGTGGTCAGGCGTGGAAGGTACTTGCGTCTGAGGTCGTCGGCGCCGAAGCGATCGATCATCCACGAGGCCATGTTGTGGATCGAGAGAAACGCGGCGGTGGAGACGTCGCCCTGCGACAGGGCCTCGAAGACCAGGGTGGCGTCCAGACGGCTCAGGGCCGAGCCGCCGACGTCCTCCTTGACATAGATCCCGCCCAGCCCGAGCGCGGCGGCGGCCCGCAGCACGTCCACCGGGAAGTGCTTCTCCTCATCCCAGCGCGCCGAATGCGGCGCCATCTCCGCGGCGGCGAAGGCGCGGGCCACGTCCTGGATGGCCTGCTGATCCTCGGTGAGCGTGAAGTCCATGCTAGCGCGCCTCTCCTCCCCCCCTGAGGGAGGGGGACCCCGAAGGGGTGGAGGGGGCCCACGCCGCAGAAGCCTCGCCCGGTCGGCCCCCCTCCCCGTCCCCGCGTACGCGGGGATCGCCGGTACTCCCCCCAAAGGGCGGAGAGAACGCGAGCCCCGTCCCCATCATTTCATCGTCGGGATGACGAAGGCGCTGTCTTCGACGGCGCCTTCCGGCCAGCGCGCCGTTACGGTCTTGACCTTGGTGTAGAACTTCACGCCCTCGACGCCATGCTGGTTGGTGTCGCCGAAGGCGCTGCGCTTCCAGCCGCCGAAGGTGTGGTAGGCCACCGGCACCGGGATCGGCACATTGATTCCGACCATGCCGACGTTCACCCGCGAGGCGAATTCCCGAGCGGCGCGGCCATTGCGGGTGTAGATGGCGACGCCGTTGCCGTAGGGGTGCTCGGACGCCAGGGTCAGGGCCTCCTCGAACGTTTCGGCGCGGACGATCTGCAGGACCGGGCCGAAGATCTCCTCCTGATAGGTTCTCATGGTCGGCTTGACGTGGTCGAACAGGGTCGGGCCGATGAAGAAGCCTTTCTCATAGCCCTGCAGGGCGAAGCCGCGGCCGTCGACCACCAGCTCGGCCCCCTCGTCGGCGCCCAGCTGGATATAGTCCTCCACCCGCTTCTTGTGGGCGGCGGAGACCACCGGGCCGTATTGCGCGGCCGGATCGGTGGAGATGCCGACCTTGAGGGTGTCGATCTCGGAAAGCACCCTCTCGCGCAGGGCGTCGGCGGTGCGGGCCCCCACGGGGACGACCACCGGCAGGGCCATGCAGCGCTCGCCGGCCGAGCCATAGGCCGCGCCGATCAGGTCCTTGACCGCCTGGTCGAGGTCGGCGTCGGGCAGGATGACGCCGTGGTTCTTGGCCCCGCCCATGGCCTGGACCCGCTTTCCGTGCGCCGCGCCGGTGGAATAGACGTAGGAAGCGATGTCGGAGGAGCCGACGAAGCTCACCGCCCGGACCAGCGGGTGGGTGAGGATGGCGTCCACCGCGACCTTGTCGCCATGCACCACATTGAGAACGCCGGCCGGAGCCCCCGCCTCCATGAACAGCTCGGCCAGCCGCACCGGCACGCCGGGGTCCTTCTCCGACGGCTTGAGGATGAAGCTGTTGCCCACCGCTATGCTGATGCCGAACATCCACATCGGGATCATGGCCGGGAAGTTGAACGGGGTGATGCCGGCGCAGACGCCGAGCGGCTGGCGCATGGAATAGACGTCGATCCCCGGCCCGGCGCCTTCGGTGTATTCGCCCTTGAGCACGTGGGGGATGCCGCAGGCGAACTCGATCACCTCCAGGCCGCGCTGAATGTCGCCGCGGGAATCGGCGATCACCTTGCCGTGCTCCGATGACAGCAGGCCCGCCAGTTCGTCCATCCGCGCCTCCACCAGGCGCTTGAACTCGAACATCACCCGCGCTCGGCGCTGCGGATTGGTCGCCGCCCAGCCCACCTGGGCGCGGGCGGCGGCCTGGACGGCGGCGTCGAGTTCGGCGGCCGTGGCGAGGCCGACCCGCGCCTGGACCTCGCCGGTGTTCGGATCGAACACCTCGCCGTAGCGCTCCGACGTCCCGGCGAGCGCCTGGCCGTTCACGAAGTGATGTATCTGGCGCATGGCCCGGTCTCCTCCACCGTAACAATCACGGTTGCTTGTTTTCCCTTTAGCCCGCGAAGGGGCTGCAAAGGAAGGCCGCCGGGGCACAAAGCACATGGCGCCCCGCCACGGAAGGGGCGGCCCATCCAGCTCCGTTCATCCCGGCGAATGCGGGAACCCCGTGCTGTCCAAGGTCCCGCTCCGGCGGAACGTCCAAGTCTCGCACGGCCGGTGCAGGCGGAATCCAGGTGGGAACCACGTCGATGCAAACCGCTGGGTCCCGCTTTCGCGGCGATGAGCGGATAGCGAACATCATTGACCGGCCTCTGGCGATCGGGATCATCGCGGACGGCGCTGGCCGGCCCCGGCCGTTCAGACAACAGCCCCGGCGCCCAGCTCCGGCCGGTCGAAGATGATCGACAAGGCCCGGGCGAGCTCGGCGGCGGGATCTTTCGGCAGGGTTCGGCTGCGCCAACCGACGATAAGGTCGGGTCGGACAAGGACACAGCCCTCCTCTTCCACATCGCAGAGCGCCTGCCAGCGACCGTAGGGATCCTCCCAATCCAGGTAGGGTCCGATCGCGACGACCCCGATATCCACGCCCGATCGCTCGGCCAGGCGGGTTGCCGCCGCGCGCCACGCTTCGCCTCCGTGGCCGATCAGCAGGGAGAATCGGCCCTTCCCGGCCACGTCCAGGGTCGACACGCTCGGCCCAGGCGTCCGCCGGCAGAGCCAGGCGTGCGGCAGGGGTGAACCGGGTCGGGTGCTGGCCTGATGGTAGAGCTCAGGATCACGCCCGGGCGCGGGCTCGGGCGAGCCATCGCCGACCACGGCCTTGGAGACGTAGCGGCGGTCCATCTCGACGCCGTGGGCGTGATACTCGTAGTGAAACGCGTCGACCGCTTCGCGCAGGCTCACACGGCCCGCCTTGGTGTCGAAGACGGCGGCGTGCTCCTCGGGCGCCGTCGGCGCCAGGGTGCCCCCGCCCAGCAGATCCCACAGCCTGTGGTTCTGCAGGAAGCTCTTGTTGGCGCGGGCGACGATCTGCTTTCCGATCGGCTGGCGCTCGGCGTCGTAGCTTTCCAGCAAGCCCTCGCCCGCCTTGCCCTGAACGACCAGGGCAAGTTTCCAGGCCAGGTTGAACGCATCCTGCACGCAGGTGTTGGAGCCCAGGCCATTGGTGGGTGGATGCCGATGGACCGCGTCGCCCATGCAAAACACCCGCCCCTCGGCATATCGCTCGGCGTAGACGTCATTCACCATCCACGTCGAAGTCGACAGAATTCTGATCGGCAAGGTGGGATCTCCCACCGACTCTCGAATGCGATCCTCGAAGTCCTTCGCGGTGGGTTCAGGCTTGCCCGCCGCCTGAGGCACGATCAGCGCCACAAGCCACTGTGTCCACGGCTTCACCATCCGGAACACCGCCACGGGCGCCCAGTAGGACGAACCCGGCTGGATCACGGCATACAGCGAGCCGTGGCGGTGCTGCACGTGACCAGAAAGGTCGATATCGCAGAGCACGTTGAAGACATTCCCAAGGCCGTGCATCCCGGTCAGCGGCAGACCAAGCGCTTCCACCACGCGGCTGCGGGCGCCGTCGGCGCCGACCAGGTAGCGCGCGCGCACGGTGAGGCGCTCCTCACTCAGTCGATCGACCACTTCGGCCGTCACGCCCTCGGCGTCCTGGATGAACGCTTGCAGTTCCCAGCCGAACCGTACCTGGCCGCCGAGCCGCGCCGCTTCGTTGACCAGGACCGGCTCCAGCTTCGTCTGCGGCAGGTCGCACATCGAACACGGGCTGGCGTCCCTGTAGTCGCCCATTCGGCGCGGGTCATTCCCCCAGGCCCATGTGCGGGCGAGTTCCTCACCGGCCATGCTGCGCAGCCAGAAGGTGTGCTCGATGTGCGATCCGGGAGAGGCGAGCGTCATGCAGGCGTCCTCCAGGCCCGCATCGCGCAGCGCTTCCATGGTCCGCTGATTGGTGATGTGCGCCCGCGGCGTCTCCGCCGGCCCGCGATTGCGCGAGATCATCAGCGTGCGCACGCCGTGACGGCCCAGGAACATCGCTGTCGCGGCGCCCGCCGGCCCCGCCCCCACCACCAGGACGTCGACCTCCACCACCTTGGCCATGCCACTCTCTCCCAGTCCCTGGCGCTCAGGCGCCCTCAACCACCCTGTTGGCGAGGCCGCCCAGCCTGAGCCCGCGACTGTCCGCCAGGGTCGCCGTCACCACATCCCCAGGCTCGAGGAACGGGCGTCCCTTGGTCATTTCGACGCGAAGCGCATCGCGGCGAACCTCGTCGGCCAGCAGGTTCTGCTGCAGAATCTCGACCATCCGCGGCGTCGCAGGCGCGGTCACGCCTCCGGGGGTGCCCGTCAACAGCAGGTCGCCGCGCTTCAGATCGATGCTGGAAGCGACGTAGTCGAGGGTTTCGGCCGGTTTCCAGATGAGCTGCTCGGAGACGGCCTGCTGGCGCAACTCCCCGTTGACCCACAGCTTGATCTCCAGGTGTTTGACCGCCTCCGCCACTTCAGAGCGATCGAGGAGCCAGAGCACAGGCCCCGCCGGACAGAAGGTCCGGTAGCTCTTTCCGCGGAACCACTGCAGAAACGTGGTCCCGAACATGGTGTCACGGGCCGAGACGTCGTTGCACAGCACGATCCCAGCCACCGCGTCGCCGAGATCCGCCTCGGCCACCCGGTCTCCAGCGCCCAGGTTCCGGCGAAGAACCAGTCCAAACTCGACCTCGTAGTCGAGCAGCTGCACCTCGCCCGGGCGTTCGATGTCGCCAAACGGGCCGGTCAAGGACGAACTCGCCTTGGCGAAGATCAGGTTGGAGCGGCGCTTGTCATGCTGCGCCTCGGCGGCGTGCGCCTGGTAGTTGAGCCCCTGGGCGTAGATGCAGGCGTCCGGCGTCACGGGACTGAGCAGCCGGTTCGCCAGGAGCTTCGTTTCGGGCTCGATGGCGACAAGCGGGTCATCCAGGGCGGAGATCAATCCGGCCGTGGTCTCCGCGACAACGGAGAGCGGCGCCACACTGACCACATCCTCGGGATGGGACGGCGGCTCTCCGGTCAGCTCCCCCCATCGGATCCGGTCGCCGTCCCTGTAGCGGACAATCAGTCGGCCCATCGTCCTCTCCCTTGGTGTCCGGCGTCGGACCGCTGACAGCGGTCGAGGCCCCTTCAAGGAGAGGATTCCAACAATCCTTTACGTTCGTCAAGTTTAAACTGCGTCATCGGCAGGCCGACGGCGCCGCTCGGACGCGTCTGCAGGGGCGCCCTAGCGCCCGCCGCCCGCCGGGGCCGACGCGACCACCACTCGAGGACGGAAGACCAGCCGATCGATCATCGCGAGATAAGCGTCGACGACCGCTGGATCGTCAGCCCTGAGGCCGGTGCTCTGCTGGATCTCGTCCTTGAGCGAGGAGAGCACGGACATCATGCCGATCATCATGTAGTGAATCAGCGACGGATCGCTTTGCGGCAGGTCGCCGTCGGCCTGGGCGCTGCGGATCTGCGGCAGCAGCCGCTGCATGGTCGGCTTGAGTATGGTCTCCACCAGCCAGGGCAACCGTGGGTTTCCCGGCCGGCTTTCCCTCAGCATGAAGTGATGGAAGTCGGGATAGGCGATCGTGAAGCGCAAGAACGCCGAATACTCGGCGCGCAGCCGTTCGATCGACGACATGCCGTCATCGTCGGGTACGTCTTCATCCCACAACCGGCGGATCTCGGCGAAAGCATTCTCGGCTACGGCCCGCCAGAGAATCTCCTTGGTCCGGAAGTGGTAGGTGATCAGCGGATGCTGCAATCCTGTGCGCGCGCCGATGTTGCGGATGCTCGCCGCATCGAAGCCCCTCTCGGCGAACTCCGAAAGCGCCGCGGCGAGAATGGTTTGGCGCGTGTCGATCGCTCTTTGCTGTTCCTGCCTCTTGCGCGTCCCGCTCCTGGACTTGGCCGAGGAGGAAGCTGCTTTCGCCGGAGGCGCTACCGTGGGCGCCGGCTTGCCGGCGCCCACTTTCACGGCGTTGGCGCGATGCGACGGCGTCGCTCCAACCGGCGCTCGAGGGCCCCTGGATCCTGTCGTTTTTGGCGACGCGTCCACGTCAGAATCCTTCTTGTCGGTCATGCCACCAGTAAACAGGGGGCGCCATCGAAGTCCAGATCGGGCGCTATTCCTGCGAAGACCCGAACGCGAAGCGATCGCCGCGAGCGTTGAACACGCTGGTGGCCATGGTCAGAGCATCCAGGGCCGCGGCGGCAGTTGCATCGCGGCCATGAAGTGGCGGACCTTTTCGAGGGGCATGTCACCGAAGCCCCCGCTGGCGTGGATGTCCGCCAGCGCCTCCAGGGGAACATCGGGACGCATCGAGTCTGGAAGATCGTCACCCCAGGTCCACAGCGTTCCACGCGCGAGTCCGTGATAACCGGTGGGATAGCTGGCGTTCATGACGTCGCCGTCGGCGTAGTGCTCCCACTCGTCGCCTACGGGGTCTTTCCAGTAGTCGAACACCTGGCTGCCCAGCGTATGGCGGCCGATGCCCCAATAGGGGGTCCAGCCCCGCGCTCGCAGGAACTGATGGCCCTGTCCGACCGCGTCCAGGTCGAAGGTCTCGAATGAGACGTGCAGCAGGCCGATCCCCGGCGCTCCCAGGATGGCCAGGCTGTGGTGGTCGGCCGGCTGATCGCCGCGGTCCAGGCGGAAGAAGGCCAGGGCGGGAGACCCATCGGCCAGAACCTGCACGTCGGACGGGATGAGGCCGAT
>Ga0182024_10023427_pt1 | contig 11055 bp, 11 predicted proteins | sample P32metaG_FD_120480 | JGI IMG/M metagenome (GOLD analysis project Ga0182024, IMG submission 120480) | Permafrost microbial communities from Stordalen Mire, Sweden - P3-2 metaG (Illumina Assembly) | ecosystem: Environmental > Terrestrial > Soil > Wetlands > Permafrost | place: Sweden: Stordalen... | reverse complement strand
TCGGGCTGCCGAGCAGGCGGCTCCAGCTGGGGTGGGTGCCCCACCTGGCCAGGTACTCAGGGACAGCCTCGATGATCTCCTCATCGAGGTCGAACCCGAGGTAATTACAGGACGCGTAATCGGTCAGCCACTGCTCGCCGACCCGGATGTCACGCCCGTCGATCTCCTCGATGACGGCGTCGAGCATCCGGTGCGAATACTGGAGGCGGGCCAGATCCTCGGTGGAGCGGATCCAGCGCTCGAGCCAGTGGTCCTCGTGGCGGTGGCCCCAGCCCAGCGACCGCCGCGGATCGACCGGGCGCGCGGGAGCGGGCGCGCGGGAGCCGTCGCGCTCCGGGGGCTCTGCAGAGTCGTGTTTCGAAGCGTCTGATCGCCGCATCAACCGGCTTATCGGTCAGGCGCACCCGAATCTGAAGCGCGCCGGGGAACTTCTCCGCACACGGTTTCGCGCGCCGCCTGCGAACGTTTGCAGCCCGGACCGCGGGCACGTCGGTGATGCACCCGTCTGCCCGGTGGCCGCAGGGCAGTCGTGGGCCCTCGGGTCAACTGCCGCAATCAGGACCCCGACGGGCTCTGGGCGAGGGCGATCGCGCCCAGGACTCCGGCCCGGTCGCCCAACTCGGGCGCGACCAGATACCGATCGATCTCGTCGCCGAGCATGGGCGACTCGAGGTACCCCGCCAGCAGACCCCGGAGGCGAAGCCTGACGGCGGGCAGCAGCGAGGCGCGCGCCATCACCCCGCCCCCCGCGATCACCCGGTGCGGCGAGACCACGCAGACGATGCTGAGGATCCCGAGCGCCAGATACTCCGCCTCGAGCTCCCATGCCGGGTGGTCGTCGGCGAGCTCCGCAGGGTCGGCGCCCCAGCGCTCGCGGATCGCCTTGCCCGACGCGAGCCCCTCCCAGCAGTCGCCGTGCACCGGGCAGACGCCGGCGAACGGATCGCGCTCGCGGTCGTGCGGAATGCGCATATGCCCCACCTCGGGATGGATGAGGCCGTGGCGAGGACGGCCATCGATCACCAGCCCGGCGCCGATTCCGGTGCCGACGGTCAGATAGCAGAGGCTCTCCGCCTCCCGGCCGGCGCCCCAGCGATGTTCCGCGATCGCGGCGGCGTTGACGTCGGTGTCAAAGGACACGGGGATCCCCAGCCGATCACGGAGCGCCGACGCCACCGACGTGTGCGCCCAGCCCGGCTTGGGCGTCGTCGTGACATAGCCCCAGGTCGGAGAGCGCGGGTCCAGGTCGACAGGCCCGAATGCTCCGACCCCGATCGCCGCCGGCCGGGGGTGCGCTTCGAAGAAGCCGGCGATCCGATCAAGCGTCTCGCGCGGCTCAGCAGTGCGAAACGTCTCCTGCGCCACGATCTCCCCCGGGCCGATGCCCAGCCCACAGACGATCCAGGTCCCGCCGGTCTCGACCCCGCCATAGTTCTCCGCCACGCGGGCAATGATGCCCGGCCATCGGCCGCGGCGCATTGTGGTCAGCCGGGAGCTCTGGGGCTAGACCTGGGCCGCGCTCCCGGCCTCATCCGTGACCGGGAGCGCGCAGCCTCGCGGGGGTCAGGGGTTAGTCGTCGGCGATGATCGCGCCGACCCGCTCGCCGAGCGTGCGGTCCCGGGTGCAGACGACCGCCGCCCAGACCGCCGCCACGACGATCACACCGAGCGCGATCCAGGGGTATTTGCTGAACGGCGCGGGCTGCCCCGGCTTGACCAGCTCGTAGAGCGGATAGCCGACGGCGAACGCTCCGAGTAACGGCAGGATGAGGTGACGCACCGGATTGAACAGGTCCGGGTGATGCTTGCGGAAGTAGATCGGTAGCGCCAGGTTGGCGACGAGGTAGGTGACGATCACCAGGATCGTGCCCATCGTCGCGATCTCGCCGAAGAACACCAGCGGCGGCGTGCTCCAGCCGAACACGTAGGTCAGCCCGAGCGCCAGGCCGAGGTAGACGACAAACGCGGCCCACGGCGTGCGCGACTCGGCGGTGACGCTCGCCACCCACTTGGGCAGCAGGCCCTAGCGCCCGGAGTTGAAGATGATCCGCGCCTGCGAGTTGGCCGCTGACAGCAGCGTGCCGAAGATCGACGTGAACCCGGCGATGTAGGCCAGGAACGCGAGGAAGCTCGCGACCCCATGAGCGGCGTCGACGAACGGCACTGGCGCCGCGGTCAGCTTCGACACGTTCTCGCCGTAGGAGATGACGGTCGTGTAGGACAGGAGGATGTATGTGCCGCCCAGCAGCAGGACGGACCACAGGATCGCCTTGCCGATCCCGACCCGCGGGTCCTTGCTCTCCTCGGCCAGCGCCGCCGAGTTCTCCCAGCCGATGAACAGGTAGATCGCCAGGGGGAATCCGAGCGAGAGGCCCGAGAAGCCGCCGATCAGCCGGCCCGGGTCGAACGGGTGCAGGTTCAGCGACCCGTCGTGCTGGATCAGCAGGGCGATGGCGATGATGAGCAGCAGCCCGAGCTCGAAGGTGAAGAAGATCGCGGCGGCCTTGGTCGAGACCTTGGCCCCCCGAATGATCAGCATGAGCGCGGTGAGCGTCAGGACAAGGGGGATCGGCTGCCACGGAATGTGGATGTGCAGGTAGATGCGCAGGATGTCCTGTGCCCACGCCCCGGAGATGGCGACCACCGAGGCGACAGCGAGGATGTACCCGATGCTGAGCACGAGGGCCATGACGACCGCCGAGTAGGGGCCGAAGGCGCGGCCGATGAATGTGACAAACGAGCCCGTGGACGGGTGCACCCGGGAGAACTGGGTCAGGGTGTTGCCCAGCAGGCCGATCGCGACGGCGGCGGCGATGATCGTCAGCGGAGCCGGCACGCCGGCCGTGGCCGCGATCAGCCCGAAGCCGAAGAAGAAGCTCATGGCGGGTGCGATGTTGGCCATCGTGGATGTCGCGATGTCCAGGTTGGACAAGACGCCACGCGCCAGCCGGACGTTCTCCACCATCCCTGGCGGCTCGACCGGCTCGGTCATAGGGACGCTGCTCATCCTCACACTTCTCCTCTCGATCCCTACGTTGCCTTAACCGTCACTGTCACAGTGACACACGGCCACTCGTCCCCCAGCCGCTCACCTTTGAGACTAATGCCACGAGCCTGCCGATGTCAACGGCCGGTGACATTCATCGATGAACGTAATCGGCGCGATTGGCCTCACCGATCCACGAAACTCTGCCCGCCCCAACCGGCAGCGCGACGGCTCACGCTGCACTCGCGGCGCCGTGGCGCATCGCCACCGCGTCCAGCCCGGCGGCGACCGCCTCCCCGATCTCCGACAGTTGCGCCGGGGTGATCGTCAGCGGCGGGCCGATCGCCACCCCGGTGGCCTGCCCGCGGACGATCACGCCCGCGTCCCGGACGGCGTCATAGAAGTCGTGCGCGGCATGGGGATCTGACTGCAGCTCGGCGGTGAGATCGACGGCCGCGGCCAGTCCGACACCGCCGCGCACCTCGCCGCAGGCCGGATGGGCGGCTAGCGGCGCGAGCGCGTCGAACAGGTCGCCCTCGAGGTCGCGCCCGCGACCGATCAGCTCCTCTGACTCGAGCAGGTCCAGGTTGGCCAGCGCCGCCGCGCAGCAGGTCGGATGGCCGGCGTAGGTGGCGCCGTGGCGGACCATCACGCGACCGGGGGTCGACCAGAACGGCTCGGCCACCCGACCGGACACCATCACCGCGCCGAGCGGGAGGTACCCGCTGGTCAATCCCTTGGCGAGCACGACGAGGTCGGGCTGCACGCCCCAGCGCTCGTAGCCGAACCAGGTGCCGACGCGCCCGAACGCGCAGATCACGCCGTCGATCACCAGGAGGACGTCGTGACGGTGACAGAGGTCGCTCAGCGCCTCCATGTACCCGTCGGGAGCCGGCCGCACGCCCCCGGCGCCAATGACCGGCTCACAGAAGAACGCCGCCACGTTGTCGGGGCCGAGCCGGTCGAGCTCCTGCTCGAGGGCCTCGAGCGAGTCATAGGGAACCTGGCTGACGCCGCCCGCGAGCGGGCCGAACCCCTCGCGGATCGTCGGCAGCCCGGCGAGGCTGGTGCCGAAGCCGTGGGTGCCGTGGTAACTGAAGGTGCGACTGATCAGATGGGCCTTGCCGGGCTTGCCCTGCAGCGCCCAGTACATCCGCGCCAGCTTGGCTGCGGTCTCGATCCCGTCGCCGCCGCCGAGGGTCAGGAACACGCCCGGGTCGGGCATGTCGGTCAGGGCGGCCAGGCGACCGGTCAGATCGGACGCCGGCTCGTTGACAAGGTCCCCGAAGGTCGAATAGCACTCGAGCCGGCGCATCTGCGCGGCGACGGCATCGGCGATCTCCTGCCGGCCGTGGCCCACGTGGCAGTACCACAGTCCGGCGGCGGCGTCGATGTAGCCGCGCCCGTTACGGTCAAAGACGTGCACCCCCTCCCCGCGCGTGATCGTGAACTCGTGGCTGCGGACCTCCGCCATGTCGGCGAACGGGTGCCAGAAGGTGCTGTCAGCGCTCATCTCATCCCAGCCTTTCTCGCTCTGCAGTCTGCGGGTTGCGCCCGGCGGCCGGCGGTCTGCGGGCGGCGGCCGGCGGCGTCAGTCATCGATCAGCAGCCAGCCCGCGCCGTCGAGACTGGACGTGGCCCGCACCGACAGCGCCTCGTCGAACACGACGCGCTTGCCACGGCGCACCGGCTCGGCCCGCTCCCGCAGCGCCCGCAGGACCCGCTCGGGCTTAGCCGGCAGCTCGGTGATCCAGACGCCGACCGCGTCGTGAATCGCGTTGACGATCGCCGGAGGCTGGGCGTTGGACGCCATCTCGCCGATCGCCTTGGCGCCGAACGGGCCGTCCGCGGACGGGTTCTCCAGGACGCGGTCCTCCATCGCGGGCAACTCCAGCGGCGACGGCACCACGTAGCTGCCGAATTCCCCGCCGCGGTGCTCGACGCCCGGGTAGTCGGGATAGGACTCCTCGAGCAGCGCCAGTCCGAGCCCCATCATGGCGCCACCGTGGATCTGGCCGGCAACCAGGGACGGGTTGATGGCCCGTCCGACGTCGTAGACCTGGACCAGCTTGCGCACCTGCACGTCGCCGGTCTCGTCGCAGACCTCGACGTCGGCCACGCACACCCCGTAGGACAGCGCGTAGTGGGGCTCACACTCGCCGGTGTCGGGGTCGGGCGCCGAGAACGGCTTCATGTAGGCGGCCTGACCGGTGATCATCCGGCCGTAGGTCCAGGTGGCGGCGAGCGCGACCTCCGAGACCGACATCTTCTTGGCCGGCACGCCGAGCGGCCACACGAAGCCCTCCTCGCCGGTCAGGTCGGCGGGGTCGACCTCCATCATCTCGCCGGCGACGTCGAGCAGCGCCTCGCGGGCCTTGACCGCGGCGCGACGGATGGCGTTGCCGCCGACGAAGATCCCACGCGAGGCGAACGTGCCGGTGCACAACGGCGAGGAGTCGGTGTTGGAGTTGTCGAGCGTGACCCAGTCATACGGGACCCCGATCGTGTCGGCGGCGATCTGGGCGTGGACGGTGCGCGAGCCCTGGCCGAGGTCGCAGGTCCCGGTGAACACGTCGACGTGGCCATCGGGCTTGAGCTTGATCCACACCTGACTCGGGTCGCCGGCCTGGTTCATCCCGGTCGGGTACTCGATCGCCGCCAGGCCGGTGCCGCGGTGACGGGCCATCAGGCTCCGACCTGGAGGCGCGCGATCGCCGGCAGCAGGTGCTCGGGGATGTGCTCCCCCGGACCGCGGGCATCGGTCATCGCCCCGTATGCGCCCTCGAGCCTCACGCCGGCCGCGTCGGCCGCGCCGCGCAGCGTGGCCACCGCGGAGGGGTCGGGCAGGCGCACTCCCGTCGGGCTGATGTCCCCGGTGCGAGTGGCGTTGCGCAGCCGCAGCTCCCACGAGTCCATGCCGAGCACGCTCGCGATCCGCTCCATGTGGGTCTCGATCGCGAACGACGCCGACGTGACGCCGAAGCCGCGCATCGACGACGATGGGACCCGGTTGGTCCAGACGACGTAGGAGTTGAACGCGACGTTCGGGATCGTGTAGGCCCCACCCATGTGGAAGGTGTGCTTGTTGGTGCCGTAGGGCGACAGCCGGCTGTAGGCGCCGGCGTCGTGCAGCGTGAGCGTGCGACGCCCGAGGATCCAGCCGTCAGAGGTGACGGCGTCGGCGATCTCGATGTGCCACGCGGCGCGTACCGAGGAGCACAGCATCTCCTCCTCGCGGGTGAACGCGTACTTCACCGGGCGGCCGGTCCGCAGCGCCAGCAGCGCGGCCACGCTCTCGCACGGCGTGTCCACCTTGCCGCCGAACCCCCCGCCGACCTGGCCGCCGACGAACTTGAGCCGTCCCAGCGGCACCTTCAGGTGCTCGGCGACAATGCTCATCGAGTAATACAGCGCCTGGGTGGTCGAGTGGATCGTGATCCGGCCGTCGGGCTCGGGGATCGCCACCGCCGCCTGGGTCTCGACCGGCGCGTGCTCGATCGCGGCGGGCCGGTAGACGCCCTGGACGATCACGTCGGCCTGCTCGAACGCCCGCTCCACGTCGCCGCGGCGGACGCGGCGCTCGACGTGCTTCTCGTAGTGGAAGCGGTTGCCCTCCGGGGTGATCCGGGGCTGATCGGGGTCGAGCGCCAGGCGGATGTCGAGAAACGGCTCGCGGGGCTGCAATTCGATGTCGATCGCCGCCACCGCCGCGCGCGCGGCCGCCTCGGTCTCGGCGGCGACCGCGACGATCGGCTGGCCGAGGTAGCGCACCTCGTCGAGCGCCAGCAGCGGCTCGTCGCCCGGAATGCCCTGGGCCTCGAGCGCGCCGACCACCAGCCGCGGCACATCGGCGGCGGTGATGACGCCGCGCACCCCGGGCATCGCCGCGGCGGCGGCCGTGTCGAGCCGCGCGATCCGCGCGCTGTGCTGCGCAGACCGCAGCACCTTGACGTGCAGGAGGCCGACGGGCCGCACGTCGTCGACGAACATCGATCGGCCGGTGACGGCGCTGATGCCGTCATAGCGGGGGGTCGAGGCTCCGACCGCCTTCATCCCGTGGCTTCCGCGGCGGGCTCGTTCGATGACGATGTCTCGGCCGCGGCGGCGGCGACCGCCGCGAGGATGTTGACGTACCCGGTGCAGCGGCAGATGTGGCCGCTGAGCGACTCGGCGATCTCGTCACGGGTGACGCCAGGCCCCCGGCGGGCGATGAGCGCCTGGGCGGCGAGCATCATGCCCGACGTGCAGTAGCCACACTGGCTGGCGTAGCCGTCGAGGAAGGCGCGCTGGATGGGAGCCAGATCCCCCGGCGTGCCGAGGCCCTCGGCGGTGGTGATCTGCGCGCCGTCGGTCGCCGCCAGGGGCAGCAGGCACGAGCGCCGCGGTTCGCCGTTCACGAGCACCGTGCAGGCGCCACAGCCCCCGGCCCGGCAACCGGGCTTGGGGCTCATGATCCCGAGCTCCTCGCGCAGCACGTCGAGCAACGGGGTCATCGGCGCGCTGCGCAGGTCCTCGCGCTCCACGCCGTTGACGATCAGCCTCACGCGGTCATTCCGATCTGCGCCAGGCACCGGCGGACAAGGACGGGCAGCATCTCCTGCCGGTACCAGCCCGAGGCCACCGCGTCGGTCGGCCCGCCACCATCGGTCGGCCCGCCACCATCGGTCGGCGCGCCACCGTCGGCGGGACCGACGGGCACAGGATCCTGCGCGGAGCGCAGCCGCACGCCGTGCGGACCGAGCCCGGTCGCCGCCAGGCGCAGCTCCCCGGCGACGACGGCCGCGGATACCGCCAGCGCGGTGTAGCCGTGGCTGTGCGGGCGGCGCAATGCGGCGTAGGCGCCACGCTCGGGCACTCCCAGCTCGATCTCGAGCACGAGCCGCCGGTCGCCCTGATGGCGCAGAAACGTCTCGATCGGCTCGCGGTGCGTTGCCATCGGTCCAGCGCACCTGGGCATCGAGCGCGATCAACGGGCCCTGGAGATCGCCGCGGGGCGCGTCGGAGCCGGGCGGCGCGCAGATGTTCCCGGCGATCGTTGCCTGCGCGCGGATCTCGGGATCGGCCACGGCGGCCAGGGCGGCCGCCAGCGGCTCGGGCATGCCGCTCAGCTCCCCCAACCGCGCCGCCGCCCCGATGCGCAGGCGGTCCCCGTCGCGATCGATCCGATCCATCCCCGCCCGGAGGAGCAGCATCACCCGCTCGGCGCGCAGCCGGCCGGACCGCAGCGCCGGCATCACGAGCGTGGCGCCGCCGACGACGGTGATCGCACCGGCCGCGCCGAACGCCCGCTTCGCCTCTTCCGGAGAAGTGGGCATCGTGACTTCGATCTGCGATGGCACGGCGGCTACAGTACGCACCGCGTCGGCTACCTGTCAAGCGATCTGGTTAACAGTGAATGGACATATCGGACGGGTGAATGGCAGCAAATCATCCCGTCGATAAATCACTGAGTAATTGACACTCACCTCGTGGCTCGACTAGTCTCGCCAGCCATGGCGCTGGCCGATATTAACCGTGACACACATGAGTCCGTCCGCGGCCTTGTGCAGGCCGGCCTGCTCCGCGATCGCGGATTGATCGCGGGCGAGTGGGTCGGCGCCCAGGACGGCGCCACGTTCCCGGTCCTGGACCCAGCGTCGGGCGAGACGATCGGCGAGGTGCCCCGCATGGGTGCCCCCGAGACGCGCGCGGCGATCGAGTCCGCCCACGCAGCTCTGCCGGCGTGGCGCTCGATGCCCGCCGCCGGCCGCGCTCGGATCCTGCGGCGCTGGTCGGATCTGATCCACGAGCAGGTCGACGCGCTGGCCCTGCTGATGACGCTCGAGCAGGGCAAGCCGCTGGCCGAGTCCCGGGGCGAGGTCGCGTACGCCGCCTCGTTCTTCGAGTGGTTCGCCGAGGAGGGCAAGCGCGTCTACGGCGACACGATCCCCTCCCCCAATCCCGACAACCGGATCGTCGTGCTCAAGCAGCCGGTCGGGGTCACCGCCGGGATCACCCCGTGGAACTTTCCGGCGGCGATGCCGGCGCGCAAGGCGGCTCTGGCGCTGGCCGCCGGCTGCACGATGGTCCTCAAGCCGGCCGAGCAGACGCCGCTGTGCTCGCTCGCGATCGCCGAGCTGGGCCTGCGCGCCGGGCTACCCGCCGGGGTCCTCAACGTGGTCACCGGCGACGCGCAGGATGCGCCGCGGATCGGCGGCGAGCTGACCGGCAACCCGGTGGTGCGCAAGCTCGGCTTCACCGGCAGCACCGAGATCGGCAAGCTGCTGATGCGCCAGTGCGCCGATCAGGTCAAGAAGGTGTCGCTCGAGCTCGGCGGCAACGCGCCGTTCCTCGTCTTCGACGACGCCGACCTCGACGCGGCCGTCGCCGGAGCGATCATCGCCAAGTTCCGCAATTCGGGGCAGGTGTGCGTGGCCGCCAACCGGATGCTCGTGCAGGACAGCGTGGCCGACGCCTTCTCGGAGCGGCTGAGCGCGGCCGCCGCCCAGCTCGTCGTCGGGCGCGGCGTCGAACCGGGCACCCAGGTCGGGCCGTTGATCGACCCCCAGGCTCTCGACAAGGTGCAGCGCCACATCGCCGATGCCCGAGCCGGCGGCGCCGAGGTGCTGCTCGGCGGCTCCCGCCACGAGCTCGGCGGCACGTTCTTCACCCCCACCGTGATCCGCGGCGCCACCCCGGACATGTTGATGAGCAACGAGGAGACGTTCGGCCCGGTCGCGGCGATCCAGAGCTTCGCCACCGAGGCGGAGGGGCTGGCGCTGGCCAACGACACCCCGACGGGCCTGAGCGGCTACTTCTACAGCCGGGACATCGGACGCGTGTGGCGGGTCGCCGAGGCGCTCGAGACGGGCATCGTCGGCGTCAACACCGGCCTGATCTCGACCGAGGTGGCGCCGTTCGGCGGGATCAAGGAGTCCGGGATCGGTCGTGAGGGCTCCAAGTACGGCATCGACGACTGGCTGGAGATCAAGTACGTGTGCCTCGGCGGGATCACGTCGTGATCGTCGAGGAGCGCATCTACACGCTGCACCCCGGTCAGGCTCCCGAGTACCTGCGCCTGTACGAGACCGAGGGGCTCGGGATCCAACGCCGGATCCTCGGCCGGCTGGTCGGCTACTTCTCCACCGAGGTCGGCCCGCTCAACCAGATCGTGCACCTGTGGGCCTACCGGGACGTCGCCGAGCGCGCCGAGCGCCGGGGCTGGCTCCTCGCCGACGAGGGGTGGCGCGCGTACGCGAAGAAGATCCGTCCGCTGATCGTCACTCAGGAGAACAAGATCCTCGTTCCCGCCCCGTTCTCGCCGTCCATCGAGGTCTACGAATGAGCCCGGTCCTGCAGCTGTTCCAGCATCGACTCGGGGACGGTCAGACCGTCGACCTGGCGGCGGGGTCTCGCGTCATCTACTCGGTCGATCGCAACGAAGCGCGGTTCAGTACCGAGCCGATGGTGCTCGATGCCGAGTTCGGGCGGCACCTGCTGCGCTGGGAGCTCGGCGACGACACCGAGCTGGACTCGCAGATCAGCGCCACGCTGACGCTCAACGGCGGGCCCTACCTGGTCCGCTGCGACCGCGTCGAGCTGCCGCCCGGCGGAACCGCGTACCTCCACACCCACCGCGGCCCCGGGATCCGCTGCCTGGTGCAGGGCCGCTTCCGCGTGCAGACCAACGGCTTGCATCAGACGGTGGAGCGCTACGGCGCCTGGTTCGAGAACGGCGTCGAGCCCGTCGAGGCCCACACGGTCTCCGACGATACGGCGGCGTTCGTGCGCGTCATGGTGCTGCCCGGCGAGCTGCGTGGCCGGCCCTCGATCCAGTACGTCCGCGACAGCGACAAGGATCGGCCGAAACCGCAGCGCTACCAGGTGTTCGTGGACGAGCCGCTGCACCTATGAGTAACCCGCGTTCCGGCGGTCGCATCCTCGTCGACCAGCTGATCGTCCATGGCACCGAGCTGGTCTTCTGCGTCCCGGGCGAGAGCTATCTCGCCGCGCTGGACGCTCTCTATGACACCCCGCAGCTGCGGCTGATCGTCGGCCGGATGGAGGCGAGCACCGCGAACATGGCCTGC
>Ga0182024_10023425_pt1 | contig 11056 bp, 6 predicted proteins | sample P32metaG_FD_120480 | JGI IMG/M metagenome (GOLD analysis project Ga0182024, IMG submission 120480) | Permafrost microbial communities from Stordalen Mire, Sweden - P3-2 metaG (Illumina Assembly) | ecosystem: Environmental > Terrestrial > Soil > Wetlands > Permafrost | place: Sweden: Stordalen... | reverse complement strand
CCCGCGGTGCAGTTCCCCGGGATATACGTCGCGGGGTCTCTTTCCTCCGCGATCCAAAGGTGGGTGGTATGGTTACCCAGGTAGCTGATCGAACCCACCCAGTCCTTGGCGAACTGGCGCTGGTAGGTGGCGTTCCATTGCACCACGTAGGTCGGTGCGGGATTGATCGGCATGTTGATATACGTGCCGAATTGCGGGAAGAAAAGGTGTCCGGGCGCCTGCGGGAACGGATTCCCGCCGGGGTATCCGGCCCACGGATTGGTGAGCGTACCGGTCGACCCGACGTCAATATCGTTGCCATACGGGGGATTGGTTGTCTCGCGCTCGTTGAACCAGGTTTCGGTGGAGTCGTAGAGAATCGCGCCGCCTACCCGCAACGTGTCCTTGCCGTTGCCGGAAGGGTTCCACACCATACCTATGCGCGGCGCGAAATTGGGATAGTGCCCGTTCCAGTTCGCGGCGGGAATTCCAGGATCGCCCGGAACGAATAGCCCGGGAGGAGCTCCGGGATCCTTGGTGCTATGCTGGCCGGCCAGGAACGCCGCCATGTTGAAGGATGTTCCGCGTCCGTACTTATCGGGATCGGCGAACGTGGGTTCCCAGCGCAACCCGTAGTTGAACGTGAACTTTTTGGAAATCTTAAAGGTGTCCTGCGCGTAGAAGCTCATTACCCATTGCCGTAAGTCATCCGGCGTCGGGTTGGTTTGCTGGAAGTCACTCATCAGACCCAACATGAAATCGGCCATCCCGAGGCCCGTAAACTGCCCGTTGAATACTGGGTAGCCGTTTTCGTCGAAGCCGGAGACGGTATTGTTCTGAATACGGATGAGGTTAAATCCAAAGGCCATTTGATGCTTGCCGCGGATCACGTCCACGTCATCCGCCACCTGGAACCCGTTGAAGTTGAAATGCCCCGAGGCGCAAGTGCCGCAGTACGTGGTGAAGCCACCGGTCATGCTCGAAATCGGCAGGAAATTCGGGACCGCGCTGTAAATTTCGGAACCGAGATCGGTCCAGTTAATTGGAAAAGCCGTCGGCCCGCGATTGTCGCGTATGCGATTGAAACTCACGTGAAATGAATTGAGCGTGGTGGGGTTGAAGGTATAGTTGTCGCCGATGGTCGCCGACTGCGCCCGCTCCAGGTTTCCGGGCGAAGTGGTGGTCAGCAAATTGGAACCGACCAATACCGGCGGATTGGTCCAATTATCCAGAAAATATCTCCCGTACAGGGTGTGCTTCTCGTTTTGTACGAAGTCCATGCGACCGATGAACTCCTGATCGTCTCCCGTTTGGGGAATACCGTAGGTCACCTGCCCGCACTGGTTGGCAGACGCCACTGGCAGATACTTCGAGACCAGCGCTACGGCTACCGGGCTCAATAGGTTGGGGTTGATAGTATTACCCGAGAATCCGTCGGTGAGGTTCACGGCCTTGCCGCAGGTGGCCGAGGCGATGGTGGTGAAGTTGCCCTGCAACATGGCCTCGGTGGGAATATGCGTGATCGTCTGCGGAGGATTCTGGCGGTTTTCGGTGCCCTGAAATCCGCCGAAATAGAACAACTTGTCCTTAATGATGGCGCCGCCGGCGGTCCCGCCATACGTATTTCGCTTCAGCGTGTCAGGCCCACTGAGCGAAAAGAAGTTGCGCGCGTCCAGGTCGCCGTTGCGGATGTATTCGAACAGATCTCCATGGAACGCGTTCGATCCGGACTTGGTGACGACGTTCACCGTCGCGCCCGGATGCGTGCCAAAGCGCGACGACACCGCGCTGGTTTCGATGCTGAATTCCTGGAGAGCGTCCGGGAACGGGAACGGCATGTTGACGTTCGACATCGCGTCTGTAGCGTCCCCTCCATCTAAGAGATAGGCCGTGCCGTTGCCCTGCCCGCCGGCTACGGCAATGCGCGTGGCGCTCCAGAAGGTCTTGCTCCCAGTGTCCCCGCTGTCCGCATACACTGACGCGCCCAAGCTGAGGATTAATGCAGTGGCCTGCCGCCCGTTCAGCGGCAGATCGTTGATGCCCGCCGAGTCGATCACCACCGAGATGGAGTTCTCCTTGGTCTCCACCAAGTTGGTTGTCGCGGTCACTTCAACGCGCTCCGACACCGACCCGACCTGCATCGGCACATTAATCTGAATATTGTTGTTGACCTGGAGCACGATCCCAGTTTGGACGTAGTCCTTGAATCCCGGCGCCTTCACTTCCAGCCGGTAGGGGCCGATGGCAAGGTTGGGGAAGGTATAGCTGCCTTCACCATCGCTGACAGTCGCGCGGGTCACTCCTTTGTCGGTCTCGGTCATCGACACCTGCGCCCCGGCCATCGACTTGCCGGTGCTGTCCATGACCGTTCCGCTGACTTGCGCTACCGCGACCGATTGTCCGCGAAGGACCGGTGTCGCGGAAAACAACGCGAGAAATAATCCTGCAAATGAAAATCGCAACATGGATCTCATGACGCTAACCCCCTCGAAGCAAACCTGCTCTAAGCACACATGGCTTGGGCGCGCGGTGTTAACCGCTTACGCGACCCCGTCCGAGGTAGGATAATCCAACTGCAAGAATGTGTCCAATAGATTAATTCGCTGCGACAGATCGGTCTAACCGATGGATGGGGAGGGCGTCGGCAATTCCGGCCGCGCCCGGCGCCGGTGAACCGGCGCCAAACCGCTCACGAGCGCCGCTCCCAGCGCGTCGATGGCTTTCGGCAGCGTCTCGGCGTCCGCCGACAGCAGCCGCAGTTCCCGCAGCAGCCGCTTGCCTTTAACCCGCAGAACGCGCAGGTGACTATCGGCAGGCTCCTCCGCCACCGCGCACAACGGCAGGATCGACGCGCCCAGGCCCGCGCGCACCAGGCTCTTGATGGCCTCATTGTTCTCCACTTCCATGGTGATGCTGGGGCTCACTCCCAGGGATTCGAAGTAGCGCTCGATCAGCATTTGCATCGCCGTCTTTTTCTCATAAAGGATGAAGCGCAGGGACGCAAGATCGGCGGGATCGAGCGTTCTCTTCCAGGCGAGGGGATGCTTGCTGTTCAGCACGATCACCAGCTCCTCGCGGCCAAGCGGCGTCGATTTCAAGCCCGCCTGCGCCGCGGTCGACATGACAATGGCCAGATCCAGATGTTGCGAGCGGATCGCGTCCAGCAGGAATTCCGTGGTCCCCGCCAGCACGATCAGCTCGATCTGGGGAAACCGGCGAGTGTAATCCCGCAGAATCCGCGGCAGGCGATACGTCAGCGTAGTGGGTCCCACCCCCAGCCGTACCGTCCCGCGCTTCAGCGTATTCATTTCGCGCACCGCCATCTCGGCGTTTTTCAGGTCTCGAAAAATCCGCTCCGCGTATTGCAGCAGAACGTTACCCGCTTCGGTTACCAGGACCCGCTTTCCGACACGCAGAAATAGCGGGCATCCCAGCTCCTCTTCCAACCCCTTGATGTGTTGGCTGACGGTCGATTGCGAGAGGTGAAGCTGCTCGCCCGCGCGCGTGAATCCTCCGCTCTTAACCGCCGACTGAAACACTCGAAGCTGGTGCAGATCCATCGGATTCCTCGATGCAAAGGATCGAATCAATCTATTTTGAACCTATTTGGAATCGTTGTAAAGTTGATGTTGTGCTCGAATCCTCGATCGGTGTGCGTTTGCAGGATCTGCCGGCCGCCGTCGACGGCGAATTGCGGGAAACGCTGGTTCTCGACGTCCACACCCACTTGTTTCCGCCGGCGCTCGGGCGGCTGGGACTGTGGGGAATCGACGAGCTGCTCACTTACCACTACCTGGAAGCTGAGCTTTTCCGGTCAAGCGCGATGACTCCGGAGCAATACTGGAAGCTGTCCAAGCCGCGCCGCGCGGAGGCGATCTGGAAGACGCTGTTTATCGAGAATACTCCCGTGTCCGAAGCGACGCGAGGAGTGATCGCGGTGCTTCAAGCGTTCGGCCTCCCCGTGGATGACTTGGAGCGGTCCCGCGAATATTTCGCGGCGCAGACCCTCGACGCCCACATCGATAAAGTATTCGAGTTGGCCGGCATTAGCGAGGCGGTGATGACCAATGACCCGCTCGACCCTGAGGAAGGGCCCTTATGGGAAAACGGAGCGGCGCCCGATCCCCGCTTTCATGCAGTGCTGCGCCTGGATCGCATCCTTAATAAATGGCCGGATCACTGGAGCGTCCTCGAGTCCAAGGGTTACGCCGTAGACCGGCACGCGGCCGGCGAATCGGTCTCTGAGGTCCGCCGGTTTCTGACCGATTGGCTCCGCCGCATGAACCCGGTCTATATGGCGGTTTCCCTGCCCGACACTTTCGCGTTCCCCGAGGAAAGTATTCGCGGAAAGCTGCTGAGTGGGGCTGTGCTTCCGGCCTGCGCCGAAGCCCGCATTCCTCTCTCGCTGATGGTCGGAGTCCGCTACCAGGTGAACCCGCGGCTGCGGCTGGCCGGTGATGGCACTGGAAAAGCCGACCTTCGCGCGATCGAGAATCTTTGCGCCGGCTACCCCGGGAATCGCTTTATGGTGAGCGTGCTGAGTCGGGAAAATCAGCACGAGCTGTGCGTCTACGCCCGCAAATTCGCGAACCTGATGCCCTTCGGATGCTGGTGGTTTCTGAACAATCCGTCGATTGTCGAGGAGATCACGCGAGAGCGGCTGGAGATGTTGGGAACTACGTTCATTCCCCAGCACTCCGATGCGCGCGTCCTCGAACAGGTGATTTATAAGTGGCGCAACACACGCCGGACCTTGGTTCCGATCCTCGCCAACGCGTATCGGATCCTGGCGGAGGACGGCCGCCCGGTAAAGCGCGAGGATATCCGGCGCGACATCTGGAAACTCCTCCGGTCCAATTTCGAAAACTTTTGCGGATTCGATCAGTCGCCAGAGTTGCCTGCAAGACGCGCGTTTTCGAGAAATGCGCCTTCAACGCGAGCCGTGCCTTCCCCCGCGCCCTCCAAGGTCCCGGCATGAGAACCTCGCAGGCGCTGCCTCTCTTGCGGCCGCCGGCGATGCCGACTTGAACATGCCGCGGCCAAGTCCGTCCAGACGTGCGCTCCTGTTCTCGGCGGGCACTTCCGTGTTCGCCGCCGCATTCAGGGCTTTTGCCAAAATCGGCCGGATTGAGTTAGGCGTGTGCGGGAACCCCGATGCGTTCGCGCAAGCCGAACAATGGGGCTTCGATTATTTTGAACCGGGCGCCGCGTCGATCGCCGCGATGAGCGAACCGGAATTCATCGCCTTCCGGCAACGCGTCCTCGCGTCGCGCATTCACTGCAGGAGTTTCAATAGCCTGATTCGCACCCTCAAGGTGGTGGGCCCCGAAGCCGGCCGCAGCGCGAACCTCGACGTCGTCTCTGCCTATCTCGAATCCACCCTGGATAGGTGCCGGCAACTGGGCGGGCGTGTGGCAGTGTGGGGAAGCGCGAGTTCGCGCGAAGTTCCCGCCGGATTTTCCCGCGACCTGGCCTGGAACCAGATCAAGACTTTTCTCGGCCGCGCCGGCGACATCGCAAAAGCGAAACAGATGGTGATCGGCATCGAACCTCTGCGCAAACAGGAGAGCAACATCATCAACACCGGAGCGGAAGCCTTACGACTGGTGCGTGAGGTGAACCATCCCCAGATCAAAATGATCATCGATTACTACCACCTGCGCGTCGAGCAGGAGGACCCCGAAATCTTGCGGACGGCGCGCGAGCATGTCGTCCATCTGCATTTCGCGAATCCGAACGGCCGCCGCTGGCCGAAATTGCCGGATGAAGACGCCGAATACGCGCGGTTCTTCAGAATACTCAAGGACATCGGCTATGAAGGCGGTCTTTCCATTGAAGGAAACGGAACGTTCGAGAACGATGCCGCCGCCAGTTTGGCATTTTTCAGGAATGAATTGAAGTGACGAATTGCAGTGAAGTCTTGAAGTGAAATCGCCGCGTCTTGGCGGATTTCGCGGATTTCCACTCGAAGCAGCCGGAGACCCGTATCCAATATCAGTGCGACGCGGGAGTGAGCGGCCGCCCGTATTTCGCCATGATGGCCGCCAGCCGGTCATACGGAAGTTGATAGGCCACATGCCCGTTCACTCCCTCCATGGTCTTGCCCATGGTCAGAGCGTTGAGAATAGCCTCTTCGGTCGCCTCCACGGCCGCGCGAAAAACAGGGTCGATGCGCTCGGTGGTCAGAAGACGAATGCTGAGTTCCTTATCCGAACCGCGAAGTGGAATCACGTTCGCTGTCGAAAACGCGATGAAGATGTCACCGCTCGAGTTGCCGGAAGTGCCTCCCGTTCTCGCCATTCCGATGGCGGTGCGCTGCGCGACTCTTTCGAGCTGACGTGAGGACAAGGGTGCATCTGTCGCCAGAACAATAATGATGGAACCCTCCTTCTGATCCGGCTTGGCCTCATCTCTCTTCGCCTCATTCGGCTTTGCGGGACTCGGAGTGGCAGCAGGAACCCGGTCGGGAATTTCGACCCCGACCGGGACGCCGTTGACTGTCAATTGCTCACGCGATCCGAAGTTTGCTTGCACCAGTACGCCGACCCTATATCCGCCCTGGCTTTCGGGTAGCTGACGGGAGGACGTCCCGATCCCGCATTTGAAACCAAAGCAGACCATGCCGGTTCCCCCGCCGGCGTTGCCCTCTTCCACCGGACCGTCCTTCGCCGAATCCATCGCCGCGGCCACGTCGTCATAGTGGACATGACGCCCGTGAATGTCGTTGAGCGACCCGTCGAAAGTTTCCGCCACCACCGGCAGAAAGTCCCATCTGTGTTCCGGGTGCTTTGCAGTGGCGTATTGGGAGACCGCGTCCATCACACCGCCCACGCTCCCCGTGTTCGTCAACATGACCGGGTAGTTCAGCGTTTCTAAATCGCGAATCCAATGAGTGCCGGTCATCTCCCCATCGCCATTGAATGTATGAGTGGCGGCAAACACGCCGTTCGACCAGATGTCCTTGCGCGCGAAAACGGCCGTCACGCCGGTGCGAACCGGGCCTTCGCCGGGACGCAGAGCGCCCGACCCGCGGATGATGGTGGTCTGCCCGACCAGGACTCCCGCAACATCAGTGATCGCATTCCACCGGCCGGTCGGAATTTTTCCGACGACGATTCCCAACTCGCGGGCTCGATGCCGCCCGTCTTTTTCTGCGGCCGTTTGCGCGAACAAACATGGCTGCGTGGCCATCGCCCAAATTCCCGCCAGGAATATTCCGTTCAAAAGAAGTGTTGGTTTGTACGGCAGGATCATATCCGTTGTCCTCCCTCTTATCTTGCGACATCTCTCACGACACAACCTCGGATGGACGAACTCCGCGAGGCGCCAGCGCAAACAGGAGAGCTCCGATCGCCAGAGCGATCGCCCCGGCGCCCAACTGCTCGGGAGTCGCGCCCACCAGGATCAACAGGCTGGTCGCCACCGCCAGAATCGGAACCGCGGGTCCCCCGGGAATCCTAAACGTGGCAATTGACGCCCCCTTGTTGTCCTGTGGCGTTCGGTCCTTACGCCGCAGAGCCAAGGTTGCCGCCGCCGTTGCGGCATACGCGGCCAGCCGAGCCACCGCGCTGATTGCAGCCATTTTGACGAAAGAGCCGCTCAGCGCCAGCGCCAATCCGACCGCGGCGGTCGCGATGATCGCGTTGAATGGAGTCCTGAATCGCGGATGTACGCGTCCCAGAAAAGCAGGCAGTTCACCGTTCTCCGCCAGCGCGAAGAGTGTTCTGGATCCGGAAAGAATCTGGCCCGCGTTAGTGCCCACCATGGAGAAGACCGCTCCGGCCGCCACCACGAATGCGCCGGGAGGGCCCACAATGGCTCGCATCGCGTCTGCGATCGGTGTATTGGAATGGGCAAGATCCGGTAGCGTAAACATCAGCAGCACCTGAATCGAGGTGAGAAGCAGCGTTACGCCGCCGATGGTAGTCATCACGGCCCTGGGAACATCGCGCCGCGGAGCCCTGGCCTCTCCCGCCGGGACGCCGATGACCTCAAATCCGCCGAAGGTAAACACCAGCAGCAACGTGGCGGCGACCATGTTCTCCCTCCCGGTTCCGGTCACGGTGGGATAGTAGCTCGGGTGAGTGAACCATACCGCGATCAGAAGGAAACCCACCAGAGGAACCAGTTTCGCGAATGTCAGAGCATTCACAAGATTTGAGCTTTGCCGGATTCCGATAAGGTTGACGACCATGAGCCCAACAATCATACCGGTGATCAGCAGCGTCCGCCCCCATCCCAACGCCACACCCGGCCAGAAAGGGCTCAGCGTGATCGCGATTCCATTGGACAGCGACGCCAGACCTGAGACGCGCGTGAACCAATGCATCCACGCTACTTCAACTCCGGCAAAGCGGCCAAATGCGGCCTTGGTGTATAGGTACACGCCCCCGGTGGTTTCAAAGCGGCTTCCCACTTCGGCAAAGCAGAGCCCCACCAATATTGACGACAAGCCGACCAATAGCACGGCCAACGGGCTCCAGGGTCCCAGGCGGAATGCAATCTCGGCGGGAACGATAAAAACGGCCCCTCCGATCACCTGATTGACGCCAATCGCCGTGAGGTCCCATCTACCCAGCATCCGGCGAAGAGAGGCGTCCGCGCTGGGGAGCGGCGAGCGTGCGTTATTCACGGACGGCTCACCCGAGACGCGGAGGGTCGCAAGCTCATGGACCAATCGTGGACCAATCGTGGACGAATCGTGGACCAATTGTGGACGCCATTCTGGACCCAGGGCTGGTGGACCGTCAGCATCCCGCGCCTTTCGAACATCTCAAGATCATACCGGAATCTCCTCCCCGTCAAGAGCTGGGAGAAATTCGGCTTGTTTAAACCATCGCCATCTGGGAACCTGTATTTTCACAACGAACATGATCTCGATCGATACCTTTGGACCGCATTTGTTTCCACGCGACCCGCACGGAAAATTGCTGAAAGTGTCGCACGGCCAGGGGATTTATTTGTACGACGACACCGGGCGTCGATTCATGGACGGCGGAATGGGTGCGGGGGCGGCCTGTCTGGGGCACGCGCATCCGCGGCTTTCGGCAACGCTCGCGCGCCAGGCAGAGAAAGTTGCCTTCGCGCATACCTCCTTGTTCGTCAGCGAGCCGCTACTCGAATTGAGTGAACAACTTGTCTCGCGCTTCGAACCTGGTGCGCGCGTGTATTTTGTCTCGGGCGGATCGGAAGGCATCGAAACGGCGTTGAAAATTGCAAGATCGTATCAACTGGCCGCGGGCCGTCCCGCCCGGACCCAAGTCGCCGCCCGCTCGATCTCCTACCACGGAGCGACGCTCGGGGCGCTGTCGGCGACCGGCCTGCGCAAAAGGCGCGCTCCTTACGAACCACTGCTGCTTCCGGTTTTGCGCGCGGTCACCAGTTACTGCTACCGCTGCCCGTTGGGGCTCGCCCAACCTTCCTGCGACATTGCCTGTGCCGCCGACGTGGAATCGCTCATCTCTGCGAATCGCGAAGATCTTGCCGCGGTCTTGATCGAGCCGGTGATCGGAGCCAGCGCGCCGGGTGTCGTTTCGCCGCCCGGGTATCTCCCCAGAATTGCAGCGGCGTGCGAAAAGGAAGGCGTGTTGCTGATCGCGGACGAGGTGCTCTGCGGGATGGGGCGCACGGGACGATTCCTGGCCGTGGAGCATGACGGCGTCATTCCGGATATCGTCGTTTTATCGAAAGCGCTCGGCGCCGGCCATATGCCTCTGGGCGCAGTCCTGGTGCGGCAGCGGATTTACCAGGCGATCTGCTCTACTGCGCCCGGGCATCTGGTTCACGGATTCACCTATTCCGGATCGCCGCTCGCGGCGGCGCTGGGCCTCGAGGTGTTGCGGATCATCGATGAGGAGGGATTGGTGCGCGCCGCGGGCAACTTGGGGCGCAGACTCCTGGATCGCCTGGGTCCGTTGAAGCGGTACCGCATGGTTGGCGAGATTCGCGGCCGCGGCCTTTTAATCGGCGTGGAGTTTGTCGCGGACGCCGCCTCGCGAGCCTGTTTCCCGCCCGACGGTGAAATCACCCGGCGAGTTTTCGAGGCGTGTCTCGCGGAGGGTCTCATCGTCTATCCTTGTACGGGAACGGTGGACGGAACCAATGGCGACCAGATCCTGATTGCCCCGCCCTTCATCATCTCCACGGAGGAAATCGACGATCTGGCCGCTCGCCTGGATCGCGCGATCGGGGTTGTGGACCGTAGTCTAAATTGATGAACGTTCCTCGCCACCGATTCATCAGATAACCTAAGTGTAGTGCCTCAGAAATCTCGAACTGTTTAACGAGAGGTGGGGCGGACCCCCTGGTCCGCGGCCGACGCCCTCGTCGGCCTTTTGATGCAACCCGAAGAGCCGGACCAGGGGTCCGGCGCGGACGGGGGCGTCCGCCCCACATACTGCTCAATGCGTGAGACGCATTACACTAGGATGCTATGAGCAACCTGACCCGGCGCGGATTCACTGTTTCCATGCTGGGCGCGCTCGCCGTACGTGCCTCGCGCGCTCAAGACTCGACCGATCTCACAAAGCTGACCCTCGCCGAGGCGTCCGCGCGCATTCGCGCTCGCAGCGTCACTCCGCAGCAACTGGTGGAAGCGTGCCTCGCGCGCATTCAGATCTACAATCCCAAGGTCAACGCGTTCATCACGGTGATGCGCGAACACGCACTCAAGCAGGCGCAGGAACTCGAAACCGAACAAAGGGCGGGAAGGTTCCGGAGCCCTCTTCACGGCATTCCCATCGCCCTCAAGGACAACATGGACACGGCCGGCGTGCGGACCACCGCCGCCAGCGCGGTGTTCGACGAACGCGTACCCACCGAGGACGCTGAAGTCGTGCGCCGATTGAAAGCCGCGGGCGCGATCCTGATCGGAAAGGCGAATCTGCACGAATTCGCTTTCGGTGGAACCTCCGCCACTAGCTATTTCGGCGCGGTGCGAAACCCATGGGCGCTCGACCGAAACCCGGGCGGGTCATCGGGAGGCTCGGCTGCGGCGGTCTCGGCCGATTTGTGTTTCGGCGCGCTGGGCACGGACACCGGCGGGTCGATTCGCACTCCCGCGTCATATTGCTCGGTG